>Ga0310813_10000149_pt1 | contig 52354 bp, 53 predicted proteins | sample YN3metagenome_FD_203086 | JGI IMG/M metagenome (GOLD analysis project Ga0310813, IMG submission 203086) | Soil microbial communities from experimental microcosm in Duke University, North Carolina, United States - YN3 | ecosystem: Engineered > Artificial ecosystem > Soil microcosm > Unclassified...
AGGGAGCGTCACATGAATCTGATAAAAGATGGTGTAGAACAATGCAACATTTCTACCGTTAGAAGGAATTTAATATCATAAAGTAAGAAATTTCAGCTAAAAATGATCGGACAGTGCACGCTCCCTTACGGTCGCGGCTCGGTTACACCGAGTGCCTCCTAGGCCATCTCCGATTTATTCAACAACGCCCATCAAACCAAAAGGTAATGCTTCCCCTTTGCACCAAAGCTTCGTTATACTTACGCCAGTTACGAGTACGATTGACTTTCTTAGTCATGGTAAAACTCCATTTTTTTGTCGAAACGAAGTTTATACCGTATTTATCGTACTTGTAACTTTTAATTACTCCCTATTTATTCAACAATGCCCCCGGAGGGAGAAGGCACGCCAGATCAGGCTTCACGAATGAATCGCTGCAATATTTTGTGGGGATAGCTCAGCGCGACCGTAAGGGAGCGTCACTGTACTATAGTTTTCAGCTGAAATTTCTTAGTTCATGGTAAAATCATAACTAAATGATAAACATGTTGCATTGTTCTACACCATCTTTTATCAGATTCATGTGACGCTCCCTTACGGTCGCGGCTCGGTATCGTGGCTCAGTTCTATCGCATAGCGTTACAACGCAATCAGGCCGTTTACGGCCGCAAGTTTTATAGCCCCGGCTGAGGATTGCGAAGCGAAGCGTAGCAATCCGAAGGCCGGGGTAGATGTTATGTCCCTATAGAAGAGCGCGCAGGATCGCCACTCTAACTATTCACCTTACAATCGCATCGGCATCACAAAATATAATCCCATATCGCCTTCTTCTGCCGGTTCAATCACAACACCATCATGGGAAGAACCAGCGAACACACAACGCACCACTTTCGATGGAATTGCAGATATCGCTTCCAGTAAATACACCACATTAAAACCCATTTCTAATTGCGCACCTGTATAATCCAGCGCAATCTCTTCTTCTGCCTGCTCTTGGTCTGTATTATTGGCTGTGATTTTCAATTTATTACTCTCTAATTGAAAACGCACGCCCCTGTATTTTTCACTCGATAAAATCGCTGCGCGCACTAATGCCTGCTTCATCATGTCACGATCGGCTGTTGCAATGACATTACCGCGACGGATTAAGCGATTATAATCTGGGTACTGCGCATTTATCAGTTTTGTCGTAAAAACATAATCAGCTGCAACAATTCTCATGCGCGCATCATTTATTTCTATCGCCACATTTTTATCACTTCCTTCATCTAACAAACGCATGATCTCTAATACACTTTTGCGCGGGATAATAACCTGCACATGGGTATTTGTAAGAGATTCGTCAGACAAGGACATGAGCGCAAGACGATGACCATCTGACGCAACACACTTCACTTCGCCATTGGCTATTTCTAAAAAGACACCGTTTAAGTAAAAACGCACATCTTGTTGGCCCATCGCAAACGCAGTTCTCGTTAATAAGGATTTCAAGGCACTTTGCTTCATGTTGATCGTATGCGTGTAAGTGCATGCTTCCAAATTAGGAAAATCCACAGCCGGCAAGGTATTTAAAACAAAATGGCTTTCATCACATCGGATAATCAGATTATTATTTTCCAATGACAGTCGTAACATGCCTGCTTCAGGTAATGCACGACAGATATCAAACAACTTTCTTGCTGAAACCGTTATTTCGCAAGGGCCGCTATGCGTTTCCACAGGCACGATACCAATGAATTCTATCTCTGTATCTGTACCTATCAATGATAATTCGCGATCCACTTTTAGCAATACATTCGATAAAATAGGCTTTATTTGCTTTTTATCAACCACACCACTAATCGCTTGCAAGGGCTTAAGCAGCGCTTCGCGAGAAACTGAAATATCCATGGTTGCGATCTCCAAAATCTTAGGTTGTTAATATTCTCAATAAATTCATGTAATCTTCTTCAATGCCTGCATCGGATTGTCTTAAGCTGATAATGGTTCTACAAGCATGCAGTACCGTTGTATGATCCCTACCCCCAAAAACATCGCCAATTTCAGGCAGGCTGTGATTTGTGAGCTCTTTGGCAAGCGCCATTGCAATTTGTCTGGGTCTTGTCACAGAACGACTGCGACGTTTGGATAATAAGTCTGCCACCTTGATTTTATAATATTCTGCTACTGTGCGTTGAATGTTATCAATGGTCACCAATTTATCTTGAAGTGCCAATAAATCACGCAAAGCTTCTTTGACAAAATCAAGTGTAATCGCTTTTCCAGTAAAGTGTGCATTCGCAACCACACGTTTTAAGGCACCTTCTAATTCACGCACATTCGAGCGTATACGTTTAGCAATAAAAAAAGCCACTTCATAAGGTAAATCAACGTGCGCAAGTTCGGCTTTACTCATTAAAATAGCAACACGTGTTTCTAGTTCTGGCGGCTCAACTGCTACCGTCAACCCCCAACCGAAACGAGATTTTAGTCGCTCTTCAACGCCGCTTATTTCTTTAGGATAACGATCAGATGTCAGAATAACCTGTTGCTGACTCTCCAAAAGCGAATTGAACGTGTGGAAAAATTCTTCTTGCGTGCGATCTTTGCCCGCAAAAAATTGAACATCGTCAATGAGTAGCGCATCTACACCACGATAATAGCGCTTAAATTCATCCATTGTGTTGGTTTGTAGCGCTTTGACCATATGAGCAACAAAGCGTTCTGAATGTAAATAGAGCACCTTCGCTGTTGGCCTGTCTTTGATAATTTGATCACCAATTGCATGCATCAAATGCGTTTTGCCTAAACCAACACCACCATATAGGAAGAGAGGGTTATATGCCACAGCAGGATGGCTCGCTACCTGCAAACAAGCCGCTTTTGCCAATTGGTTTGATTTACCTTCCACAAAATTATCAAAGGTAAAATTTTTGTTGAGATTACTCTGAAAAACCTGAGGTTGAGCTTGCTGTGTTTGCAGCGTAGAATGACCCGCTACCTGCAAGTAAGCCGCTTTTGCTAATGGGTCTGGTTTACCTTCCACAAAATGATCAAAAGCAACCTTGTCTGGTTCTTTACGCTTACTCCCGACTTCAAGACGAACCTCTAATAACTTTCCCTCACTGATTTTTTCAACTAATTCTTTGATTCTACAGAAGAATTTTTCCACGATAAAATCTTTTACAAAACGATTGGGTGCCAGCAAAACCAGGGCATTATTATTCACCTGCTCCGCCTGCAGCGGGCTAATCCATGTCATAAATTCTTGAGCAGGAAATTCACTTTCCAGAGATTCTTTGCATTTTTCCCAAAAAGTAGCGCTAGCGCTCATGAGAATACCTTCTTTAGATAACCATCTGATAAAAAATAAAACAAATAAAAAAGCAATACCTCAGCTCGTTTTGGAAAAAAAACAGCCAAAGCAAAGCACTGCTATTGAATTTACCGCCGCATCACAGTATAAGTCCTAAATGCACTTGAATGCGAGTAGATCATCATGACGCTAGAGAATAAACCCTTGGTTCTGGTTGACGGGTCTTCTTACTTATACCGGGCGTTCCACGCCATGCCAGCGCTGATGAATTCTAAAGGATTTCCTACAGGTGCCACTTACGGCATGATCAACATGCTGAAACGATTGTTAACAGACTATGCTGATACAGAGATCGTTATCGTTTTTGATGCAAAAGGCAAAACCTTCAGGGACGATCTCTATCCTGCTTATAAAGCAAATCGTCAGGCCATGCCACCTGCACTCGTAGAACAAATACCAGTCATCCACCGCGCCATTGCTGCAATGGGACTGCCTATCGTGATGATAGAAGGTGTTGAAGCAGATGATGTGATCGGCACCATGGCAGCGATCGCTGCGAAACAGGATCGTAAAGTCATTATTTCAACAGGTGATAAAGACCTTGCGCAATTAGTGAATGCACACATTAGTTTAATTAATACCATGAGCAATAGCTTCTTAGATCCCACTGGTGTAAAAGAAAAGTTTGGTGTGCCGCCAGAGCGTATTGTCGATTACCTCACGCTTATTGGAGATAGCTCAGACAACATTCCCGGTGTTCCAAAAGTGGGGCCTAAAACAGCAGCAAAATGGTTAGCAGAATATGAGTCCCTGGATCATCTTGTCACGCAGGCAGATCAGCTTAGCGGCAAAGTGGGCGAATATTTTCGCGCATTTATTCCACAGATACCACTCACGCGTTTGTTGGTCACCATTAAACAAGATGTGCCCTTAGACCAACCACTCGCATTGACCAGGCAACCCGTCGACAAAGAAACGTTGCTCGCCATTTACAAAGAAATGGAGTTTAAAAATTGGCTTTCTGACTTGTTATCTGAAAAGAAAAGTACCGACACGATGTGTGATTATACACTCATCACAACAGATATTGCGTTACAGCAGTGGATAGCAACACTCAAAGAAGATGGCCTCTTCTCACTTGCAATTGGCACAACCAGCACAGATTATATGGTAGCCAAGATAGTCAGTCTTGCGCTTGCGCGTCAATCGGGAGAAACGGCTTATATCGCACTCGGTGAAGCGCAAACAACATCATTATCAGCATTAAAGACACTATTGGAAGATGATCGCGTTGAAAAAATAGGGCATGATTTTAAATATATGATCGAAGTATTGGCTCGATATGACATCACACTCAAAGGGACGCTCTATGATGTGATGCTTATTTCTTATTTACAAAATAGCGCCAGTAATAAACATGAAATTTCCTCTCTTGCACTGAAATATCTCGGGAAAAATACCATTTCCTATGAAGAAATAGCAGGTAAAGCCAGTAAAGAAATTCCTTTTAATGAGATTCCTCTGACTAAGGCAGCGAGTTATCTCACAGAATATGCAGATATCATCCGACAACTATACGCTGTATTGTGGCCAATGTTATGCAAAGAACCCGGATTACAGTATGTTTTTGAAAAAATTGAAACACCCTTAATCAGCGTATTGGCGCATATTGAAAGAACGGGTGTGCGTGTGGACCCTGATATTTTAAAGATACAAGGCGAAGCGATGTCATTGCGTGTTGAGGAATTAGAAAAAGAGATTTATGCACAAGCGGGCAGCACTTTTAATATCAACTCTCCTAAGCAATTACAAGAAGTCTTATTTGAGAAGCTTAAATTGCCTGCTTTAGAAAAAACACCGACGGGTCAGCCCTCAACTGCAGACCATGTATTACAAGATTTAGCGCTGGATTTTGCGATACCACGCTTACTCATTGAATACCGCAGTTTAAGTAAATTACTTTCAACGTATATTAATAAATTACCGTTACAAATCAATCCAACAACGCAACGTATTCATACAACCTATCACCAAACAGGGACCAGTACAGGGCGATTATCTTCTTCAGAGCCTAATTTGCAGAATATTCCGATACGATCAATAGAAGGCCGCAGAATACGCCAGGCTTTTGTTGCCTCTCCGGGGTGCAAAATGATCAGCGCAGATTATTCGCAAATAGAATTGCGCCTAATCGCACATATATCAGAAGACCCTAATCTGCTGAAAGCATTTAGCAATCAGCTGGATATTCATAAAGCCACAGCGGCTGAAGTCGCAGGTATTGATATCACAGAAGTGACCACAGAAATGCGTCGCGATGCAAAAGCCGTTAATTTTGGGTTGATTTATGGCATGTCTGCTTTTGGACTGGCTCGTCAGTTAAATATCGATAAAAAAGCAGCACAGGATTATATTGATCGTTATTTTGCGCGCTATCCTCGCGTAAAAGCATATATGGACAACACACGCGAGATGGTAAAAGAAAAAGGATTTGTTGAAACCCTGTGGGGGCGACGGCTCTATTTACCAGATATTCACGCCAGTCAAATACCCAGACAAAAAGCAGCCGAACGTGCTGCGATTAATGCTCCCTTACAAGGCAGCGCAGCAGATATTATTAAGCTTGCAATGATCGATATCGATCATTGGTTTAGAACAGCGAATATTCAAGCCAAAATGATTATGCAGGTTCACGATGAATTGGTGTTTGAAGTGAATGCGGCAGATGTCGCACAAATTACGGAAGGGATACGGTATAGAATGGAGAATGTGGTGAAATTACACGTTCCTGTGCCGATTTCAGTAGGGATAGGTGATAACTGGGACACAGCATCTGAGCATGGTTAAGCAAGAAAGCACACCGCATATTTTGTTGGGATTTGACTTCGGTATGAAGCGCATTGGCGTTGCCGTTGGACAAACCGTAACCAAGACAGCACGACCTTTAACAACACTCGCCGCAAAAAAGGGGCAACCCGATTGGGTTGCATTGAAGAAAATCATTGATACGTGGCGACCAGAGGGTCTTGTGGTAGGTATTCCGCTCAATATGGACGGAAGCTCTCAGCCGCTGACTGAACTGGCGCACCACTTTAGCACGCAGTTAACCGCACACTTTGGCTTAGCCATTTATGAAATTGATGAGCGACTGACAACAAAAGATGCCCGAGAGCGTTTGTTCCAAGCGGGCGGCTATCAAGCGCTACAGGGTGGACAAGTCGACGCTGTCGCTGCACAATTAATCCTCCAAAATTGGCTTGATAGGGTGCCCGCAGCATGACAACACGTTTTATTTATCTGGCAAATACAATCATCATTGCTTTATTGTTGTGCTTCGGTCTTTACTTACAATTCTATGATGGCATCATGCCCTGCCCGCTGTGCGTGCTGCAGCGTATTTGTTTTTTATTCTTAGGCGTTGTTTATGGTGCTGGTATTTTTGTTTATAGAAAACAATTAGCGAATCTTATTGTAAGCAGATTGAGCGCCTGCGTTGCTTTGCTGGGGATGTTTCTAGCTGGCAGGCAGGTTTGGCTGCAGCATTACCCCCCTGCCAACCCAGATGAATGTGGTGTGAGTTTGCAGTACATGATGGAAATGTTACCCATGCATGAAGTGTTACAAAAAGTGATTGCCGGCACGGCGGAATGCGCCACCCGTGGCTGGGACTTCTTATCTTTGAATATGGCGGAGTGGGCGCTGCTCTGGTTTGCCTTGTTTTTTCTGGTTAGCGTTCGTTTGATTAGACGGGCTTAAGATCAATAATAGTTCGCAAGAAACTTCTATGCCGAATACTATTTTATAATATTATTCAAATTGTTATGTGATACGAGAGCGCTTTTTAAGAAAATCAGGGTGGCATGATATAGCAAATTATAGCATAGTATGCTATAATTTGTTATACACAACCAGTATGGAGGCAACCAAAAATGAATATTTCTCTGACTACAGAATTGGAAAGATTTATTCAAGATAAGGTCAGTAGTGGGATGTATACATCAGCAAGTGAAGTAGTGCGTGAATCGTTGCGAGTATTTCGTGCGTATGAAGAAGTACAAACTCATCGTATTCAGCAATTGAATGGAGATATTGCAATTGGCATGCAACAATTAGCCAGTGGAAAAAAAATTCCGGCCAAAGATAGTTACAAAAGGTTGAAAGCTAAAACAGAGAAAGCTTCTAAGGAATAATTGTGAAGTTGAATTTCTATTTATCCCTAGCCGCTGAACAGGATATTGAGGATGTGGTTGACTACCTTATTTTGGAGAACCCACATGCTGCAAGTCAATTTTTGGATTCGGCATATGAATCAATGGAATTACTATCAGAAAACCCTGATATGGGACATTATCGCGAGGATTTAACTGACGCAGCAGTTAAGTTTTGGCCTTTCAAATGGCATTATTTAATAATATATAAACCCGTTAATCCTATTGAAATTGTTCGAGTTATTAGTGGCCATCGAGATATTGTTAATTTGATCGGATAAAAAGGAAAGTAATTTTGACTCATGCTGAGTATAGAGTAAAGATGCCCTTAGGGAGAATAGGATATGAATACAGCGTTAGAAACAAAAGTTAAAAATTGGGTTTCTATCTATCCTTATGTCCATGTTCCTGATAATAGAACTGAATATAATGAGTTATTAAAATTTGCAAATAAGAAAATTATCAAAGCGATTCGGCGTTTCACCTTCTGTTTTTATAGAGGGCAGTTAATTTTACATAAAATACGAGATTTTATCGCCCCATGAATCCTAATAAACAAAAAAGCATGCAACACTGCCCTTGTGGATCTGGCAAAGACTATACTAACTGTTGTGGTGTTTTTATTTCAAATCAAGGGATACCGTCCACCCCGGAAGCATTAATGCGCTCCCGGTATACCGCGTATTATCAAGTGAATATGGATTATATTGCTCGCACGATGAAATCTCCCGCAGCAGATCATTTTGATGCTGAAGATGCGCGAAAATGGGCAGAAAAAATAAGCTGGGTTGGATTAGATGTTATCAAAACAAAATCTGATTCCCTCAAAGGAACCGTTGAATTTCGCGCATATTATATTATCAATGGCAAAAAAAATATGTTGCATGAAATCAGCGAATTTATTTTTGAAGATGGGAGGTGGTATTATGTTGACGGCACACAGCCCAAAACCAAGCCGCGACCGTGAGATCATATCCTTATACACAAGTACTCTGAACCTGATAAGCTATCTTAAAATCGCTCACGCACCTACGGTGCTTAAAAGCGTGGGTGGATTGTTGTTTTACCCCGACCTTCGATTGCTACGCTACGCTTCGCAATCCTCATCCGAGGCTATAAAACTTGCGGCCGTAAACGGCCTGACTGTGTCGTTATTCTAAGGATAAACATAATACGCGCGTTACCCGCGTAAAACGTAGCCGCTTTACCGAGCCGCGACCGTAAGGGAGCGTCACTGCACTATAACTTCTAGCTGGTATTTCTTACTTCATGATAAAATCATAACGAAATGATAGACATGTTGCATTGTTCTACACCATCTTTTATCAGATTCATGTGACGCTCCCTCACGGTCGCGGCTCGGTAACGCACAGCTCGTTTTGTGTATAAGGGTATGCTAGGAGACTACTGATCGGGGAACCAAGTATTTATTAAAGGATTCATGAAGGAGTCATAATGGGCACATATACAATTAATACACGTTCGAAACATTCACGATCCTTATCAGGGTCTAAGAAATGACCGCGGGTCTTCTGAGAGAATGTTTCGTAGCTTCACCATTTCTCTATCCCGTCTCTTGCATTTGTCCTCATATGCTTTGCACCGTTTATTAACTTCGTCGGAGATCTCCTGACTACGGGCTGCTGCGCTCTCACGGAGTTTTTCCCAATCTTTATCAAAACGAGGTAACAATAGTAGTGGTGGAATGCATACTACATTTATTTCGATCATCATCGCATCAAACAATGCTAATGTTTCCGGACTCCAGCGAGAGCGGCCAGCATCTCGTATTTCCTTAACAATCTGAATTATTTTATCTTCACGAGAGAAACCACCATAAACAAACGTTTTCCGATAGTCCCCACACTTCTGTCGACAAACAGGCGCCATCAGATCTGCAAATGCTTTAATATCAACTTTTTCTCCACTTTCAACAGATTTATCCAGTAATGCAATTGCGGGCCGCACGTGACAAATTGTATTTAACTGTGCCCTGATTTCACTCTGAGACTCAAACCATTGGTCGTAGTGTTTGCGAAAATACATAGCACCCTCTTCGCCTAAGCTTCTATAGGCATTCAATAAAATTTCCATATCACTATCTTTATTTGCATAATGACTGTCAGAGAGTTCAGAGAATGTCAGCAACATTCCTAGTGGCTTTAAGAAAAACCATTGAGGAGCGAGAAATTCACCATGGCAGAATAGTATGTCTGTTGATAAAAACTCGAAAAGTTTGCCTTCTTTTTTAGCATTTCCTATAGCTTCTGATAAATTGCCGCACGATAGAGGATGAACCATTTTAGTGGCTATAGCACTCTCCAATCCTTTTGCTTTTTGAAGATGAAATAATTCTATTAGCTTATCAATAGAAGGAAATGGAAATTGATTGCGATAATGAGTAGCTATTACATCCAAGACGTCTTTATCCAAATGCCGGTTTCGATTAAAGCAACCAAGCATAGTAACCAAACTCTGTCTATTGTACCCAAATAATCGGAAATTATCCTCTGCTGCTTTCACCTGCAATCGGAGCACTCTTCGGTAAAGATCGTCTTCCTCTTGATGGCGATTTTTTTCGCTTTCTTGTATCTCTATATCGCGCCCACCACTCATGCTAGTCACCTCATTTCATTAGGCAAGAAGGCGAGCTTATCACAGCATTTCACTGCAACTAACCGAAAAAATTGAAAAATACATTGTAATGGATGCGATTTTATTTCACCCAAGAGAAGCTGGCTCGCGAACAAAGGCTGCTTTTTCAACAGGAAAAAAGCAGACAACAGGGTTTCTTTGGTTTGCCATCGACTAATCAGCTTGCGGTCACCCACCGTCAGAGAAGGATTGCCCAGTAACCGCGTTGCCAACGCACAATGCTCTCGATGGATTTGCAATCTATGTTTATTACTAAATGTTAAAGAACCATCATGCGCATGATATTCATAGACAGGATCACTGATAATCACACTGGAAATATCGAGAAGCGCCAATCGGGATAGATATTCTCTATCATTAGAAATATAATACTGCCCGGCATCATTTATCGCACAAAAATTACCGTATTTCGCAAACAAGGTCTTATGGAAAAAACGTGCATTAATAAAGGGCATTTTCAGTAATACATTGGAAAGCGTTAGTCCCAGGTCTTTAGGGTGGGTATATGTTTTAACTGAAACAATGCGATTATCCTGCCATTTTTTAATAATAACCCCACCCGTTATCACTTGGCATGCCGGATGATTTTGAGAGGTGCGCGCTATTTTTTCTAAACTATCGGGCAGGAGTATATCATCAGCATTTAACAAACAAATCCACTCGCCACGCGTCTTTGGCAGTGCCTTATTGCAAGCATCGATGTGGCCTTTGTCTTTTTCACTCTGCCAAAAAGCAAGGTGCTGTTCGTATTTTTTAATCACGCCAACCGTATCATCGGTTGACCCACCATCTAATATTAGCAATTCCCAATGCGCATACGTTTGCTTTAGCACGCTTTCTATCGCGGCTGCGAGCCTATCTTGCATGTTAAACACAGCAATAATGATACTGATGGTAGGATGTGACACCTTCATTTACTCTTCTCTCTGAAAGAGCAACCATCATGCAAAATCTAATGCTAAATTGCAACAACCAAAACACGATCCTTAAGGTTTGCGCGGCAACGACCTTGTTGTTGTTTTAGCGCTGGGAAAAATAGTGTCTCGCAGCTGTATTGCTTCACGCTGCCACGCGCATGTTATCTCATATTTTGCATTAATTTCTGTCTGAATCCTCTCACGGTTCTGTGGCACGCGCATGTATTGGCATAATACTTCCCAAGTCTTGAGCGTATCATGGTAACTAGCAAATGGGATGACAGAACGTGACGATAGGATAAGTTTGACTGTCATTACATCAAACAACATCAATATCTCTTCATTCCAACGAGGAGATCGATCATCACGTGTTGCCTTAAGGAACTGAGTGATTTCACCTTCTTCATGAAATCCACCACAAATAAGGACTCTGTTACGGTATTCTTCAGCACAAATGTGCTCTACTTTCTCTTTAAATTTAAGTGCTGCATCATCAACCACTTTGCCCTGAGCCAATTGATCCAGTAATGCAATGGCGGGTCGAATACGCTCAATTGTATCTAACTGTTCTAGTACCATACTCTTCTTCGCTAACCATTCATCATAGTGCTTACAAAGAAGCGCATAGCCCTCCTCCTCGCCCAATGCTCTATAACAGTCTAATATAGCTTTTGTAAGTGTCAAATTCGACGATGTCGTCAGCATAACGCCTAATGGTTTTAAGAGAAACCATTGACCAGAATCCATATCGCTCATACCTCTACCGTTCTCGCAGAATAGTATATCTGTTGACAAAAATTCAGCAACTGTGCCATTTTTTATAGCTTTTCGTATAACACTCCCAATGCCATTATGATCTATGAAAGCGCAAATTAAATTCTGAAGAGTTCCATCATATGGCAACCCTTTTTCTTTTTGGGAACGAAGCAATTCTTTTAACTCATCAACAGTCAGCCCATCAATAGAAGGACATGGAGATCGATCATAAGAAGATGGAAATTGACGAAGATACTCAGCTATGCTATCTGAAGGCAACCCCGGGTATTGTCGTTTAAATACACCAAGCATCGTCACTAAAGCCGGCCAATCATACGCATATCGGCGAAACCCGCTTTTCGCTGCTTTCATTTGTGCTGGAAGAGATGCTAGAAGCTCATCTTCTCTGCTCCATTTCATATAACTATAACGCCCAAGAGCCATTTTAATCACCTTGCTTAATTGCAATGAGCACAATTCTAATACAAAATAAGTGCAATAGGAAGCGTTGCACTCAGTCGCTGGCACGCGTGGCTGTATTGTAAATTATTATATAAATCATATATATAAAATATATGAATCCGAATATTGCAAGTACAGGTACTGCTCTCGATGAGCATACTAGGATAATTGACAACTTTACCTTACAATCAGCGATCGTGTTTTGCTAATAAGGACATTAGGCGTGGCTTTTGATTCGTATTTTTACCTTTTCTTATTTCTACCCATTGCTTTTGGTATCTATCAATCGGCTAAGAAAACATGGCTGCATAATGTTGTGCTCTGTGGAGCGAGTCTCACATTTTATGCGCTAGGTAAAGCCATGTATGTGCCTCTTCTCATTTTGATTTCACTGCAAGATTATTTTATCGCGCACTGGCTTTACAAACTAAACAACCAAACGATGAGAAAATGGCTAGTTGCAACCAGCGTTTTTTCTAATCTTTTTATACTGGCTATCTTCAAATATGCTGATTGGTTTATTGATATCCTTGCTAGTCAGAAAAAACATATTATTTTTTTAAGACATGTCAAAGATATCCCGCATTTAAATTTAATGCTTCCTATTGGTATTTCTTTTTATGTTTTCCATACTATTAGCTATACCGTTGACGCCTATCGTCGCGTCATTATTCCCAAAAAGAATATCCTTGATTATTTAACTTTCGTCTCTTTTTTCCCTTTGCTTGTTGCAGGTCCTATACAGCGAGCGAGAGATTTATTGCCACAAATCGCACAAAATCGTGCTCGCGCTTCGTGGCGTACCATCGAATACAGCTTATTTTTGATATTATTTGGTTTAGCCAAGAAAATGGTGTTTGCAGATAACCTGGGCAAATTAATCGATCTCTGCCAGGGATCTTATAAAAGTCTGCCAGGCTCGGGACTCATTATTGCGCTGGCATTTACCTTTCAAATTTATGCTGATTTTTCAGCTTACACAGATATTGCAACTGGATCAGCAAAATTATTTAATTTAAAGTTAACCCGCAACTTCATTACACCTTATCTATCGCGCTCCCCTTCTGAATTTTGGCAACGATGGCATATCTGTTTATCGAGTTGGCTGCGGGATTATTTATATGTGCCCTTAGGCGGCAATCGTAAAGGCGCTTTCCGCACTTATTTTAACTTATTAACAACCATGATATTAGGCGGCATTTGGCACGGTGCAGGCGTCTTCTTTTTATTGTGGGGTATTTATCATGGCTTATTGTTAGTATTTTATCGCGCTGTACCTCTTCATACCTACCTTAAGAAAATCATGGGTAAAGTTGGGGTCCTATTTTCTATACTGATTATGTTTTGCAGCGTGGTATTTGGTTGGATTTTATTTCTCACGAAGGATATACACACATTTAGCCAACAGATGAGCAGCATCAAACAAACTGTCTTGCATCCTTTTAGCTTAACAGGAATGAGTCTGCAATTTTTTTATTGTCTTTCTTTATTCACGATCCCACTCTTTATCTTGGATGTGATCGGATACAAACGTAACAGACAATTTGTTGAATTATACCCCGCCTTTTCCCTGGTTACTAAAATATGCTTTTATGTAATGATGTTTTATTTAGTTATCTTTTTTGGCAGAAGGGAAGGTTATGCGTTTATTTATTTCCAATTTTAAAGCTTTTTTTATTGCACTATCTATTATTATCTTGATTGAATGTATATTATTCTTTTGTCATCGAGGTGTAACGGATTTGCATTCTAATATTTTGTCATTTGCCTTTCATGATGAGGCCACTGGTCAACGCATTTTGGTGAACGATAAAATAGACAAGTTAGGGAAGATACAAACAGACTTTATTCAAGTGGGCGATTCTTCGGGGCTTTTTGGCGTAGAACCTAATATCATTATGTCGCATCTCAAAGGATTAAAATATGTGAGTCACAGCTGTTGTGCAGACACGGGATGGGATGGCTATCTTGACATTGCTAAAAATATTTTAGCGCAAGATAAGAAAGCGAAATATTTAGTACTGCATATCACACCATACAGTTTTCCTTTGCAGTATAAAGAAGGATTTTCTAACATCCTCTATGAAGCCTTAGCATCACCGTGGCATTACATTTATGATTTTCTTCCCAGCATGTCATTTCGTTCTGATGTGACAAATGCCGTTTATTACGGTAAATTTCAGCATAAATTACTATCGGAGGGAGAATTGTCTGAAAAATGGAAGAATAAATTGGTGAGCACCTCAGGTTGGGTTCCAATAGAAGGTAAAGATACCACCGATCGCCCGAGGGGTGATTGTGATTTCCCTAATTTTTTTGATGAACAGGGAAAATCCACTGTTTATCAAAAATTAAGAAAATTTAAAAAGCTCTCGGACGCTCATCATGTGAAGTTAATTCTTCTGTTTAATCCAGTTTCATGTCATGACAGCAAAAAAATAGCGCCCATTAGCGCGGACTTTAAACGTTTTGCTACCCGTTATCCGGATGTTTACATCCCTTTTCCCCTGGTGACCACTTATCATGTCAATTATTTTCATGATCGCTGGCATTTGAACGCGAAAGGTGCAAAGATACACTCTCATGAAATTGGTAACGCACTGGTTAAGTTGATAAATGCTTAACAACCATGCATCGTTTTCACTGCAAAGCAGTTGATATTACCTTGAGTTATATATGATAATGCTGGCTAGTTTATTTAATAGAATATGGATGTGTAAACGATGCTGCTACCTACCGGTGTAAATACGTTGACGGATAATGCGTATTTTGCTCACTCAATGATCGGCCGAATATTACAAGAAATGCCGCTGGGTTTTATCGATATTGGCGCAAGAGGCGGTGCTCACGATCTGATTGACCCTATTGCCAGAGTAGCGAGCGTCTTAGGATTTGAACCAGATGCTCAAGAATGCGCTCGCCTCATGGGATTGAAAGCCGTGCGTGAACCATGGGCAGACTGCAAAATTCTCCCCATTGCTTTAGCAGAAACAAATCGGTCAGCGGAATTGGTCTTGATGAACGAACCGAACAACCACTCCCTACTACCACCTAATACAGCATACACACAACGATATGAGATGACGAAATGGAAAGAGGTAGGCAGGCATCCACTTCATACAGAATCCTTAGATAACATTTTATTTGGTGACCTCGCCACCGAAAAGCATTGGGGCGAATTCATTAAAATAGATACTCAAGGTACAGAATATAAAATTTTACAAGGCGCTAAACGCACTTTAACAGAAAGATGTGTCGCTGTTGTCACAGAGGTATCATTTTTTGATGCCTATGAAGGACAGGCGCTTTTCTCAGAAGTCGAATTGTTAATGCGTGAATACGGGTTTGCATTCTACGGTTTTTCCAAAACCCATCATCGTTCAAAAAAATTATTAGATAAAACGTCTAAGATTACCCGAGAAAGAGTGTTTTATGCTGATGCAATCTTTTTTAAAGACCCCTTATTAGGACTCACGCATCGCAAACAACTCAATGAACGACAACGTTGCGTGTTAATCACCTGCACTTTATTACTTGGATATTATGACTTCGCACTGGAGCTAGCGATTGATACTTGGTCTAGCAGTAACCCTTCCGAATTAGCTTGTATAGAAAAATTAATTGATCAATTATCCCAGCTAGATGCCAGCACAAGCTATCAGTCCGTCATAGAACTTGTTAACTCAGTAAAGGATTCTCCCGAGAAATCGAATGTTTTTGTCGGAAATTTTGTGGATACACGTCGCGTATTATGTAACTACGATGATGTATTAAATGTCACACCTTTACCAAAAACATTTTAGAGAGGTTCTCATGCCCAATCGAAATAAACGTGTTTTTTTAAACCATGCCGTGAAATTGTTTAATGTAGAAACGCTCGATTTATTACGCTCTTATTTCGATGATGTAGAGCAGATTAATCGTTCCACGCTATTGAATGAAAGAGAACAGAATGCCGTCACACGTGGAGAAGCCTCTGATAAAGCACGCATGCAGGCGCATTGGTATCAAGTTTGGGAAGATGAAAAGAATAATGAAAATATTCTTAAAGCCATTTATCCCTATACCTATATTTCCTTTCCGCCACAAGTGCGAAATGTGAGAGCGCATTCTCACAAAGTGCCGTGGCATCAGGATATTGGTTATATGCGTTTATTGGGAGATAGAGGTCATGCGCAAGTGATCACCTGTTTTATCCCTTTAGAAGCCAACCCTGCGCAACACACCACTTTACAATTTTGTTTAGACAACGAACAAACAGAACAAGAGTACCCGCACGTTCCAACGGATGAATTTGGCGCCGGTATACAACATGTTGAATTTAAAGATATATTTCATTATGACCTCGCGTTGGGGGATGCTTTAATCTTTGGTGATTTCACCATACACCGAACATATACTCCGCCACATTGCGAGATAAATCGACGTTCTTTAGAGTTCCGTCTGGTTAACCCTCAGGATGCCATTGTGGGTAAAGATTATTTTGATGTGGCAAATCGAAAATTTATACAGCGCTAACAGTAAGGATGGGAACATGCAAACAAAAGAAAAGATTCAAAATATCAGTGAGCGTCAATTCGATGGTCGTAAAAATTTCGCGGCTGATGATCAAGTCGAGCAAATGCTGGAATCACACTTTGAGAAATTCAATATTAGCAAGCGTGAAATCTGGCGCAATTTTCAATTGTACACACGTAGAGTCTTTCTCAAACGATTCTTAGCACATTATGAGTTATATCAAAAAGTTGTGAATTTGCCGGGTGATATTGTTGAATTAGGTGTTTACCGTGGCTCTTCATTGATGACGTGGGCAAACCTGCTTGAAATTCGTAATATGGGCGATAGGCATAAAAAAATCGTTGGCTTCGATAACTTCAAAGGTTTCGGCGATTTCGATGAAAAAGACGGCATTGAAAAGCCAGAAGTCGGTAAAAAAGCTGGTGGGTTCGATAGCACAGAGTTTGAATCTCAGTTAAGAGATGTAATTAGCATTTACGATGAAGATCGCTTCATTCCTTATAAACCACGTGTCCATTTAGTCAAAGGTGATATTGAAAAAACAATCCCCGAGTATTTGCAAGAAAATCCCGGTATGCGTATTTGTTTATTACACTTTGATGTTGATCTTTATAAACCAACAAAAGTTGCTTTAGAGCATATGTGGGATTTGGTGGTGCCAGGCGGTGTTGTTATTTTTGACGAATATGCAATCCCGCCATGGGAAGGGGAAAGCCGTGCCGTTGATGAGTTTTTTGCCGGGAAAAAAATAAAGATTGAACGTTTTGATTGGGCAAGCAATCCAGGTGGCTTTATCATCAAGGAATAAGCATCTATGATGTTTTATCATCAAATCAAAGATAGTGCGCGCAATATGAAAGAGATACTGATTCAATTCAAGATTCAGTATCCTTCCTTGAGTTACTATCCATATAAAATATATCGTTTATTAAAGCCCATTTTGATAATAACTAAAAAATATTGTGAGAGAATAATTTATTCTCTGAGAGAATTTTTGGTTATGTTCTCAATCAAGCGCTTCCAATGGCAATCTGAATCAAAAAAAAATGCACTTATTAAAACACTCTCTACCGCCAGTATGACATCCGGCTTTCCTGTTATCTCTCTGATAGGAGCATCGAGGCTGGCAAACAATTCGAATAGCAGATTGGATGAGTTTATTCATTCATTAATTAAAAAAACATATTCCTTAGAAAATATTGAGGTGTTAATCCGTATTGATGACAGCGATGACTTATTTTTTTATCGCAAAGTGCAAAAGAAATACGGCAACCGCTTATCAATTAAATATGTAGTGGGACCAGGGAATATCGGATACAGTAAATTACACACATTGGTCAGTGGGTTATTAGACCATATTTCGCCAACAAGCGAAATTGTTTGTGGATTCGCCGATGATTGTTTCATTGGCGTTAATCACTGGGACTTGTTTTTCTACCAAACACTCAGTCAATATCCAGACAACGTATTTTTTATCAATACAACGCGTGATTTCACTATTCCCTACGAGAATACGCTAGCACTCTTTTGGTTGTTATGGGTTTGTGGACCGCCTGCCTTATTCACAGGTGTGAGCAGGCGCGTCTTAAATATCACACAGCAAATCGCAACAAAATATGCCGGCTGGACGGCATTTGGCAACTCCTTAATGTGTGATTCTTTTTTTGAATCCTTACAATTTCATCTCTGGCAACAAACCGGTGAAAAAAGAGCGCCATTCCTTGCGAACAGCATCGTGATGCGACCAGATATCATGATTGCATCACATAAAGAGGGCGCTCTGCTTTCTGAGAGTCCAGTTGCCATTAGAACGAATAGAGTATTTCTCAAAGAATCCACCCAGGCTATTATTCAAGAAATGGCAAATGCTATTGCTGCTATTCTTCACCATCCTATAGAGAATATTTTTAGCCCCACTTTATCAAGCCATCATCATATTAAAATTTCAATCTTGGTTGAAATAAAGAAAGTGGATAATCTGCATGAAAGAATATCAAATTTAATAGACTCATTACTCACAAACACAAAGAACCTACAGCATATTGAAGTTGTGCTGCTTGGAGACGAATATTCCTTATTTTCCTATCTCAGAATGAAAAAAATATTAGGTCATCACATAAAAATATCATTTCACTTTTATAAAGATAATATTAAATTGGAGACGATGGACACACTATATAAAAGAGGAAAGCTCAATCCTCAGTCTGAAGCAATACTGTTCGTCGATGAATATTATACATTCAGTCAAAAACACTGGGATGAGACAATATTAGATGAATTATCTGCCTCCGACGCTGCACAAGTGATAAGACTCACCGAACATATTCCGATGACTTATCAAGACAAGAGATTGTTTATTTGGGAGTTATCCAGAATCAATCGTGAGGATATTTTAATAGGAATAAGAAAACGTTTTTACGATAAAATCATGCAACATTGCCAATCCTATTGTGATGTAATAGAAAATGTACCCTTTGTTCTCGTAGCTGAGATGTTGCAATATTATTTTTATCAGCGTGAATCAAAAAATAGTGCCCTTTATTTACCACAACTAATGGCGATATCCGTTTTGGAATTTACTGTTTTTTCCTACGAAAATTATCTCTTCTTTTTGCAGGAAAATATTCAGCGTGACATTCAATCACTGGCGCGCTCAACCGAGTTAGCAATCATGCTAGATAAATCATGCAGATATGATATTGTCGTCTGATCCAGCATTTTAATAAACGCCAGATTGTTGGGGGATAGCCCCGCTGCATTATGCCGGTGATGCGACGCTTTTCTTGCATAGGGATTCATAATAATGAGATCGATATAATGTATGCGATCTGCGCCAAAATGCTTAACATACTCTCCGATAATATCGATATAGCAATCACAAATCCAGGCATTGCAAAGTGGGGACCACTCTTGATGCGTATCATGCTTATCTGCATAAGCTTGTGCGATATCAAGTACTTTTTTAGAAAAAATCGGGAAATAAGAAGCGGGTTCCTTAGCTTGCTGAACCCAGAAAAGTAGCAGCATATTTTTTGATACATCGCCTAAATATTCATGCCTATTCGTATTTCGCGTGTGAATAAAGTAAATATTATCAGAATACTGTGCATCAATCCCTAGTAATGCGCGATCAAAATGTTTTAATGAAATAAAACAATCATCAGAATAATCACATAGCATGCGCGTATGAGGGGCTATTAAGGTGAATAAGTCTTTATCGTATAAATGTAATTTTTGATAACCATGACGAATAGGACTCACGTGTATTTTAAATCGCAATTGAGAACGATAAGATTGATACAGTGCGTGGAAATAATCCAAATCATCGTCTCTATCAATCGCCAATAACACCTCAATCTGCCCTATATTTGCCGCGTTCTGCGTGAGCGATTTAAGAAAAATTTCTAATCGGCAATTCGGGTTTTGCGATTTTCTGGCAGAGGCATAGAAAGAAATCTTGATACTATCATCAGCCTCTAATTTGTGCGTGGATTGCTGAAATGCATTAAGAATCTTAGTTTGCTGGGGATCCGTTTTATTACAATAACTGCGTAATATGTTTCTCTTTCTATAGTACGCACACAATAACATATATTTGATATGTTCCATATCCAGGCTAAATGCTTCCTGATATGGCAAAGCAGAAGATGACTTACCTTTCAAATACTTAATGATGACACCACTTTGATGTTGTAGTAAAAAAAGGATGGGTGATAATAAAAACCGCAATATTTTTCTAACGAAATTTTTCATTTTTGTCATGGCCTTTTAAGCTGGTAAGGCTATTTTTTCAATATATTCCTGGGGGATAAGTTCAACTTCAGCACGTTTTGCGTGATTCCCTGCACGAAAAGCAGACCCACTTTTAATGTAAGTACTCAGAAGGACATGGCGCGCCTGGTCGGATTGATTAGAATTAGACCCATGTACCAAATGACCATGGATGAGTAAAGCAGCACCTTGTGGTATACTGACACTCACGGCGTGATATTTTTCTGGCACCACCGTCTCTTCATTATTTGCATTAGGATCCTGGCCAGCATCAGCATTCAGATTCAATTTACGCGTGGGGAGACCACCCTCTTTATGTGATCCAGGATAAATGATTAGGCCACCATTTTGCTGCGTGGTATCAACCAGAGGAGACCAAGCAGAAGCAAATACACCATACTCCGCTTCAACATAAAAATTATCTTGATGGAGAGAGAAGCCTCTTGTGCCAGGTTTGCAGTAAAAGAATTCCGTTTGAATACCAGCGGGCTTTCCACCCACAGCGGCGGCAATCAACGCGACAATTTTAGATTTTTGTAGCGCTTGTAGAAAAATGGGGTGCTGCCGATGCGGCATCATACAGGGGCGAAATACCCCTTTTTTTGCTTCTTCTAGCTCATAAGCCGCTTCAATGACTATGTCACACTCGGCCGGCGTGAATACGTTATGCTCTATGTGGTAACCATATTCGTGATAGAACGCCATTGTTTCTTTAGGATGGGTAAAATAGGATAAACAGTTGTACATGGTAGTGGCCTCTCTTTCATTCCAGCGGGGAGGAGTATATCATTCCTTTATAGACGAGTATATACTTAATACTTATCATATTTTTGTAGTGGGATTTTGAATGACAATCCAAATTACTTTTTATGGCGCGTCCCGTCGATGTGATAACAAAAATTCCAAATTTGAGTCTTTTTTGCAATCTGTAGCGGAAAACGTAAAAAATGCCAGCGTAGTTGAAGTGTTGGTAGCCATCGATCCCGATGATGATATTGATTTTTACCAAGCATTAGAAAAAAGATATGCAGCGCTCAGTCTCAGAGTGATCGTCAGTCCCGTACGTTATGGATACCTGAATCTACACAAATATTATCAAGACCTCTACCAAATTGCAGCTAAAACAACGCGTATTTTGTGTGGTTACTCCGATGATTGCCACATTACGATGAAGCATTTTGATCAAAAAATATTAGAAATTGACAAAGAATACAAGGATAATATCTATTTCATCCATACTCGCAATACACACCGGGAAAAATATTTGGGTGATGTGTCAAAAAATATGCGTTTGTTGTTCTGGGTACAACAAGCCAAAGAACCTGCCTCGTATTATCCTTATTTCTCTAAGGGCGTGCTAGACAGCGCGCAAGCCTATGCGAATAAGTATGATACCAAAAAGGAATGGTGCCCCATTGCTAATTCATGGATAGTGGATTGCTATCTCGATATTTTAAGCATCTACATGAAAAAATTTGGCGTGGATCGCATTTATTATCTGGATAATCTAGCCAAAATAAATGAGGACAATACAACTGTGCCTCATCACCGACCCTATCAGGAATTTGGCTTGTCTCCTAATAACATCGGTTTTATTAAAATGCTGAGTAATGAAACGCAGGACTATCTGGAGAAGCTGGCGATCTACCTTTGCTCACAGATAATTGTCGAGATGACGCCTCGTTATGCTTGGGTAAGGTTAAAGAAAAAAGCGCCCCATTATGTTAATAAACTAAAGAAAATCCTTCCTGTGTGGTTGAAAAACACATTAAAAAATTTATACCAAGAGAGTTAATATGCGATACATTTTCATGTTACTTGCGTTTCTTTTTACCTTTTCCGCGTATGCTGAATATTATCCTGCGGGACAGAACATCCAAATCCATACGCAATTGAGCGCTGTTGTCGGAAAACCACGATGGTTATTAATCATCCGAGATATTGATCATCAACAAATGATCCCTTATGTGTTCGAAGTGCAAAAAAAAGATAATTTCTGGGTTGCCGCTACGCAAGGAAAACATTATTTAATCACTGTTTCGCAACTGCAAATAGAAACGTATCAATCAAGCAGTAATCGATTTAAAAAATTCAAAACAAATAATTTTTGTTCTTTAGAAAGCAATGGCAGAATTCATCGAGGCGACTCAATAACAGTCAATATCACTGGCAAACTGAGTCCGCGCCCGGAAACGTATCATTGCCAGATCAATATCTATTAAACATTTAATTTCAAACCACAATCCGCTACTTTATGCACTTTTGCGCAAAGCCCATCACGTTGACGCAACATAACCAATAATCCTATAGGCAAGATTGTCCCTGTTAATCCTGCGACCTCCATCGCTGCTAACAATGCTGGCACAGACCAGCCTAGTGTATCTTTCGCAATAAGCACTGTTGTGGTCATGAGGAAGGGTGTTGGCGCAAGTGTTGCGATGCACGTTGTGATGAGTAGTCCTGCAGAAATCAGAGCAAGCATCCCTAAGGCCACCTGTATAGGCCGCCAAGCAGGATGGCCTGGAAGCGTATCGCCAAATTTTTTAAGGCCATTCAGCGCTTCATGCAACAGAGAAATCTCAACGTCTGCTTTTTCTTTCGTTATCTCTTTTTCCTTAATCATGCGCAGTTTTCCAGTGATAGTGCCCACCCTGCTATGAAATTCTATTTTTTTAGATTCATCGTCCTTTAAAGCTATGTCGATTTCTTTAAATTTGGCGACCAGGTCGGTATAATCCATCTCTCTCAAGGATCGTATGCTTGCTGAAAAATCCCCTTCTTGTATGCTGACTGCTTCCTGCTCTTTACGTAATATAGCTTTCTCTTCTATTATCAGAAGCTTATTTTTTGCTATTGCTTCTTCTGTCTCGCTCAATATTTTTGTATTTTTATCGAGTACTTTCTCATGTTCACGTAATATAGCAATCTCTTCTATTAGCATAAGCTGATATTTATCTAATTTTGTCTGCGCAGCTTTATCTGCGGCTAGTCTGTTCGCTTCCGCCTGAGCATGGTTGTTTTCTGCAGCTTCTGCACGCTCTTTTGCCTCCTCAAAAATGCGGTCTACTTCGACATAATCCTCTGCCAGGTTACTCCTTTCTCGCTCCAACTGAGCTCTGGCCATTTCTATTTCATCCCACGCTCGCCTCAGCGTATCTTCCTTTGATGACCCCATATCAAACATAGATTCTCTTCTACGCTTGGGACGATGCCGAGGGATAGGAGAACGGTAAAAATCCGAGGGAGGAGGGGAGTTTTCTCCTCTGGCATCACGATTATCCTCTATGGATTGTGAAGAAAAATGACTGATAAAAGGTATATTGTTCTGATTAAAAAAAGCTTTATGTTGTTCGTACAAAGCATTATCGCCGATGAAGAGGAGAGCATGGTTATTATCCTTAACTATCTCTTGTAGAGCACAAATAAGCTTCTGCATCAGCTCCTGCTTTTCTATCTTCTCTTCGCTCTCCCCCTCTTCGCCTTCAAGGAAAAGGAATGTGTCGAATAGAAAATCATCAAAACAAATAATACGATACCGTTTTGTTGTATGCTCCTCAGTTAACACATGGAGTAACCACTCAATATGTTCTTCACAACCATTCAAGTGATACGTGTGTTCATGCCCTTCAGTAAAATTTTTCCTGACGAAGAGCACGACGTCGTCTTCTGTGTATTCATGTGTCTCTACAACAGGCTGCTGACTCAATTCTTCTGTTATGAACGGTTGATCATCGATGCTCCTACCCTCATCACCATCGGTTATTTCTTTTTCTGCTGCATCCCCATCTTCTGATGAGGCTAGTGATGAGGCTAGACGTGGAGGAGTGGGAGGTGCGCCGTCTTCAGATACCTCAGAATCATCTGATTCCTTAATATGATCATTTACTACAAGGTCACCATAAAAAGTTGGGTCAGGGGAATATCTACGAGGATCAGCTGGACCTCTATATGGGGGCATATCATCCCTTTTTTTATTCATAAACGCTACAATATAAGATACAGCAGACTTTCTACTATCCATAACACCCTCGCTTATTATTATTTATCCATCAGCTTAAAACACTAAATCTCTCATCCGCGTTGTCGAACACGCCTGGGAAAACCGAGCCGCGACCGTAAGGGAGCGTCACTATTGTTGTACAGTGTCGCTCCCGTACGGTCGCGGCTCGGTTTTTCGGGCACCGTCCACCATCTCCCAAGAGAGAAGGCATGCAAGAAAAATCCCCAGAGATGCATCAAAGCATGTAAAACAAAGCTCCAGGGATGAATACTACACATTATATAACGCGATATAAATGCGCCACCGGCAGGTGGCGCATTGCAAAACAGATTACGGAGCAAACAAGAGGCGCTACCAATTTACAAAATAGGCAACAGTAGCGCCATCAATTCACTATGCCGAAGCATCTATCTCAATTTCTTTCATACTCAACCGAATACGACCCTGTCTGTCGATTTCCAATACCTTGACACGAACAGATTGCCCCTCAGACAACTTGTCACTGACATTGGCAATACGTTCATTCGCAATTTGAGAAATATGCACGAGACCCTGTTTACCAGGTAAAATCGTCACCAACGCACCGAAATCCATCAGCTTCGTAACAGTACCGTTATAAATCGTACCAACCATCACATCTGCTGTAATGCTCTCAATACGACGAATAGCTTCTTCACAAGCAGAAAGATCTGCTGCAGAAACTTTAACTTCGCCATCATCGCTGATATCAACAACAGTGCCTGTTTCTTCCGTTAAGTTGCGGATAGTCGCACCACCCTTACCAATCACATCCTTAATCTTATCCGTTGGAATGCGGATCGTTAAAATGCGCGGTGCATAGGCCGAGATATCTTGACGTGGACCAAGCATCGCTTGCTTCATCACATCCAGAATGTGTAACCGTCCTTCCAGCGCTTGATCCAGCGCATGCTTTAAGATTGTTTCTGTAATACCATCAATTTTGATATCCATTTGTAAAGCGGTAACACCAGTACGCGTTCCGGCCACTTTAAAGTCCATATCGCCTAAGTGATCTTCATCACCTAAAATATCGGTTAATACCGCAAAGCGATCACCTTCTTTCACGAGTCCCATTGCAACACCAGCCACATGCGCTTTTATCGGCACCCCAGCATCCATCAATGCCAGACTGGTACCACAAACAGTAGCCATCGAGCTCGAACCATTGGATTCTGTGATTTCAGATACCACACGCAACACATAAGAGAAATCTTCCATACTAGGCAACATCGGTTTAATACCGCGTTTTGCTAAATTACCATGACCAATTTCTCGGCGTTTAGGACTACCCACCATACCTGTTTCACCCACAGAGAAAGGAGGGAAATTATAGTGCAACATAAAGGGCTCTTTGGTTTCACCAAGTAAACTGTCAACCACCTGCGCATCACGTCCTGTCCCTAAGGTCGCAACCACAATCGCTTGCGTCTCACCACGGGTAAACACAACTGAACCGTGCGTACGAGGCAACACACCCAGTTTGATTGTGATAGGTCGAACCGTTTTGGTATCACGACCATCAATACGCGGCAATCCTTCTAGGATACGTCCACGCACCACATCTCGCTCTAATTCATTGAACACATAACGCGCTTGTTGTATTAAAACAGCTTCGTCTGCGTCAGGTTTTTCACCCAACAGGGTTTCCAACATGCGATCATTAATTTCAAGCACAGCGACCTGGCGCTCTTGCTTATCTTTAATGGAATACGCTTTTTCAACATCCGCTTTTGCTAATGCGACGACACGTTGCTTAATATCTGCTGGTACAGCAGGTGCTGTCCAATCCCACGCAACGACACCACTTTCTGCAACCATCTCTTTGATTGCTTGGATCACCACTTGCATTTCTCGGTGTGCGAACATCACTGCACCCAGCATCACAGATTCAGGCAGTTCTTTTGCTTCGGATTCTACCATTAACACAGCATTTTCTGTGCCCGCCACAACCATATCTAGCTGAGAAGTCGCCAACTCTGCTGTTGTTGGATTTAAAATATAATTGCCATCAGCATAACCCACGCGTGCCGCTGCTAAATGGCTAGACACTGGCATGCCAGATAAAGCAACAGCTGCAGCCGCACCTATCATCGCAGGAATATCTGCATCCACTTGAGGATCAATGGACATCACTGTTGCAATCACTTGCGTTTCAGCGTTGAACCCTTTAGGGAACAAAGGACGCAACGGTCTATCAATTAAGCGCGAAACCAAGGTTTCTTTTTCAGTTGGTCTACCTTCGCGCTTAAAATATCCGCCCGGTATACGACCCGCCGCATAAGTCTTTTCTTGATAATTAACCGTTAAAGGGAAGAAGTCTTTATCTGACCCACCGCCCGCACCAACAATAGTGACTAATACAACTGTATCATCCATCGTGACCCAAACAGCTGCTGTTGCCTGACGGGCGATCACACCCGTTTCTAGCGTGACGTTATGCTTACCATAACGAAATGTCTTTTTGATGCTTGCCAAGGGATTCACCTTCTTCAATATATTGATAAAAAATTAACCGCGTATATCTAACTCTCTGATAAGACTGTTATATTTTGCGAGATCGTTTGCTTTCAGATAACGCATTAGCCTACGACGCTGGCTCACTAACTTAGTTAACCCATAGCGCGTGTGAAAATCGTGCTTGTGAATTTTTAAATGTTCCGTTAAAGCCGAAATACGTGCGCTTAGCAAAGCAATCTGCACTTCTGAGGAACCTGTATCTGTATTGTGTTGCTGATGTGTTTTAACAATCTGCGCAACCGCAGTCGCTGCTAACGCCATGGATCATTCTCCGCTCGTAACTTTAGTAATAGATAAAAGGACGACATTGTAACTTGGAGCGTCTTCACTCACAAGCATAATTTATATAAGATAAGCGATTCTCATATGAAGCCGGGAAGGGACACTTTACATGCTATCTAGGAAAACCAAAGCCATAATCATTTTTTTGTGTTTGTTTTGCTCAGAATTGGCAATTAGTGACACACTAAAACCAATTTCAGCATCAACAACACCCTTATCTCGCTTCCCTGCAGACCAACAATTATATGATCAATACCCCTGGGGGCTGATGTATTACTATGGAATGACCGCCTCTAATACCTTGATTCCTATTTTAACAGGGCACTTTACAAGGTGGCCGGAACATATACAGTCTTTAGAGTTGACGCATACACTCAGCCCACAAAATGTTGTGCGTCGCTTTTTTAGTCCGCTGGTCGGTGTTGTACAACTGGGATTGAACGCAACCGTGCGCAACGGCAGTCAGGAGCCGACCATTTACGAAGTCGATCCTTTTTTTAGTATTCGTTGGGCAAATTTTCCTTGGAACCCTTACCTGAACACGTCTTTCTCTATAGGAGAAGGCGTGTCTTATGCAAGCTCCGTGCCCGCAATAGAAAAAAAAGATAATCAAAATACCAAACGATTTCTGAATTATTTAATGCTTGAAGCCACTTTTGCACCACCGCTTTATCCACGACTACAACTCGTCGCACAAATTCATCACCGATCCGGTGCTTATGGTTTATATCACGCGGGCAATTCAGGTTCCAATGTTGTAGGCTTAGGTGTACGCTACTTGTTTGGATAGCCACCATGTCACATTTCTTTACATTCGGCGTACGCAATTTGGGGTATGCAAGACAACAACACGTGTTATTTGATTCGTTGTGTTTTTCTTTACAACCTGGCGAGATGCTCTGCGTTCACGGTGCAAATGGCACTGGCAAATCCACCTTACTACGTATTCTCGCGGGACTCACCACGCCAACAAACGGGCATGTTGAGAGAGATCCCGCAACGTCGCTACACTATGTGGGCCATATGAATGGCCTCAAGCTTGGGCTCACCGTCTCTGAAAATCTTAGGCTCATTGCGCAACTCGCGCAAACACCGCTTACGGTGTGTTCCGATGTACTAGTCAAAATAAAATTAGATGTTTATCACGATAAAATAGTTAAGACGCTGTCTGCTGGGCAAAAACGTCGTATTGCTTTAGCCAAATTATTGATGATTCCACGGCCGATTTGGATACTCGATGAACCCCTGACAGCGCTAGACAAAGAAAGTCAGGATTTTTTCCTCGACCAAATTCAAATGCACCTACAAAACAAAGGTGTTGTGATCATTAGCACACACCAACCTCTCCCTTTATCTTCGACATCTACGTTATTATTACGGAGAGCGTGATGATAAAAACGATCTATTTTGTTTTTTATACAGAATTGATTTTATTGTTACAACGCTCTCAAGCATGGCTTTATCCGCTGGGTTTTTTTGCGATTGTTTTGGTGTTATTTCCGCTTGCGCTTACGCCTGATCCTGTGATGCTCAAAAAAATCATGCCTGGCTGTTTGTGGATAGTGACCTTACTCGCGCAATTACTCTCTGTTGAAAGCACATTTACACATGAGTTAGAGGATGGCAGTATAGAACAGCTGATACTCAGCCAAATACCTTTTTCTCTGTGTATTTTTGCAAAACTCTGCGCACAATGGGTTGCCAGCGCATTACCGCTGATTCTACTGACGCCGCTGGTGGGATTATCTTTTCAGCTTGATATACATACCATCGGCATATTGTCTTTGAGTCTCCTGATTGGCACACCTTTGTTAACGATGTTAGGTAGTCTCATTGTTGCGCTGTCGATAGGCTTAGAAAAACAAGGCATGCTGCTTGGGTTGTTGATTTTGCCACTCACAACGCCCGTGCTGATTTTCGGCGTTAGTATTGTGCAACAAGCACAAGCTGGCATTTCCATCCTGGGCGCGCTCTGTTTCTTGGCGGGCCTGAGCGTACTCAGCATCACTTTGCTGCCTTGGGTGATTGCAAGTAGCTTGAAATTAAGCTGCGATAGCTAAAGATTCATCTCTGAAGCTTTGTCTCTCTTACCTTTCCTTAAATAACTGATTGATTTTAAAACACTATATTCAGAAAATAGGCTAAAAAATATTTTTAGCAAGAAACTTCCCATTTTAGGAAGTTTCTTGCTAAAATAGCATAATGACCACCTTAAAAGACAAACTGACAGAAGCGGGACTGACCGATCGAATTATAACCGATGTTGATCTCAGCAATTTATTAGATGGCACACAAGCATCTCGCTACGCTTTGATTAACAAAGCGCTTAGCAAAAGGGAAATTATTAGGCTTCGCCGTGGACTGTATCTGCTTGCAGAGAAATATCGCCACCAAAAGTTAAGTCAGCTTTTTCTTGCAACTCGAATTGCGCCTAACAGTTATATTTCCATGGAATCTGCACTATCTTACCATGGCTGGATCCCCGAGAAGGTGACAACAGTAACAAATGTGCTTGCCATCGGCAGAACCAAGAAATTTACCACGCCATTCGGGGAATTTATTTTCTACCGACTACCAATTAATGAATATGAGTTTTTAACTGGTGTCACTCGAGTTGAAGAAATTAAAAATCAACCATTCTTACTCGCATGCCCATTACGAGCGTTATGTGATTATGTGTACCTACGAAAAATAGATTGGCAAGGTATCGATTACTTAACCAAAGGGTTGCGTATCGACATGGAAAATTTAATGAAACTTAAATCGGCTGACTTCGACGAAACAAAAAATGTCTACCAATCAAAGCGTACATTACGCTTCCTAGACAACCTCAAAAAGGAACTAAAAAAACAATGAAAATTGATATTATTGATCAAAGACTTAAAACATACAACATAAAAACAATAGAAGATGAGGAGCATGCACTGAAGGAGATTTTACAAGAAATTGCTCTGTATGGTCTTGCAAGTGCAAATTTTTTTGAAAAAGCTATTTTTCACGGTGGAACGGCATTGCGAATTTTGCATCAGTTACCTCGCTTTTCGGAAGATCTTGATTTTTTATTAAAAGCACCTGACCCACACTTTAGATGGGAACCTTACATCGATGGTATTATCACAAGTTGTAAACAATATGGTGTTCAGCCTGATATTACTGATAAGAGCCGTATGAGTCGTGCAGTAAAAAAAATGTTCTTAAAAGACAATTCGATTGGGAAAATCATTAATTTGTCTTGGATTCATCATGCCAGAAGAAAATTAGCCATCAAATTTGAAATTGATACTCTTCCACCAGCTGGCTCTGGCTCAGAAATTAAGTTTTTAGAATTTCCATTAGATTATTCTGTTCTCACACAAGATCTCAGCAGTAGTTTTGCCGGAAAATGTCACGCTTTATTGTGTAGAGAATATATTAAAGGACGTGATTGGTATGATTTTACATGGTATGTAAGCAGGAAAATCTCTCCTAATTTTGTTTTCCTCAAAAGCGCCATCTATCAACAAGGGCCTTGGGCAAACCAAAACAACATTTTCACAACCGAATGGTTTATCCGAGCAATGGAGCAAAAAATTAAAGACATCGATTGGAACAAAGCCGCAAACGATGTCAGTGCCTTTCTAAACGAAGAAGATAAAAAGACACTAAATTTGTGGGGAATTGATTTTTTTATTAGCAAACTTAATAAATTGGAAGAGATATTGGCGCGAGATAATTAGCCACCCGGTGCTTAAAAATATGGATGGGTAAAACACGAGCATCAAAAAACTACCCCAGCGCCTTAAATGCCTGTATTCCCGTCTGCATCTTACCCAGCACCAACGCATGGATATCTGCTGTGCCTTCGTATGTTTTTACCGTTTCCAAATTTAACATATGCCGAATCACATGAAACTCCGCCATAATACCATTGCCGCCGTGAATATCACGCGCTTCACGTGCAATATCCAGTGCAACGGTGCTGGAAAAACGTTTCATCATGGAAATCATCGGCGTCTGTACATTACCCGCATCTTTTAAACGACCTAACCGCAAACAACCTTGTAGTCCTAAACTAATACGAGTCTGCATGTCTGCTAACTTTAATTGAATCAATTGCGTTGCTGCAATAGGATGCCCAAATTGCTTGCGATCAAGCGCATACTGCCGCGCTGCGTGCCAACAAAATTCAGCAGCACCCAATGCACCCCAAGCAATACCATAACGCGCATTATCCAAACATCCTAAGGGACCGGACAAACCTTCCGCACCCGGCAATTTGTTTTCTGCAGGCACAAACACTTTATCCATCACGATTTCACCGGTTAAAGAAACGCGTAAACTCAACTTACCATGCATCTCAGGCGTGCTCAAACCCACCATGCCTTTTTCTAAAATAAACCCACAAATTCTACCAGCGTCATTTTTCGCCCACACAATCAACACATCTGCAACCGGCGAGTTGGTAATCCACATTTTATTACCTGTTAAAACATAACCACCGTCTACTGTTTTTGCACGCGCCTCCATGCCACTTGGATCAGATCCATGATTTGGCTCCGTTAATCCAAAACAACCTATCCATTCTCCACTTGCCATTCGGGGTAAGTATTTTTCTTTTTGTGCATCACTACCATAAGCATAGATAGCGTGCATGCTTAAACTGGATTGCACACTCACAGCGGATCGATAGCCCGAATCAACACGTTCTAATTCACGCATCATGAGTCCATAAGACACATAATTAATGCCTGCACAGCCATAACCGTTTATGGTGGCGCCTAGCATACCTGAAGCACCCATTGCTAGTAGGATATCTTTATCAAATTTTCCTTCTTCAAATGCCTTGGTTACGTGCGGTTGCAATTTTTCCTGCGCAAAAATGCGTACGGCATCTCGCACCAGCTTTTCCTCTTCCGCTAACTGTTCTTCAAAAAGAAAAATATCGTCCCAACCTGCTTCTTTCATAAGCGCTCCTTGTCATTATGTCCTTACCTGCCTCCCATCTTTCATCGTCACGACGCGTTCACACCGACGGCTAATAGCCAGATCATGTGTAATAATCACAACGGTACGATTTTCTTTTTGATGCAGATCCATCAACAATTGCATCACTTCCTCACCTGTATGCGAATCCAATGCCCCTGTGGGCTCATCTGCTAAAATAAGCGTTGGATCATTTACCAGTGCACGCGCTATCGCAACACGTTGTTGCTGACCACCGGATAATTGATTGGGCTGATGTGACGCAAAGTCAGCCATGCCCATCTTATCCAACAGATGCATGGCACGCTCTTTCGCAACGCAACGATCCGTCTCCGCATAAAATAAAGGCAACATCACATTTTGTAAAGCAGAACGATTTTGCAAAAGAAAAAAGGATTGAAAAACAAAGCCAATTTCTTTATTACGCATAATTGCCCTCTCATCTTCAGACAATGCAGAGACTTTTTTTTCTTTTAAAAAGTAACTGCCTTCATAGTGATGATCTAATAATCCTAAAATATGCATGAGCGTTGACTTACCCGACCCCGAGGCACCCACAATAGCAAGCCTTTCTCCTGCATGAATCTCTAACGTCACTTCATCGAGCGCCTGCACGCGATGTGACTGCAAGGCATAGCGCCTGCTTATTTTCTCTAGCTTAATGAGTGGCAACAATCTCATCCCCTTTCTTCAGCCCTTTTAAGATGATAATGCCGGTCATGGATGTTTTGCCAGGCATCACAGTCACTTCTTTTGTTTTTTCATCCTGCTTATCCCATATTCTCACCGTTGGCACGCCATCCTTCTCATATAGCGCAGTGAGCGGGATAATAATCTGAGCGGCATCCTGCATAATAACTTCTACATTTGCTGTCATACCAACATGGATCAAACGCTGTTGTTCTTTTGTTAAGTGAGACACAGCCATCTCAACATGAAAAGTTGGCGCAGCACCGTTTAATGCTTCGCCTTGCTGATCGATGCGTGTTATCTCACCTGATAATACTTCCGATGGAAAAGCAACACCCGTCATTCTGACAGCTTGTCCCACTTTTAATTGATTCACTGTGACTTCATTAACATTCACATAAACAGAGAATCCAGACATATCGCCAATAGCAGCTAATGCATCCCCTTGCTTTACAATCTCACCGATTTCGATTCTTTTACTCTCCCCCTCCGATCGATTTGCTGCCAGAATAGTGCCTGCAACAGGCGCAAATACTTTGATATTTTCCGCTGTGATTTTTAAATGCATCGCAGCTGTGATTTTATCAATATCTGATATTGTTAATTGATAAAGATCAATGTTTTTAATTGATAGCTGTTGTAATAATATTTCCAGAGCATCTTTCGCCTGCACTAATGATAATTGCGCAGCATAGAAATTTGACTGGCGCATCTTATAATCATCATCTGAAATCAATTGATTTTTATGTAAAAATTGGCTTTCATTCCACTGTATTTTGCTGGTATCAAAATCACTTTTTGCTTTAATATACTGCATCAATGCAGTTTTATAATCCGCTAGAAACTTCTGAGAAGATAAGGAAAAAATCCATTGCCCAGCTTTTACCTTTTCACCATAGTGGAAGGGCTGCTCTGAAACAATACCATCTGCCGGACTCGGCACAACTGTCACATGCAATGGCTGAATAGTGCCCGTATAAAACAAATGCGTGCTGGGCGATGCTGCGTTTACCGTTATTAAGTCTGCATGCGATTTAGCAGTATGTGAGCAACTCGCCATTTTAAACAGCAAATAAACGACAACGATAGAGGATAGTATTTTCAATAATTTCTTTTTGCTCATGATAATCTCACACCGACATGCCACGTTTTTAAAGTATGCCCCATTAACAAATCCAAGCCCACCAGCGCACGTATATAATTGAGATCCGCCATCAATAACGTCTGTTGTGCTTGTATGAGTTGCGTTTGCGTTGATTGGAGCTCAATACTATCAATTAATCCATGCACATATTTTTGATAATTCAAATCATAATTCTTTTTCTGCAAACTTTCCGCATCTCTCGCATATTTCAATGCAAGTAATGCACTATTCACCGAATGCCATCCATTAATAGCATCTGTTTCTTTATTCCATTTTTCTTCCTTCAACGCAAGATCTGCCTCCCTCAATGCAATTTTTGCGTTAAACACCGCTTGCTTAGCGAGCTGATCATCGATGGGTATCTGCAATGTTAGCCCGACACTCTGTGCTTGATTTTTGCCACTGAGTGCGTTGTTTGCATTATTCTGACTATCAGGATCAATTGTGCTGCCCGTACTTGTTGCGACACTGCCTGTTAGATTTAACTGCCAACGTGTATTGTCCTCTGCCACTAATAAAGCGCGTGTACTGGCGCCATGCAATGTCATATTATCCACTTGATACTGAATATCATTTGCTAACGTTGTTTCTTTTGCCACACCTAATGATGGCACGTGGTATTGATGAACAATATCATTTAAATCAAGACGCGTGAATGTCATTTCTGTATTCGGATCTAACCCTATCGCAGCAAGCAATGCATAACGCGCTTGTAATAATCGATTATTATCGTTTTGTAATTGTGTATTAGCGCTCGCCACATTGGCCTGTGCTGTGATGATTTCTGCACCGGCTTTATGTCCAGCTTTGATCAGCAACTTTGTTTGATGCAAAGATAAGGTAGCACGTTTTAATGCATCTGCATCAATCGTGATGCTCCGTTCAGCGGCAACAACATCCAGATAGGCTTGGATCACTGCTGAAACAGTGCTACGCAACACCTGCTCTACATTTAAGCGTGCAACCACTTCCGCGTCTCTTGCATTATTAAGCGCAGCTTGCACAACTGCCTTACCAAAGCCACGCAACAAAGGCTGCATCACTTGTAGTGATAAATTAGGATTCAAATTTGTTTTTGGTATGCTAGAAGATAAGGTTGCCTGTGTACCAATAGGACTTACCCAAGAAACAGCCGGCTGCACATTGTAATTATTCGAACCAACGATGGGCTGGAGTGACGTATTGCTTCTTGTATAAATGGCCGAAGCCTCTAACGTATAATGGGGATAAAACTGCCACTGTTGCACATATAACTCGAATTTTTGCATCACATGTTGTAGCTGTGCTGTTTTTACATTTGGGTGACTACGTACCGCTAATAAAATAGCATCCTCTAAAGAAAGAGAAAGCGGATCTCTCTTTTTAACAAGGTGATGATTATTTGCATCACTGACATTGCAAAAAAAGAAACAAAGAAAGAAAAGCAATCCAGGCCAGCGAGAGCCGCTGGATTGGCGTTTATGACACATCACACCTAACCTACATACGTTCTAATTAATTTGTTTTTGTTTTCATATCGATTCACCGCCAAATCAACCAAATGCGTTAACAGTGCGGTATAAGAGACACCAGAAGCTTCCATGAGTTTGGGATACATGCTGATTTTTGTAAAACCAGGGAGGGTATTTATCTCGTTAAAATAAATTTCTTGTGTATCTTTATCTAAAAATAAATCGATACGCGCCATTCCTTCACATTCTAGTTTGATAAATAATGCTTGCGCAATTTTTCTGGCAGCATCACTCACTGCTTCTGAAACGGGGGCAGGCAATAACAAAGCAGCACCTGCTTCATCTAAATATTTTGCTTCATAAGAATAAAATTCATGATGAGATCTGATCTCACCAACAATACTCACGATAGGATCAGCACCTGGCTCTAGTGATTCCAGCACAGCGATTTCTAACTCAACCGCATTTATTGCTTTCTCAATTAAAATTTTCGTATCATATTGAAAGGCTTCATCTATTGCTGCCTCGAGTGCTTCGATTGATTTTACCTTATTGATACCAATGCTTGATCCTGTATTGGCCGGTTTGACAAAAACGGGGAAGGAGAGCGTTTGATCGACTTGTGCTAAAACAGGTTGTGGCGCTGTTTGCCATTGCGCCTTCTTTACAACAAGATAAGGACCCACTTTGATGCCCGCTTGCATGGCTAGACGTTTGGCAACATCTTTGTCCATCCCCACTGAAGAAGAAAGCACGCCACATCCCACATAGGGGATATTCGCTAACTCTAACAACCCTTGTAAGGTACCATCTTCACAAAAGGTGCCATGCACGGCAGGAAAAATCACATCGAACTGTGTGTGGACTGTGGGATTTGCTTTTACAATTTGTTGTTCTGCCTTGACAGGCGTGCCTACCCAGTCCGCTGTAAACCAAGTTTGGTTATCTAAAATAGGCACCGCATTTTGTGCTACACTATTCATGAAAATATCTTTTCCGATCAACCAGTTACCTTTTTTATTGATACCGATTGGCACAACATCAAAACGCGATGTGTCTAAATATTGCATAACGTTAGCAGCAGACTGTAGGGAGACTTCATGTTCAGATGAACGACCACCAAAAAGAACAGCGACCCTAGTTTTTGATGACATTCATTCATCCTCTTATGATATTTACTTATAATTTGTGAATATAACCTTTTTTGTCACCTTCTGCTATATGCGCGTTTGGAAAAATGACTCAGGGGCGTTGTCTCACATGCCCTCCCCCTTGGGAGGGTTGTGTAGAGACATAACATCGGTAACACTTTTTCTCACGCGCCTACGGCGCGTGAGAAAAGTTACTTTTTACATAACAATTTGATTTTAAACAAAATATTATCATCCGAAGCCCGTTTTTTGACAAATTAAGGTTGACTTCACCGCTCAACTGAGTAAAATAACCCCTTTAGCTTATTTTATGATCATTTATTCTTCATATTTTTCCGAATAAATAATTTAAGAGAACCCTTATATGAAATTAATCAATATGATGTTGTCATTTTTTTCAACAAACAGAATAAAATTATTTATTATTACGACATGCTATGCAGCAATCATTGTAGGGATAACTGGTTTTGAATTACACTTCCCTGGCTTTTTCACACCACCCAATTTGGAAAAACCTGGCACACAGGCTTGGCTAGATAGAGAAATGCAACTGATCAGATCACATGATGGCACCATTAATACGCATTTATTGAGATTAAGTTTGATTGCTTATCTAAATGTAGAAAAAATGGGACTGTCACACAAACAACTTCTCACCGTCATCGATTATTCCAAGCCATCCTCTGAGAAACGTTTATGGGTTTTTGATCTGAAAAATGGTAAAACACTGTTCTACACCTGGGTGTCACATGGGAAGAACAGTGGCGGGCTAAATGCCTCCTCTTTTTCAAATAGCAGTGGTAGTTTAAAATCCAGCTTCGGTGTATTTGTCACCGATGATGAACCATACACTGGCCACAACGGCTACTCTTTGCGCTTGCGCGGATTAGAGGCAGGTGTTAATGATAATGCCTATAGACGGGCTGTTGTTGTGCATGGTTCCTGGTATGTAAATTCTGATATCATACAGCGTTATGGACAGATAGGACGTAGTTGGGGTTGTCCGGCAGTGAGTTCGGAGATAGCGCCTTCTTTGATTAATACAATTAAAGATGACACTGTTGTGTTTGCTTACTACCCTGATCACGGATGGTTATCGCATTCAAAGTTTTTAAATTAGGAAGAAAACATGTGTTTCAAAAAAATAGGGGCTGTTGTTTTTTTATTTTATTCAGTTAACACATTTGCAACTGCATATATTGTACCGCCGGCTGACCAGTCGCTGATTGGTAAGCCATCATATGAAGCCGTGAGTCGTGATGATACTGTCACAACAATCGCGAAGAAATATGATTTGGGACATAACGCGATGATGAATGCAAATCCGCAAGTTGATCCGCTAAAAGCATTTAAACCCGACACGCTATTACAAATACCCTCCCAGCATTTGCTTCCTAATCAAGCACGCGTAGGCATTATTGTTAATTTGCCTGAAATGCGGATGTACTATTATGTGCCGCATACGCAAACGGTATATAGCTACCCTGTAGGTATTGGTAAAATAGGCAATACCATTCCAATTACAGAAGCGGTTGTGACGCGCAAAGTCAAAGATCCTGTCTGGGTGCCACCCGATGATATTCGTGAATTTAACTTAAAACAGGGCGTTATTTTACCAAAAATCATGCCGGCAGGGCCTGATAATCCACTGGGCCCGTATGCTATTTATACCAGCATTCCAACTTACTTAATTCACAGTACTATCTTCCCAGAAAGCATCGGCAGACGTGCAAGCTTTGGTTGTATACGGATGTATGAAAGTGATATTCAAACTTTCTTCCCAACTATCGCAAAGGGCATCCCTGTTTCTATTATCAATACACCAATAAAATCAGCTTGGCATAAAGAGAAATTATACATTGAGGTATACCCTCCCTTAGAAGAGCACAGTAATGCTTTCGATGCTTCACTTGCTGGCAGCGTACACATAGTGAATTCGCTGTCAAAAGATCAACCTGTACTGGTTGATTGGCAGGGCATTTCTTATATTGCGATGGAGCGAGATGGGGTGCCACATGATATTGGGGTTCGAATAGAAGAATAAAAGATGAAAAAGGCTGTTATTTTATTTTCTGGGGGATTGGATTCTACCACCTGCTTAGCTTATGCAAAAAGCCAAGCATTTGATTGTTATGCCTTGAGTTTCCATTACCACCAGCGGCATGCAATCGAATTAAATGCTGCGAAAAAGCTGACAGCGGCATGGGGTGTGACGCATCGTATTTTTAACGTTGATTTACAGCAATTTGGTGGATCTGCTTTAACAGATTCCCAGCAAGAAATACCTGCCTATGAGGCAGGATCCTCTGATATCCCCAACACTTACGTGCCTGCCAGAAATACTATTTTTTTAGCTATTGCACTTGGTTTTGCGGAAGTGATTCAGGCGAAGGATATTTTTATAGGAGTCAGTCATGTTGATTATTCAAATTATCCTGATTGCCGTCCTGAATTTATCGCGTCATTTGAAAAGTTAGCAAATATTGCAACAAAAATGGGTACAGAAGAAAGTGATATCCGTATTCATACGCCTTTGTTGCATTTATCAAAAGCACAAACCATTTCATTAGGAATGACATTGGGCATTGATTATGCAAATACAATTTCTTGTTACCAGCCCAATGAAAAGGGACATGCTTGCGGATGGTGTCATAGTTGCATGTTGCGCAAAAAGGGGTTTAGTGAAGCAGCCGCAATAGACCCTACGGTTTATGTTCAGGGCAGATGAAAATTCTATTATTACTCATCTCTGAAGCCAAATTTCGCATGTCTTCTCCCTCTGGGGGCTTTGTTGAATAAATCGAAAATGCTCTGTGAGGCACTCGGTGTAACCGAGCCGCGACCGTAAGGGAGCGTCACTGTGCTATAACTTTTAGCTGAAATTTCTTACTTTATGATATTAAATGGTTAAAATGTTGCACTGTTATACACCATCTTTTATCAGATTCATGTGACGCTCCCTTACGGTCGCGGCTCGGTAACGTCATTTCCGATTTATTCAACAAAGCCCCCTCCGGGAGAAGATGCCCGACAGGGCAGATGAGGGGATATCATTACCTCACTCTTATTCGCTCAGCAGCCTTTTTTACCCTCACATTATTTTTTCTATTTTGATTAAATAATTTCAAACTATGCGCAACGGCACTTTGTTTTATCAGCAATGGTTTACGAGATACCCTTTCCTTATATGAATCTGTTGTTTTTGATCCTTCGTAGCTAAAGAAAGAACCGGTTGCACAACAAGACGTGGTACAGCTTAAAACCATAGCATAGACTACAAGTGAATTAGCGGGTGTTGCTAAAACCAACAGTGTAATCCCAGCACCCAGTGCTAACACAGAAAATGCGGCTAAACTGGCACTTAATGCCTGCAAGAGCATCGTTTTCTTGTCTAGCTGACTCCCCTCTTTTATTTTATCCAGTATATTTTTACGTAATGTATTTAATTTTACGATGCCATTTGTTCTGTCTTCGGCCGTACTATTCACATCAAGCAACTTTGCTGCATGTACATATATCTGTTGAAAAAATACTTTTTCATTATCAGAAAATTTTTCTGATTCCAAAATAGCATCAATATCTGATGATAATTTTTCTCCAATATGACAGGCCTTCTTATTTTCTTGCTTGATATTATCTTTAAATTCTCTTTCTTTAGTAGAAAATTCTCTTTCCCTGCTCTCAAAATAAGTATCTAATTTTTCTCTAGATAAAGTCGTAAATAAATTATCGTCATTCTCTATTTGACCAGCAAAATCAAATATACTCCCATTTTTAGCTGTATTTTTCAAACGGCTTTCTATTTCTTGACATCCCAATTTAGACAAAAATGTCGATTCAACATTTTTTATTTCTTTACGTCTCAATATAGACAAAAATGTCGATTTAGCATTATGAAAAATAGATGCTTTATTCTCTTTTTTAAATTCTTTCTTTACTTCTGTTTCTGCATCAAGATTTAATAGATTAAGATTATTTAAATTATCTGAATATAAAAAAGATAACTTCATTTCTTTTTCAGTTGCGGTACAGTTACGTATTATTTCAACTGCCTCACAGATTATCTGATCACCCAAAACAAGTTCTGCACCACTGACAGCGCATATTTGATTGTTATCATCAAAATAAGTGTATCTGAATTCATTAAGAACAGGCATTTCACAGTTAGCGTTATAGTACAAAACTCTGAAATACGTAATGAAACTAATAACATGTGAACCCGAAAGAAGTTCTTGTGAGTAATTTTTGATATCTGAATAAAAAATATTGTCTAAGATTTCTCTATATTTTGATTGTAAAATAGTAAAATCACGACTTAAGTCTAATATGATCTGCTTGATGTGACTTGATTTTCCCTTATCACGCTTAATCTTTTCGTCTCGCTCCATAACAGTGGCAAAATAAGGTAATTTGCTCAGTACGTTATAATCCCCTTCCAATAAGCGGAAGGTATTTCTATTAGAAGCCACTTTTCTCTCCTTTAGTATTCCTTATGCGTCCCAATAGTACCACTCTCTACTTATAAAAATAATATTATTTATTTTTAAAGATGATAGCATTTATATAGCAAGGTATTTTCTGTGGATTATCTTAAAAAAATATTTAAAATCAATAAATTATATCGTGTATAACCTGTGGAAAACGCATGTATAATGCACAGGTTATCGGGGATAGATTGAAGTCAGCAGACACATCGGAACTTATGCACAGCTTCATCAGGTAGTTATGCTATGGTTACACACAGCATATTAGTGAAGTCAGAAAGAGACAGAAATATACAATGTGTAATAAAATCAATAACTTAAATGAAATTGAACTGGGGTTAGACAGGGTAAAGCAGGTTGCTGATACCCTGGGTGTGCTGGCAACTAACGCTTTTGTGATAACAGTTGGTGGTACGAATGGCAAAGGATCCACCGTGGCTTGCCTAGATGCCATCTATAGGGAAGCTGGCTACCGTGTGGGTACCTTTACCTCACCCATGCTGTTTAAGCGCAATGAGCAAATCACCATACAAGGCACCATGGCAGAGGATCAGGAGATCAACGAGGCTTATCAACAGATAGCGCATCACAAGGGGAAAATCCACCTAACGCCTTTTGAGTATCAAACGCTCGCCGCACTGCTGATCTTCCAATCCTATCAGCTCGATATTCTGCTCTTAGAAGTGGGGCTGGGTGGACGCTTAGATGCCGTCAATATCATGGATGCGGATCTTGCGATTGTGACCAGTATTGATATAGACCACACAGAATGGCTGGGCGACACACGAGAAGCCATTGCTTATGAAAAAGCTGGTATCTTCAGAGCAGGCAAACCCGCCATCTGTGGAGACCCCAATCCACCTAGTACCTTGGTTGAATCAGCGAGTCATATCAATGCCCTACTTTATTGTCAGGAAAAAGATTTTTACTATGAAAAGGGAGAGAAAGGATGGTCTTGGAATGGACGATATCAAGATTTACCTTTCACTGAATTGTTTATACAAAATATGTCAACCGCTCTGATGGCTATTTCTTTATCGCAAGCGCAATTGCCTGTTTCAGAAGCTGCTATTCGATCTGGGTTAACAAAAACAAAATTGATGGGTCGTATACAAATGGTGCCGGGGTCTGTGAATCATCTGTACGATGTTTCCCACAATCCTGCTTCTGTTGCCTTATTGGCAGCCTATCTGAAACAAAATAGGATATCTGGCAAAAACCATGCGATTTTTTCGATGTTATCAGATAAAGATATGTTAACCAGTATTCAAAAAATAAAAGATGACATTGATGAATGGCATGTTGCACCATTGCAAACGGCAAGAACAAGTACAAAAGAGGCACTGCAAGATATTTTTCAACAAGCTGATCTCGCTGCTTTTTTTTACGATACTATTTCAGAGGCTTGTTTTTCTGTAGAACGGCAGGCACAACCTGGTGATAGGGTGATTATTTTTGGCTCGTTTCATACTGTTGCTGAGGCCTATATAACTGCGAAACTGAGCCACGAAACCGAGCCGCGCGCGTAAGCAAGCGTCACTACTATTGAACATTTTTAAATGACCGCCATTACTTTTTGACTTCTCGCCGAGATATCCACATCATGCACACGTATATAATCGACAGATTTTTTCATCAAAGCAAGACTGATCGCCAGTGTTTCAATATCTCTTTCTCTAGCAGGTTTGTCGGTAAACAAGGATAAAAAACTTTTACGTGAATGACCAATCATCACACGCACGCCTAATTTTTTAAATTCATCTATTTGCTGTAGCACATGAAGAGACTGCGTGGCTGTGAGTCCAAAACCAATACCCGGATCAAAAATGATTTTTTCTTTCTTAATACCTGCTTCTTGTGCGAGCGCGATTCTTTTGACTGCCCAATCATAGATAATGGGAACAGGATTCTCGTGGTGCGCTAAGGTGTGCGAAGGATCTGCTGGTAAACTCAGGTGATGCATCATCACACAATCCACCGCATGCGTTGCAATCAATGCGCGCATTTCCGGATGATCTAATCCTCCCACATCGTTTATCCAATCAGCACCCTGCGCAATGGCAAGAGCAGCAACCTCAGGATGATAGGTATCCACACTGATAGTGGGTGAGAGGTCTTCAAAAGAATCTAATGTTTTAATACCCATTAGTATGGGTGCTAAGCGTTCCCATTCTTCTTGTGGCGTTAGAATTTGTGCGCCCGGAGAAGTCGCTTGCGCGCCAATGTCTAGGACAGTCGCGCCGGATTCTAGCAAATGCGCCGCTTGCTCAAGTGCTTTAGTTGTATCAATAAAATAACCACCATCCGAAAAAGAATCTGTTGTGAGGTTAATAATACCAACCCATTCTGGTCCATCAACGCGTTGTGCGATTTGTCGTGTATGAAAAGGCGCTTCGCCTGAAAACCGCGAACCCCATTTTGCAACACATTGGGTAGCCGTTTGTGTTTGAGAAGGTGCTACCCAAAAAGGCGCAACATCGGCGAGTGGCCATAGCGCAAACGGTCTATTTTCAAGTTCTCGATGTGGAATTGTTAAAATCGGATCTTGTAGTGATAATTGATCCCACGCCAATATATCAATATCAATGATACGCGGCCCCCAATGACGTTTCTCTACATGCCCACCAATAACGTGTTGAATGTCTTTTAGTATGTGCAACAACGCAAAGGGTGTTAAAGACGTCTCGCAGCGTACGGCGAGGTTAAGATAAGGTGTATCCCAATCCAGGGGCGCATTATCTGGTAATAACGCATCTGAAACATACACGGGAGACACTTGCTTCACTTCAAGTTGCGCGATGTTTTTAATTGCTGACAAGGCGCTACGCAAATGATGCAATTTATTGCCTCTGTTTGACCCTAATCCTAAGATAACCATCAATGATCACCATAAGTGAAATAAACGCCCTGGGTTAGTCCAGGAATAGGCGGATATTTTTTCACACCCACCTGAATTTGGGCAGGCAAAGAAGAGAATGTTTGCACTATTTTGTAAATAGTCTGTGCTAAATGTTCGATGAGGCGAAAAGAGGTTCCCTCTGTTTTTTCTTTTAGCTGTGTGATCAGCGTGAAGTAACAGAGTGTCTCTTCTAGATTATCGCTCACGCATGCGCCGGGCACGTTGATAGGGCGCCATTCTATGTCAATCCAGACAGATTGCTTCTGCGCACGCTCAGCCTCGGGCCAACCGAGGAAAACAGACAGCTCAAGCTGTCTAATGGAAAGATTTGTTTTCATATGGATCCTCTCAAATTCTCACGCACCTACGGTGCTTAAAACATAGGTGGATTGTCATTACCCCGGCCTTCGAATACTACGCTTCGCTACGCATTCTCAGCCGGGGCTGTAAAACTTACGGCCGTAAACGGCCTGGTTGCGTCGTGACGCTATGCGATTAACCAAAATTGAATGCATTTTGAGTTAATCGTATAGAACAACAACGCAATCAGGTCGTTTACGACCGAAAGCTTTAAAGATACTGTGTTAAATTGCAACCCCTCATTCACAAGTATTCTGAATCTGAAGAACTAACTAAGATCGCTCACGCACCTACGGTGCTTAAAACATAGGTGGATTGTCATTACCCCGGCCTTCGGATTGCTACGCTTCGCTTCGCAATCCTCAGCCGGGGCTATAAAACTTGCGGCCGTAAACGGCCTGATTATATCGTAATTTTATGTGATTAACCTAAGTTAAGCTCATTTTGGGTTTGACCCCATAAAACAACAACGCAATCAGGTCGTTTACGACCAAAAGCTTTATAGCCCCGGGTAAGCGCGGAGCGCGCAGCCCGGGGTATCATGCCACACCCAACGCTTTTTAGCACCGTAGGTGCGTGAGAATTCGAAGAGATCCGTGTTGTTTATACAGTACGAACATGGTACTGTATGCGCAATTTAAAGATTCGGGTTGTGATTATGCTGCGTATTGGAAAATTAACTGACTATGCTTTGCTCATTATTGCGCATATGGCGAAGCAATCCAGTCATATTATGAGCGCGAGCCATATTGCAGAAGCCTTACATTTAACCACGCCAACAGTCAGTAAGATATTGAAAATACTATCAGAATATGAACTCGTTGCCTCGCATCGCGGCGCGGAAGGTGGGTATATTTTAAACAAAAAAGCAGAAGACATCTCGGTAGCACATGTCATAGAGGCGATGGAAGGCACCTTAGCAATGACGGAGTGCTGTGAACAAGCCAGTTGTTGTGTGATTGATCACCACTGCACGATGCGACAAAACTGGCAAAAGATAAACAAAATGGTGAAGTCATTACTCGATAAAGTCACCATCCTGGATATGCTGCAGCCACTACCGATGATTGATAGCGAGGGGGCGTAGATGGCAAATGAACTATTAAAAAAAGCGATGGATAAGCAGTACCCCTACGGATTTGTTACCAATATTGAATCTGATTCTATCGCGCCAGGTCTGAGTGAAGACGTGGTACGCCTGATTTCAGCTAAAAAAAATGAACCCGAATTTTTATTAAATTGGCGATTAGCCGCTTTTAAGCATTGGCAAACATTAACGCCACCTGCTTGGGCGAATGTGCATTATCCCCCTATTAATTTTCAAGACATTATTTACTTCTCTGTACCTAAATCAACGGAGAATGGTCCTAAGCGGCTCGAAGATGTGGATCCAAAATTATTAGAGACTTACAAAAAACTCGGTATTCCTTTACATGAACAAGGCAGATTGGCAGGGGTTGCAGTGGATGCTGTTTTTGATAGCGTTTCTGTCGCAACAACATTTAAAGAAAAATTGGCGGAAGCGGGTGTGATTTTCTGTTCTTTTTCGGAAGCTGTTCAACATCATCCTGCTTTAGTAGAAAAATATTTAGGAACGGTTGTACCCTATCGGGATAATTTCTTTGCTGCTTTAAATGCAGCCGTCTTCAGTGACGGTTCCTTTGTGTATATCCCGTCTGGTGTGCGTTGTCCAATGGAATTATCGACATATTTCAGAATCAATGTGGCAAAGAGCGGTCAGTTTGAGCGCACTTTAATTATTGCTGATGAAAATAGTTATGTGAGTTATCTAGAAGGGTGTACGGCACCGATGCGTGATGAAAATCAGCTGCATGCAGCAGTGGTTGAGTTAGTTGCGCTGGATAATGCACAAATTAAGTATGCAACTGTGCAAAACTGGTATCCGGGCGATGAACAAGGCCGTGGTGGCATTTATAATTTTGTCACCAAGCGTGGTCAATGTAAGGGAAAGCATTCAAAAATATCCTGGACACAAATTGAAACAGGATCGGCCATTACATGGAAGTATCCCAGCGTGGTATTACAAGGTGATTATTCTGTTGGTGAATTCTATTCTGTTGCCCTAACGAACCATTACCAACAAGCAGATACGGGTACCAAGATGATTCATCTTGGTAAAGAAACGCGTAGCACCATTATTTCAAAAGGTATCTCTGCCGGACATGGACAGAATACTTATCGTGGATTGGTGCGCATGTCGCCTACCGCAAAAGCGGCACGTAATTACACGCAATGCGATTCTTTATTACTAAGTGAAACATGTGGCGCGCACACTTTTCCTTCTGTAGAAGTGAAAAATAACAGTGCTTGCGTGGAACATGAGGCATCGACTTCGAAAATTGGAGAAGACCAACTGTTTTATTGTCGCCAACGAGGATTGCGTACAGAAGATGCTGTTTCCATGATTGTCAATGGATTCTGTAAGCAGGTATTTAAAGAACTACCGATGGAATTTGCTGTTGAGGCACAAAAATTATTAGAAGTCAGTTTAGAAGGAGGAGTGGGTTAATGATCACCATTCAAAACTTACAAGCAACGATAAATGACGAAAAGCAGCAAACCAAAACCATTTTACGCGGTGTTGATTTGCAGATTAAACCTGGTGAAGTGCATGCGATTATGGGGCCGAACGGTTCAGGGAAAAGTACACTTGCTAATATTCTCGCGGGACGAGAAGACTATACCATCACAGCCGGATCAGTCGACTTTTTAGGGGAAGATTTGCTCTCCTTAACACCGGAAGAGCGTGCAGTGAAGGGTTTATTTTTAGCATTCCAGTATCCCACGGAAATTCCTGGCGTGAATAACATGTATTTTTTACGCAGCGCATTAAATAGCTTGCGCAAGGCGCGAGATTTGCCACCGCTTGATGCGGCTGATTTTCTGTTGCTTGCCAAAGCAAAAATGAAAGAAGTGGGATTGCCAGAGACATTTTTGCATCGTGCCGTTAATGAAGGATTCTCCGGCGGTGAAAAGAAACGTAACGAAGTATTGCAGATGATGATCTTAGAGCCGCGATTTTTAATTTTAGATGAAACAGACTCAGGACTGGATATTGATGCTTTGCAGATGGTCGGTCGGTGTGTGAATAGCCTGCGTCATGCGGAGAGAAGCATTTTATTAGTCACCCATTATCAACGATTGCTTGATTATATTAAACCAGATGTTGTGCATGTGATGGCGAATGGTAAAGTGCTGACATCAGGTGATGCCAGTCTTGCGCTTCGTCTAGAAGAAAAAGGTTATCGTGATTTTGAGCGTGATGCTGATGAGGTAACGACATGACTGCCCCTCAGTTAACATGGGAAGAGATATTACCAAAAAAGAACAACCCCTATTGGAAGCATGCGGATTTTTCAGCGTGGCAAAGTATAGGATCGCTTGCGCTGGCGCCCACACAAACAGAATCGTTGCAGGTGCTCGTTCGTGATAGACGGCTAACAACGGCGGGCGCTTGTTTTGTGTGGGTAAATGGCTGTTTTGTAGAAGCGCTGTCAGATGTTGCGGGATCGCCGATCCGTTATACGCGAGAGAAAAAGACTAAAGAAAAAATACAATTTAGTAAAGATCAATATCCTTTTGCTTATTTTAACGCACAGCAATCTTCGGAAGAACTGCTTTTGTCCGTGCCGGCAAATACTGAGATAGCATCACCAATCCATCTGCTTTTTATTACCACGGCATCTGAATCTTTTATTGCACATCCGCAGATTCGCTGGTCTATAGGAGATGGCGCAAAACTGACTGTTTTTGAAGAGCATGCCAATGCAGAAGAAGCATCTTATGTGATCAATCAGGTTTCTACGATATCGCTTGGTAAAGGTGCGGTATGTCACTACCATAAATTACAAAAAGAAGGTAATGCGGCGATGCAACTTGCCACAATATCGCTTAATCAACAACAAGATAGCCAAGCGCTCTTTACTTTTACTTCTTGTGGCGCTGCTTTTGCGAGAGATGATTTGGTGGTGAAACTAGCAGAGTCCGGCGCAAGTTGTGCGACTTATGGTTTTTATCATTTGCAGCAAGCGGATCAATACATCGATCATCATATTGATATTGTACACGATGCTGCTTATACGCAAAGTGACATGCTCTATAAGGGTATTTTAAAAGATCAATCGCGCGCTGTTTTTAATGGGCGCGTTACCATTCAAAAAGACGCAAAAAAAGCAGTCGCACGACAAGCGAATCATAATTTACTATTAGCGAATACAGCAGAAGTGTTTTCTCAGCCTGATTTAGCAGTGCATGCGGAAGATGTACGTTCTTGTAAACATGGTGTGACAGTGGGACAAGTGGATCAAGATGCTTTGTTTTATTTGACGACGCGAGGCATCCCTCGTTCAGAGGCGATGGCAATGTTGCTGGCGGGGTTTGCAGAAGAGATGATGCATTTTATTTCGAATAATGATGTGAAGAAACGTATACAGCAGGTGATAGCATGACGGTCGTTCTATCTGATATCACAAGTTTTAGAAAAGACTTTCCTATTTTTCAGGCTGAAAATAAGGGAAAGCCTTTTGTTTATCTCGATACCGCAAATTCAGCGCAAAAACCTAAGCAAGTGGTAGATGCGATGTCTGATTTTGCTTTGCATGCTTATGCTAATATACATCGCGGTGTTTATACGCACAGTTCAGATGCATCTCAGAAATATGAAGCAGTACGAGAACAAGTCAGACAATTTATCCACGCAGCTTCTGTAGAGGAGATTATCTTTACAAGTGGCACAACGGAATCCATCAATTTGGTTGCAGCGTGCATGGGGGGCGCGCATTGGCAGGCGGGTGATGAAGTGATTTTAAGCGAGATGGAGCACCATGCTAATATTGTGCCTTGGTTTTTTCTCAAAGAAAAAATAGGTGTTGTGTTGAAGGTTGTTCCAATCACAGGGTCAGGCGAACTGAATATGGAAGCCTATCGTGAACTTTTTACGTCTCGCACAAAAATGGTGGCTGTGACGCATGCTTCGAATGTGCTCGGTACCGTGAATCCCATTAAAGAAATTGTTGCTATTGCGCATCAGCACGGTGCGCTGGTATTGGTAGATGGTGCCCAGGCGGTGTCGCATAAAAAAGTCGATGTGCAAGCCTTAGGTTGTGATTTCTACGCTTTTTCTGCGCATAAACTTTATGGCCCCACCGGTGTTGGTGTGCTGTATGCAAAAAGACAATATTTGGAAAAGATGCCACCGTATCAAGGTGGTGGCTCGATGATAGAGTCTGTCAGTTTTTCAAAAATAACGTATGCAAAAGGGCCGCAAAAATTTGAAGCGGGTACGCGTAATATTATTGGTGTGATAGGATTATCTGCTGCGATTTCTTACATGCAATCTATCGGTATATCACATATTGCTGATTATGAAGACCACTTATTACAACAACTGGAACATAAATTGAGATTGGTGCCGGGTGTGAAAATCATTGGCAATCCAAAATCAAAAGTCAGCGTATTGTCTTTTGTGTGCGAAGGGATGCATCCGCATGATATTGGCACGGTGCTTGATCATGAGGGCGTTGCTGTGCGCGTAGGACATCACTGTGCGATGCCGTTGATGGAGCGACTGCAAGTGCCCGCAACGGTGCGTGTTTCGTTAGGATTATATAATACAAAAGAAGATATTGATGCGTTGATAACAGGCCTGTGGGTGGCAAAGAGGATATTAGGTTAATGTCATTGCGAGAGTTATACCAAGAAATGATTGTGGATCACGGCAAACAGCCTAGAAATTTTGGCTTGCTGCCGGAGGCAACCCATTGTGAGATGGGATATAATCCTTTGTGTGGTGATAAAATAACATTATATTTGGTTACGAATAATGGTGTGATTGAATCAGTTCGTTTTGAAGGTGTTGGTTGCGCGATTTCAGTTGCTTCTGCTTCGTTGATGACGGAGTCGATTAAGGGTAAATCTTTAGGAGAGGTAGAGACGTTATTTCAAGCGTTTCATGCCTTGCTAACAGAAGGCGCAGAGCGTGATGATGCCGTATTAGGTAAGTTAGCTATTTTTGCAGGTGTTGCTGAATTTCCGATCAGGGTGAAGTGCGCGACCTTAGCCTGGCATACCTTGAAAGCGGCGCTATCGAAATAACGATAAAGTGAGGTGATCAAATGCAAGTTTCCATTTCCGCGGCAGCACGTGATTATTTAAGACGTCAATTTACACAGCATGGTGCGTTGGGGCTGCGTTTGTCTATTAAGAAAACAGGTTGTTCGGGTTATGCTTATGTGCCCGCGTTAGTTTCTGAGATACAAGAAGCAGACCATGTGATTGAAATAGAGCCTGGTTTAAAAATTTTCTTAGATCCCATCTGGGCGCATTTGTTAGCGAATATAGAAGTCGATTATGTGGAAGATAGTGCATCGGGATTAAAGCAAAAACGTTTAGTTTTTATAAACGCGAATGAAGCCGGCCGCTGCGGCTGCGGCGAAAGTTTTCATCTAGCGCAGTGAACGATTTACCTCTGAGGTTAAGCTTCGCATGTCTTCTCCCTTCTTCTCTAGGGTGTTGTCTCGCATGCCTTCTCCCTTTGGGAGAAGGTGCCCGACAGGGCGGATGAGGGAACGGAACGCGTATTTATTTTTAGTTTTATGAAGAGGAAAAAACGATGTTCCGTGAAACATCCATAGAAGTCAAAAGAGAAGTGCAAGCAACGCTGATCCCGGCAGGCACCAAGGTCACACTGCAACCTGGATCACAGGTTTTCGTGACACAAGCCCTAGGCAACGCCTACACGGTTTCGGTCAATGGCAATCTGGTGCGCATCGCAGGGCAAGACGGTGATGCACTGGGACTGGTTGTGCTCACGTTGCCTGATATTAATGAAGCAGAAGGTTCTGTAGAAGAGAAAGTGTGGATGCAATTAAAGACTTGTTTTGACCCAGAGATTCCGGTGAATATTGTGGACTTAGGATTGGTTTACGATGTGATTGTATTGCCTTTAGGAATGGATGATTATTCCGTACAAGTGGTAATGACATTAACGGCGCCCGGCTGTGGTATGGGTCCTGTGTTAGTGACTGAGATGGAAGAGAAAATAAGATTGATTAAGGGTGTGACGCAGGCCAAAGCGGAGTTAGTATTTGACCCGCCTTGGCATCGTGACAAGATGAGTGATGAAGCGAAATTACAATTAGGTTTATTATAAGAGGAAAATATCATGACGGTGATTGAAAAAATAAAGCAACAGATCGAGCAAAATAATATTATTTTATTTATGAAAGGCAATGCAGAATTACCGATGTGTGGTTTCTCAGCACGCGCGGTGAATATTCTAAAATCTTGCGGCGCTGTTTTTGCCACAGTAGATGTATTACAAGATGAAGAATTACGCCAAGGGATTAAAGTTTATTCCAACTGGCCAACGATTCCCCAGCTTTATATTAAAGGTGAATTTATCGGCGGCAGTGACATCATGGCAGAAATGTTTGAGGCTGGCGAGCTGCAACCACTCGTGGTTTCTTAGCTTTATCAGGTCGTTTACGACCGAAAGCTTTAACCCCGGATGAGGATTGCGGAGCGTAGCAATCCGAAGGCCGGGGTAATGGCAACACACCTACAGTTAAGCACGGCGTTGTTGAATAAATCGGAAATGCTCTGTGAGGCACTCGGTGTAACCGAGCCGCGACCGTAAGGGAGCGTCACATGAATCTGATAAACGATGGTGTGTAACAGTGCAATATTTTAACCACTATACCCATCATACTTCAAGATGCGAGATTTTAACGCCCAGCTTGCAAGAAATTTAAACGTTCTGATTGAGAAAAAGCGCAGGAATAGTTATTCTATTTCGAGCTTTTTCGATTGAA
>Ga0310813_10000152_pt1 | contig 50988 bp, 49 predicted proteins | sample YN3metagenome_FD_203086 | JGI IMG/M metagenome (GOLD analysis project Ga0310813, IMG submission 203086) | Soil microbial communities from experimental microcosm in Duke University, North Carolina, United States - YN3 | ecosystem: Engineered > Artificial ecosystem > Soil microcosm > Unclassified...
CGACGGCTTTGATCCGCTCGACGTGCACCTTTTCATCCGGCGTGACGAGTCCAGGCCGTTGATTCTCGATTTTGCCGACTTGGCAACCGAGCAAGCGGCCCGGCTCGCGGCAGATGAAAACGGGAACAAAGTCAGCCGCGATTAGCGGCGCTTATCGTCGTCTCAAACGAAACGAATTGGCCGAGCCGGCTCCCATTGAGGAAAAAGGCGCATCTGCAATCTTTTCCCAGGGAACGACATGAAATCCTTCCTATGTGGGCTGACTGCCCTCGTACTCGGCACTCTTCTCGCCGCTGGCGCCGCCCAAGCTCAGGGCACGTCCAGCCTGACCATGAGCCAGATCGACCAGCTCCGTCAGGATGCGGCGCAAGGAACGGTCGGTTATCTCGGTCACCGCAAAGCCTTTGCTGACTTCATCAACGAACTTCATCAGCCCTTCGATGCGCGATCCGCCAAGATCGACGCCGATGGCGTTCCAGGGCTTTGGGTGTTCGCGAATCCAAGCGGGACAAGAAGCACGAATGTCATCCTCTACATCCACGGGGGTGGCTTCTACAGCGGGTCGAGTTGTACCCACCGCGTCCTCGGCGCAACGCTGGCCAAAGATAGCGGTGCCGACGTCTTCCTCATCGACTACCGGCCGATGCCGGAGGCCACATATCCCGCCCAAATCGATGATGCGCTTGCGGCCTATCGTTGGCTCCTGAGCCAAGGTTACGCTGCAGATCACATCGCTGTTGCTGGCGAATCCGTCGGCGGCAATCTGGTCCTGGAGCTCGCATTGCATCTACGCGAGCAGCATCAGCCCCTCCCATCATCATTGGTCGCCATGAGCCCGATCACCGATCTGACCGCATCGGGGCGATCAATGGTGACGAATGCGCACAGCGATCCACTGCTCACGCGCACTGGCCTGCTGGCGGTAAGCCACACCTATATGCCCGGAGGCAATCTCCGGAATCCGGACGCTTCACCGGCGTTCGCAAATCTCCACGGTCTTCCGCCGCTGATGCTGCAAGTCGCAGCAGGTGAAATCCTCCTCGACGATTCCGTGAACTTGGCACGCAAAGCGGCCGCAGCCGGCGTCGCGACCAAACTCGAAATCTGGCCCGGTATGACGCATCAATGGCAACTCTACCCGGAAGTGCTGCCTCAGGCCGCCGCAGCCCTGCAGCACGACGCCAGCTTCATCCGCGCCCATTTCGGCGGCCAGGCGGAGGACGAGCCGTGACAGCGCGTAGGGCCGACCTCTCCCCAAGACCAGATCAAGCGACGCATGCTACGTCAGTAAAACACGGCTACGCGTTCGGGTTTCTCGCTTCTCTCATTTGGGGCTGGTTCCTTGTGGCTTCGCGCTATGGCGTCGGGGAGGGCCTGACGGCGGCCGACATCGCTTTCCTGCGGTACGCAACGGCCGGATTGATCGTGCTGCCATGGCTGCTACGCAATACACCGCACCGGCTGGCTGGTGTCGGCTGGGTGAAGGCCGGTTGCATGGCCTTGTTCGCGGGACCCCCGTTCATTTTGCTGAGCGCGAGCGGCTATCTGTTCGCGCCGCTCGCCCATGCCGCGGTCGTGCAGCTCGGCGCACTGACGCTCTTCAATGTCTTGCTGGCGTCAATTGTGCTGAGGGAGCATCCGAGTGCGCCCCGGCTTTTCGGCTTGACCCTGGTCGTCGTGGGGCTAATCGTGGCGGCCGGGCCGGCGCTTTGGACCGGCAGCTCCCATGCTTGGATCGGCGACCTTCTATTCGGCTCGGCCGGGCTGTCCTGGGCAATTTTCACGGTCCTGCAACGCCAATGGGGCGTCCCCGCCTTCGCGGCGACCGCATCACTGTCGCTTGTTTCGGCGCTCATCTACGCTCCTGCCTACCTGCTGCTAACGCATGGCCGCATCTGGCACCTCCCATGGACGGTGCTTGCCGAGCAGGCGTTGGCCCAAGGGGTCTTTTCAGGCGTTATCGCCATTTATGCCTTCTCGCGTGCCGTTGCGGCGATCGGAGCAAGCCGCTCAGCGCTCTTTCCGGCAACCTCCCCCGGCGTGGCGATCCTATTGGGCATTCCGGTGACCGGAGAGATCCCCTCCTGCATGCAGGTCGCCGGTCTCCTGGTCCTGTCAGCAGGGCTCCTGATTCCCCTGGTTCTCGATGCACGCAAACGACATCTGATGTGCGGACGACCTGAAAGGTGATGAAACCCTACTTATTTTGTAGAGTGTCTAGGCAGTGCCTAGGCAAAACGGAGTGTTTTTCGAGTTAACCCCTTGAAAAGACTTAGTTTTGTACCCGTCCGTGGCAATATTTGAACTTCTTGCCCGAGCCGCAGGGGCACGGGGCGTTGCGCGGGGTCGCGGCCCACGTCTCGGGGCGCGCCGGGTCTACCTGGGCCGCCTGCAGATGCTGGTCGGACGCGGCCGCCCGCACCACCGGCTCGGCCAGCGCCAGCCCGCCCACCATGCCGCCCGGCGGGCTGTGGTTCTCCACCACCGGCTCCGGCGCCGGCGGCGGGGGCGGCGCCTCGCCGACCACCACATGCGCCAGCACATGCGTCACCCGCTGGCGCAGCTCGTCCAGCAGCCCGTTGAACAAGGCAAAGGCCTCGCGCTTGTACTCGTTCAGCGGGTCGCGCTGCCCGTAAGAGCGTAGGCCGATGCCCTGGCGGAGATAATCCAGCGCCAGCAGGTGCTCCTTCCAGACATGGTCCAGCGTCTGCAGCAGCACCGATTTCTCGATATAATTGTTGAGCTCCGGCCCGAATTGCGCCGCCTTGGCAGCAGACGCCGCCTCGGCCGCCGCGACGATCCGCTCGCGGATGCCGGTCTCGTCGATCCCTTCTTCCGCCGCCCAGTCGGCGATCGGCAGCTCCAGCCCCAGCAGGCGCTTGATATCCTCGGCCAGCTCCGCACTCTGCCACTGCTCGGCGAACGCCTTCTCGGGGATGCGCATCGCCACCGAGGTGGCGATCATGTCCTCGCGCATCTCCGCCACCACGCTGGAGACCGTGTCCGCGGCCATGAACTCGCGGCGCTGGGCATACACTTCCTTGCGCTGGTCGTTCATCACGTCGTCGTATTTCAACACGTTCTTGCGCATGTCGAAATTGCGCGTCTCGACCTTCTTCTGCGCCTTTTCCAGCGCCTTATTGATCCAGGGATGGACGATCGCCTCGCCCTCCTGAAGCCCTAAGCGCTGCAGCATGCCGCCCATCCGGCCGGAGCCGAAAATGCGCATCAAATCGTCTTCCAGCGACAGGAAGAAGCGCGACGCGCCCGGGTCGCCCTGGCGGCCGGAACGGCCGCGCAGCTGGTTGTCGATGCGCCGGCTCTCATGCCGCTCAGTGCCGATCACGAACAGCCCGCCCGCCGCCTTCACGGCGTCGTGGTTGGCGTCGATCTCGGCACGGATGCGTTCCGGATCGGCCTCCGGCTCCAGTTGCACCCGCATCTCGTAATTGCCGCCGAGCTTAATGTCGGTGCCACGGCCCGCCATGTTGGTGGCGATGGTGATCGCCCCCGGCGCGCCGGCCTGCGCGACGATTTTCGCCTCCTGCTCGTGGAAGCGCGCGTTCAGCACGCTGTGCTTGATTTTCTTCTTGTTCAGCAGCGCGGAGATGATCTCGCTCTTTTCGATGCTGGTGGTGCCCACCAGCACCGGCTGGCCGCGCTCCCGGCATTCCTCGATCAGCTTCGCCACCGCCTCGTATTTTTCCGCCGCGGTGCGGTAGACCTCATCGTCCTGGTCGGCGCGCGCCACCGGCACGTTGGTGGGAATGTCCACCACTTCGAGCTTGTAGATCTGCTCGAACTCGTCGGCCTCGGTCATCGCCGTGCCGGTCATGCCGGCGAGCTTGGGGAACAGGCGGAAATAATTCTGGAAGGTGATCGAGGCGAGCGTCTGGTTCTCGCGTTCCACCGTCACCTGCTCCTTGGCCTCCAGCGCCTGGTGCAGGCCGTCCGAATAGCGGCGGCCCTCCATCATGCGCCCGGTGAACTCGTCGATGATCACCACTTTGCCGTCGCGCACGATGTAATCGACGTCGCGCGTGTACAGCACCCGCGCCCGCAGGCTCTGCTGCACATGGTGCACCAGCGAGATGTTGAAAATATCGTACAGATTGCCTTCGGTGAGCAGCCCGGCCTCGCGCAGCATCTGCTCCACCGTCTCGGAGCCGAGATCGGTCAGGATCGCGGTGCGCGCCTTCTCGTCCTTGTCATAGAACTGGTTCGCCCCATCCTCGGCCCGGCCCCGCGCCACCAAGGCGGCCACCACGGAATCGACCTTGACATAAAGGTCGGTCGGCTCGTCGGACGGGCCGGAAATGATCAGCGGCGTGCGCGCCTCGTCGATCAGGATGCTGTCCACCTCGTCGACGATGGCGAAATTGAACGGCCGCTGGACCATGTCCTCCAGCCGGTATTTCATATTGTCGCGCAGATAGTCGAAGCCGAATTCGTTGTTCGTGCCGTAGGTGATGTCCGCCGCATAGGCGGCGCGGCGCTGCGGGTCATCCAACCCATGCACGATGATCCCGGTCGTCAGGCCGAGGAAGCCGTACAGCCGGCTCATCCACTCCGCGTCGCGCCTTGCCAGGTAGTCGTTCACCGTCACCACATGCACGCCCTTGCCCGTGAGCGCGTTGAGGTACACCGCCAGGGTCGCCACCAGGGTCTTGCCCTCGCCGGTCTTCATTTCCGCGATCCGGCCGGAATGCAGCACCATGCCGCCGATCATCTGCACGTCGAAATGGCGCATCCCCAGCGCCCGCTTGGCCGCCTCGCGCACCGTGGCGAAGGCTTCCTCGAGCAGATCGTCGAGCGTCTCACCTTCCTCCAGGCGGGCCTTGAATTTCGCGGTCTGGCCGCGTAGGGCCTCGTCGTCCAGCGCCGCCAATTCCGGCTCCCAGGCGGCAATCGCATTGACCTTGCGCCGAAAAGCTTTCAGGGCGCGGTCGTTACTGGTACCAAAAACGGCTCGGGCGAGGCTTGCGAACATTCTCTCTTCCTGGTGCAGCGGGCGGATACCGCGTACCTTACTATAAGTCGTCGTCTCCGGCTCACATAAGCGCCGCCCCCCGGGTGGTCAAACCCTTGCCCCGGTTCGACAGTTAGCTCATAGGATCGAAAAAACACAGGAAGGGTTCCCCCTCTATGCGTCGTACCACGCTTTCCGCTCTCGCCCTCGCCGCCGGCCTCATGGCCCCGGCGGCTTTTGCCGATGCCCCCGCCGCCGCTCCCGCCTCGACCGACCCGGTGGTGGCCACCGTCAACGGCATGCAAATCCATCTCAGCGACATCCAGAAAGCCGCGCAGGACGCGCCGCAGCAGCTGCAGCAGCTGCCGCCGAACCAGCTCTTCCCCCTGCTGCTCAACCAGGAGATCGACCGCGCCGCGCTGCTGGTGGCCGCGCACCAGGAAGACCTGGAAAAGCAACCGACCGTCGCCGCCGCCATGGCGCATGCCGCCAATGTCAGCCTGGAAAACGCCTATGTGCAGCAACATGTCACCAGCGCCGTGACCGACGCCGCCGTGCAGGCCGAATACAACAAAAATTATGCCGGCAAGCCGGGCCCTGAAGAGGTGGATGCCCGCCATATTCTGGTGAAGACCAAGGCCGAAGCCGAGGCGATCATCAACCAGCTCAACCATGGCGCCAATTTCGCCACCCTGGCGACCAAGGACAGCATCGATCCGGGCGCCAAGAATGGCGGCGAGCTCGGCTGGTTCACCAAGGACCAGATGGTTCCGGCTTTCGCCAATGCCGCCTTCGCACTGCAGCCCGGCCAGTACACCAAGACCCCCGTGCAATCGCAGTTCGGCTGGCATGTGATCCTGCTCGAAGGCCGCCGCGCCTCACCGGCCCCGACTCTCGCGGATGTGCAGGACCAGATCCGTCAGAACCTCGCCGACAACGCCATTCAGGCGACCCTGGCCGCGGCCCGTGCCAAAGTGAAAATCACCATCAACAACACGGCCGGTACGCCAAGCACGCCGGCCGCTCCGGCTAGCAATTAATGTCGAAGATACCCGTCTCTCCGCTGGCGCTGCCGCTCCCCGAACTTCTCCCGGTCGCCGGGGTGCGCCTTGCCACGGCTGAGGCGGGTATCCGCTATAAGGGCCGAACGGACGTGCTGCTGGCGGAATTCGCCGAAGGCACGACCGTCGCCGGCGTGTTTACGAAGAATCTCTGCCCCGGCGCACCTGTCACCTGGTGCCGTGAAGCCCTGCAGGGCGGCGGCGCCCGGGGCCTCGTCGTCAACGCCGGCAACGCCAATGTCTTCAACGGTCTGGCAGGCGTCCGCGCGGTGGAGGCCACGGCCCATGCCGCTGCTGCCACGCTCAAGACCACGCCCGGACAGATTTTCCTCTCCTCCACCGGCGTGATCGGCGAGCCCCTGCCGGCGCAGAAAATCGTCGCCGTGATGGACGAGCTGCACACCAAGCTCGCCGCGGACCGCCTCGCCGAGGCGGCGCGCGCGATCATGACCACCGACACCTTCCCCAAGGCCGCCACCCGTGTGGCGCGCCTGGGCGGCGTGGACGTGCGGATCACCGGCATCGCCAAGGGCAGCGGCATGATCGCACCGGACATGGCGACCATGCTGGCCTTCATTTTCACCGACGCCGCCATTCCAGCCGCCGCCTTGCAGGCGATGCTGAGCAAGGGCGTCGAGACCAGCTTCAACTGCATCACCATCGATTCCGACACCTCGACCTCGGACACGGTGCTTCTGTTCGCCACCGGCCAGGCCGGCAACGCCCCCACCGACGATCCCGGCCATCTCGCCGATTTCCGCCGCGCCTTGAACGAGGTGCTGCATGATCTGGCGATGATGGTGGTGCGCGACGGCGAAGGCGCGCAGAAATTCGTACAGATCACCGTCGAGGGCGCGGTCTCCCACGCCTCCGCGCGGCGCATCGCCATGGCCATCGCCAACTCCCCGCTGGTGAAAACCGCCATCGCCGGCGAGGATGCGAACTGGGGCCGCATCGTCATGGCCGTCGGCAAGGCCGGCGAGCCGGCGGACCGCGACAAGCTCGGCGTCGCCGTGGGCGGCACCTGGATGGCGCAGAATGGCGGCATCGTGCCCGGCTATGACGAAACCCCGGTGGTCGCACATATGAAGGGGCGGGAAATCGACATTCAGGTCGATATCGGCCTTGGCCACGGCCACGCCACGGTTTGGACCTGCGACCTCACGCATGGCTATATCGACATCAACGGGTCGTATCGTAGTTAAGCAAGCAGCCGCTTTTTGAAAAAAGCGGCGCAAAAACTTTTGTTATGCTGGGCCGGAGGCGTTGAACCGGCACGGGCCCAGTTTACAAAAAGTTTTTTGCTTCTTTTTTTCAAAAAAGAAGCGCTTCCTTTCTTAATCTCCGATCACACTCTTCAAATCTGCCGTGATTCCCTTGAAATCCGGGTTTGTGCCCTCCAGCCCGGCGATCAGGAATTGCGGCTTGCCCTGCGCGTCGAACACATACACCGCCGAGGAATGCGTCACCGCGTAGGTCGGCGTTTTCACCACCGAGAACTCTGCGCGGTAGCGCCTGGCCACGGCGTCGAGCTGGTCCTTCGTGCCGCGCAGCCCGATAATGTTCGGCCCGAACAGCGCGGCATAGTGGCTGAGCACCGAGGGCGTGTCGCGGTCGGGGTCGACGGTGACGAACAGCATCTGGAACTTTCCGCCCTCGGCGCCGAGGCGCTGCATGATCCGCGTAAAATTATACAGCGTCGCCGGGCACACATCCGGGCAATTCGTATAGCCGAAATAAAGTAGCGTTACCTTGCCCCGAAAATCCGCACCCGAGACCAGCCGGCCGGTCTGAACATCGGTCATCGACAATGCCAAGGGCGGCAGCATGCCGGCGATGTTCACATCCTGCACCGATGACAGGCGATGGTGACACGCCGTTAAAGCCAGGCAGGAGAGCAGAAACGCGCGCCGCAGCATGGTGCTTTTGTGCATCACCTGGCCTTGCCTGACAACGTGGTTACGCGGCCAGAACCAGCGCCGCCTCGGCCACCGCGTCCTTCAGCGCGCCCTCCCGGAACGGCGAGATCAGCCCGGCCTCCGCCACCAGCGTCTGGAACGGCGCCGCCCCGCCGCGCCCGCACAGCGCGACGTAATCCCGCAGCGCCTGCGTATAGTCGTGGCGCGACTTCACCCAGAACTGCAGCGCGCAACATTCGGCCAGCGTGTAATCGATATAATAGAACGGCATGCCGTAAATATGCAGTTGCGCCTGCCAGCGCGCGCCGCCGCCAAAATAGGCGATGTCGCCATAGTCCCGCCACGGCAGATAGATCGCTTCCAGGCGCTTCCACATCGCATGGCGTTCGGCCGGGCTCGCCTGCGGGTTGGCATAGATCTCGTGCTGGAAATGATCGACGCACACGCCGTAAGGCAGAAACGCGAGAGACTGGATCAGATGCATGCGCCGGTAACGTTCCGCCGCCGCCTCGCCCACCATCAACCCGATCTGCGGATAAGCAAGATGCTCGAGGCTCATCGAATGGATCTCGCAGGACTCGAAGGTCGGCCAGAGATAGTCGAAGCCGGCCAGGTTCCGGCTCTGGTACGCCTGGAACGCGTGGCCCATCTCATGGGTGAACACGTCGATATCGTGGTGCGTGCCATTGAAATTCGCGAAAATGAACGGCAGCCCCACGGTTGGGAACGAGGTGCAGAACCCGCCCGGCGCCTTGGCCGGCCGGTTGTCGAGATCGAGGAACCCGTTCTCGTTCATCATGCGATAAAATTCGGCGAGGCGCGCATCCATGGCGTCGAACATCTTTTGCGCGCTGGCGCGCATGAACGCCTCATCGCCCGCCGGTTCGACATTGCCTTTCGCGTCCGTCAGCGGCTCATCCCAGGCGTAGAGCCGGTCCCACCCGTGCTCCTGCCGCCGCGCCTCGAGAATTTTGCCCACCAGCGGCACCACGTGAGCGACGATTTCGGCGCGGTAGCGCGCCACGTCGGCCGCATCGTAATCCACCCGGCGCATCCGCCGGTAGCCGAGCTCGGTATAGGTCTCAAAGCCCAGCTTGCGCGCCATGCCGTGCCGCAATGTCACCAGATGATCATAAATCTCGTCGAAGGCGGTGGCGTTGGTCGCGAAAAATTCGGAACGCGCGGCCTCGGCGCGGTGGCGCACAGCGCGGTCCAGGCTTTGCAGGAAGGGCGCCAGGCCGGAGAGATTCACCGTCTGGCCCTCGATCTCGATCCGCGCCGAAGCCATCAGCGCGGTGTAGCGCGAATCAAGCTTCGCCTCGGCCTGCAGATCCTCCTCGATTTCCGGCGCGAAAGTGGTGATGTCGGTCTCCCACAGAAGCAGCGCGTGCGCGCCGGTAATGGCCGCCACCGCGGCGCGGTCAGGATGGGCGAGCAGGCGCCGCTTCAGCGCCACTTCATGATGCGTCGCGGTCGGCGCCAGTTCGTCGCGATATTCCTTCGCCGCCTTGGCCGCCTCGTCCGCCGTGTCCTGCTCGAAACGCAGATGGGTGAGCGCGCTCCAGCTTTCCACCTCGCGGCGCAAACGCTCCCAGGCGGCGATGACGCCGGCAAGATCGCCGGCATCGAGCAGCCGGTTGATGGCGGCATAGGCGCAGGCCAGGCTGTCCTTGCTGGGCGTTTCGGCTGTGATCTCGACAAACATCATGTCGGCTGTCCCCCCGCATTCGGCAACAAAACAAGAAAGAGGCCGCTTTTTTGTAAAAAAGCGGCGCAAAAAACTTCTGTTATGCTGGGCCGGTGGCGGTAAAACCAGCACGGGCCCAAAGTAAACAAAGTTTTTTTGCTACTTTTTGTTCACAAAAAGTAGTCCTTCCTACTCGGACACATCATCCGCCTCCAGCCCGAGCAGGCCGCTCGCCGTATCGGCCTCGACCATTTCCACCGTGCGCAGCACCCGCCCCATTGCCCGCGTGCGCACCCGCGCCTTCTCGATATTGCTCGACATCGCCGAGGCGTTGGCCGCGAGCTTGGCAAGCACATCGTCCATTTTCGTCATCTCCATGCGCGTCGCCCCCAGGAGCTTGCCGATCTCGCCGGCCCGCTTCTCGAGGTCGAGCGTGACATGGCCGAGATGAATGGTCTGCAGCAGCGCCGGCAACAAAGTCGGCCCGAGAATGATCACGCGCTCCCGCGCCCTGATGTCGTCGATCAGGTTCGGGATGCGCGCCACTTCGGCAAACAACCCGTCCGAGGGCAGGTACATCACGCCGAACTCCACCGTTTCCGGCGGGCAGATATATTTCTCGGCGATCTTCTTCGCCTCGAGCCGGATGCGCACAGCGATGCCGTCCCGCGCGGCGCGTTCGGCGTCGAGGTCGGCGGTCTCGGCCGCCAGCAACAGCCGGTCATAATCCTCGGTCGGGAATTTCGCGTCCACCGGCAGCCAGAGCAGCTGGCGCGAGGGCATGCGGATGGCGAAATCCACCCGCTCGCGCGCCCCGTCGCGCAGCGCGAAATTGCGCTCGAAGGCGCCGGGCGGCAGCACCTGCTCCAGCATCGCGCCGAGCTGCGCCTCGCCCCAGCCGCCGCGCGTCTTCACGTTGGAGAAAATCCGCTTGAGGTCGCCGATCTGCGCCGCGGCAGACTGCACTTCGCCCATGGCCTGCTGCACCTGCGCGAACTGCTCCAGCACGCGGGCGAAACTGGCGGTCATTTGCTGCTCGACCGCCTCGTGCAACTTCTCGTTCACCGAGGTCTGGATCGCGCCGAGCCGGGTCTCCAGCAGCCCCAGCGTCTTTTGTGCATCCTCGGCGGCCTGGCGGCGCAGCGCGTCCACCGTGCTCGCCACGCTCTGCGTCGCCGCACTCATCTGCGCGAAGGCGGCGGTCAGCGCCTCGGTCGTCCCCGCCTGGATCGCAGAGGTGAGCCGCCCCTCGGCCGCGGCCAGCGCGGCACGCGTCCCATCGGCCTCAATCCGCGCCCCGTCCTGCAGTTTTTCCAGCATTTGCTGCAGTCTCAGCGGCGCCGCCTGCGTCGCCCGCCAGGCCAGCAGACTGGCCACCAGGGCGCCGAGCGCCAATAAGCCAACAACCAAAAGTAGAAAATCACCTTGCATGACGGGAGTTTAAAGCATGGTCGACCAAGATCAATCAGGTGCCGTGCTGGTTTCACCGCCACCGGCCCAGCATAAACAAAAGTTTTTGCGGCGCTTTTTTCAAAAAGCGCCAACTTTCTTTGTCAGCCCTGCTATCATCGGCGCAACAAACGGAGACCCAAATGCCCTCCAACAGCGCCGTTACGGTGATTGCCGTTCTCTTCCTCCTCGTCGGAACCGCCATCGCCTATTTCCTCGACCAGCCTTTCTTCGGCGGCGTCGTCATCGCCATCGGGGTGATTCTCGCCTTGACTCTGCGCACCGCCGCGGAATGGGAACGCGCCGTGGTGTTGCGCCTCGGCCGCTTTGCCGGCGTGCGCGGCCCGGGCCTGTATTTCCTTATTCCGGCGTTCGAGACCGTCTATACAGTGGTCGATACGCGCCGGCAGAGCACACGCATCTCCGCCGAGGACACGCTGACCTCCGATGCGGTTTCGGTCACGATCGATTCAATCCTGTTCTGGCGTGTCTCCGACGTGAAGCGCGCCGCGACCGAGCTGGCCGATTACCGGAGCATGGTTGCGCAGATCGCCCAGACCTCATTGCGCGAAGTGATCAGCGCCACCACGCTGAACGACATCCTCGCCAACCGCGAAGCAATGGATGAGAAGCTGAAATTCTACATCCTGAAAAAGACCGAAGGCTGGGGCATCGGCGACATCACGGTGGAAATCCGCGACGTGAAAATCCCCCGCGAGCTGAACGACGCGATGAGCCGCAATGCCCAGGCGGAAAAGGAAAAGCAGGCCCGCGTCACCCTGGCCAGCGCGGAAGTTGCGATCGCGCAGCAAATCGCCGACGCCTCGCATATCTACGCCAACAATCCGGTGGCGCTGCAAATCCGGCAAATGGGCCTGATCTACGATATGAACAAGGATCGCGGCGTCACCATCCTGGTGCCGACCGGCATGGCCAACGCGCTCGGCGCCGGCATCGCCCTCAACGTCAACAACCCGGACTTTCCGCCCCCCACACCACCGGTCTCGCCGTTTATCCCGCCGTCAGGGTCTGTTCCTCAGGCGTAAGGAGAAGAAAGAAAGGAGCCGCTTTTTGAAAAAAGCGGCTCCAAAAACTTTTGTTTGCGCTGGGCCTGAGGTGCTGAAACCGCATGGGCCCAAAGTAAGCACTCACTGTGTTTCGGTGTGACAATCGGTGCCGCTCTGATCGGTGCAGGTGACGGTCGAGCCCGGCGGCACCACCACCGTCGTGTGCTGCGGCGGCGAGCCGCCTCCCAGCACGATGCAGCCGCTCAACGCACAAAGGGCCGCAAAACAAAACAATACCCGCATGTTCATCTCCTCCTCTGCTCAAGAGGTAAGGAGAACGACGCCGGAAACGAACTCATTTTGCGGAAGATTCATGTCCGCGTAAGCCGTTACGCGATCAGGAGAAGGCGTAAGCGTCCGTGCGCCACCCGCCTGTCTCGGTGGAGTGATGCAGCCGCGTCGCGGCAAACGCCATGCCCGCGCCGCCCAGGGCGACATAGAGCGGCAGCAGATGTTCCTCGGTCGGATGCTCTTCGAGGGCATAGGGCGCAAGCCGCCGGTAGGCCATCAGCGCCTTGAGGTCCAGCGCCACGATCTTCTCATCCATCCAGGCCGCAAAAGCCGCGCTTGCGGCGATGTCCACCGGTTCCTGCTCCTGCCCATGCAGGCGAAACCGCCGCGTGTCATGAACGAAACTGCCGGAACCGACGATCAGCACGCCCTCGTCACGCAGCTCGGACAAAGCGGCGCCGAGCGCCAGGTGGTGCCGGGGCCCGCGATGCGGTTGCAAGGATAATTGCAGCACCGGGATATTGGCCTCCGGGAAGGCCAGCAGCAACGGCAGCCAGACCCCCTGGTCCAGCCCCCGCCCGCGGTCGATGCCGCAGGAAAAGCCTGCTTGCGCCAAATGGTCGGACAATTTGGCCGCCAGCTCCGCCGCGCCGGGCGCATTGTAATGCAGGCCATAAAGCGCCGCCGGGAAACCGCTGGCGTCGGGCTCGACCTGATTGTCGGGCGGGGCGCACAACATCGGCAGATCCGTTTCCCAATGCGCGGAAACCATCAGCACCGCACGCGGGCGCGGAAAGAACGCACCGAGCGATTCCAGGAAATAGCGCGCGGGACCTTCCTGCAAAGCCGCCATCGGTGAACCATGGCTGATATAGACGGTGGGCAGCACCGCCCGATTGTGGCCTGCGGGCACCGGATGCGCAAGCATCTTCCGAAATCAATCATGCCTGGGAAAAGGAAGACTGCTTTTTGTGAATAAAAAAGTAGCAAAAAAACTTTATGACTCTGGGCCATGGGCGTCGTCCCTGACAAAGCCCATGGCCCAGCATAACAAAAATTTTTGCGCCGCTTTTTTTAAAAAGCGGCTGCTTCCTTTTAATCGCCGCGCTGCGCCAGGCGGAACGGATCCGCCGGATAGGTCCCGAGAAGCTTGATTTCAGTGGAAAAAAATTCCAGTTCCTCCAGCGCCAGCCGCAACTTCCGCTCTTCTGGATGCCCTTCAACTTCAGCTAGAAATTGTGTCGCGGTGAAGGTGCCGTTGACCATATAGCTTTCCAGCTTGGTCATGTTCACGCCATTGGTCGCGAACCCGCCCAATGCCTTGTACAAGGCCGCCGGCACGTTGCGGACACGGAAAAGAAACGTCGTCATCAGATGCGGCGTGCCCGGCGCCGGCACCACCGGGTTCTTCGCCATCACATAAAAGCGCGTGGTGTTATGCGCTTCGTCCTCGACGTTGCGGCGCAGAATCTGCAGCCCGTGCAGTTCCGCCGCCAGCGACGAAGCCACCGCCGCGTCGCCGATATCGTTCAATTTCGCGACGATCTCGGCCGAACCCGCGGTGTCGTATTCCACCACGGGCGTCGCCCCCAGCTCGCGGAGCAGGTTGCGCACCTGGCCCAGCGCCACAGGGTGCGAATGAATGCGCTTGATGGTGGCGAGACTCGCCCCCGGCGGCGCCAGCAGGCAATGCTCCACGCGCAAAAACTTCTCGGCGATGATCGAGAGGCCGCTTTTGGGCAGCAAGGCATGCATGTCCGGCACGCGCCCGGCCAAGGAATTCTCCGGCGGCAGCATGGCGAGCGCCGCGCGCCCCTCATGCACCGCGGCAATCGCCGCCTCGAAACTCTCGCAGGGCAGCGTGGTCATGGTGGGAAACGCCTTGCGGCAGGCGAGATCTGAATAGGCGCCGGGCTGGCCCTGAAAGGCGATGCTGGTCATACTCTTGCTTCCAAAATTTTCTGGGCCTGGGCAAGGTCTTCCGGCGTATCCACCCCGAATGGCGCCACCGAAACGCGCGCCGCGCCGATGCGCATGCCCGCCTCGAGCGCCCGCAACTGCTCGAGTTTCTCCCGCTGTTCCAGCGCTGAAGGCGGCAAGGACACGAACCGCGCCAGCGCCGCGCGGCGATAGGCGTAGATGCCGATATGGTGCCAGAGCGGCCCCTCGCCGGAGGGCACGGGGCTGCGCGAAAAATACAGTGCCGGCGCCACCTCCCGGCCCTCGGCGAAAGCGCACACGCATTTCACCACAGACGGCGCCGCCGCCTCCGCCGGGCTGGTGATCGGCGCCACCAGGGTCGCGATGTCACACTGCGGATCCGCCAAAGGCTGCAGCACGGCGCGCAGATAGGCCGGATCGATGCTCGGCAGGTCGCCTTGCAGGTTGATCACGATGTCAAACCGCGCCGCCGGGTCCAAAACTTGCAACGCGGCGCAGATCCGGTCGGAGCCGGAGGGCAGAGCCGGGTCGGTCATCACCGCCTCGCCGCCCGCCGCCCGCACCGCCTCGGCGATTTCCGGCTCGCCGCAGGCCACCGCCACCGGCCCCAGCCCCGCCTCGCGGGCCCGCTGCAGCACGTGCGCAATCATCGGTTTTCCGGCAATATCGGCCAGCACCTTGTTCGGCAAACGAGTCGAACCCAGGCGGGCGGGGATCAGAATAATCGGCGTCACTTAATGTCCCAATTCGCGGCTGCTTGTCGCCCCTGCCTAATTCGCGATAGGATTCAGCGCAAATCCATAAATAAAACCGGGGGAAAAAACGGATGAGCGGAAAAGGTCGGGATCGTCTGCTCGGCAACAAGATCGCCGCGGCATTGCTCACCGCGGGGCTGGTCTTCTGGGGGGCAAACCGCATCGCCAGCGTCCTGGTTCCGGAAGAGGCGCCCAAGACCCCTGCGATCAAGCTCGCCGGCCTGCCGGCGCTCGGCGTTTCCACCCCGCAAGCCACGCCGGCCACGGCGCCCCCGTCAGGTCCCGCGTCCGTGCTTCCGCTGCTGGGCCATGCCGATGTGGCGAAAGGCCAGGCCTTCGTCCAGGAGCAATGCGCGGCCTGCCATACCCTGAACAATGGCGGCGCCAACGGCGTGGGCCCGAACCTTTATGGCGTGCTCGGCGGCCCGATGTTCGCCAAGGCCGGGTTCTCTTTCTCCAGCGCGGCCAAGGCCAAAGCCAAGGGCGACTGGGACTATGCGAAAATGAATGACTGGCTGACGGACCCGGCCGCTTATGTCCCCGGCACGGCGATGCCTTATGCCGGGATCAAGAACACCGAGACCCGCGCCGATGTGATCGCCTATCTGCGCACGCTGGCCGCGACGCCGCTGCCCTTGCCAAGTGCGGCGCAAGTGCAGGCCGCCAGTGCCACCGCGCCCGCGCCGGCCGCAGGCGGCGCCCCGCCCTCCGGCATCGCCCCGTTCTTTGCCCATGTCGATCTCGCCAAGGGCCAGGCGCTGGTGCAGGAGCAATGCTCCGCCTGCCACAGCCTCAACCAAGGCGGGGCCACGATTGTCGGCCCCAATCTGTATGGCATCGTCGGCGCCAAGATGTTCGCCCATCCCGGCTTCAACTATTCCGCCGCCGTCAAAGCCAAGGAAGGCGGCACCTGGACCGCGCAGGAGATGAGCGACTGGCTGAAGAACCCGATGGGCTTTGCACCCGGCACCATGATGGCCTATCCGGGCATCAAGAACGACCAGACGAGGGCCGATGTGATCGCTTACCTGAACAAGAACTCCGCCTCCCCGATCAAACTCCCCAGCCCATGAGCGGCGCCTGGCTTGAGGGAGTCGCCGCCGCCCTGGATGAAGCCGGCGCGGTGATCCGCCCCTATTTCCGCGCCGGCGTGGCCACCGAGCAGAAATCCGACGAGAGCCCGGTCACCATCGCCGACCGCCTGGCCGAGGAAACACTGCGCAAAATCCTCGCCGCGCGCTTCCCCGATGACGGCATCCTCGGCGAGGAACTACCGCCGCACAACGAAGGCGCGCGCCGCGTCTGGGTGATCGACCCGATCGACGGCACCCGCGCCTTCATCACCGGCCGGCCGAGTTTTTGCACCCTGGTCGGGCTGCTCGAAGACGGCGTGCCGGTATTCGGCGCCATCGACCAGCCGGTGACCGGCGAACGCTGGCTCGGCAGCAGCTTCATCTCCCGCTTCACCGGCCCGTTCGGCGGCAAAATGGGCACGCGCGCCATCACTGATATCGGGCAGGCGGAACTTTCCTCCACCTCGCCGGAAATGTTCGGCCCCCATCTGCCGCGCATCGACCGGCTGAAATCCCTGTGCCGGCGCATCTACTGGGGCGGCGACGCCTATGGCTACGGGCTGCTGGCGCTGGGGCAGATCGACATTGTCGTCGAATGCAATCTCAAACCCTGGGACTGGGCCGCCATCGCCCCGGTGGTCGAAGCTGCCGGCGGCGTGATCACCGACTGGTCCGGCGCCAAGCTCCGCCTGGGCTGCGACGGCTCGGTGCTGGCGGCCGCCACGCCGGCGTTGCACACGGCCGCGCTCGCGGCGCTAAGTTAAAAGAAAGCAGGCGCTTTTTGAAAAAAGCGCCGCAAAAACTTTTACGATGCTGGGCCAGGGGCGTTGTCGCCGACGAAGCCCATGGCCCAGCATAACAAAGTTTTTTTGCTTCTTTTTGTTCACAAAAAGAAGCGCTTACTTCCCTACTTTCTTCCTTTGCCTTCAACGAGGATCGCATGTCCGACATCAATGCTGCTGAAGAAACCCGCCCTTTCGGGACCGAAGTTGGCCGCCTGCTCGATCTGGTGGTGCATTCGCTTTATTCCGACCGCGAGATTTTTCTCCGTGAGCTGGTCGCGAACGCCGCTGACGCCACCGACAAGCGCCGCTTCCTGGCTTTGTCCGACGAAGCGCCCGCGCTTCCCGAGAACCCGTCGGTGCGCATCGCCGCGGACAAGCAGGCCCACACCATCACCATTACTGATCACGGCATCGGCATGGGCAAAGAGGAGCTGGCGGAGAATCTCGGCACCATCGCCCGCTCCGGCACCTCCGCCTTCACCGCCAGCCTCGCCGCGCAAAAGCCCGAGGACCGGCCGAGCCTGATCGGCCAGTTCGGCGTCGGGTTCTACTCCGCCTTCATGGTCGCCGATAAGGTCGAGGTGATCTCCCGCAAGGCCGGCGGCGCCGAGGCCTGGGAATGGGTTTCCGAAGGGCGCGGCCTCTACACGCTCAAGCCCGCCGCCCGCGAGGAGGCCGGCACCACCATCATCCTCCACATGAAGCCGGATGCCGACGAGTTCCTTGAGCCGCTACGGCTGAAGACCATCATCCGCAAATGGGCGGACCATGTGGCCCTGCCCATCGAGCTGGAGGAAGACGGCAAATTCTCCGCCGTCACCGAAGGCACCGCCCTCTGGCGCCGGGCGAAAGCGGACATTTCCGAACAGGATTATGCGAGTTTCTACCGCCATCTCGGCCATAGTTTCGACGCCCCGTGGGCGACGATCCATTGGCGCGCCGAGGGCACGCTGGAATTCTCCGCGCTGCTGTTCATCCCCTCCTCCAAGCCGTTCATGCCGGTCGAGGAGCAGCACGACTCCAAGGTGCGGCTGCATGTGAAGCGCATGTTCATCACCGAAGGCGCCAAATTGCTGCCCTCCTGGCTCTCCTTCGTGGTCGGCGTGGTGGATACCGAGGATTTGCCGCTCAACGTCTCGCGCGAGATCCTGCAAAGCACCCCGGTGCTGGAGCGCATCCGCAAGGCGCTGGTCAACCGCGTGCTCTCCGAACTGAAAGCCAAGGCCAAGGATGCCGAGGATTTCAAGACGTTCCTCGTCAATTTCGGCAACGTGCTGAAAGAGGGCCTGTATGAGGATACCGGCCACGCCGAGGAGATCGCCGGGCTGCTGCGCTTTGTCTCGACCAAGGAGGAGTCGACGACGCTCGATGAGTATATCGCCCGCCTGCCTGAAGGCCAGAACGAGATTTACTACCTCGCCGGCGACGATGCGGCAGCGCTGAAGGCCTCGCCGCAGCTCGAGGGCTTCGCCGAGAAGGGCTACGAGGTGCTGCTGCTCTCCGACCCGATCGACGCCTTCTGGCCGACCCGCACCGAAAGCTATAAGGATAAAAAATTCAAGAGCGTGTCACAATCGGGCGCGCTGTTCGCCCCGGCGGAAGCTTCCGAGGCGCTCGGCGCGATCTGCAAGGCGCTGCAAACGGCCCTGGGCGACAAGGTTTCCGAGGTCACAATCTCCACCCGCCTGAAAGACAGCCCGGCGATGCTGGTCGCCAACGATTTGGGGCCGGACCTGGCGATGCAGCGCCTGCTGCGCCGCGCCGGCCGCCCCGCCTTCGGCCTGCCGCCGAAACTGGAAATCAACCCCGAGCATAAGCTCATCCTGGCCCTGGCCGGACGCGAAACGCTGACCGAGGAAGCGGCGTTGCTGTTCGACCTGGCGAAATTGCAGGAGGGCGACCTGCCGGAAAACCCGGCCGCCTTCGTGCGGCAGATCGCGGCCCAGCTCGCCAAGGCCGGCGGCTGAACGGAAAAGGCGGCCGGAAGCCCGGCCGCCTTCCAAAACGCCCTTTATCCTGGCGCCGACGGCTTTAATGATGGGTCGTCGCGGCCCCTGTCAGCGCGCCCGCACCGGCGCCGATCAGCGCGCCCGTGCCGGCCCCAAGGCCGGTTGCCCCGCCAATGATCGCGCCGCCGCCGGCGCCGATCGCGCCCCCCGTCAAAGCCCGGCTCCCGGCCGTATTGCCGCATCCGGCCAACGTCGTGAGCGACGCCGCCAGCACCACCCAAATGCTCAGCCTACGCAACATGACGATTCACCCCTATTGGTTCTCGACATTATACACTGATGTTTCGTTGGCACGCCGACAATTCAACCTGATCACCCGACAAAAGCAGCCGCGATGACGATTCGTTAACCCTGTGCCCACCCCCTCTCCTCCCCGCCCAACGGCGTCCTAAGCGGGACGCAGGCCTCATCTGCAGCCTGCGCCGGGCTTGCTCCTTGCCCCTGCTTGGCTGTAAGCCCTGGCATCGGCGGCGCAGGCCGTGTTCCGTCATTATTCCCGACGGGATACGGCACAACGGAAAGGTTTTTGATGTTTTCCAAGCTTCTCGGGCTGATGTCGGCCGACATGGCGATCGATCTCGGTACAGCCAACACCCTCGTCTATGTCAAAGGCCGCGGCATCGTCCTGGCGGAGCCCTCCGTGGTCGCAATCGCCGACGCCAAGGGCCGCAAGCAGGTGCTGGCCGTGGGCGACGAAGCCAAGCAGATGCTGGGCCGCACGCCGGGCAACATTTCCGCCATCCGCCCCTTACGCGACGGCGTGATCGCCGATTTCGAGGTCGCGGAGGAAATGATCAAGCATTTCATCCGCAAGGTGCATAACCGCCGCGGCTATGCCTCGCCGCTGATCATTATTTGCGTGCCCTCCGGCTCCACCGCCGTCGAGCGCCGCGCCATCCAGGAATCCGCCGAATCCGCCGGCGCCCGCAAAGTGCTGCTGATCGAGGAGCCGATGGCTGCGGCCATCGGCGCCAACCTGCCGGTCACCGAACCGTCCGGCTCCATGGTCGTCGATATCGGCGGCGGCACCACCGAAGTGGCGGTGATCTCGCTCGGCGGCATCGTCTATTCCCGTTCGGTCCGCGTCGGCGGGGACAAGATGGACGACGCGATCATTTCCTACATTCGCCGCACCTTCAACCTGCTGATCGGCGAGAGCTCGGCCGAGCGCATCAAGATGGATATCGGCGCCGCCTGGATGGACCGTGCCGAGGAAGGCCCGTCGCGTTTTGTGAAGGGCCGTGACCTGATCAACGGCGTGCCGCGCGAGGTCACGGTGTCGCAGCGCCAGATCGCCGACAGCCTGGCCGAGCCGGTGGGACAGATCGTCGAGACCGTGAAGGTGGCGCTGGAAAACTGTCCGCCGGAACTGGCCGCCGACATCGTCGATAAGGGCATCATGCTCACCGGCGGCGGGGCCCTGCTGCACCGGCTGGATGAAGTGCTGCGCGTCTCCACCGGCTTACCGGTGATGGTGGCCGAGAACCCGCTGCAATGCGTCGCCCTGGGAACGGGCCGCGCGCTTGAGGAATTGAAGCGCCTGCGCAGCGTGCTTTCGTCAATGTATTGAAAAGTAAGCGCTACTTTTTGTGAACAAAAAGTAGCAAAAAAACTTTGTTTACTTTGGGCCCGTGCGGTTTCAACGCCACGGGCCCAGTTACAAAAAAGTTTTTGCGGCGCTTTTTTCAAAAAGCGCCTGCTTCCTTCCTTACTTATGCCCGGCGATCGCGTGCGGCACGTAGGCCGCTTCCAGGAAGGCCATCTCTTCTGCCGTCAGGTTCAGCTGCAGCGCAGCCGCCGCGTCGGTGAGATGGGCCGGCTTGGAGGCGCCGATGATCGGCGAGGTGATGCCCGGCTTCTGGGCGACCCAGGCCAACGCCACCTGCGCCCGCGGCACCCCGCGCGCCTTCGCCAGTTCGGCCACCCGCTCCACCACCTTACGGTCGGCATCGCCGGTCCCGGCATACAACGTCTTGCCGAACTCGTCGGTCTCGGTCCGCGCGGTGCTCTCGTCCCAATCGCGGGTCAGGCGGCCGCGCGCCATCGGGCTCCAGGGGATCACCGCCACGCCCATATCCCGGCAGAGCGGGATCATCTCGTGCTCTTCCTCGCGATAGAGCAGGTTGACGTAGTTCTGCATCGAGACGAACTCGGTCCAGCCATTCATGCGGGCGATGTAATTGGCCTTGGCGAACTGCCATGCATACATCGACGAGGCGCCGATATACCGGGCCTTGCCGGCCTTCACCACGTCATGCAGCGCTTCCATCGTCTCTTCGATCGGGGTTTCGTAGTCCCAGCGATGGATTTGATACAGGTCGACATAGTCGGTGCCGAGGCGGCGCAGGCTGTGGTCGATTTCCGTGAAAATCGCCCGGCGCGACAGGCCGGCGCCATTCGGGCCGGGACGCATGCGGTTGAACACCTTGGTCGCGATCACGACCTCGTCGCGGGTCGAAAAATCCTTCAGGGCGCGGCCCACGATCTCTTCTGAGGTGCCGTCAGAATAGACATTCGCCGTGTCAAAGAAATTGATGCCGAGTTCGAGCGCCTGGCGGATCAGCGGCCGCGAGGCCTCTTCCGGCATGGTCCAGCTATGACCGCCGCGGTCCGGTGTGCCGTAGGTCATGCAGCCGAGCGTAATGCGCGATACCTGCAGGCCGGTGCGGCCGAGTCTTACATATTCCATGAAACCGTCTCCTTGATGACTCGAAAAAAAATAGGGCCGAGGCGGAGAAAGCCAAGGCGTCCGTAGAGCGACCGCGATACTAACGGCCAATCAAAGCAAGGGAAGCGGCCGCTTTTTGGAAAAAGCGGCGCAAAAACTTTTGTTTATGCTGGGCCATGGGCGTTGTCGCTGACACAGCCCATGGCCCAGCATAACAAAGTTTTTTTGCTACTTTTTGTTCACAAAAAGTAGCGCTTTCTTCCTCTCCCTTAAGGCACCGCCAGCGGGTGCGCGGCGGCGTAGCTCAACTGCTCCGGCGTCATCTCGAACCCGATCAGCACCTGCACGTCCTGGCTGGCGTCCACATTGCCCAGCTCCACCTTTATCGGCTTGCTGGTCGCCGCCGTGGTGGTGGCGTTGCCGTTAAACTGCAGCGCGATCGTGTAGTCCTGTTTCTGAATGATCTGGTTGCCGCGGCTCAATGCCACGAAATAAGGCAGATGCAACGTGTCGCCCTGGTTTGCCGGGCCGTTGCTGGCGACGAAACCGGCGCGGAAGGTCACGCGCAGCGTATGGTCCTCGTGCGCGGTGGCGCAGGCGCCGGCAACGCCGGTGATCTGCGCCGTGGTGATCTGCGCCGCCACATCCGTGCGCCCGGGCAGGAATTCCGTCATGATGCCGGCCTGCTGCAGAACCGCTACCTGCGGGCAGAACATCGGCGGCGGCGGGTCATCGGCGCAAGAGGCCAGGCCAGCCAGGAGGAACGGAGCGCAGCAAGCGGGAATCAGGCGTTTCATGCCGGCTCCCTTGCCAGAATTTTCCAGCGCGGTCATCTACCCGCATGGCAGTTTATACTGAAGTCACGGACGAAGCCCTCGCGGCGTTTCTGGCCGGCTATGCGATCGGCGAGATGGTCGCGTTCCGCGGCATTGCCGAAGGCGTGGAGAACAGCAATTACGCGCTGAAAACCACGCAGGGCGATTTTATCCTCACCTTGTACGAAAAGCGGGTGAACACCGCCGATCTGCCCTGGTTTCTCGGTTTGATGGAGCATCTGGCGGCGCGCGGCCTCTCCTGCCCGCTGCCGGTGCGCGCCAGGGATGGGCAGAACCTCAACCCGCTCTCGGGCCGCGTCGCTGCGATCACCACCTTCCTGCCCGGCGTCTGGCCGCGCCGCGTGACGGTCGACCATTGCGAACCGTTGGGCGCGGCCCTGGCGCAGTTGCACCTAGCCGGCCAGGATTTCGCGCCGCGGCGGGCCAACGCGCTCGGGCCCGATGCGTGGGCGCCGCTCCTGGATAAATCCCTCGCCCATGCCGACGATGTACAGGCCGGCCTCAGCGCCGAATTGCAGGAAAACCTCGCGCGCATCACCGCCGCCTGGCCGCGCGACCTGCCGGTGGGGCACATCCATGCCGACCTATTCCCGGACAATGTGTTTTTCCTCAACGGCAAAATCTCCGGGCTGATCGATTTTTATTTTGCCGCCACCGACATTTACGCCTACGACATCGCCATCTGCCTGAACGCCTGGTGCTTCGAGCGGGATTTCAGCTTCAATGTCACCAAGTCCCGCGCCTTGCTGCGCGGCTATCTCGCGCACCGGCCGCTGAGCGGCGCCGAGCGCGCGGCGCTGCCGGTGCTGGCCCAGGGCGCTGCCATGCGCTTCCTGCTCACGCGGCTCTATGACTGGCTGCACACGCCGGCGGGCGCGCTGGTCACCCCGAAAGACCCGATGGACTATTACCGCCGCCTGCGCTTCCACAACACCGCCCTGGATGCCTCATCCTATGGACTCTGAAACCGCCGACAACATCGTCGAAATCTGGACCGACGGCGGCTGCCGGCCCAATCCCGGCCCCGGCGGCTGGGCGGCGATTTTGAAATTCCGCGGCACCATGAAGGAGCTCTCCGGCGCCGAGGCGGAGACCACCAACAACCGCATGGAGCTGACCGCGGCCGCCGAGGCGCTCACGGCGCTCACGCGCCCCTGCACCATCATCCTGCACACCGACAGCGAATATCTGCGCAACGGCATCACCCGCTGGCATACCGGCTGGGTGCGCAAGAACTGGCGCAACGCCGCCGGCGACCCGGTAAAAAACATGGATCTGTGGAAACGCATCCTGGACGCCGCCGCCGCGCACAAAATCGACTGGCGCTGGGTGCGGGGCCATTCGGGCAACGCCATGAACGAACGGGCCGATGAGCTGGCGACGCAGGCGCGGGAAGAACTGCTCATGTCCATCAAACCATAAAGCTTCCCCCGTGACGGGCAGGCCGGAACACGGCAAATTATGGTTTGACCTGGTTTTCTCAAAGCAATGACGGCTTCTGGTGAAACGAGTCTAAGAACGCGAGATAGGAGAAAGCCCATGGATCTCGTCACCTTTCGAACGTCGCTTACGCGTGCCGAGCCACCTCCAAGCCTCAACCTCGCCCTCCGCGCCCTTTGGTTTGACGCTAAGGGGGATTGGGAGGCCGCGCATGCCGCCGCGCAGGCCGATGAAGGGGGCGCCGGGGACTGGGTACATGCTTACCTTCATCGCAAGGAAGGTGACGCGAGCAACGCCGCCTACTGGTATCGTCGGGCTCGGAAGCCATTCTTCAGCGCTTCCGTCGACGCGGAATGGCAAGAAATCGCAGTAGCGCTTTTGGCAGAGTGCAGATAACCACCCAAGCCGCCCTGGATGTCCAGGTTTAGCTGAGCTGGAGCGGCACCTGGAAGGGGCGTCCTCTCCATGATACCGCAGCTGAGCTGGGTTCCATGGAGGAGTTGAGATGCGTTTAACGAAAATGGGTTGCTCAGCGGTGCTGGCATTGATGGTTGCGCTGCTGGGCACCACAGGTGTCCAGGCCGTGAGCGTGCCCACAACGCAAGCGGCCGTGCCCGCATGGCAGGCCTATTTCAAAGCGAATTCTCTTGGTTTTCCTCAGATCTTTCGTACACACCACCCAGGACCGGGCTGGATACTGGCCCGTAAGTCGCAACTGCACCTAACGCCAACTCAAGTCACGGCAGAGCAAAAACTCGCCGCAGGGATGGTCGCGGCGGCCCAAGCCAGCGTCACCCGACTGCAGGCTGCCTATGCCAAATATCATGCTGATGCCGCGATGGCGTCTCCCGTTCAAGAGACGATTATTGCCGATGTCGAGGCTGTTGGGCGGGCGGAGACACGTGCCGGTCTGGCGATGGTTCCCTACCATCTCAGGGCGTACGCGCTGCTGACGCCGGAGCAAAAGGCGACCTTTGCAGAGCTGTTGGCATCACCAGCACCCCCGTGAGCTGGATTGGAAATGGGGCGGGAAGATGGCGCAAGCTAACATGCCCCTGGGCATTGGTTGGCTGAGCGCCAGGTATGTTGCACCGCCGCAAACGATAAGATACCGTTCATTCATTCGCTCTGGACCCGGTGTAAATCCGGGTGGCTCTTCCGGCCGCTGATCCGCCGGACAACGCATATGACACGAATATTACGCATCGCTGAAGCCGATGCCGAGCTCGTGCGCTTACTGCGGATACCCATTATGAACCCACAATCCCTATCTCGCTACCGCTCCGAGTGGTTCACCAGCTTCGGCGACCTTAGACGCGAGGTCCTCGCCGGGATGGTTGGCACCTTTGCCCTCATCCCGGAGGTCATCGCCTTTTCCTTCGTGGCAGGCGTCGATCCGGAGGTCGGCCTCTTCTCATCCTTCGTCATCGGCATCGTCATCTCCTTCACAGGTGGCCGTCCCGCTATGATTTCCGGCGCTGCGGGCTCCGTCGCGCTTGTTGCCGCTGCACTCGTCCGGGCGCATGGCCTGGACTACCTGCTCGCCGCCACCCTCCTGGCCGGTGGTTTCCAGATCGTATTCGGCCTCCTGAGGCTCGACGTGCTGATGCGGTTCGTCTCCCGCTCGGTCCGGACGGGCTTCGTCAATGCCCTGGCCATCCTCATTTTCTCAGCCCAGGTGCCGCAGATGCTCGGGGTGACCTGGCACACCTACGCGATGATCACGGTGGGTCTCGTCATAATTTATCTCTTGCCCCGCCTGACCACTGCAGTTCCCTCTCCACTCATCTGCATCATCATCCTCACCGGCATCAGCTTTCTCGTGCCAATGCCCCTGCATACAGTGGCTGACCTTGGAAAGCTTCCGTCGTCGCTGCCCAGCCTAGTCCTGCCGCATGTGCCCCTGAATTGGACGACGCTACGCATCGTTGCCCCTTATGCCCTGGCAATGGCGGTCGTGGGCCTGCTGGAATCCATGATGACGGCAACTGTGGTGGATGACCTCACCGACACGACGAGCTCGAAGGCGCGGGAATGCACGGGTCTTGGTTTCGCCAACGTCGCCGCAGGGCTGTTCGGCGGTATCGCTGGCTGCGGGATGATCGGCCAGACCGTCGGCAATGTCCGGTACGGCGGCCGCGGCAGGCTGTCGACGCTGGTTGCCGGGCTGTTCCTGCTCATACTCATGGTGCTGCTCCGGCCCTGGGTGGCCCGCGTTCCGGTCGCCGCGCTCGTGGCGATCATGATCATGGTCTCGATCAGCACCTTCTCGTGGACCTCGTTGCGTGACCTTACCCGCCACCCCAAGGTTTCCAGCCTTGTGATGCTGGCGACCGTTGTGGTCACGGTGGCGACCAGCGATCTCGCGGCCGGTGTCATGGTCGGAGTGCTTCTGAGTGGCGTCTTCTTCGCCTTCAAGGTCACGCGCTTGATGACGGTGACGAGCACCTACAATGAGATTGCCGACACGCGGACTTATACCGTGAGTGGCCAGGTGTTTTTTGCGAGCGCCGACATGTTCGCTGAAAGCTTCGATCTTCGCGACACCGCGGCCAATGTGCTCATCGACCTCCATGACGCCCATATCTGGGATGTGACCTCAGTCGCCGCCCTGGAAAGTGTGGTTACTAAGATACGCCGCCACGGGACACGCGTTGAGCTGATTGGGCTGAACCAAGCGAGCGCGACGCTCGTTGACCAGCATGGCCCTCTGATTCAGGCGGATACCTGAAGACCTCACAGAGCTCGATGAACGTCGGCTCCCGGGGTCTGCTTATCCGGGCAGCCGCGTCCGACGAGACGGTATGGTACAAAATTCTTGAATTTTGTGAATTTTCTAGGCCACGGAAGGATTGCCCGAGGTCTGAGTACTATAGTTTACAACCCTTGAATTGCGCACTATAGTTATCATATGGTCGAGCTGATCAAGAGTAGCACATTTGATGCCTGGTTTTCTCGACTCAAAGACCGGCGTGCCGTCGCCAAGATAGCGGCACGGATTGACCGCCTGGCTACGGGCAATCCGGGTGACGTGAAACCAATCGGCAACGGCCTATCCGAAATACGGATCGACTACGGGCCGGGGTACAGGGTTTATTACATGCAGCGCGGACAGATCGTAATCGTTCTGCTTTGCGGCGGCGACAAATCCACCCAAGCCCGCGACATCGAGCAAGCCAAAGGTTTGGCCGAACTTTGGAAGGATTGAGATATGAACAACGAAACTTTCAGCCACTACGATTCTGCCGACTATCTCAAAACCGAGGAAGATATTGCCGCCTATCTTGAGGCCGCCGCAGAAGAGGGGGACGATCCGGCTTTCCTGGCGCGGGCGCTTGGCGTTGTAGCCCGTGCGCGCAACATGAGCCAACTCGCGCGAGACGTTGGAATGAGCCGCGAAGGGTTAAATAAGGCCCTGTCCGGCGATGGCAACCCAACCCTCGCAACCGTGATGAAGGTTGCCAAGGCTCTTGGCTTGCGCGTTGGGTTTCGCCCTGCCGCATAGTCGTCACGTGGCATGCGGCGGCAGAGAGATCCCACGAATGGGTACCCTCTAACGCCGTACACACGGCCACTCCGGCGGAAGTACGCCAGACAGTGCGACAGAACTTCTATCGCTCCCGGCGCCACCCGGCGAGGACCATGGTGAGGCTTACCTTCGTTCGGCAATCGCCTCGGCGAGGCGCGTGAACACGGGGATCGCCGCATCCAGTTCTGCAATCGAGACCGCTTCCCCCGGCGCATGGGCGACGCTCATATCGCCCGGCCCCATCACCACGCAGGGGGCCAAAGCCTGTAAGACGGAAGCGTCCGTGCCGAAGGGAACGGTGCCGGGACGTTTGCCGGTGATGTCCGTGCATAGGCGCACCAAGGGGTGATCTGCTGGTAGTTCCGGCGGCGAGCCCTCGCGCGTCTCGCTCACCGCAACGCCCGCGCGCTTCGCCGCGCCATACACCGCATCGAGCACGGGGGCCGGATCGATTTTCGCCGAATAGCGAAATTTCAGGCGCGCGGTCGCCTGCGGGACGGTGACATTGATGGCCGCGCCATGGTTGTCGAGCACTAGGTTAAGATCGCTGAACACCGGATCGTAATCCTGGTCCTGCAGAGCCGGGACCGTACGCAACCGGTCGAAGAGGGCTTGCATCTCCGTCAGGAACGGAAGCAGTGCCCAGTTGGCATTTCTGCCAAGCCCGGTCGCGCTATGCGCCTGCACGCCGGTCGCGACGCAGGTAAACAGGATGTGGCTGCGATGGCCGCGCACCGGAATCATGTTCGTCGGCTCGACGACCAGGATCATCGCGGGTTTCGCGGCCCGCGCCAACGCGGAGCGCTGCACCAGTTCACGCGCGCCCGCCTTGGTGGTTTCCTCGTCGGTCGTGATGAACAGGCTGACCGGCACGTCGAGCGGCAGCGCCCGGGCCGCCATAATGGCCGCGGCAACCGGCCCCTTCATATCCGTGGCACCTAGCCCGTGCAGCATCCCGGCATCGCTCCGGCCAGACCATGGATCCTCCTGCCAGCCGGTATCCGGGACGGTATCCATATGGCCGGAGAAGGCGATCCCCCCGGGGCCGCCGCGATGCGCCACCAGCGCGCGCTTGGCGGTGCCGTCCGCATCCGCATAATCCAGCGTTTCCACTTCGAAATCACCGAGTTCGACGCTGATGCGCTCCGCGATCGGAAGATTCGAGACGAAACTGCGACTGTCGATCGAAATGAGATCGCGGGTCAGCGTGGTAAGCGCGGCGACGCGGTCAGTCATGGCAGCAAGCATATGCAATTTCCCTTACGCGAGCGCTGCCGCAACCCATTGCGCCCAAGCGAGCGTGGCTTTGTCTGATCCCGCCCGGCCCACGATCTGAATTCCCAACGGTAGGCCGCTTGGACCCGTTCCCGCTGGCACCGTCACGCAAGGCACATGCAAGCTGGTCCAGATATAGTTGAATGAATGTTCGCCGGTCGAGGCCAAGCCTGCCGGCGCTTCGCCTGGCGCCGACGGGGTGATGAGGAAATCGAGCCCCTCCATCCCGGCCGGAAACGCGGCTTGGGCCGCGGCGAAAACCTCGTAGGCACGGGCGACTTCGCCGGGCGTTTTCGCGAGCCCGCTTTCCATATTCTGCAACAGCCCGGCGCTGAGGCCGGACCGGGCATGAGCGCGCTCCCAGCCCAGGGCATGCGCACTTTCCCGGTGCATCACGATCCTATGCGCAGCCTGCAGTTCATCGCTCGGCGCCGATAACATATGGTCGCTCAAGACCGCCCCGCTCCGCCCAAGAAGCGTGGCGACATGCTCGAGCAGTGATTGGGTCTCCGGCGCCGCGAGGTCCCAGCTCGGCGAGCGGCAAATCCCGACCCTCGGCAGGCGCGACGGTCTTTCGTTCGGGTCGCCAAGATCGATGCCGGCAACAGCGCCCACGAAAAGCGCGCAATCGGCCACGCTGCGTGACATCACACCGATCGTATCCAACGTTTCGGACATCACCCGCATGCCGCCGCGATGGATGAGGTTATAGCTGGGCTTGTATCCGACCACGCCGCAATACGCGGCAGGACGGATGATGCTGCCGCCGGTCTGCGTTGCAAAAGCGAGGGGAAAGAAGAAATCCGCAACCCCCGCGGCCGAACCGCTGGACGAACCGCCGGGCGTATGCGCGACATTATGAGGGTTCGTCGTCGCGCCCGGCTTGCGCGTGGCAAATTCCGTGGTGACGGTTTTGCCGATGATAACCGCGCCGGCCGCACGGGCGCCGGCAACGCAGGCCGAGTCCGCGCGCGGCTGCCAACCTTGCCAGATCTGCGAGCCGTATTCCGTCGGCATATCGGCGGTGTCCAGCACGTCTTTGACCCCGACCGGCAGGCCCCGTAGCGCGCCCGGCCGGGCAGCGGCGGCCGCCTGCATCGCTTGCGCGGCATCATACCAGGCAAAGGCGCGCACCGTGCCCTCCCGCGCCGCAATTCGCGCGGCACAAGCTTCCATCAGCGCTTGGGGATGAAGCCGCTCTTCGCGGATGGCGCGCGCCGCGTCACTGGCGGTTAGGCGGGACGGATCCTGCATGGTTCGTTTCTCCTCGAGACAATATGTTAGCGTCAGCCTTTCAGCCGAGCGGTGGCCGGCGGCCAAGCCACGGGGTCGCCTGCTCATAGGCATGACCCGCCTGTAAAACGGTGGCCTCATCGAAATTGCGCCCTGCGAGCTGCAGGGATAACGGGAGGCCGTTCTGCGAAAAGCCGCAGGGCTGACAAAGTGCCGGATGACCCGTCACATTGAACACCGCCGTGATAGGCTGCTGGTTGCGCCGCCAGGGACCGGTCTCCATTTCGTCCATGCGCGGCGCGGCGCCCGGTATCGTCGCGGTCAGCAGCAGATCGTGTTTTTCAAACACGGCGTCCACCGCTTCCGTGAGTCTGCGGCGCAGGCGCTGCGCCTGCACATATTGGGTGGAGGACACGAACGCCCCCATCATCAACCGCTCGCGCGTCACGCGCGCATAAAGCTCCGGTCGCTCACGCAGATCCTTCTGGTGGATCGCAAAGCTCTCGCCATGAGAGATTGCGCGCGTGCAGGCATTGAACAGTGAGATCGGCGGCAGAGCGACCTCCTCGACGACTGCCCCAAGCCGTTCGAAAACGCGTGCGGCCTCGTCCAAAGCCGCGCTTTGCACGGCATCAACGCCGGCATCGGCGTTGAACGCTTTGGCATAGCCGATCCTGAGCCCATGCACACCGTTTTTCAGCGTCGCGGAATAATCGGGCACCGGCTGGTCCGCCGCGCCGGGATCCCGCGGATCGTGCCCCGCGAGTGCCTGCATCACAAGCGCGCAATCTTGCACCGTCGCGGCAAGCGGACCGCAATGATCGAGGCTGAAGCTGAGCGGTACGACGCCCCGCCGGCTCACCCGCCCATAGGTTGGTTTCAGCCCGGCAACGCCGCAATAGGCTGCGGGCAGCCGAATGGAACCGGACGTATCTGTCCCAAGCGCCATTGGGACAATTCCTGCGGCGACAGCCGCACCGGAGCCTGAGCTGGAACCACCCGGAAAATGATCGAGATTCCAGGGATTGAGCGCCGGCGGCCATTCCGTGTCCCAGGCTGGGCCGCCGGTCGCGAATTCATGAGTGGCGAGTTTGCCGATGAGAATCATGCCGGCGGCTTCAAGCCGCGCGGTGGTCTCCGCATCCTCACCTGCCACGTTGTTCCGCAGCAGGCGGGAATGAGCTGTCGTCGGCAAACCTGCCACGTCGTAGATATCCTTCAGCGCATAGGGGATGCCGTGTAATGGCCCCCGCTTACGCCCGGCGGCGATCTCCGCCTCCGCGCGTCTTGCCGCCTCCCGAGCACGATCCCCCGCCAGTGTGATGAAGGCGGAAAGCGTCGGTTGCAACGCTTCGGCCCGCGCGATAGCCGCCTCGGTCAGGATCACCGGAGAGGTTGCGCCCGCCGCGATGGCCGCGCTGGCTTCGGCAAGTGTGGGCAGACGGGCGGGCAGCGTGCTCATCGCGCGACCAAAGGCAGAAGCTGCAGCGTACAGGCCGGTTCCACCGCATAGGCAAAGGGCTCGTCCAAACACGCCATGAGCGCCTGGAAGTCCCGGTACGCCGCCAGCATCACGTCATACCGCTCAGCTTGCACCGTGATCCCGGCGCGGCGAAGGGCGGAGCGGAAATCCTCCTCGTCCCCTTCGCTCATGCCCGCCTCATGGACGGCCGACGGTTGTGCCAATCGCTTGCCTGCTCGAGCGCATGCGCGATTTGAAATAGCGTCGCCTCGTCAAATGGCTTTGCCGCGAGTTGCACGCTGACCGGCAGGCCGCCCGTGCCAAATCCCGCACGCATGGATATGGCAGGGTAGCCGCTGACATTGAACGGCAAGGTAAAACCCTCGGTTTCGAGCCCGGACCATTTTGGCGCCGCGTCGATCCGCGCCGCCTCTCCGGGCTGACAGGCGCAGAGCAGGATATCTATCTCCTCCATCGCGGCCTTCATCTCGGCTGCGAGTTCCCGACGGCGGCGTTGCGCCTGCACGTAATCGGCCCCGCCGATCAGACCGCCGAGCGCCAGCCGATCCCGCAGAAGCGCGCCATATTGCCCCGGTACGGTCAGCATCCAACGCTGATGGATCGCGAACGCCTCGGCGGACATGATCACGTAGCCGCACGCGTTGTAATCGGCGAGCGGAGACAACGTGACATCTCTGATGGTTGCACCAAGGCCCTGAAGAAGACCGAGCGTCTCCTCGATTCCCCTCGTCGTGGCATCGCTCACCGCCACGTCACGCTCGTGGAAATGGCGTACCACACCAACGCGCAGCCCTTGCGCGCCGGCGCCGAGCTTAGCGGAAAAATCGGGCACCTTGCGGTTGGCGCTCGCCGGATCGGCCTGATCGTATCCGGCCATGGCCTGGAGCAGCAGCGCGCAATCCTCGACCGTCCAGGCCAGCGGGCCCGCATGATCGAGCGTGTGGGCAAGCGGCAGGATTCCGCCGCGGCTGCATAGTCCATAAGTGGGTTTGATACCGACCACCCCGCAAAGCCCCGCCGGGTTGCGGATGGAGCCCGCCGTGTCCGTGCCTGTCCCGCCCAGGATCATGCCAGCCGCAAGCGCGGCGCCTGTGCCGCTGGATGATCCGCCCGTAAAATGGTCTGTGTTCCACGGGTTTCGCGCGGGCGGCCACGGCAAGTCGAAGGATGGACCACCCCAGGCAAATTCGTGGGTCGCAAGCTTGCCGAGCATGACCGTGCCGGCCTCGGCCAATTTGCGCACGGTCGTCGCATCCTGTGTCGGCACGTTGTCGGCGAGCAATCGCGAATGTGCGGTGGTACGGATGCCGGCCGTGTTGTAAATATCCTTATGCGCGATCGGAATGCCATCGAGCTTCCCGCGGCGTGCCCCGCTCATCATCCGCTGTTCGGCGGCTTTGGCGTCCGCAAGCGCGCGCTCCTCGGTGCGCAACAGGAAGGCGTTGATCGCGCCATCGCACGCCTCGATACGGGCAAGGCAGGCTTTCGTCAGCTCGACAGGTGAAAGGGCGCGTGTCTCGAACTGCCGCGCCGCCTCGGCAATGGTCGGAATCATGGCAACACCTCGAAAGTGAGCGCAGGTTCCGCGGCTCTTTCCCGCTCGCCGCGGTTCCGAAGGAGCATCGCCGCCAGACGCGGATAGACGCGGTGCATTTCCTTGATCGTTTCAGGCGCCGGATTGAGCCCCGCATGACGCAGCAACGCCGCAAAATCCGCCTCGGATATCGCTTCCATGAAAATTCCCCTCAGTATGTCGCAAAGATACGCCGGATCTCAGCCGGGTCACTGGTCACCGTGAGCGCCAGCGCGAGCAAGAGACGCGCCTTTTGCGGGTTGAGGTTGTCAGCAATCAGAAAACCGTTCTTCGTTGCCCTCGTGCCCGCGAAGGTACGTCCGGAACCCGCGCGGGTGGACTGCACCACAATCACGCCCTTTGCCACAGCGTCGCGAAGGACAGCCTCATCCGCGACGCCCGGAAAGCCTGGCGCGAAGCCCGCCGAGACGATTCCCCGGGCCCCGGCATCGACGAAGGCGCGCACCGCCGTGCCGTCGCTACCGGTATAGGCATAAGCGATGTCCACGCGCGGCAGCGCATCGAGAAAACGCACATCGAATTCAGTGTCCGGCGCGGTTTTGCGAACCGGCCGGCGATAGAACGTCACCGCATCGCCGTCCGCATGGCCGAGCGCGCCGAAATCCGGAGAACGGAATGTCTGCAGGCGGAATGTCGAGGTTTTCGTGACCTCCCGCGCCGCATGGATCTCGTCGTTCAGCACGGCAAGCACACCGAGCCCGCGCGCCGCGGGCGAGGCCGCGACGCGCACCGCGTTCAAGAGGTTCATGTTGGCATCCGTCGAAAGTGCGCTCGCCGGACGCTGTGCCCCCACCAACACGACCGGCAACGGGATTTTCAGCGTCAGGCTGAGAAACCACGCCGTCTCCTCGAGCGAGGCCGTACCATGACCAATGACGATGCCCGCAAGGTCAGGCTCTTCGGTCGCCAGCCGCTCGCACAGCCAGACCAGCTCCTTCCAATCGGGAAAGAAAATGTGATGGCTCGGCACGTTGCGAAACGGTACGGGACGTACATCGGCGACGAGGGCGAGCTCCGGGACGCGCGCCGCCAGCATGTCCGCATGAAGCACCGTCTCATTCGCGCCGTAATCAAGGATGTCGAGCGGGCCGGTGCCGATGGACGCAATGGTGCCACCCGTACCAATGAAGGCTACCTTTGGCTTGGATGTCATGCGTCATAAACTCCTTCTTCGTGCGGGAGTTCCGCACGTGCTTCCGCCCTGATGCAACGGGCCATATGATGTTCATCCCGCCGCCAAATGCCGGGCACGGCCTCAACGCAAGCGTCAACCGCCAAATGGCAACGCGGCGCGAAGCTGCAGCCCGGCGGCAGCGCGCGCAAATCGGGGGGCGCGCCGGCGATCGCGGCGATCGGTTCGCCCGCCGGCACGCTATCCACGTCCGAGGCGAGTAAGCCCCTCGTGTACGGATGCAGCGGATTCCCCAGAACTTCGGCAACCGGACCTTCCTCCACGATACGGCCGGCATACATCACGGCAATCCGATCGGCGATTTGCGCCGCCACGCCGAGGTCATGAGTCACAAAAATGATGGCCATGCCGAACTCGTCGCGAAGCCTGCGCAGCAGCAGAAGCACCTGGATCTGCACCGTCGCGTCAAGCGCCGTGGTCGGCTCGTCCGCGAGCAGCAATCTGGGCCCGCAAGAGAGGGCCAGTGCGATCATCGCACGCTGGCGCAGCCCGCCCGAAAGTTCGTGCGGGTAGGCATCGAGCCTGCGCTTCGCGGACGGCACGCCCACGAGTTCGAGCAGCTCCAGCGCGCGCGCCCGCGCCGCTTGCGCCGTTCCTCCCTTATGCCGGCGCACCGTCTCCGCAATTTGCGCGCCCACCGTATAGACCGGATCCAGAGCCGTCATCGGCTCTTGAAACACCATGGAGACGACACCGCCCCGCAGGTTGCGCAGCGCGCGCGGCGTGAGCGAGAGGACATTTTGGCCATCGATCTCGATCTTGCCCGTGAGTTTCGTCCGGCGTTCGGGCAACAGGCGCATCAGCGCGCGCAGCGTCACGCTCTTGCCGCTGCCGGATTCACCGATGATGCAAAGGATCTCGCTTTGCGCGAGGGAAAGGCTCACACCATTCACCGCGCGCACCGGGGGGCCGCCAGCCGTGAACTGCACCGTGAGGTCTTCAAGCCGTGCGATGGGATCCGCGTTAGGCGGGCTCTTCGGCCCAGTCATGTCAATGTTTCCCATGACAAGCCCGTGCCTGCCAGGCTGTGCCCGGATTCCGGATCATGGATAAAGCACGCAGCCTCGTGGCGCAGGCCCTCGTCCGGCGGTCTGGTGACAAGCATCGGCATTTTGGCGGTGCACACGGCCTCGGCAAAACGGCAGCGCGGCGCGAACCGGCAACCCGGCGGCAGATCGACCGGGTTCGGGGGCTCGCCTGTCACCGGCAGGCTCTCGATCCGCCGCGCCGGATCCATCGACGGCCGTGAGGCCAAAAGCGCGCGCGTATAGGGATGAAGCGGTGCGGCAAACAGGGCTGAAGCGGGCCCCACCTCCACCACCTGACCAAGATACATCACCAGCACGCGATGGCTGATATAGCGCACGACGCTCAGATCGTGGCTGATGAAAAGAAAGGCCAGTCCCAGCTCGGCGCGAAGCCGCACCAGCAGATTGAGCACTTGTGCCTGCACGGATTTGTCGAGGGCGGACACTGCCTCGTCCAGGATCACCATGCGGGGGCCGATCGCGAGGGCACGGGCGATGTTCACGCGCTGCTTCTGGCCGCCTGACAGTTCGTGCGGAAAGCGTCCCCCGACCAGATCCGGATCGAGATTGACTTGCCGCAGGGCCTCGCGCGCAACCGTCAGCGCTTCGCGCCGCCCCTTGCCCTGCATGCGGGGACCGAAGGCGATGCTGTCCTGTACCGGCAGGCGCGGGTTGAGCGAGGCGCTGCTATCCTGGAACACCATCTGCATCTGGCGCCGAAGAGAGGCGACGCCGATGCCTTGCGCGCCATTCACCGCCTCGCCATCGAACGTAAAATCTCCTTCGTCACAGGGCATGAGATGCATGAGCAAACGCGCGAGCGTGGATTTTCCGCAACCGGATTCGCCCACGATCCCGAGCGTTTCCCCCTTCGCGATGCTGAAGGAGACACCGTCCACCGCATGCACGCGCGCGCCAAGCTTGCCGCTGCCGCGCAAAAGGAAATGCTTCTTCAGATCTCGGACCAATAGCAACGGCAGCAGCGGGCCTTCGAAATCCGAAGGGGGTTGCGCGAGGATTGAGCTCATCGGCGGACATCCATCGCCTCGCCAAGCCCATTGCTGAGCAGGCTGAACGAAACGGAGGTGATGAAGATCGCAGCACCTGGAAGGGCACAAACCCAGGGCACCACGTAAATCGACTGCACTAGCGTGCTGAGCATCAAGCCCCAATCAGGGGTCGGTGGCTGAACGCTGAGGCCGAGAAAGGAGAGGCCCGCGGATAGCAGCATGCTGACGCTCACGAGGCTCGAAGCATAGACCAGAATGGGGCCTAGCACGTTGCCGATGACATGGTAGCGGATGATGGCCCAGCCGCCCGCCCCCGTGGCCCGCGCGGCCTCTATGAAATCGAGCCGCCGAACTTGTGCCGTGGCGGTTTCCGCCACACGGCACATTGGCGGGATGAAGACGAGCGTCAGCGCCACCATGCCGTCAATTAACCCGCCGCCCATCGCCCCCGCGATCGCGACCGCGAGCAGCACGGACGGGAAAGCATAGAACACGTCCATCACCCGCATGACGATCCCGTTCGCGATCTTGCCGTAAAACCCGGCAACAATGCCAAGGCCGCCGCCAATAATGGTCGCACCGACCACCGGCGCCACGCCCATCGCGAGGGAAACCCGCGCCCCGTAAATGAGACGGCTCAGCATATCGCGACCAAGCTCATCGGTGCCAAGGAGATGCCCGTCATAGCCAAACGGCTTGAGACGCAGGATGATGCCGCCCTGGTTCGGATCGAATGGCGCGACCCAAGGTGCCAGGACCGCGGCGAGGACGATGCACAAAAGCAGGAAGGCTCCCAGCAAGGCACCGGGATGTTTGCAGAACTTCCGCCACACGCCTAGCCAGTAGCCATGGCTGGCGGGCATTCCGGCCGGAATTGAAATAACCTCAACCACGGCGAAGGCGCGGATCGACGCGGACCTGAAGCAGATCGGCGATAAGGTTGGTGACCACGAAAATCATCGAAAGCACCAGAACGATTCCCTGCAGCAAGGGAACATCCCGGTTCTGAATCGCGTACCCGAGCAGATATCCGGTACCCGGCCAACTGAACACGGTTTCCACCAGGATCGAGCCCCCCATCAGGTAGCCGAACTGCAGCGCGACCACCGCGATCACTTGCGGCAGCGCGTTACGAAGCACGTGGCGGGTGATTGCCTCCTCGTCCAACCCCTTTGCGCGCAACGTCAGCACGAAGTCTTGCGAAAGCACGTCGAGCACCGCAGCCCGTGTGCTGCGCGCAATAATCCCGGTTGGGATCAGCGCCAGGCTGATCGCCGGCAAAATCATGAAGCGCAGGTCGGACCAATTGAACATGCCGATCGAACCGGGCGCGATCGGGGCCATGCCCGTTGCCGGCAGCAGCGGCCATTGCACGGCGAAGACGATCACCAGCACCACCCCGACCCAGTAATTCGGCAGGCTGATGCCGAACATGGCCAATCCGGACACGATCCGATCAAGCATGCGGCCCGGATAGCGGGCGGCCGCGACCCCCATCGCATAACCGATGATGAGCGCGGCCGGCATGGCAAGCGCGACAAGCCGCAACGTGTTCACGAGCGCCTCGCCGACCTCCAGAGAAACCGGACGATTGGTCGCGATCGAAATCCCGAGATTGCCATGCAGCACGCGACCGAGCCAGATCAGATACTGTATTGCGAGCGGCTTATCGAAGCCGTAAGCGTGTTTGATGACGGCGATCGTGGCGGCCGTTGCGTCGGAGGGAACCACGGTCTCCAGAGGATCGCCCGGCGCAATATAGACCAAAGCAAAGCAGACGACGCTAACGCCAACGGCAATCGGAAAAGCCAGCGCCAAGCGCCTGAAAATTCCAAGCATAACCGATTACGGGCTGATCGTCACAGATGTGATGTCTTGAAACCAACTCTGCGCCTGCACAAACCCATGGACGTTCGGCGACAATGCACGGGGGTTCACGTCATAGGCCACAAAAATCTGCATGGCCTGGACGTTCATCAACTCATTGAGTTTGGCCAGGAGCGCCGTGCGTTTCTGCGCGTCGAATTCGCCATAGATCTGGGTTATCAACGCGTCGGCATCCTTGTTCGAATAGTGGCCCCAATTGCTGCCATGCGGCGCCCATTGAGATGTGGAGACAAGGCGGATTAACGCATCAAACGGATCCTGACTCTGGTGGCTGATATTGATCGCGCTCAAGTTGGGATATTTGTCCACACCGTTGCGCCCCACGGCGAGCAACTGATTCCAATCCATGGTGTCGAGCTTCACATTGAAGCCGACGGCATCGAGCTGCTCTTTCACGAGTTCATTCATGGAGAGAGATTGCATCTGCCCCGAGCCGGAACTGGAGATGCCAAAGACCACATTGCAAGGATAGCATCCCGCCTGCTTCAGCAATGCCGTCGCCTTGGCCGGGTCGAATTTATATTCGACAGGGTGCCCGTAATACGGCGTGCTCGGAGGGACGGTCGAATAGCCTTCGATCATCATACCGTCCAGCAGGGCCTTCATGTCAGCGCGATTGATGGCATAGTTCGCGGCTTGTCGCACACGGATATCCGTGAACGGGCTCTTCACGAAGTTGAGCTGGTAATCCCAGTTATGGGGATAGGTATTGGTGATGATCTGCATGCCGGCAGCCTTGAGGCGCCTTGCGGAATCCGGATCCGGCGCTTCGATCCAGTTCACCTGGCCGCTCAGGAGCGCGGCGGTGCGGGTCGCGGGGTCTGGCATCGGGAACAGCTCGACCTTATCCTGCTTGGGAATGCGGGCCTTGTTCCAATAATTCTTGTTCGGAACGAGATCCATTTCCTGATGCGGAATTTCTCTCGAGAAAAGGTAGGGTCCTGTGCCCGACGGATGATTTGCAAAATCTTGCCAGTTATAATTCAGGGCCTTTGCACGGCAGGGGCTGACGAGCAGAATGTAGCTGATTTCGTACGGGAACAGGGAATCGACGCGCTTCGTCGTAATCGCCACCGTGTGATCGTCGATCGCCTCCGACGAAGCATAATTCGTGAGATAGGACGATGCTTGCGCGGCCTCCGCCGCATAATATTGCGCTGATTTTGGGTCGGTTAGATGCGCCAGATTCCACACCACATCACTGGCGACGAACGGGCACCCGTCATCCCACTTGACCCCCTGACGGAGATTAAAGATCCAGCGTTTGTTGTCGTTGGGATCGACATGCCAGGATGTTGCAAGGCCAGGAACAAGGACAGAGGGCTTGGTCGCGCTCGAAAGATCCCATTCGACAAGCGAGTCGTAGAGATTGTAACCTACGAAACGGTATCCCTCAAAACCCTGGTCGGGATTACCCGTGGTGATCGGCAGGTCAGAAGCGGTCATGCCGATTTTCAGCACGCCTTGGGCATGGGCAACTGAGACATCGGCCGCAGACACCGCCACCGATAACAGCAAGAGCGTACGCAGCCAGCGATGGTTAGACGAGAAGGAGTCGGATTTCATAGATCTGCCGCCTTTTCTTCGTATCAAACATTATCCAGAAAACATTGCGTCAAACGGACGGCTCGTTGCCTGTATTTCTAACATCCTTGGTGCGGCCGGTACCTCGCACGGGTGCCTCCCGCAGGAGCAAAATGACTTGCGAGCTCGAATGCCAAAGCGTGCTCATCGGCGTCCATTTTGCGAGGACTCTTCAAGTTCGGTTTGACCTTCATCGTTACGGGTGCCGAGAGATCGCGAAGCTTTATCAGTCCCTAACCTGACATCGTCCAGCACGAGCGCAAGATACGCGTGAATAAAAAATTGCCTTTCAGAGCTATGTTTGGCGTTAGTTTTATCGGATCAGACAAAAATTGATCTTTTTTTGATGATAATTTGTCATTTCATCTCACGCTATCCCATCGGAATACGCTTGACGCCCGTTTTTTCAGCGATATCTATCTCACTGCCACGCGTATACCGAATCGAAAGCCGTGGTCGCCTTTGACGTCTGCCACCCCCCAGGAAGGAGAGCTTTGCATTTTTTCAGTCTTAATGGCGTCTTACGACGGCGCACGCCGATGTGCCTCACTTGTTCAAACATTGGCGCGCGGAAGCGGAATTGCCGGTGACCGTGGATGCCGTCCACAAAATGCTCGCCGCGCAAAAGGCACCGATCCGCTATTGCTGCCGGCCTTCCTGAGCGATGCGCAAGAGGCCGGCTGGCAATTGATTTCGGACTGCCTAGGATATCACCATCGTCAAGACATTGGGGGTAACGTTGAGCGCTTCCACCATCAATATCGGGCTCGTTCTTTTTCCCGGACTCACGCAATTGGACCTAACGGGACCGGCCGAAGTTTTTGCCCGGATTCCAGGGGCCAATCTCCAGCTTTTGTGGAAGACATTGGAACCGGTGACATCCGATAGAGGGTTATCGATCCTGCCCACGACAGAATTCAGCGCGTGCCCGACACTCGATGTCATCTGCGTTCCTGGTGGTCCTGGGCAAATTGAACTTATGACGGATGATGAGACACTGGACTTCCTCCGTCGGATCGCGCCGACCTGCCGGTTCGTCACTTCGGTCTGTACCGGCTCGTTGGTATTGGCTGCAGCGGGGCTTCTGTCGGGATACCGCGCAACCTGCCATTGGTCCTCCATCGATCAATTGAGTTTACTCGGGGCGATACCTGTTAACGATCGGGTTGTGCGTGACCGCAACCGGCTAACGGGTGCGGGCGTAACCTCGGGCATTGATTTTGCCCTGGCGGTGGCTGCCGAGCTTGCCGGCCCTGAAACGGCTCAAGAGATCCAGCTTCAGCTTGAATATGATCCGCAGCCTCCGTTTCATGCCGGGTCGCCGCGCACAGCCCCTCACGCGATCCTTGAACAGGTGAGCACCAAGATCGCGCCGTTTATCGCATCCCGGCGCGCTGTTACCGAACAGGTCGCCCAGCGCCTGGCCCCCTCTCACCCGACTGAAGTTCGATAAGCGGAAGGAACGGACGACGATCTGCAAATTCGCCCCTCAAGACACGGGGCGGCTGCCTACCTCTCCTGTTTGGGGCTCCAACACCTACGCCATGATTTCCACGAACGGCGTATGATCGATCAGCGCGTTGGCGATCTTCCGCGCCGCATTCGCGAGCGCGTCTTGGTCGACCGCGGCAGCAACGCTCAGGCGCACAGCGTGATCGGCATTCTCTCGCCCGACCGCGAAGGCATCAGAGGGCAGGACAAGGATGCCGTTGCCGCGGCTCCATCGGGTAAATTCGTCCTTTGTCCATGGTTCGGGCAGTTCGAGCCACGCGTGCGGGGCATACGGCGCCGTATGGATCTTTTGGCGGCCCAAGATTTGCCCGAGGATCGCATTGCGCTGCGCGAGTTCAGCGCGGTTCTCGTGAAGGATCCGCCCCGCCGTGCCGTTGCAGATCATCTTGGTTGCGACATCTGCCGGCAGCGACGATGCCATCCAGCTCGTGCCGTGCAGTGCCGCAGCGATCTTGCCGGTCATTGAAGCCGGCACGTCGAGATAGCCGATGCGGAGTCCCGGGCCTAAGGTTTTCGATAGGCCGGTCAATCGGATCACGCGCTCCGGCGCCAGGCTCACCAGCGGCGGAAGCTTGGTATCGATGAGACCCCTGTAAACATCGTCTTCGATGATAGAGACATTGTGGCGGCGTGCAATTTCCACAATTGCGTGGCGGCGCTCCTCAGGCAGCGTTGCAGTGGTCGGGTTCTGCAGATTGGGTACGCATACCAGCGCCTTGATCCGCTGCGCCGTACACGCTGCTTCAAAAGAGTCCGGAAGCAACCCATGCTCGTCAATGTCGATCGGCGCCAGGCGCAGTCCGAGCAGGGGGGTCGCCGCCTTGAAGCTCGTATAGGTCAGCCGTTCGGTGGCAACAGCATCACCGTGATCGCATAACGCGAGCAGGGCGCAAAACAGGGCATGCTGAGCCCCGTTGCAAATGAACACCCGGTCGGGTTCCGGCGCGCTACCGGACGTGATGCCGAACCATGCGGCGCCTGCCTCGCGGTGACGCAGGTGGCCGCCGCCATAGACGTAGTCGAGGGACGCGCCAAACTCTTCGTCCTGCGCGCAATCGCTCATTGCGCATCGTAGTGCCGCGGCCCACGTCGCCAGCGGCGCCCGGTGGCCGCGCAGATCGACCGGCCGGCCCTCATCCGAGGCCCCTTCGCGCAGCCCACCAGGCTTGTTCGACGTCGCCACGCCGATATCGGCGCGCACATGCGTCCCGCGGCGGGTGCCCGCATCGATCAGGTTCTGCTGGATCACCTCGCGAAAAGCGCGGGAGACCGTACTGACCGTGATGCCGAGTTTTGCGGCCAGCTCACGATGCCCCGGAAGCCGGTCGCCAGGCTGTAGCGTGCCGTTATGGATGTCAGCGACCATCGCATTGGCGATGCGCTCGTATATCGGACCAGTCGCCCCCTCCAGGTTCGGTTCCCAAGTCACCGTGTCATCCTCATTTTCTCGTCGCCGTGCGCCAACTGTACCGTACCGTCACGGATTCGTGTTCACAAGATACAATGAACCATTACAATAGGGATCACGCTGAGGGCGGACGATCGATTGATCGCCTGGCTTGCCCTGGGGATCGCGGCGATCGTTGGAAACGGCGGACGCATTTTTTCGAGTCATTCAAATAATTTCGTCTTGCCTGTTACAATGTATGCGTACATAATTCATTGCGTCTTTGCTTTGTACCGAATTTTACAAAATTTCTGACACTTTTGTCAGTACAATATGTTGGGGGGCAGATCATGCAGGCTGATGTCGACACGGCCGTCCGAAAGCGGTCAACCGGTGGCCATTATTCTCCGAGCATCCGAGCCGGCGACTTTGTCTTCGTCGCCGGGCAGACCCCACGTGATGCTGAGCGCCGGGTTGTCGGCGCAACGATCGAGGAGCAGACCGCGGCGACCATCGAAAATCTCAGGGTGGTGCTGGAGGAGGCCGGGGCGACGCTCTCCCAAGTGGTCAAAGCGACGGTCCATTTGGCCAATCTGAGCGATGCGCCGCGGTTTGACGCCACTTATGCCGGATATTTCCCTGATAATCCGCCCGTCAGAACGACCGTGGGGAGTGTGCTGAACGGTGTGCTGGTCGAAATCGACGTCATCGCCTTCGTCGGTACCGCAACATCACGGACCGAGCGGGAGGCATGATGCCGGCATCCGACCGCGTGCCCACAGGCGGACTCGAAGCCTCGGTGCCGCGTGATACACCGACCCCGGCCTTCCTGGTCATAGAGGAAGTTGTTCGCCGCAACCTTGCGGCGGCGATTGCGGCGAGTGGGTCCGCGGCGCGGTTTCTGCCGCATTTGAAAACCCACCGGGCGCCCTGGCTCACGGAATGGCTGGTCGCCGAAGGTGTGACAGGCTGCAAGGTCGCCACGCCTGCGGAAGCTGAGCTTGCGCTCGCCGCCGGGATGCGGATGGTCCTGTGGGCCTATCCGACCGTCAACCCCGCCAATATAGCGCGCTTCATCGCCGATGCACGTCGATATCCTGGTGCCCGGCTTGTGGGACTCGTTGATTCCGCGGCGGGCGTAGAAGCTTGGGCGGCGGCATTGCAGCACGACCGACCGGTGAATCTGGCTTTTCGTGTCGATCTCGATCCCGGCATGGGGCGAACGGGCGTGCCGATCGGAAGCATGGCCCTGGATCTCGCTCGTCGCCTGCATCACGAAGGTTGTTTCGCTGGCTGGCACGTCTACGACGGCAACGTCAAGGACCTCGATCGTAACGTCCGGCAACGGCAGGTCGACGTTCTTGTCGAGGCCATCAACGTTTTGCGGCGCCAGCTGAAAGCCGAAGGAATCCCCTCCGACGTTGTCGCGGGTACCAGCTACACGTTTGAGTTCTGGTCCGAGGACGCAGCGGCCTATGTTTCGTCGGGCAGTTGGACCTATTCCAGCGATCAGCACGATCGAGAGCTCCGCTCCGCCGGCTGGGCGCCAAGCGCGTTCGTCCTCGCGACGGTGGTTTCCACCAGGAATGGCACGGCGACCCTTGATGCCGGGGCCAAGGCCATCGCGCCCGACAAGCCAGTTGCCGAGCGATTTCGTTGGGATGGCAGGATCCTCCTGATGAATGAGGAACATACCGTCGTCGAATCCCGGACGCTTGCCGTGGGAGACCGGGTGCTCCTGATGCCCCGGCATGCTTGCACGACGGCCTACCTCTATGACGAGGCGCTGGTTTTGACGGTTGACGGCAAGTGGGAGCGCCGTTCCCAACTTGCCAGCAGAAGATAACGTCCGACGGCGCAACCTGCGTCCGAAACGGCAAGCAACGAGGAGTGGAAAAATACGAATGAATGACGGTACGACCTCTCTTGTTATAGAGCAAATCGAAGATGTTATCGGACGAAATGTTGGCCGGGATATCGGCCGCATGGTGGCCTTTGCCAGAGGCGGCGTCGAGCGCGCCGCACGGTCGATAACCGGCGCGTCCAAACCGCATGTCGGCATCGTCACGGGATTCTTTATTCGCCACGCTGAACCGCCCTCTCCGGAAACCGATGGCCTTGGGGGCGCTGCACATTTAGCAGCTGGACTATTGAATGCTGGTATTCCGACAACCCTGATTTCGGATGCGCCCTGTGCTAAAGCGGTCTGGGCAATGAGTACCGCGGTACCTGGTGCGGTTGAGCTGGAGATCGTGTCCACGACGAGAGATGCCGTATATCAGCTGCGAAATAGGCTCTCTCAGGCGGCGCGGCCAATGACTCATCTCATTGCCATTGAACGTGTGGCACCGGGCGTCGATGGTAAGCCCCATAGAGAGCACGGATGGGACATGACGGCCGAAACCGCCCCCCTTGATCTGCTCTTTGACGACGAAGGGTGGACCTCTCCGTGGACGACCATCGGGATCGGCGATGGAGGTAACGAAATCGGCATGGGCGGGTTGCCGCCAGAGATCGTCGCCAACGATATTCCGAATGGAGGATTGATCGCGGCGAAAACGCGCACCGATCACCTCATCGTCGCAGGCGTTTCGAACTGGGGTGCCTATGGATTGCTGGCCGCAATGGCTGCGCTTTGCCCGAAACGTGCCACTGATCTGCTTCAGTATTTCACGCCAGAGATGGATCGCCAGTTTCTTGAAGCTGCCGTTCTGATTGGGCAGGCAGTGGACGACAGCCGGCCTGATCGCCCTGGCAAGCCTCAGCTCAGCGTGGACCGCCTGTCGGTCGAACAGCATGCAGAGGTGATCAGTGCATTGAGGTCAATCGTGGTCAAATAACTTCTCTTTTCAAATAAATCTGCCATTTTCTAAAACCTTCGCTAACCTTCGCTAATTCCAAAGCCTTCTATCCAGCACACGGCACACGCCACAAAAAATTTAAAAAAATGATTTTCTCAATCCTAACCTTTGATTCTATAGGAGAGACGTGTGAACGTGATCGATGTACATGGAGATAATAATACTCCAGAAGTAAGACATACTGAGCAATCGACGATGGCTAAGGTCATGCGTCGGATCATTCCCTTTTTGATTCTCTGCTACTTTGTTTCGTATCTAGACCGCATCAATGTCGGCATGGCGGCGATCGCGATGAACAAGAGCATAGGTCTTTCGCCTATCGCTTACGGAGCGGGCGCCAGCATCTACTTTCTCGGTTACTTCCTGTTCGAGGTTCCGAGCAATCTGATGATGCAAAAGCTTGGTGCGCGCGTGTGGATCGCGCGTATCATGATAAGCTGGGGTTTGGTTTCAGGCGCCACGGCGTTCGTCATTGGCCCGCACTCGTTTCTGGTCGTGCGGTTTCTTCTTGGCGCCGCCGAAGCCGGATTTTTCCCCGGCTTGGTTCTGTATCTGTCCTGGTGGTTTCCGGCCGCCTATCGCGCGCGCATCACCGGCATGTTCATGGCGGCGATGCCGATCGCGGGGATCATTGGCACGCCATTGTCCGGTTTGCTCCTCGGTCTCAATGGTGGCCTCGGGCTGCAGGGCTGGCAATGGCTGTTCATCATCGAGGCGGCCCCGGCCGTCATGCTCGGTTTCGTCGTGCTCCGCTATCTAACAGATCGCCCCAAAGATGCGGCATGGCTGCCTCCCCCGGAGCGGGAGTGGCTTGGCGCCCGGATGGAAGACGAGCGGCGCGCTGGGGAGAAAAAAGACTTCCTTTCGATCGGGCGGGCCTTCGCCAAACCACAAATATGGGCGCTCAGCGCTATTTGCTTTGGCGCCAATATCGCCAATTATGGCCTGACCCTGTGGCTACCGCAGATCGTCAAAGCGTTCGGTGTCAGCAATCTGGAAACCGGGTTCATTGCGGCGATTCCGTCTATCTTCGCATCTGCCAGTATGATTCTTTGGACCCGAAGTGCCGACCGAACCGGCAAACGAGTCGGCCACATTGTGGTCGCGGCTTTTTGTGCCGCCGCCGGCCTAGCGGTCTGCGTCGTTCTACACAATCCGGTCGTGACGATGGCGGCGCTGTGTTTCGCGAGCGTTGGCATCTACGCGCTGATCGCAACCTTCTGGGGCTGGGCGCCGACCCTGCTGGCCGGCCCCGGGGCGGCGCCCGGGCTGGCGATCATCAACTCGGTCGGGGCGTTGAGTGGCTATGTCGGCCCGCTTATCGTCGGCTGGATCAAACAGTCGACGGGTGATTTCAGCCTCGGGCTGCTGGCATTGGCCATGGGGCCGTTATTGTCAGCCTGTGTGGCCTCGGCGGTCTTCCGAACCGCAGAGGGGAGCAAACGCTTGGTCTTCGGAAAAAACGATGCGATTTGATCTCCCCCGCTGCTAATGGCATGCCCGGCAGCCAAGAAAGAAGCCGCTTTTTGAAAAAAGCGGCGCAAAAACTTTTGTTTACGCTGGGCCATGGGCGTTGGCCCTGACACAGCCTCAGGCCCAGCATAACAAAGTTTTTTTGCTACTTTTTGTTCACAAAAAGTAGCGCTTCCTTCCCTTAGCCTTTGCGCAACAAACCGCGTAGCGCCTCCACCGTGGTCACCGGCAAAGCGCACACGCCGCCCTGGCAGACATAAGCCGCCGCCCGGTCCGTGGCTTTTTCTGCCGCCGGATGGAAGGGCGGCAGCGCGCCGCCGGCGGCTTGCAGCACCACCATTGCCGGGTCGGGCGCGGCGAGCGCGGCCTGGGCCAGAGCTTTGTCGCCGCCGGTCACCACCACGCAGACAGCGTTTTCCAGCATGTCCGCCGCCGCGAGCAGCACCGGCGAGGCCCCCAGCATGGCCGTCCGGCCGCCGAACGCGGCCAGCAGCGCTTCCGCCCTGGCGCGGTAGGAAGCATCGCCGGTGAGGTGGTACAGGCGCGCATAATTCTCCGCCATCAGCCCGATGCCGGACGGGGTCGGGCCATCCGTGACATGCCGCGCCTTTGGGCCCGGAACATCCGCCGCATCGTCCGCCACCATGAAGAACGCGCCCGCGCCATCAGCAAAATGCGCCTCGGCGGCGTGCAGGATGTGCAGCGCCTGCCGCAGGCAGGACTCGTCGCCGCTCTGCTCATAAAGCGCCAGCCCGGCGCGGATCATCGAAGCCTGGTCGTCCAGCAGCCCCGCCGCGGAGATTTTCCCGGCGCGGTAGGCATGGGCGATGCGGCCATCCGCCTGGCCCAGCCGGTCGCGTAGAAAATCAAAATTTTGCGCCGCCAATTCGAGCCAGGCGGGCTCCTCGAACACCGCAGCGGCCCGCGCCAGAGCGGCGATGGTCAGGGCGTTCCAGTCGGCGAGAATTTTATCGTCGCGCGCCGGCCGGATGCGCGTGCTGCGCCGCTGCAAAAGCCTGTGCCGCGCCGCCGCCAGCCGTGCCTCGGTGGCGGGATCGGAAAAGGGGGTCTTGCGCTCCAGAATGATGCGCTCTTCCCAATTGCCATGCGCCGGGAGGTCGTAATGGCGGCCAAAGAACGCCGTTTCCTCCAGCCCGAGAATGCCGGCGATTTCGCCGGCTTCCCAGACATAGAACTTGCCCTCCACGCCCTCGCTGTCGGCATCCTCCGAGGCGGCGAAGGCGCCTTCCTCGCGCATGTCGCGCTCAAGCCAGCCCACCATCTCCCGCGCCCGCGCGGCGTAAAGCGGGTTTTTGGTCCTTGCATAGACCAGGGCCAGCAAATCGAGGATCAACGCATTGTCGTAGAGCATCTTCTCGAAATGCGGGATCAGCCAGTTCTCATCGGTCGCGTAACGCGCATAGCCGCCGCCGAGATGGTCATGAATGCCGCCCTGGCTCATCGCGGTCAGCAGCAGATCCACCGCGTCGGCCGCCTTGGCGTCACCGGTGCGGAACGCCTCCTGCCACAGGAAGCGGAAAATCGGCGCGTTGGGGAATTTCGGCGCGCCGTTCAGCCCGCCGCGCGTCCAGTCCACGCCATGCAGCAGCCGCCCGCGAACCTCGTCCAGCACCTGCGGCCCCGGCGCGTCGCCCGGCCGGGCCGCCGCGCTGGCGGCCAGCGCCCGGGTCATCTCCACCACCGTCTCGTCGATCCGCGCCCGGTCGATCTCCCACGCCTTGGCCAGCGCCTGCAGTACCTGCGTGAAGCTCGGCCGGCCGAAACGGGGCACGGGCGGAAAATAGGTGCCGCCCCAGAACGGCGCGCCGTCCGGGGTCAAAAACATCGTGAGCGGCCAGCCGCCCTGCTCGCCCATCGCATGCAGCGCCGTCATGTAGATCTGGTCGATGTCCGGCCGCTCCTCGCGGTCGACCTTAATGCTCACGTAATGCGCGTTCATCAGCGCAGCGACTTGGCCGTCCTCGAAGCTCTCATGCGCCATCACATGGCACCAATGGCAGGCGGCATAGCCGATGGAGAGCAGAATCGGCACGTTGCGCGCCTTCGCCTCGGCCAGGGCCTCAGGCCCCCAGACCTGCCAATGCACCGGGTTGTCCTTGTGCTGCAGCAAATACGGCGAGGACGCCTCGCTCAACATGTTCGGCATCTCTGGCTTCCCGCTGATGATGATCGACCTTAGATAAGACCGAGTTCTGGGAGTAACAGCTTTGGGCGAAAGACGACAGACGGACCCGGCGCCGTATTTTTCCACCCACATCTTCATGTGCTGCAACCGCCGCCCGGAAGGGCATGAGCGCGGCTGCTGCGCCTCCAAAGGGTCGGAAAAAATCCGCGACTATATGAAAGCGCGGGTGAAGGAGCTTGGCATTAAAAACGTGCGCGTGAACCAGGCCGGCTGCCTGGACCGCTGCGAACTGGGCCCCTGCGCCGTGTTCTACCCCGAAGGCGTGTGGTACCGGCTGGATTCCTTCGCCGCCGTGGACGAGGTGCTGGAAAAACATCTGAAGGAAGGCGGGCGCGTGGCGGAGCTGATGCTGCCGTAAGGCAAGGAAGCGCTTCTTTTTTGAAAAAAAGAAGCAAAAAACTTTTATTATTCCGGGCCATGGGCGTTGTCGCCGACACAGCCCACGACCCAGCGTCAATAAAAGTTTTTTGCGCCGCTTTTTTCAAAAAAGCGGCCCCTTTCTTCCCTTGGCGGCACGCTGCGCTAAACTGCCGCCCATGCAATATAAATTCTCCCAGGTCGATGTGTTCACCGCGGTCCCGTACAAGGGCAATCCGCTTGCCGTAGTGCATGGCGCGGATGCGCTGAGCGACGCGCAGATGGCGGCGTTCGCGAACTGGACCAATCTCAGCGAAACCGCGTTTCTGCTCCAGCCGACCGATGGCAAGGCCGACTATCGGGTGCGGATTTTTACGCCCACCGACGAGCTGCCCTTCGCCGGGCACCCGACGCTCGGCGCCTGCCATGCCTGGCTCGCCGCCGGCGGCCGGCCGAAGGGCGCGGAGATCGTGCAGCAATGCGAAATCGGGCTGATCCGCGTCCGCCGTAAAGAGGGCCGCCTGGCGTTCGCCGCGCCGCCGGCCACGCTGGTTGAGGTCGACGCGGCGACCCTTGCACGGGTCGCCGCCAGCCTGCGCGTCGACCCGGCCGCCATTCTCGTCGCCCAGCACGTGTCCCAAAAACCCGCCTGGATCGCCGCTCTGTTCGCGAGCCGCGAGGAAGTTTTGGCGCTCCAGCCCGATTTTGCCGCCATGGGCGAGATGAAAATCGGCGCGGTGGGGCCGGCCCAGGGTGAAACCGATTTCGAGGTGCGCGGCTTCGTGCCCGGCCTCGGCGAAGACCCGGTGACCGGCAGCCTGAATGCCGGCTTGGCGCGGTGGCTGATCGGCACCGGCCGCGCCCCGGCGCGCTACACCGCCGCCCAAGGCACGGCCCTGGGCCGGGCCGGACGCATCTATCTCGAACAGGAGGGCGCCGATATCTGGGTGGGCGGGGATTGCGTGACCTGCATCACCGGCGACGTGGTGATGTGACGCCGGATCTCTTCCCGGAACATTTCGAGGGCCTGACCCGCCTGCCCGGCCTCGCCGCCGGCACCGCCGGGCAATTATGGGAAGCCGTGCAGACCATCGCCGCCGCTGCGCCATTCCGGCAGATGGTGACGCCCTGGGGCAAGAAGATGTCCGTCGGCATGACCAATTGCGGCGCCGCCGGCTGGGTCACCGACCTCAGCGGCTACCGCTACACCGAAACCGACCCGGAAACCGGCCAGCCCTGGCCGCCCATGCCAAAAATCTTCCTGGACCTCGCCCAAAACGCGGCCGCGCGCGGCGGCTTCACAAACTTCACGCCCGATGCCTGCCTGATCAACCGCTACGCCCCCGGCGCGCGGATGAGCTTGCACCAGGACCGCAACGAACGCGATTTCACCGCCCCCATCGTTTCCGTCTCGCTCGGCCTGCCCGCCATGTTTCTATGGGGCGGCCCCGCCCGCACCGACAAAACCAACCGCATCCTGTTAGAAA
>Ga0310813_10000155_pt1 | contig 50616 bp, 58 predicted proteins | sample YN3metagenome_FD_203086 | JGI IMG/M metagenome (GOLD analysis project Ga0310813, IMG submission 203086) | Soil microbial communities from experimental microcosm in Duke University, North Carolina, United States - YN3 | ecosystem: Engineered > Artificial ecosystem > Soil microcosm > Unclassified...
GCCCCACGGCACCAGCATCGTGGACGTGGGCGATCCCGCCCGTCCCCGCGTGCTCGCGACCGTCGAGGTGCCCCCGCACACCCACTCCCACAAGGTGCGCGCGGCCAGTGGTCTCATGCTGGTGAACCGCGAGGCGCAGCCCGCGCACCAGCCGCCCGCGGGAGTGGGCGGCGGGCTCGTGATCTACGACGTCTCGACTCCGGCCAAGCCGCGTGAGATCACGTTCTGGAAGTGCGGGGGCGCCGGCGTGCACCGCTTCACGTTCGACGGCCGCTACGCCTACGTCTCGCCCGAGATGGACGGCTACGTGGGCAACATCGTGATGATCCTCGACCTGCAGGATCCCACCAGGCCGCGCGAGATCGGGCGCTGGTGGATGCCGGGGCAGTGGACGGGCGGCGGCGAGCGGCCCGCCTGGTCCGGACGTCACCATCGCTGCCACCACCCGATCCGCGCCGGCAACCGGCTCTACGTGAGCTACTGGCACGGCGGCTTCGTGATCCTCGACATCGAGGACATGGCCAAGCCCACGTTCGTCTCCGGCCTCGACTGGAGCCCGCCCTACATCACCCCGACCCATACCGCGCTGCCGCTGCCGTTCCCCCTCCACGGGAAGCGGATCATGCTGGCCGCCGACGAGGACGTGGCGAAGACCGCGCCCGGGCCTCCCTCGTTCATGTGGCTGGTGGACATCACGGACGAGCGGCACCCGGTGCCGATCTCCACCTTCCAGGTGACCGGGGTGGACGGGGAGCCCCAGCCCGAGTTCACCGGCTGCCACCAGCCCTGCGAGCGAGTGACCGGGACCGAGATCCCGGTCGCCTGGTTCGCGCACGGCCTGCGGGTGGTGGACGTGGCCAACCCCCATGCCCCCCGGGAGGTCGCCCACTTCCTGCCCGAGCCGCCCGCGGGGCAGGCGCGGGTGTCGAGCAACGACGTGGAAGTCGACGGCCGCGGGCTCCTCTACCTGATCGACCGGGGCCGCGGTATGCACATCCTGGAGCGCGTTTAGCCCTCGCCGCCGCCGTTTCACGCCGGCCCCGGCCCGGTGTCTCAGGGGCATGAACAACCGAACCGATCGCGGATTCCTGATCCTGGCCGACGTCTCCGGATTCACCGCCTTCGTGACCTCGACGGAGCTCGAGCACGGCTCCGAGATCATCGCGACCCTGCTCGACGAGGTGATCGCGCGCCTGTCCCCGCCGCTCGAGATCCAGGAGATCGAGGGCGACGCGGTCTTCGCCCTGGCCGGCGAGGACGCGCAGCCGGCTTGTCCCCGGCTGCTCGAGGTCCTGGAAGAGGCGTTCGCCGCATTCAAGGATCGCCAGCGCACCATGGTGGCCGAGGCCCTGGCCTCGGATGACAGCTGTCAGTGCGGGGCGTGCCAGCGTATGGGCTCGCTGGATCTCAAGATGGTGGTCCACCACGGGCCGTTCCTGCGTCACACCGTGGCCGGGCGCAGCCGGGTGACGGGCACCGCGGTGATCCTGGTGCACCGGCTGCTGAAGAACGGCGTGGGGCGGAAGGGAGGCTACGTGCTCCTCACGGAGCCGGTGCTACGGTCCCTCGGCATCGACGGCGAGCGCGCCGGACTGCCGACCTACACCGAGCGCTACGAGTACCTGGGCGACATCCGCTGCTACGTGCGCGACCTGACCCCCGCGCTCCCCCTAACATAGTTTCCCCACCCTCATCCCCCTCTCCCCTCAGGGGAGAGGGCAGGGTGAGGGGTGGTCCCAGGGCTGGTCTCAGGGCTGTTTCCGCCGCCCCTACCCGCAAGCCGCCGCATACACGTCGCTCACACCCTCCGGCAGCCGGTCCTCCTTCCACGACCGCCCGCCGTCGCGCGTCCCGAACACCTGTCCCGTCCGGCTCACGCAGTACACCCGATCCGCGTCGCGCGGATGCAGGGCGACCGCCATCATGGTCGACTCCGCCTTGACCCCGCGATCGAACCGGCTCCAGGTCTCGCCGAGGTCCGTGCTGCGGTAGAGCGAGCCGTCCTCGCTGCGCGCGGCGGGGGAGAGGCAGGCGTAGAGCACGTGCGGGTCCTGGGGGGACACGCGGATGTCGCGCCCGTAGGTCAGCGGGGAGAAGCGGCCCACCTTCATGTCCTCCCAGTGGGCGGCGCGGTCGGTGCTGCGGAAGAGCCCCATGCGCAGGGCGAGGAAGACGGTGCCGGTGACCGCGCCGCTCACGCAGAGCGCGTGGCCGTCCAGCATGCCCTCCATCTCGCTGTCGCTGACGATGCGGCTCTTGAGATGGGGCAGGTCCGACAGCGCCACGAGGTCACCGCTGCAGTCGTCCCACGTCTCGCCCCCGTCGAGGCTGCGCATCGCGCCGCCCACCTCGAGCGCGGCGTAGACGTGGTCGGGCTGCGCGGGGTCGATCGCCATGCGCATCACGCGGCACGCGAACGGCATCTTCACGCGCTCGGCCTGCACCGCCTTCGGCAGGCGCCGCCACGTGGCCCCCTCGTCGTCGCTGCGATAGATGCCCACCGGGGAGGTGCCGGCGAACATCGTCCGGGGCCGGGTGGGGTGCACCAGGATCGACCACACCTCGCCGCCGTCCTCGGGGAAGGGCAGGCGCGCCCAGTGCTCGCCGCGGTCCAGGCTGCGGTAGGGGCCGTGCTGGGTCCCGGCGTAGACCACGTCCGGATTGGTCGGATGCACCGTGATGGCCTGCACGTGGGTGGTCTCGGGGAGCCCCTCGGTCATGAGCTCCCAGGCTCCCCCGTCCTCCGCCCGGCGGAAGACGCCGCTCCGGGTCCCGGAAGTCCACCGTGCCGCGCCGACGTAGATGTGAGAGGGCCCCGTTGCCATGTGCGCACCCCTTTCCCCTGACTGGCCTCTGCGGATCTGGCCTCTGCCGGTGGCGATCGTGCGGCACAGGATAGCAAATTCCTTGACGCTCGTGCCGTCGACAGCCTAGCGTGGCCGGGATGGGCCCTGATCGCCCTGAGCTCTCCTCCGCCACCAGCGAGTCCACCGCGTTCCTGCCGCTTTCCCGCGTCCTCGAGGAGGAGTTCGTCGCCCTCCATGGCCCACTGCCCGCGAGCGCGAGCGGTGTCGGCGACGAGGCGCGGATGCCCGCGCTCTACGACGCGATCCACGAGCTCGGGGAGAAGCGTGCCGCCCTCTGCCTCTCGGGCGGCGGCATCCGCAGCGCCACCTTCGCCCTGGGCGTGCTGCAGGGGCTGGCCCGCGCGGGCCTGCTCACCCAGTTCCACTACCTCTCCACCGTCTCGGGTGGGGGCTACATCGGGTCCTGGCTCACCGCCTGGATACACCGCAGCGGCGACGACGCGGAGAAGGTTGCGGCGCAGCTGGCCTCGCTCCGGCCGCGCGCCCCGCTCGACCCGGAGCCCGAGCCCATCGCCTACCTGCGCGAGTTCAGCAACTACCTGAGCCCGCGGGCCGGGCTCATGTCGACCGACGCGTGGACGCTCTTCGGCACCATCCTCCGCAACATGATCCTGATCTGGCTGGTGCTCGTGCCGATGCTGACCGCGGCGCTCATGCTGCCGCGCCTGTACCTGTCGCTTCTCCTGTGGACCGACGCGGCGAGAGGCTCCCGCGTCCCCGCCGCGCTGATCGTGATCGGCGGGGGCCTGCTCGCGTGGGCGGTGGCGTACGTCGCGGCCACCATTCCGAGCGCCACCCGGGCCCTGCGGGGACAGGGCAAGTTCCTCGCCTTCTGTCTCGCGCCGCTGCTGGCGGGCCTCGGCGCGCTCACCATCTACTGGGCCGCGGTCTCGGGCGGGCCGGAGGGGGCACGGGCGGCCGCGGTGCCGGGCCTGGGCGGGTTCGTCCGCTTCGCGGTCGTCGTGCACCTGCTCGCGTGGGCCGGCTACACCCTGTGGCTGCGCAGCCCGTGGGGCCAGCGCCAGCCGCCGCGCGGCGGGCTCGGGGCCCGGCTCGGGAGCTTCGTGGCCGAGGTGGTGGTGGTCGTGGTGGCGGGCGCGGTGGGCGGGGCGATCGCGTGGGGGCTGGCCGCCAAGGTGTTCCCGGACGTCGCGGCCCGGTCGATCGAGTACGCCGCGCTGGCGCCCGGATTCGTGATGGGCACCTTCCTGCTGGCCGCGACCGCGCTGGTGGGCCTCATCAGCCGGTGGACGGAGGACGAGGACCGCGAGTGGTGGTCGCGCTGCGGCGCGTGGTTCCTGATCTCGGGCTCGGCGTGGACCGTCCTCGCCTCGCTGGTGCTGCTGGGGCCGGTCCTGCTCTCCCACACCTGGCTCAGCCGCGGGCTCACCGCGGTGGGCGGCGTCTCCGGACTCGTCAGCGTGGTCGGCGGCTGGTTCACCAAGATCGGCGCCCGCGACCGCGCCTCGTCGCAGATGAGCGGGCGCGAGCGGCTGATGGCGCTGGTGGTGCCGCTCGCGGGCATCGTGTTCGCGGCGGTGATCGCGATCGGACTCTCCACCCTGACCTCCGGGCTGCTGGGCTGGCTCGTCTGGAAGACCGGCGATCCGGTCGTCACCCCCGCCCGGTGGCGCGACAACGGCTGGGCGGTGGGCCCCTTCGATCACATCGGGGTGCTGGTCTCGACGCCGGTGGCGCTGGTGGTGTTCGTGGCCCTGACCCTCACCCTCCTCGGGCTCGTGGCCGCGTGGTTCATCAACACCAACCGCTTCTCGCTGCACGCGATGTACCGCAATCGCCTCATCCGCGCCTACCTCGGCGCCTCGAACCCCGACCGGCGCGCGAATCCGTTCACCGGCTTCGACGACGGCGACAACCTGCAGATGCACGAGCTGTGGCCGCGGTCGTCCGGCGCGCCGCCGGGAGGTGCACCGGGGGGTACGCCGCCCGGGGCGCCGGTGCGGCCGCGCCGTCTCCTCCACGTGGTGAACATGGCGCTGAACCTGGTGCACGGCGCGCGCCTCGCGTGGCAGGAGCGCAAGGCTCACACCTTCACCACCACCGCGCTCCACGCGGGCAGCCTCGTGGTGGGCTACCGGCGCACCCGCGCGGGTACGGGGGGGCCGCGGGCCCACTTCGGGGGGACGGAGGGCATCTCGCTCGGCACCGCGGTCACCATTTCGGGCGCGGCCGCGAGCCCCAACATGGGCTATCACTCCTCGCCGCTGGTCACCTTCCTGATGACGCTCTTCAACGTGCGGCTCGGCTGGTGGCTCGGTAACCCGGGGGTGCGCGGCGACCATACCTTCTATCTCCCGAGCCCGCGGGTCGCGGTGCGGCCGATCGTCGCCGAGGCCTTCGGGCTCACCGGCAGCACCGGTCCCTACGTCTACCTCTCCGACGGCGGCCACTTCGAGAACCTCGGGCTCTACGAGATGATCCTGCGCCGCTGCCACTTCATCGTGGTGAGCGACGCGAGCTGCGACGAGGGCGGGATGTTCCAGGATCTCGGCAGCGCGGTCCGGAAGATCCGCGCCGACATGGGGGTGCCGATCGAGTTCAAGGACGGGGTCGGGATCCTGCCCCGCTCCGCGGATCCGGCGCGGCGGGCGCAGAGCCTCTACTGGGCGCTCGGCCGCATCCGCTACTCGGTCGTCGATCCGCCCGTCGTGCCGACGAGCGATCCGGCCGCGCGCGACGGCTGGCTGCTCTACATCAAGCCCGCGCTGTGCGGGAGCGAGCCCGCGGATGTGTGCGAGTACGCGGCGACCCACGCCCAGTTCCCGCACGAGCCGACCACCGACCAGTTCTTCAGCGAGTCGCAGTTCGAGAGCTACCGGATGCTCGGCTTCCACGTGATGGAGCAGATGAGCCGCGGCTTCGCGGGCGGCTCGCTGGCCGACTTCGTCGCGCACGTGGCCGGGCCCCGGGCCCGGCCGGCCGGCACGCCCTAGGGCTGGCCGCTCAGGCGCACCACTCCCGCGGCCCGTCGTCGCTGAACCCGCACTGCTCGCACGGGCTGTACACGTGCCACGCGGGCGGCATCGCCACCGCCAGGCGCAGCGAAAGGTCGTCGCCGATGTTCCGGATATGGTGGACCGTGCCCCGCGGAACCCACACGATGTCGTCCTTGGTGGCGTCGACCACCACTCCGCCGGTCAGCTCCCACTGCAGGCGCCCGGCCAGCACCACCCACCACTCGTCGAACTCGCGGTGCCAGTGCGGGCGGTTGCCGCCGCCGGGCGGGGAGGCGATCAGGGTCACCAGGTTGCGCTCGTCCGCGATGAGGCGGCGCGCCCACGGTCCCGACCCCATGCGGGCCACCACGCCGGCGACGCGGGTGAGGAGCGGCGGGCCGTCCGCGGCGGGCGCGGTGGGGCCGGCGGCGAGACGGTTGATGAGCACGGTGACCGGCGACGCGACGCTCGACATGGGGCAGGGCCCTCCCGGCAGCGAGCATACGCGCGGCGCTCCTCGGCGCAAGCGGTTGCGGCGGCCCGAGCCGCTCGCATAGAATCGGGGCCCTGAGAGGAGGGCGGGCCATGTCCGTGACGACGAGAGCGCTCCACCCCCTGTTCGGCGTCGAGGCGCTCGGTATCGACGTCACCCGGCTCGACGAGGCCGCCTTCGAGGAGGTCGTCGCCCTGTTCGAGGAGCACTCGGTGCTGCTGTTCCGCGGGCAGACGCTCAGCGACGAGGCCCAGATCGGGTTCAGCCGCCGCTTCGGCCCGCTCGAGACCACGATCCGGAGCATCGCGAGCCAGGCCGCCACCCCGATCCACGTGGCCAACCTCTCGAACGTGGACGCGGAGGGCCGGTTGATCCCGACGGGGGACAAGCGGAACCTCTACAACGCGGGCAACCAGATGTGGCACACCGACAGCTCGTTCAAGAAGGTGCCCGCGCACGCCTCCCTGCTCTCCGCGCGCGAAGTCCCGCCCGAGGGCGGCGAGACCCAGTTCGCGAGCATGCGGGTGGCCTACGCGCGCCTGCCCGAGGACACGAGGGCGTTCCTCGAGGACAAGGTCGCGGTGCACAGCTTCGTGTATTCGCGCGGGCTCGTCGACGACGCGCTGATGCCGCCGGACCACGCGGCCCAGGTGCCGCCGGTGCGGCAGGCGATGGTGCGGGCGAACCCGGTGCACGGGCGCAAGGCGTTCTACGTGGGCTCCCACGCCTGCGAGATCGAGGGCCTGCCCACCGCGGGGGCGCGCGCGCTCCTGCGCGAGCTGCGCGAGGCGGCCACCCGGCCCGACCTCGTGTACACGCATCGCTGGCGGGTCGGCGACCTGGTGATGTGGGACAACCGCTGCATGCTCCACCGCGGGCGGCCGTGGGACGAGTCGCGCCATCGCCGGGTCATGCACCGCACCACGGTGGCCGGCGTCGGGCCCACCGCGCCCGAGGCGCCGCCGGCGCCGATCAGTCCCGCGCGCGCGGAAGACGTGGCCTGGGGCCGCGCGCAGCTCGAGCTGGTCTAGCCCATCCGGGGATCGGGGTGCCGAGCGAGGCGGGGCAGGTGGTGGAGATCCGTCATCCGCTGGTGCAGCACAAGCTCGGGCTGATGCGGAAGCGCGACACCAGCACCTCGGAGTTCCGCAGCCTGCTGGCCGAGATCAGCATGCTGCTCGCCTACGAGGTGACCCACGACCTTCCCACCCACGAGGTGGCGGCGGAGACCCCGGTCGCCTCCACCACCATCCGGCTGCTCGACGGCAAGAAGATCGTGCTCGTTTCCATCCTGCGCGCGGGCAACGGCCTGCTCGACGGCATGCTGCGCATCCTGCCCAGCGCGCGGGTGGGCCACGTCGGGCTCTTCCGTGATCCGGAGACGCTGCAGGCGGTGGAGTACTACTTCAAGGTGCCGCACGAGATGACCGAGCGCGACGTGGTGGTGCTCGATCCCATGCTCGCCACCGGCAACTCCGCCATCGCGGCCGTCCGCCGCCTGCGGGCGACCCGGCCGCGCTCGATCCGCTTCGTCTGCCTGCTCACGTGCCCGGAGGGCCTCGCCGCCTTCCACCGCGTGCACCCCGACGTGCCGGTCTTCACCGCCGCGATCGACAGCCACCTCAACGAGCACGGTTACATCGTGCCCGGCCTGGGCGACGCGGGCGATCGCCTCTTCGGCACCCGGTGATCGCGCCATGAGGCTGGCCGGGAAGGTCGCCCTGATCAGCGGCGGGGCCCGCGGCATGGGTGCGGCGGAGGGCCGCCTGTTCGCCCGCGAAGGCGCGCGGGTGGTGCTGGGCGACGTGCTCGACGCGGAAGGCAAGCAGGTGGCCGACGCCATCACCGCCGCGGGCGGGCAGGCGCTCTACGTGCACCTCGACGTCACCCGCGAGGCGGACTGGGAGCGCGCGGTGGCCACCGCGGTCTCCCGCTTCGGAAAGCTCGACGTGCTGATCAACAACGCGGGGGTGGGCGGGGGCAGCCGGCTGGAGGACACCACCGAGGAGGCGTGGGACCGCGGCATGGACGTCAACGCCAAAAGCGTGTTCCTCGGCACCAAGGCCGCGATCCCGGCCATGCGCCGGGCCGGCGGTGGCTCCATCGTCAACATCTCCTCCCAGCTCGGGCTGGTGGGCATGGAGCGAAGCAGCGCGTGGTACCAGGCCTCCAAGGGCGCGGTGGCCACGCTGACCAAGCACACCGCGGTGCAGTACGCGCGCGAGCGCATCCGCTGCAACTCGGTGCACCCCGGCCCGGTGGTGACCCCGATGACCGAGGCCCGGCGCCACGATCCCGGCCACTACGAGTACATGGTGTCGCGCATCCCGCTCGGCCGGTACGGCGAGCCGGACGAGGTGGCGTACGGAGTGCTCTATCTCGCCTCGGACGAGGCCGCGTTCGTGACCGGCAGCGAGCTCGTCATCGACGGCGGCTGGACCGCGCAGTAGGCGCCAGCCGCGCTCATCGGCCGGGTCCCGGATGCGTCGCCGCGCCAAGCCCGTGAAGTCGCCCGTGAAATCCAAGATCGGAGGCCCGCGCGCGCGGAAGTCGCCCGGCGCCTCCGGCGCGCGGGTGCGTGACCTGGAGCAGCGGCTCGCGGAGGCGCTGGCTGGCGAGGCGGAGGCCCGGGAGCAGCAGACCGCGACGAGCGAGGTGCTCGCGGTCATCAACCGCTCCACCTTCGCGCTGGAGCCGGTGCTCGAGACCCTGCTGGAGAACGCGGTGCGGCTCTGCGCGGCGAGCCGCGGCTCGGTCTACCGCTTCGACGGCGAGCGCCTGCGCCACGCCGTCTCTCACAACGTCTCGCCGGAGACCACCGAGTTCTTCGACCGCAATCCGATCACCCCCGGCCGGTACAGCGTCGCGGCGCGCGCCGCCCTGGAGCACCGAACGCAGCACATCCCCGACATCCTGGCCGACCCGGACTACACCTTCGGGGTCTATCAGGTCGAGCCCATCCGGACCGCGCTCGCGGTCCCGATGATGAAGGGCGACGATCTGGTCGGGGCGTTCACCATCTGGAAGCTCGAGGTCCAGCCCTTCACCGAGCGGCAGATCGAGCTGGTCACCACCTTCGCCCACCAGGCGGTCATCGCGATCGAGAACGTCCGGCTCATCACGGAGCTGCAGGCGCGCAACGCCGACCTCGGCCAGGCCCTCGATCGCCAGACCGCCACGTCGGAGATCCTCCGCGTGATCAGCGGCTCGCGCACCGACCTGCAGCCCGTCTTCGACGCCATCGTGCGCAGCGCGGTGCGCCTCTGCGGGGCCTCGCACGGGGGCGTGTACCAGTTCGATGGAGAGCTGGTCCACTCGGTGGCCCACGACGGATACGCCCCGGACCAGCTCCGCGATTGGCGCGCGATGTGGCCCAAGCCGGTGACCGCCCCCCACATCGTCTGTCGCGTGATCTCCACACGCGGGCCCATCCGCATCCGCGATTTCGAGGCGGCGCCGGATGCCGTGCTCTATCCGGAGGTCGCGGCGAGCATGCGGGCGCGAAGCGCACGGAGCGTGCTGGCCGTCCCGATGTTTCGCCAGGACGAGGTGATCGGCGGGATCAGCATCGCCCACCACGACGTCGACGGGTTCTCCGACGCGCACGTCGAGCTGCTCGAGACCTTCGCGGCCCAGGCCGTGATCGCCATCGAGAACGCGCGGCTGTTCCGCGAGATCGAGCAGAAGACGCGCGAGCTGGAGGCGGCGAGCCAGCACAAGTCGGAGTTCCTCGCCACCATGTCCCACGAGCTGCGCACGCCGCTCAACGCCATCCTGGGCTTCTCCGAGATCCTGGCCCAGGGCATGTTCGGGACGGTCAACGACAAGCAGGCCGAGTACCTGCGGGACATCCTGGAATCCGGCCAGCACCTGCTCTCCCTCATCAACGACATCCTGGACCTGTCCAAGATCGAGGCGGGCCGGATGGAGCTCGAGGTGAGCGAGTTCGACCTGCCCCAGGCCATCTCGAACGGTCTCACGCTCGTCCGCGAGCGCGCCCTGCGGCGGGGCATCGACCTCCGTCACGCGGTCGACGACCGGCTCGGCGCGATCCGGGCGGACGAGCGCAAGGTCAAGCAGGTCCTGCTGAATCTCCTGTCGAACGCCATCAAGTTCACGCCGGAGGGCGGGCGGGTCGAGGTGCGGGCGGCGGCGGCCGGAGACGCGGTCGAGGTGTCGGTGACGGACACCGGCGTCGGGATCGCCCCGGAGGACCAGGCGGCGGTCTTCGAGGAGTTTCGCCAGGTGGGCGCGGCGGAGAAGAAGGCGGAGGGCACCGGCCTCGGGCTCGCGCTGTCCCGCAAGTTCGTCGAGCTGCACGGGGGCCGGATCTGGGTGGAGAGCGAGCCGGGCCGGGGCTCGACCTTCACGTTCGCCCTGCCGGTCACGCCGCCGGAGCCGGCGCGATGATGACCGGTGGGCGTTCCTCGGCTCGGCCCCACGATCCCGCCCACGCGGCTCGGCGAGGCGGACCAGGTCCTCGAGTGATGGAGACGGGCCCTGTGGTATCGTCGCCCGCGTCTCCATACCGGAGTCCTCTCTTCAAGCGGCCAGACGGCCGGAAAGGACGAAGCGAAGCCGCATGATCTACGAGATCCGGACCTATCGTGTGAAGGTCGGCAGTTTGGCCGAGGTGGAGAAGCGCTTCGGCGAGGCCTACGAGCAGCGCAAGAAGATCTCGCCCCTGGCCGCCTTCTGGCACACCGAGATCGGGCCGCTGAACGAGATCATCCACGTGTGGCCCTACGAGAACGTCGGCGAGCGAAACCGGCTCCGCGCCGAGGCGGTGAAGGCGGGCAACTGGCCGCCCAAGATCGCGGAGTTCATCGAGACCATGCAGTCCGAGATCGTGGTGCCGTTCGCGTTCCTGCCCGACCTCAAGCCCGGCAAGATGGGCCCCTACTTCGAGATGCGCTACTACGCCCTGCGCGCGGGCACCCTGCCGGACCTCATGAAGCGGTGGGAGGCGAAGATCGAGGAGCGCGTGAAGATGTCGCCCATCGCGCTGGCCGGCGCGGTGGAGCACGGCGAGGCGAACCGCTTCATCCACATCTGGGCCTACAAGAGCCTCGACGAGCGCACCGCGGTCCGCAACAAGGCGCGGGAGCAGGGGGTGTGGCCGCCGCCGGGCGGCGCCGACAGCCTGCTGACGATGGCCAACAAGATCATGCTGCCGGCGTCGTTCTCCCCGGTGCAGTGAGCCGGGGAGGATCGGCTAGGCGGGCAGGGAGCCGAGGAAGTCGAGCAGCACCCGGTTGAAGGCCTCCGGCTGGTCGAGGTTCGAGGAGTGTCCGGCGCCCCGGATGACCTCGAGCCTCGCCCCCGGGATCTTCTTGGCCATGTACTCGCAGGGAGCGAGGAACGGCTGGTCCTGATCGCCGACGATGATGAGGGTGGGCACCGCGATGCCGGACAGGCCGTCGATCACGCGCGAGCCCTCCTGGGCCAGCATGCCGCGCGCGGCGTGGGCCAGGCCCTGGGCCGAGCGGTGAAGGCTCGCCGACTCCCGCACCTCGCGGCTCCGGCCGAGCGCCTCGAGGCCGCGCGTCTCCAGCGCGATCGCGCGCTCCTGGGCGCGCTGGTTCCAGGCCGCGCGCGCGTCAGCGCTGCGGTAGCCAGGGCCGGAGTCGCAGATCACCAGCGCGCGGACCATCTCCGGGTGCGCGAGGTAGAACGCGAGCGACACGTAGCCGCCCAGGGAGAGACCGCCGATCACCGCGTGCTCCACGCCCAGGTGGCCGAGCAGGGCGCGCATGTCCGCCACCGTCAGATCCGCCGAGTACTGGGCGGGATCGGCGGGGCTCTCGGTCTCCCCGTGGCCGCGCATGCTCCAGGAGATGACCCGGTGGCCGTCGCCGAGGATGGCGTGCTGTCCGTCCCACATCCGCCGGGTGGCCGAGTAGCCGTGACTCAGCAGCAGCGCGGGACCGGCGCCGCTCGCCTGGTAGTCGATCTCGATGCCGTTCAGCCGGGCTCGCGTCACCGTGTGCTCCTTTCGCGCCGGGTCGCGCCCGAGTATGCCAGAATCCCGGCATGCGTACCATGGGCGGGCGGTGGAGCGGGCGATGGGCCGCGGCCCGGTGGCTCGTGGCCGCGCTGGTCCTGGCGATGCCGACGGGCGCGATGGCCCAGGACCTGACCGAGCTCTCGGCGGGGGAGGCGGCGGCCCGCATCCGGGCCGGCACCCTCAAGAGCGAGGACCTGGTGCGCGCTCTCGCCGACGTGATCGAGCGCCGGCGCGACCTGAACGCGTTCATCACGTTCGACCGCGACCGGGCCATCGCCTCCGCCCACAAGGCGGACGGCCTCGCGGCCCGCAAGACCTTCGCGGGGCCGCTGCACGGCGTGCCGATCGTGATCAAGGACAACATCCACGTGGCGGGCCTGCCGAACTCGGCGGGGACGCCCGCCCTCCGCGACTTCGTCCCCACCCGCAACGCGGCGGTGGCCGAGAAGCTGATCCGCGCGGGGGCCATCGTGCTCGGCAAGACCAACATGCACGAGCTGGCCTTCGGGATCACCAGCAACAACGCCGCCTTCGGGCCGGCGCGCAACGCCTACGATCCGAGCCGCATCGCGGGCGGCTCCTCGGGCGGGACCGCCAACGCCATCGCGGCCCGCATGGCCGCGGCCGGCCTCGGCAGCGACACCGGCGGCTCGATCCGCATCCCGGCGGCGCTCAACGGCATCGTGGGGCTGCGGCCCACCCTCGGGCGTTACGCGCAGGAGGGCATCACGCCCATCGCCCACACCCGCGACACCGCAGGCCCGATGGCGCGCGAGGTCGCGGATCTGGTGCTGCTCGACTCCGTGATCACCGGCGCGCGCGACCGGGTGACCGCCGCGCCCCTCCAGGGCCTGCGCCTGGGCGTGTGCCGGCCGGTCTTCTTTCGCGGTCTCGAGACCGAGACCGAGCGCCTCACCGAGGCGACCCTCGATCGGCTGCAGGCCGCGGGTGCCGAGATCGTGGACGTCGACCTGCCGGGCCTCGTCGATCTCAACGGCAAGATCAGCTTCCCGGTCGCGCTCTACGAGGCGCGCGTCGATCTCACGCGCTACCTCAAGCGCTTTCGCCCCGCGCTCGATCTCGCCACCCTCGCCGAGCGCATCGCGAGCCCGGACGTGAAGGGTCTCTTCGCCAGCGCGATCGTGCCGGGGGCCAAGGACGCGGTGCCCGAGAAGGCCTACCTCGACGCCCTCGCGGCGCGGCCGCAGCTGCAGCGGCTCTACGCCGACGCGTTCAGGAAGCACAACATCGCCGCGCTCGTGTTCCCGACCACCCCGCTGCCCGCGGCGCCGATCGGCGACGACGAGACGACCGGGCTGAACGGCGAGCGGGTGCCGACATTCCCCACGTTCATCCAGAACACCGATCCGGGGAGCAACGCGGGGATTCCAGGGCTCAGCGTGCCCATCGGCCGCACGCCGGGCGGCCTGCCGATCGGCCTCGAGCTGGACGGGCCCGTGAACAGCGACCGCCGGCTGCTCGGCATCGGGCTGGCGCTCGAGACCCTGCTCGGACGCCTGCCCGCGCCCTGAGCCCGGCGAGGGCGAAGACATCGTGCGGCTGCTGAGCCAGGAGGAGATGGGCCGGCTCCTCCCCGCCGAGACCCGCGCCTTCCCCGGCCCGATCCCCACCCAGATCGTCTCGAGCGAAGAGTACTTCCCGACCGCCCAGACCGCCCAGCAGCAACAGGTCGAGGCGCGCACGCGGGCGCTCGGCGACGAGCTCGGCCGGCGTCACGGGCTGAGTCGCCGCGCCTTCTTCCGCACCGCGTCCGGCATGGCCGCCGCGTTCCTGGCCATGAACGAGGTGTACGGGCCCCTCTTCGCGGCCCCCCGGGCGGAGGCGGCCGACCGGGCGCAGGCCGACGAGCGGGCGCGCGGGCTGGCCGGCCAGTTCGTGATGGACACCCACACCCACTTCCTGAAGGACGACACGCGCCTCACCGGCTTCGTGCGGATGCGCGAGGCCGTCGGGCGGGCGGGCTGGAACCCGGGGCTGGCGGGAAAGCCGCAGAGCCTCGAGGATCTGAAGTTCGACAACTACTTCAAGGAGATCTTCCTCGACAGCGACACCAAGGTGGCGCTGATCAGCAGCGCGCCCTCCGACGTCCCGGACGACTGGTTCCTCACCAACGAGATGATGGCGAAGGCCCGCGCCACGGTGAACGCGCGGCTGGGTGGCCGCCGTCTGCTGAGCCACGCGATCTTCACGCCCGGCCAGCCGGGCTGGATGGACGCGCTCGACCGCGCCCTCGCCGACCTCAAGCCCGACTCGATGAAGGGCTACACCATCGGCGACAACACCAACAAGGACCTGAGCCGGCACCCGTGGCGGCTCGACGACGACAAGCTCGTCTACCCGGCCTACGAGAAGATGGCGAAGGCGGGCGTCGTCAACGTGTGCATCCACAAGGGCCTGTTCCCGCCCTCCCTCGACCAGAAGTATCCGAACCTGCGGCCGTACTGCGACGTGCGCGACGTGGGCAAGGCCGCGAAGGACTGGCCGCAGCTCAACTTCATCATCTACCACGGCGCGTACCGCTTCCCGGGCGGGGGCGATCCCGCCGACGCGCTCGCCCGGTTCGACCGCACCGGACGCGTCGACTGGGTGACCGATCTGGCGGAGATCCCCGGCCGTCATGGCGTCAGCAACGTCTACGCGGACCTGGGCCAGCTGTTCGCGCTGACCACGGTGGCGCAGCCGCGCCTCACCGCGGCCCTGATGGGGACGCTCGTTCGGGGCATGGGCGTGGACCACGTGATCTGGGGCACGGACGCGGTGTGGACCGGCGCGCCCCAGTGGCAGATCGAGGGCCTACGCCGTCTCGAGATCCCGGAGGACATGCAGCGCCGGCACGGCTTCGCCCCGCTGGGGGCCGCGGACGGACCGGTCAAGACCGCGATCCTGGGCGAGAACGTGGCGCGCCTCTACCGCTACGACCGGCGCGCGGAGCTGGGCGGCTCGACGCGGCTCGCGGAGCTCAAGGCCGAGTACGAGCGGAGCGGGATCGGGCGCAGCAACCGGCGGTACGGCTACGTCGTCCGGGCCTGACCACGCGGGTGGACGCCAGCCCCGCCGCGTCAGCGCCCGCTCGACGGCACCCAGACCCAGGTGTAGGGGTACTCCTTGCCGTTGCCGTGCCGCTCCCAGCGCCCGTCCCGGGCCTGGATCTCGGGCGCGGGCTCGACGCGCGGAGTGGGGATGTAGACCAGCGTGGGGGGCGACGGCGCCACGTACAGGATCGTGGGGGCCGCGGGCTCCGGCACGGGCGGTGGGGGCTCGAGCGGGAAGTAGGCCACGCAGCACGGGAAGAAGCCGCGCCGGAAGGGGGGCCGCGGCCTCGAGGACGGCGGGCGCATGCTGGGATCGCCCGGCTTGCCGTCCGAGCCGCTCCGGATGTCCTGCGCGCCCGCGCTCGGGGCGAGCGTGGCGATCAGGAGCAGGGCCGATACCGCCGTCACCAGGCGACGCATGGCCGGAGTCTACGCCTCCCCGGGGCGCGGCACCACTTCACGACGCGCTGCCGCTTGACAAGCGGCGTACGCGGCGGTTTCCTTGAGTACGACGGCGGGTGAGGCGCCGCCCGCGTGTCCTGCCGTGAACCAGAAGGAGGAATCAGGGATGGACAGCACGCCACCCGGCTCGTACGGCGCGTCATCGGGCTGGCTTTCCGCCTGATGCCGCGCGAAGCTTCGTAGAGCAGTCACCAGATCCCGGCACATTGTCGGGACATGCCGCAGGGCCACGGTCCTGTGCGCGAGAAAAACCCAGGCCCGGCAGGCGGTACACCGGTTCCGCCTCCGGGCCATTTTCTCCCGGGCGTTCGGAGGAGACGCGGCATGGGGCAGTGGGATCGGATCGACGTCGACGGCTCGCCGATGCGGCTCTACGTGGGCATGCCGAGCCTGGGCCGGGCCTTCCCCGCGGTGATCGTCATCCAGCACGGACCCGGCGTCGATCGCTTCATCCAGGACCGCGTCGACGTCCTCGCGGAGCAGCACGGCTATCTCGCCATCGCTCCCGATCTCTACCACCGGCAGCCCGAGGACGGGGACATGATGACCCGGATCGGGCGCCTGCGTGACCCCGAGGTGATCAGCGACGTCAGCGCCGCGGTCAACTGGGCCCGCCGGCTCAAGGACACCCAGCTCGGCGACGTGGGGATCATCGGCTTCTGCATGGGCGGGCGGGTCTCGTACCTCATGGCCGCGTCCAAGCCGGTGTTCAAGGCCGCCGCGGTGTTCTACGGGGGCAACATCATGAAGCCCTGGGGCGAGGGGCCGACGCCCTTCGACCTCACCCCGTACGTCCACTGCCCGATCGTGGGGTTCTTCGGCAACGACGACCCGAACCCATCGCCCGCCGACGTCGACCGCCTCTCGGCCCAGCTCGACAAGTACCGCAAGGCGCACGAGTTTCACCGCTACGACGGGGCGGGCCACGCGTTCCTCAACTTCACCAACACCGTCACGTATCGGGAGGGGCCCGCCCGGGACGCGTGGGAGAAGCTGATCCCCTTCCTGCAGCGGCACCTGCAGTCGAGCCGCCAGCCGCGCCAGCGGCTGCCGAGCTAGGCGGTCAGGCTCGCCGCGGCGGTCGACGCCTTCCGCGCCGGCCGGGGATCGAGGGGCGGGGCGGAGCATCTCGCGAAAGAGCTGGCACCAGCGGCAGTCCACTCCGCCGTCCATCGTCGCGCAGGTGCAGCGCCCCTCGAACTGGTTCGCGATCATCATCGCCGTCGCGCGAAGGTTCATGGTGGGTCTCCCCTGTTGACGAAACAGATCGAGGAGACGATAGCCCCGCGACGCGACGCGCTGATGGCGTGGGCGTGAAGAGACCGCGACGCCGGGCGCGAACCTACCGCGTGGGGGCGCGGAAGGCGGCGTGCTCGGCGGTCCAGCGCGCGAGCAGCGCGGGGTCGGGCTCCTGCGCGATGCCGGGCACCTGGGAGGTGGCGACCTCGCCGCGGCCGCTCAGCACGATCTCCGGCTTGCCCAGGTCGTCGTTGTAGAAGTACGACGACGGGAAGATGTCGCCGGGGTAGGTGAAGTTGGGCAGAGTGGCCAGCTCCGCGCAGATCGCCCCGCCCACCGCGCTCTCCAGCATCCCGCCCACCCAGCACGGGATGCCGTGCTCGGCGCATCGCGCCTGGATCAGGCGCGACTCGGTGAGCCCGCCGACCCGGGCCATCTTGATGTTCACCACCCGGCAGCTGCCGAGCGCGATGGCCGCGTCGGTGTGGGCCAGGCTCTGGATGCTCTCGTCGAGGCAGACCGGGGTGGCGAGCTGGCGCTGGAGCGCGGCGTGGTTGACGAGGCTCAGCCCGTCGTCGGCCAGCGGCTGCTCGATCATGGCCAGCTCGAAGCGGTCCAGGGCGCGGAGCATGGGGGTGTCGGCCGGCGAGTAGGCCGCGTTGCAGTCGATGTGCATGGTGAGGTCGGGGAAGGTCTTCCGCACCGCCTCCACCATGAACAGGTCCCAGCCGGGCCGGTACTTGAGCTTCACCCGCGGGAAGCCCGCGTCGACCGCCCCCTGGATCTTCTCCATCAGCAGGTCGAGCGAGTCCTGGATCCCGAAGTCCGCCCCCACCGCCACCCGGTCCGCGGTGCCGCCGAGGGCGCGGTGCAGCGGGAGGCCGCGCCGCTTGGCGTCGAGCACCCACCACGCGATGTCGAGCGCGGCGCGGGCGAACTGGTTGCCCTTGATGAAGGCGAGCCGGTCGAGGATGTCTTGCGACGTCTCGACCTCCTGCCCGATGATGCGTGGGACCATGTGCTCGCGCAGGGTGTGATAGACGGCGAGGGTGTGGTCGGCCGAGTAGCCGGGGATGTACGGCGGGCAGCTCTCGCCCCACGCGTGGTGGCCGCCGCCTTCCATCCGGACCAGGATGGTGTCGGTGACGTGCTGGTCGGCGTACGACGTCTTCCACACGAAGGCCAGGGGCAGCTTGAGCCAGTAGACGTCGATCGCGTCGATCCGCATCGCGCCCTCGCTAGCGGGCCCGCGCCACGATGAAGAGGCGCCGGAACGGGAACAGGGTGCGGCCGTCGGGCCGCCGCGGGTACGCCCGGGCCACCAGCGCCGCGTAGGCGGCCTCGAAGCGTCCGCGCTCCGGCTCCCGGAGCGCGTCCAGCAGGGGCTTGAGCCAGGTGCCCTTGGTCCACTCCTTGACCGGGTCGGTGCCCTCGAGCACCTGGAGGTACTCCGTTTCCCACACGTCGAGGGTGGCGGCCTTCGGGGCCAGCACGTCGTAGTAGAAGTCGGGGTCGGCCACCGGGGCCGGACGGAGCAGCCGCTCAAGGCTGGCGCGCCAGGGCCCGGCGAGGGCCGCCTCGCCGATCGCGGTGTGGGAGCGGGCCCCGAAGTTGCGCGGCATCTGCACCGCGAGCACGCCGCCGGGAGCCAGCCCGTCGAGCAGGGACGGGAAGAGCCGATCGTGCCCGGGCAGCCAGTGCAGCGCGGCGTTGGAGTAGATCAGGTCCGCCGGCCGGGAGGGCCGCCAGGTGGACAGGTCCGCCTGCTGCCAGGTGATCGCGGGCGCGGTGGCCGCCGCCTTGGCCAGCATCGCCTCCGAGTCATCGATCCCGGTGACGTCGGCGTCGGGCCAGCGCTCCTTGATCAGACGGGTGACATTGCCGGCCCCGGCCCCCAGGTCATAGACCTCCCGGGGGTGATCCAGATCGATGCGGTTGAGCAGGTCCACCGCCGGCCGCAGCCGATGGTCGGCGAACTTGAGGTACTGCCCCGGATCCCACGCCACGCCGGCAAGCATACCTCAACCTCGATCGCGAGTTGGAGCAGCGGCTATTTCACCGATCCGCTCCGAGGCACGCCCGGCATTGCTCCTCGCTCTTGCCGACCTTCTTGCACGCTTCCATCAGCTTGTCCGGTGCGACATGACCTTTCGTGCGCTGGAGCAGCCAGCAGATCGGATCGCTGCTCGACGAGGTCGGGCCGGGCGTGCTCGATGAAGCCGGATACTCGCACGCCCGATTGGCGGACCGTACCGACGCGTCCACGTCGTCGAGGGCACTGTCCAACGCCCCCTTCGCCGACTGGAGCTTCTGCTGCGCGCCGTCGTACTCGTCGGACAAGGTTCGGCAGCTGTCCCGCTTGGTGTCGCTGGACCGGCAGCGTTCGAGCTCTCGCTTCTTGCCGTCCGCGGAGCTGCTGGCGCTCGCGATGGTCGCGGCTCGGTCGGACGCCTCGCTTGCCCGTCCGTGTACCTTGTCCAGGGCACTCTGACAGCCGGGCCAGTCGGCGCCGAGCAGCAAGAAGGCGGCCGCGGTCAGCGACATCAGTGTCCGGTATCTCATGGGGAGGAGACCCCGGGCGGGGCCGACGCACGCGCATGTCGCACGCCGGACCCCGCCGGACGAGTCCCGGCTAGGCTCTGGCGTTCACCGACGTCTCGCCGGTATACGCGATGTCTTCGGCTCCTTCGCGCTTGAAGATGTCCTTCGCGCTCTCGACTTCGTTGCCGTCTTCCGTGTGGACCGAGATGAGGATGTTGCCCTTCATGATCTTGCCCTCGTACTGCTTGGCCTCGTACTCGGGAATCCCCAGGCCAACGAGGGCGCCCGTCAAGCCACCCGCCGCCGCACCGATCGCCACTCCCGCCAGCGCGGCCATGATCGGTCCGGCCGCGATGAACGGGCCAACCCCGGGAATCGCGAGCGAGCCGATACCGACGAGCCAGCCCAGCGCTCCGCCGAGCACACCGCCAGTCCCGGCGCCGGTCGCGGCGCCTTCCGGCGCCTTCGTGTGCTGCTCGTGGGCGAAGTCGCGTGAGCCTTCCTTGTCCGGAAACAACACGGAGATGTCGTCTCCCGAGAACCCCGCCGCCTTGAGTTGGTCGGCGATGCGCTCCGCCTGCGTAACGTTCGCCGCGATACCGAACACTGCTTTGTTGGCCACGATGAATCTCCTCTCCGGCCTGCCGTGGCAGGCGGTCTGGCGTGCCTAGCGGCTCGCGATCTCGAGTTTGTTGTCGACGCTCTTCACCCCGGCCACCTGCTTGGCTTTCGCGGCGATCGTCTCCTTCTCCTCCGGACTGCTCACGGGACCTCGCAGGGTCACGACGCCGTTCGCGGTGATGATCTTGACGTTGTGAGCATTCGTGGACAGAGCCTTGTCCGCCACCACCGCTTTGCGGATGGCTTGCGTGATCGCCAGGTCCGACTTGTTGTTGGACTGATCTCCCGGCGTCCGGGAGCTGTCCTGGCGGTCGCGAACGTTCTTGCCCGAGTTGTCCGCCGGGTAGTCCGCGGCGCGACTCGCCGGCCCCCAAGCGGTCAGCGCTACCGCGACCAGTGCTGCCGCGACGATCCTCATGTGCGTATCCTTTCCCCTTGGCGTGGTCGAGGGTTTCGATCCGACGCCGGCATCCCTGCTGACGACACCGCCGGAGCCGCCCCCGGCGCCCCGGCCTTTCGATCACGCGTCTGCCCGCGCCCTCCGCGCGGCGACCACCTGTCCGATCGGAGCATGTGGTAGAGCAAGGGGAGTGCCGATGCGTGCAAGAGAGGTATTGGCTTCGCCAGACCTCACATCGGTCTCCCGCGACCGGACATCGTGAACTTGCGACCGAGTGAATCGGTGAGGTCGGTTGGTTTGTCGTCGCGGAGGGCGCAGCGGGCTGGCCGGGCAAAGTGACGAGCGTGTCGCGGCCCTCACCCGAGGGGTCCGGCGGAACGGTCAGCGCTTATGATCGCCCGTCTCGCCGGGCGTCCGCGCCGCAGGACCGCTAACTGCCTGTCGTTGCTGGGATCGCTATCCCGTCACCCAGAGGGGTTTGATTCCGCGCGCCCGCACTGGTATACAATCGACCGGCCTTGAGGCCCCCAGCCCGGACGCGGAGTCGCGCATACGGTTTCCGCGAGATCGACGCCACCGCGCTCCTGGGGCTGCCGGGCGGCGTCGACGTGCACACCCACCTCGACGCGGACGTGGGCGGGCTCCGGAGCGTGGACGACTTCGAGTCGGGCACCGCGGCCGCCGCCTGCGGCGGCGTCACCACCATCTGCGACTACGCCTGGCAGCAGCGCGGGCAGTCGCTGACCGTGGCGATCGAAGGTTGGAAGACCAGGGCGGCGGGGCGCGCGCACGTCGACTACGGCTTCCACGTCATCGTGGGCGACGCGAGCGATCAGACGCTGGCCGAGATCCCACGGCTGGTCGACCTCGGCTACCCGAGCCTCAAGGTGTTCATGATCAACGAGTTCGGGATCGGCGACCAGGGGATCATGCGCGTGCTGGACGCGGCCCGGAAGGTCGGGGTGGTGGTCAACGTGCACGCCGAGAACGGCGACATGCTCGACCACTGCACCCGCAACCTCCTCGCGGCGGGCCGCCGCGACCCGCGCTACTACGCGGCGAGCCGCCCGGTGATCGCGGAGGCGGAGGCGACCCGCCGGGCCATCGACTACGCGGAGCTGGTGGACGCGGAGATCTCGCCCGCGAGGTGGCGGACCGCATCGTGTTCATGGCCGACGGCCCGCATCGTGGAGGAGGGCACGCCGGAGCAGGTGCTGGAGCGCCCGCGCGAGGCGCGCACCCAGCAGTTCCTCAAGCTCGTCCAGGACTAGCCGGCCCGGCAGCGAGCGGGCGCGGCGCCGTCGTCAGCGGGCCGGGGGCGGTGGCGGCGGCGCGGGTGGCGCCGGTGGTGTGGATGGCGTGGACGCGGGCGGGGGAGGCGGGGGCGGGCCCGGCGGCGGCGCGGGGATTCCGACCGGCGCGGTGCCGGGCGCGGCCGCGGGGGGGCCGGCGCAGCGGAAGACCTCGGCGTAGACCATCGAGAGATCCTCCGAGCCGCCGAAGGTGATCAGCGCGGTGTTGCCGCCCATCTTCACGATCTTCCGCCGCAGGTCCTTGACCGAGTCGTCGTGCGCCGAGCCGATGCGCCCGCAGCCGCGCGTGAGGCCGGGGTCGGTGGTCAGGCGCACGCGGGCCATCGCGATGCGCTCCATGTCCTGCGCGTCCGCCCGGGGCGCCGGAGGCGCTCCGAGCGCCATCAGCACCCCCGCCAGCCCGATCGCCGTCACCCGCCTCGTCGTGGTCATCCCCGGCTCGTCTCTTAAGTTACTCCCGAGGTTGCGATTCGCCAACGGGGCTGTAAGGCGCGGAGGAGCGTCCCGGCGGCCCGCAGATCGGCGGTCAACGCCCCTCACCCAGGTACCGGCGCTCGCCGTTGCGCTCGGCGCCCCGGAGCGCGTCGTCGATCACCGCGACCGCCTCCCGGGTCTGGCGGGCCCGCCCCCGGCCGAGCGCGAGCGCGGCGAGCGTGACCTGTCCGTACGGGACGCGGCAGCTCTCCCGCAGCTCGTGGAGCGGCCGATCAGCTCAGAGATCGCCGGCGGTACGTCGGTCGACGTGGGCGGCTCGGGCAGCGCGCGGCTCGCGAGGGACACGATGTCCGGAGCCGGCACCGTGCTCGCCGGGTCGGCCTCCGGTCCGCGCTCGCGGTCGGAGCGACTCGGCCGCCAGTGGAGGATCTGCTCGTGCAGCCGGCGGGTTTCGGGATCCGGCGGCATCCCCACCTCGGCCGCGAGCGCGGTCAGGCAGTTCTGGTACTGGCGGAGGGCCGCCTCGCGGCGCCCGGCTCGCATGTAGAGGCGCATGACCGCCCGGTGCACGGCTTCCTGCACGGGATCGAGAGCCAGGAGCCGCAGGCCGGTCAGGATGGCCGGCTCGGCCGCGCCGGTCTGCTGCTGATGTCCGAGCAGATGCGTGAGGGCATCGAGGGCGATCTCGCGCAGCCGCTCGCGCTCCGAGATGAGCCAGCTCTCGAAGCGGCGCTCGGATAGCGTCATGCCCGCGAGGAGGTCTCCTCGGTAGAGGAACACCGCGTCTTCGAGCGCGGCGGGGTGCCCATCGGCGGCGAGCCGCTCGAATCGGGCCACATCGACGTCCACGAGCGCCGGATCCAGGAACACGGTGGGCCCGTCGAACATGGCCGCGGACCGGATGGCGTCGGGCAGCGCCTTGCGGATGCGAGAGAGCGCCTGGCGAAGATTGCTCCGACCCTGGGCCTCCGGCATGTCGCCCCACAACAGAGCGGCGAGCGTCTCGCGCGGGTGGGTCCGACCCTGCGGCAGCGCCAGGTAGGCCACGAGCGCCTGCGCTTTGCGGGTCGGGAGGACGAGTGCCGCTCCGGAGTCGAGCCGCGCCTGGAATCCCCCGAGAAGTATCAGCTTCAGCCGGGCTGAGCTTTCCAACGCACCCATACGATAACGGAGAACGGGGCGGCGCCCAACGAGTTCGTGTCCAGCCCGGTCACCCGGCGCCCGCGGCCGGACATTCTTGCCCTCCGTGCGGAAGCGCGCGTATGCTGGGCTCGCCATGACCGCCGAGCGCCGGCGCCGCGTCCGCTTCGGGCTCCTGCTGGTCCTCGCGGTGGCGGTGCTGGTGGTGGTGGGCGGCGCGACCGCGCAGCCGGCGGTGCAGAGCCCGCTGCTGCTGATGATCTCGATCGACGGGCTGCGGCCCGATCACGTGACCGCGGCCGATACCCTCGGGCTGAAGATCCCCAACCTTCGCCGCTTCCTGAGCGACGGCGCCTACGCGGAGGGCGTGCAGGGCGTCATCCCGACCGTGACCTACCCGAGCCACACCACCCTGATCACCGGGGTGTGGCCCGCGCGCCACGGCATCCATGCCAACGTGGTCTTCGATCCCCTCAAGGAGAACCAGAGCGGCTGGTACTGGTACGCGGAGGACATCCGGGTGCCCACGCTCTGGGACGCGGCGTCCCGGGCCGGGTTCAGCACCGCGAGCGTGCAGTGGCCGGTCAGCGTGGGCGCGCGCGTGACCTGGAACATCCCCGAGTTCTGGCGCGCGGGCACCCCCGACGACGCGAAGCTCCTGCGCGCGGTCTCGACCCCGGGGCTGCTCGCGGAGTTGGAGGCGGACCTGGGCCCGTATCCGCGCGCGCTCACGGTGGAGTCCGACGAGCAGCGCGGGCGCTTCGCGGCGCGCATTCTGGAGAGGAAGAGGCCAAATCTTCTGACGCTGCATCTGATCGCGCTGGACCACGCGGAGCACGTGAGCGGGCCCGGCAGCCCCGAGAGCCTCGCCGCGCTCGAGCGGCTCGACGCGGTGATCGGCACGCTCCGCGCCACCGCGGAGGCCGCCGCGCCCGGGCGCGCCTACGTGGCCATCGTCTCGGATCACGGCTTCGCCCGGACCACGATGCGGCTGAACCTGCTCTCGGAGTTCAAGCGGGCCGGGCTCCTGACCGCGAGCGGGGCGGGGAAGGTCACCGCGTGGCAGGCGATGCCGTGGACCGCGGGCGGCTCCATCGCGATCATGCTGAAGGACCCGGCGGACGCGGCCACGCGGGAGAAGGTGCGCGCGCTCCTCGAGCGCCTCGCGGCGGACCCTGCCCACGGCATCGACCGCGTGCTGGACGCGGCGGCCCTGCGCGACCGCGGCGGCTTCCCGGAGGCCGCGTTCGTGGTCGGCCTCAGGCCGGAATGGCACGCGGGCGGGGGCCTCGACGGCCCCCTCACCGGCACGGCGACGGTGGGCGGCATGCACGGCCACCTGCCGGACCTGCCCGACATGCGCGCCTCGTTCTTCCTGGTCGGGCCCGGAGTGCCGGCCGGGAAGTCGCTCGGGCTCATCGACATGCGCGATATCGCGACCACGCTGGCGCGACGTCTGGATCTGCCGCTGGCCTCGGCGGAAGGGAAGGTGCTTCTGCCATGACCCGCGCGAGGACGCTCGGCCTGGCGATGGCGCTGGTGCTCCTCGCGGCGGCGACCGCGGCCGCGCAGGTGCCGATCCGCGTGCGGGGCAGCATCGCCAAGGTCTCGGGCCAGACGCTCACGATCGCCTCCCGCGACAACTCGACCGTGGAGGTGCGCCTGGCCGCCAACGCGGGCGTGACCGCGGTGGTGCCGGCCGCGCTCTCCGACATCAAGGCCGGCCAGTTCGTGGGGATCGCGGCGCTACCCGGGGCGGACGGAACCTTCCGCGCTCAGGAGGTGCTGATCTTCCCCGAGGCCGCGCGGGGGACCGGGGAGGGCCACTATCCGTGGGACCTCGCGCCGGGCAGCACCATGACCAACGGCACCGTGGACGTCGTGGTGGAGCGGGTCGAGGGGCCGATCCTGACCCTCAAGCACAAGGACGGCAGCGTCAAGATCGAGGTCCCGACCGACGTGCCGATCGTGACCTTCGCGCCGGGCGACCGATCGATGATCCAGCCCGGAGCGCACGTGTTCATCCCCGGTCAGCAGCAGTCGGACGGCGTGGTCACCGCCGGCCGGATCCTGGTCGGCAAGGACGGGCTCATCCCGCCCATGTAGCCGTTCCCGGCGTGCGCGTCAGCGCGCGCGCCAGTGCCCCTCGACCCAGACGTAGCCGCCCTCACGAGGGGTCCAGCCGCCCGGCACCCAGACGTAGCCCGGCGAGGCGGGCACTTCCCAGTACCCCGGCACCCACACGTAGTGGTTGCGGTGCCAGGCCCAGTGGCCGGAGATCCACACGTGGGCCGGGCTGGGCGCCACTGGCGCGACCTCGACGCGGACGGGCGGGGCCGGAGGTGGGCGCCTGACGACCACCGGCCGCGCCACGACGCAGCCGGTCATGAGCAGCGCGACAGCCGAGGCGGCCAGCATCCGCGAGATCTTCATGGGCGGTTGGACGGAGCCGGCGGACGATCTGTTTACCGCCCCGGGGAATCCCGCCCGGGGTCCCCGGGCATCCCAACCACGTGAGGGGCGAGCACGTCTACACCGTCCTCGGGAGGGCAACCATGCAGGCGAGACTCGATCTTGGGAAGGCGCCCGCCGGCGCGTACGAGGCGATGGCGGCGCTCGATGGCTACGTGAAGAAGTCCGGCTTCGATCCCCGGCTGCTGCATCTGGTGCGCATGCGCGCCTCGCAGATCAACGGCTGCGCGTACTGCCTCGACATGCACAGCAAGGACGCGCGCGCGGAAGGCGAGACCGAGCAGCGCCTCTACGCGCTCGACGCCTGGCGCGAGACGCCGTTCTACTCCGAGCGGGAGCGGGCCGCGCTGGCGTGGACGGAGGCCCTGACCCTCATCCGCAAGACCCACGCGCCCGACGACGTCTACGAGGAGATGCGCAAGCACTTCGACGCCGAGGAGCAGGTGCTGCTCACCGCCGCGATCGTGGCCATCAACTCCTGGAACCGCATCGCCATTGGCTTCCGGGCGGTGCCGGGCGCCTACCAGGCGGCCGGCGCGACGCGCGGCGCCGCCTGAGCCTCACTCCGGATCCACCATCAGGCGGAGCGTCACCCGTCGCTTCTTGGCGTCGGGGATGTCGCCACCCTTGATGGGGCCGAGGCTGGCGGACTGGATGCGGGCGAGCGTGATGCCCTTGTCCATGAGGAAGCGCCGCACCGCATCCACCCGCCGCTGGCTCAGGCCGTAGTTGTAGTCGAGCGCGCCCTTGGGATCCGTGTAGCCGCCAAGCTCCACGGTCAGGGTGGGGTGGGCCTCCATCTCCCGGACCACCGCGGCCAGCGCGGTCTGGGCCGCGTCGCTCAGGTCGATGCTGTCGGGCGAGAAGTACACCTCGAGGCTGTCGGCCTGCTTCTGGTTGAAGCGGTTCGTCCACAGCCGCGTGAGGCGGCTGTCCACGCCCTCCGCCTTCTTGGCCGCCTCGTCGGCGCGGCCCTGCGCGGCCTGCACGCCGCCCTCGAGCCGCTGGACCTGGCCGCTCACCTGGTCGAGGCGCTGGTTCATCTCGTTCATGCGCCCCTCGACCGCGGCGACCCGGTCATCGGCGCCGGCCTCCCGCGTCGGCACCGCGGTGTAGGCCGGCTCCGATGAGACGCACCCGCCCAGGAGCAGGAGCGCGGCCCCCAGCTGCGAGGCTCGTCGGAGGGCCGTCAGCGCGGGGCGGGGGTGGCGGTGGGGCGGCCGGTGATCCGGGTGGTGGAGACCTCGGTCCATGTGTAGTACCAACCCTCGTAGATGAGCACCTGCAGCGAGCTGTCCTGCTTCTCGTAGACCTGCGTCGTACCCTTGCTCGCCGAGGTGGTGGAGGAGACGTGCCGCCAGCCGTTGGCCTCGAGCGCGGTGCGGTACGCCACCGCGAGGCTGTCGGGCTTGATCCGGCTCTTGTAGAAGATCCGCGCCGCTTTCACGGTGGGCGACTCGATGATGGTGGTCCGGCTCGAGTCCAGGGTGAGGCCGGCGGGCACCGGGACATCCTCGAACTCGCTCCGCTGCGCTCGCGCCGGACCCGAGGACGACGCACACGACGCCAGGCCGAGGACGAGAGCGCACAGCAGGAGGACACGCGCCATGGGGAACTCCTTTCCCGGTAGGGAGCAAGTAATGTGCCGCGCGGGAGTCGGCCGGTAACGGTCCGTCATGTAATCACGGCCGCGGCGGGGTCGGTCCAGGCCCGAGTAAGACTTACACCCTCGACCGGAACTTTTGTAGTATGGGCTCGATGACGAGCCGGCGGCTCCCGGTCCTGGCGCTGCTCTGCGCGATCGCGATGCTGGCATCCGCGTGCGGCGGGGGCGACGGCAAGCCCGCCGCGATCAAGGTCGTCATCGCGGAGTACAGCCGGGATCACACCCGGCCCTTCTGGCAGGGCCTCGCCGAGCAGTACACCAAGCAGACCGGCGTGAAGGTGGACCTGCAGGTGGTCGACTGGAACTCGATCGACCAGCAGGTGAGCACGATGATCCAGAACAACCAGCCGCCCGACGTGCTCAACCTCAACTCGTTCTCGAGCTACGCGAAGGACGGCCTGCTCTACTCGGCGGACGAGGCGCTCTCCCCGAAGACGCGCGAGGACTTCCTGGAGGCCTTCGCGCGCGGCGGCACCTACCGGGGCACGCTCTACGGCTTCCCGATCCTGGCCAGCGCGCGCGCCTTCTTCTACAACCGCGACCTGCTGGAGCGCGCGAAGGTCGAGCCGCCCCGGACCTGGGACGAGCTGGTGGCCGCGGCCCGGAAGGTGCAGGCCCTCGGCAACGGCACCATCGGCTACGCGCTGCCGCTCGGGCCCGAGGAGGCGCAGGCCGAGTGGTCGATCTGGATGTGGAACAACGGGGGCGACTGGAAGTCGGGCGACGCGTGGACGATCAACAGCGACAAGAACGTGCAGACCCTCACGTTCCTGGCCGCGCTCGCGAACACGCACCGGGTGACCCAGGTCAATCCGGGCAAGACCAACCGCACCGACGGCGCGTTCCAGCTCTTCAAGGACGGCAAGGTGGGGATGGTGATGGGCTTCAGCCCGCTCGCGGCGCAGCTCGACGCGGAGGGCAAGGTGCGCTACGGGGTGACCCAGATGCCGACCAACGTCGGCACCGCGGTCACGCTCGGGGTCGAGGACTACCTGATGGCCTTCAAGAAGAAGGGCAACCAGGAGGCGGTGCGCCAGTTCCTCGACCTCTACTACCAGCCGGATCAGATCACGCGCTGGATCACCGCGGAGCGGTTCCTGCCCGTGACCAGGTCGGGGCTCGCGCGCATGCGCGACAACGAGAAGCTCAAGCCCTATCTCGACGCGCTGCCGAGCGCGCGCCTGGCGCCCACCACCGATCCGGTGTGGGACAAGGTGAAGCTCGACGTCCAGCAGAGCATCGGCCTCGCGGTGCAGCCGGGCGGTGACCCGCGCGCCGTCCTCGACCGCCTGCAGAAGAACGCGGTGGAGAGCGCTCGCTGACGGGAGGGCCTCCCGCGTGCGGCCGCCGCCTCTCCGGCGGGGGCCGCGCGCTCCTCTGGCTCGCGCCGAGCCTCGCCCTCATCGCGGCGGTGGTGGTCTACCCGGCGGTGGAGCTGGTGCGCGCCTCCCTCGGCCGCTACTCGATCACCGGCCTCTACCAGGGCGCGGTCGGCCTCCGCAACTATGCCCGTCTCCTCGACCAGGAGGCGCTGCCCACCGTGGTGGCCAACACCGTGACGTGGGTCGCGCTGGTGGTCGGCGTCACCATCGTGATCTCGCTCGGCCTGGCCCAGCTGCTGAACGCCGCGTTCCCGGGGCGCCGCCTGGTGCGCTGGGCGTTGATCGTGCCGTGGGCCGCCGCGCTGATCATGACCGCCAAGCTCTTCGCCTGGCTCTACGACTACTACTTCGGCCTGATCAACCGGGCCCTGGTGGCCGCGGGCGTGCTGCGGGCCCCCGTCGACTGGCTGGGGGACGACCGCGCGGTGATGGGGGCGATGATCGCGGTGGGGGTGTTCGTCTCGCTCCCGTTCACGACCTACGTGCTGCTGGCCGGTCTCGAGACGATCCCGGGCGAGGTGTACGAGGCGGCGCGGGTGGACGGGGCCTCGGGCTGGCGGGCCTACCGCGGGATCACCCTGCCGCTGCTGCGGCCCGCGCTGCTGGTGGCCGCGGTGCTCAACCTCATCTACGTGTTCAACTCGTTCCCCATCGTGTGGACGCTGAACGACCGCAACCCCGGCTTCGCCCACGACACCATGATCACCTACATGTACAAGATCGCGTTCAAGAGCGCGCTGCGGGACGTGGGGCTGGCCGCCGCGCTCGGGGTGGTGAACGTGGCGCTGATCCTGATCGCGGTGCTCGCGTACCTGAAGGTGGCGTGGGTGCGGGAGGAACCGGCGTGACCCGGCGCGCCGCCCTCGCCGGCCTGGGCCTGCTGGTGGCGGCGGCCCTCCTCGCGCCCTACGCGGTGATGCTGCTCACCGCGCTGAAGCCGGAGGCCGAGCTGCGGATCACCCCGCCGCGCCTGCTGCCGCTCGAGTGGCGGCCGCAGAACTTCTGGGTCGTGGTGCGGGACCCCGAGTTCCAGTCGTGGCTCCGGGTGTCGCTGGTGGTGGCGCTGACCTCCACCGCGCTGGTGGTCCTCGCCGCGGTGCCCGCCGCCTACCACACCGCCCGCCACCGCTTCGCGGGGCGCGGGGCCTTCCTCTTCCTGGTGCTGGTGACCCAGATGTTCGCCCCCACCGCGCTGGTGGTCGGGCTCTACCGGGAGTTCTTCGAGCTGGGCCTCATCAACACCTACGCGGCCCTGATCCTGGTCAACGCCGCCTTCAACCTCGCGTTCGCGATCTGGATCCTGCGCGCGTTCTTCGCCTCGATTCCCCGCGAGATCGAGGAGGCCGCCGCGGTCGACGGGTGCGGTGCGGCGGCCACCCTGTTTCGTATCGTGCTGCCGGTGGCGCTACCCGGCATCGTCACCGCGGTCATCTTCGCCTTCATCGCGGCGTGGAACGAGTACATCGTGGCCCTGACCCTGATGACCGACGCCTCCATGCGCCCGCTCACCGTGGGCATCACCTCGTACGTCACCGCGTACGTCCAGCACTGGGACCTGCTCTTCGCCGCCTCCACCATCGCGATCGTGCCGGTGGTGGTGCTGTTCGCGCTCATCGAGCCCTACCTGGTCGGGGGGCTCACCGCGGGGAGCGTGAAGTAGTCGGTCAGCCCTTCACCGCGCCGGCGGTGAGGCCCGCGACGTAGTACTTCACGAAGAAGGAGTAGATGAGGGCGACGGGAACCGAGCCCAGGAGGGCCCCCGCCATCAGCTGGCCCCAGTAGAAGGCGTCTCCCCGGATCAGCTCGCCCACCACGCCGATGGGCACGGTGCGCACGCTCGATTTGCTCAGGAAGAGCAGGGCGTAGAGGAACTCGTTCTGCGAGAGGGTGAACGCGAAGATGCCGGCGGAGAGGAAGCCGGGCAGGCAAAGGGGGAGAATGATGCGGGTCATCGCGCGCCAGCGGCTGGCGCCGTCGATCATCGCCTGCTCCTCCAGCTCCCGCGGCACCGTCTTGAAGTAGCCCATCAAGAGCCAGGCGATGAAGGGCACGAGCAGGGTCGGATACGTCAGCATCACCGCGGTGAGCGTGTTGCCCAGCTTCATCCGGCCGATGAGGTCGGCCATGGGCACGAAGAGCAGCGTCTGGGGGATCAGATACGTGATGGCCACCGTGACGGCCAGCAGCGCCGCCCCGCGAAATCGCATGCGGGCCAGCGGATAGGCCAGCATGCTCCCGAGCAGGAGGGAGATGAAGGTCGCGATCACCGCCACGATCATGGTGTTGGCGACCCACGTCACGAAGTTCGTCTCCCGGAGCAGGTCGATGTAGTGGACCAGCGACGGGTGCTGGATCATCAGCGGACTGGCCTTCGGGTTGTACAGCTCGGCGTTGGTCTTGAGCGAGGTGGCCGCCATCCACGTGAATGGGAAGAGCGCGATCACGATGAACGCCAGCAGGGGCAGCCAGAGCCCGAAGAGGCGCTTGCCCCAGGTCAGCTCGCCGACCATTTGCTCATTCCTTGGACGGTCAGTCCTTGCGCACGTAGAGGGTGAGCAGCACCAGCAGGAGACCCAGGACCGGCACCATGCTGAGCGCGACCGCGGAGCCGAGCCCCAGCTGGCCCGCGCCCATGCTGAGGCTGTAGGCGTAGGTCGCCATCAGGTGCGTGGAGTTGGCGGGGCCGCCTCCGGTGAGCACGTAGACGAGCTGGAAGTCGAAGAAGGTGATGACGATCGAGAACGTGGTCACGATGAAGATCACCGGAAGCAGTGAGGGCAACGTGACGTAGCGGAAGCGCCCCCACGTGCCCGCGCCGTCGATCGTCGCCGACTCGTGGAGATCGACGGGGATGGTCTGAAGTCCCGCGAGGATCGAGATGCCGAAGAACGGCAGGCCGCGCCACGTGTTGACCATGATGATCGAGATCATCGCCATGGTCGGCGTGCCGAGCCACGACGGCCCCGTCTTGGCCAGCCCGCTCACCACCAGCAGGCGGTTGAAGAGGCCCATGCCGGGATCGAGGATCCACTGCCACGCCACGGTGCTGAGCACGGTGGGTACGATGAACGGGAGGAGCAGCGCGGCGCGCGTGAAGGCCTTCATCTTGAAGCTCTGGTTCATCACGAGCGCCATGCCGAGCCCGCCGGAGGCCTTCAGGATGGTCGCGACTCCCGTGAAGATGATCGTGTTCCGGACCGACTGCCAGAAGATCGGATCGTCGTAGAGCTTGACGAAGTTGCCGAAGCCCACGAAGGCGGCGGGTCGGGCCACCTCCTTGTGGAAGAAGCTCAGGTACACGCCGTAGATGAACGGGTACCCCAGGAACAGCAGCAGGAACAGCAGGGGGGGCGTGAGCATGAGCCAGCTGTAGACGGACTCGCGCTCCACGAAGGCGCGCAGGCCACCCCGGCCCAGCGGCCGGCGGACGGACGCGGCCAGCTCGCCCGTCCGCGAGACCTCGAAGATCTCGCTCAACGTCTACTCCCTGGCCTCTTATCCGTAGATGGCCTTGATCTGCGACACCGCCTCGGCGATGGCGTTCTTGGTCGGCGTGCCGGTGATGGCCTTGGTGAACATGTCGATCACGATCCAGCGGTTGATCACTTCCCCGTGCTGGCGGTTGGCGGGCGCCGGCCACGAGGTGAGCTTGCCGGTCTCGAGCACCTTCTGGAACGGTTTGACGCGCGGCTCGACGTCCCACTCCGGCACCTTGTCGAAGCCGTGCAGGTAGGGGGCGAAGTACATGTCGCCCGAGGCGATCCATGGGCGGTACTGCTTGGGATCCATCATCCAGCGCAGGAAGTCCTTGGCCGCCTGTGGGTCCTTGCTGTAGCCGAACACGCCGTGCGTCACGGGCACGAGGGCGTGGTAGCGCTGGCCGGTGGGTCCCTTGGGATTGAGCGCGTGCTCGATCACCTTGCCCATCTCGGGCAGGTCGCGCTTGGCGGAGACCATGATGCTGTAGGCGTTGTTGGTGCACGAGATCTGGCTGGTCAGGAACGCCTTGTTGTTGTGCGGATCAAGCCACCCGATGCAGTCCTCGATGCACGCTTCCTTGTAGAGCCGCTTCACGTACTCCACCGCCTTGGCGGTCTCGCTGCTGTCGAGCGCCACCTTCTTGCCGTCCTTGTCCATGACCGTCACCCCATAGGACCACAGCAGGGGATAGAGCCACGAGTAGTTGTCCGCGAACCCATGTCCCATGGACATGCCGAACGGATGGCCCTTGGCCTTGAGCTTGATGCCGGCCTCCAGGAACTCGTCCCAGGTGTCCGGGAAGCTCTTGATGCCGGCCTCGTCGAACCAGTCCTTCCGGTAATTCATCAGCTGGCCGATGTTGCCGTTGGGCACCGACTTCCACTTCCCCTTGTCGATGGACAGGCGCTTGATCTCGTCGTACCAGCCGCCCTGCTGCTTGCCCACTTCCTCCGCGATGTCGGACACGTCCACCAGGGCGTCGCGATAGAGCCACTCCTGCTGCACCCAGGCCAAGTCGGCACCGGTCTTGTTCTCGACCATCGAGACCAGCTGGGGCACCGCGCTGCCGCCCGCGGCCTGGATCTGGTACTCGATCTTGATGCCGGTCGCCTTCTCGTAGGCCGGCGCCATCACGTTCTGGAAGTGGACGTCGAAGTTCTTCACGTAGGAGCTCTCGCGCGCGAACGTGATGGAGACCGGCTTGGCCTGGGCGTGGCGGGAGACCCAGGGGCCGGTGGCCACCGCGGCGGCCCCCGCGGTGGCCAGCTTCAGGAAGCTACGACGGGTCGCCTGCGACTGGGTGGGCTGTGTCATGAGGATCCCCCTTGTGGGTGGCGTGGTGTGGGCATCGATTCGGCTAGCTCTTGACGGAACCCGCGGTGAGTCCTGCCACGTAATAGTCCACGAAGAAAGAGTAGATGACCGCGACGGGGATGGAGCCGAGGAGCGCGGCCGCCATGAGCTGCCCCCAGTAGAAGACGTCCCCGCGGATCAGCTCGGTGATCGCCCCGACCGGCACGGTGCGGACGTCGCTCTTGGCCAGGAAGATCAAGGCGTACAGGAACTCGTTCTGGGCCAGCGTGAAGGCGAAGATGCCGGCGGAGAGCAGGCCCGGGGTGGTCAACGGCAGCACCACGCGCCACATGGCCTGGAAGCGGCTGGCCCCGTCGATGCGGGCCGCCTCCTCCAGCTCGCGCGGCACGCTCTTGAAGTAGCCCATCAGCAGCCACGCGCAGAACGGGATCAGCAGCGTCGGATAGGTCAGCATGACCGCCCTCAGGGTGTTGCCCAGCTCGAGGCGGTTGATGATGTCGGCCATCGGGATGAACAGGAGCGGCTGGGGCACCAGGTAGGTGGCCGCGATCCCGATGGCCACCACCGCCGCGCCGGGGAAGTTCAAGCGGGCCAGCGGGTATGCCACCATCGCGCCCAGCACCAGGGAGACCACGGTCGTGACGACCGCCACCAGCATGGTGTTGTAGGTCCACAACAAGAAGTTCGTGTCGGCGAACAGGTCGTAGTAGTGCTTGAGCGTCGGCTGGTAGACGATCAACGGCATGATCTTGGCGCTGTACAGCTCCCGGTTCGGCTTGATCGACGTGATCAGCATCCAGTAGAACGGGAACAGCATCACCACCAGGCACACCGCGAGCGGCAGGTACAGTCGCACCAGCCGCGCGAAGAAGCCGCGTCCTTCGACCATCACTCGCGCCTGAGGTAGAGGGTCAGCCCCACGATCAAGAGGGCGAGGGCGGGGAGCATGGCCAGGGCCGCCGCGGCACCCATCCCGAGCTGGCCCCCGCTCATCCCCAGGTCGAAGGCGTAGGTCACGAAGACCTGGGTGGCGTTGGCGGGCCCGCCGTGGGTGAGCGCATAGACGATCTGGAAGTCGGAGAAGGTGAAGATCACCGAGAACATGGTCACGATGATCACAATCGGCTTGATGATCGGCAGCGTGACGTGACGGAAGCGCTGTCCCACGCTGGCCCCGTCGATGGCCGCGGCCTCGTAGAGGTCTGGCGAGATGGTCTGCAGCCCCGCGAGGAGGGTGATGCCGTAGAAGGGAATGCCGCGCCAGGTGTTCACGATGATGATGGACACCATCGCGAGCGTCTTGTTGCCGAGCCAGGAGAACCCCTCGCGGATCATCCCCGCGTGCACGAGCAGCCAGTTGATGACGCTGAACGTGGGGTCGAAGATCCACATCCACGCCACCGTGCTGAGGATGGTGGGCACGATGAAGGGCAGGAGGAGGGCGGCCCGGACCAGGTTGCGCGCCCGGAAGTGCTGGTTAATCACCAGCGCCATCGCCAGGCCTCCGGTCAGCTTGAGGACCGTGGTGACCACGACGTAGATGAAGGTGTTGCCGGTGACCTGCCAGAACACCGCGTCGTGGTACAGCGTGACGAAGTTGGCGAGCCCCACGAAGGTGCCGGCCTGGCTCACCTGCCGCTGTTGCAGGCTGAGCCAGATTCCGTAGAAGAACGGGTAGGCGACGAAGGCGAGCAGGAAGAGCACGCCCGGCGCCAGCATCAGCCAGCTGAAGATGCCCTCGCGCTCCAGCAGGCCGCGCCGCGACAGGGCCCGGCCGGAGATCGCCGTCGATCGGGCGAAGGGCTCCGGCCGGACCGCCATCGTCTACTTCGCCTTGTAGATCTGCTTGAGCTGGGCCGCCGCGGTGGCGATGACGTCCTTCGTCGCGTCGCCGCGGCAGGCCTTCGCGAACATGTCCACCAGGACGTACTTCGCGTTGCTCTCCGACAGCGCGGCGCCCGCCGGGCCGGGCCAGCCGTGCAGACGCGAGGTCTTGAGCGATTCCTTGAACGGCAGGTAGCGCGGGTCCGCGTTCCACATCTGGTGGTTGTCGTAGCCGTGCAGGAACGGCGCGTAGTACGCCTCGCCGGCCACGAGCCAGCGCGAGAGCTGCTTGTCGTCGTAGAGCCAGCGCAGGAACGCCTTGGCCGCGGCGGGGTCCGAGGCGTGCGAGGCGATCGCGTGCGACTGCGGGTTGTAGAGGTGGAACCGGCCCTTGGGGCCCTGAGGATTGAGGCCGTGGTCGGTGACCTTGGCGATCTCCGGGAAGTCGCGCTTGCCGACGATGAGGATCGACATCGCGTTGTTGGTGCACGAGATCTGCTCGCCGAAGAACGCCTTGTTGTTGCTCACGTCGGTCCAGCCCAGCACGTCCTCGATCATCGTCTCCTGATAGAACTTGCGGCAGAAGTCCACCGCCTTGGCGGTCTCCGAGGAGTCGATGAGGACCGTCTTGCCGTCCTTGTCCACCTCGCGCCCGCCGTAGGACCAGAGCAGGGGGTACATCCAGCCGTGGTTGTCGCCGAAGCCGTGTCCGATCTCGAAGCCGAAGGGGTGGCCCTTCTTCTTGAGCATGCGGCCGACCGTGAGGAGGTCCTCCCAGGTGTCCGGGAACTTGGTGACCCCGACTTCCTTGAACCAGTCGGTCCGGTACACCTCGAGCTGGCCGATGTTGCCCCACGGCAGCGCCTTCCACTTCTTGTTCACCACCACCGCGTCGAAGATGTTGTCGTGCCAGGGGCCGATCTTCTTGCCGATCTCGGCCGCGATGTCGCTGACGTCGAGCAGGCTCTGGTCGAACAGGTGCGGCCAGTTGAGGCCGGTGGCCACGATCTCCGGGCCCGACTTGGTCTCGACGATCGTGGTGAGACGGGTGAGCATGCTGCCCACGCTGACCGGCTCGTAGCCGACCTTGACCCCGGTGGCCTTCTCGTACTCGGGGGCGAGCGTCTTCACGAAGAAGTCGTCGAAGCCCTTGATGAACGAGCTCTCGTGGACGACGGTCAGCGACTTGGTCGCGCCGTTCGCCCGCCAGGGGGTGAGAGCGGCCGCGGCGCCGCCGGCCAGGGCCGTGCTGAGAAACTGGCGTCGAGTGGTGCTCATGAGGCCTCCTCCGCGAAGTGGCAGACCGATAGGAACGGGTTCACGGCTCGGGACACACAGGGGGGAGCTAGCGCGCACCGGTCACGGCGCACGGACAGGACCGATCGGGATTCAGGCACACACGTCATCCGTGCCTCCGAGAGACCAGCCGTTTCAGGCGTGTCCGGCACTCTAGGCCGGTCCTACCAGCCTGTCAAGGGTGCGGGGGGTGGATCTTGACCGATCTTGACGCTGGTGGGGGCCCGGAGCTACCGTCGGACGCCCGACGGCGCCGGACCGCCGGTGCGTGGCGTGCCTCTCGGTGTCCGGAAGGAGGAGGCTCGATGCCCGATCGCCGCCTGTCCGCCCTGCGTGTCGTCCTCGTCGTGGTTGGCCTGATCTTCCTGGTCGGGGTGTTCCCGCTCACCCGCCTCTGGCCCGCGGGCTGGAGCTGGGGAACCGGACACTCGCACTACTTGTTCATGATCGTTGGGGTCTACGCGACCCTGGGCGTGTTCCTGCTGATAGCGTCGCGGGACCCGCTGGCCCACCGGAGCCTCATCTGGTTCACGGTGTGGTCGAGTGTGGTCCACGCCCTCATCATGGGTTGGCAGGCGGTGGCCGATCCCGCCGAGCGGGGGCACCTGCTCGGGGACGTGCCCGCGCTGCTGATCGTCGCGATCGCGCTCGCGGTCCTGACTCCGGCCCCCGGGAGTCACGCGCGGGCGTGAGACGGGAGCCGGATCAACGAGCCGGGGCGACCTCGTCCGGCTGGTGCCGCCGCCTCGACCTGATCCGGGCGACGACCAGCGCCACGATCAGGATCCCGCCGAGAGTCGGCCAGCGAAGCGCGAGGCGCAGCATCCCCGCCGTCGCGAGCCGGCGCGTGAGTCCGGTGCCCGCGCCGCGGTAGAGGGCGGGCAGCCGCGCCAGATCACCGGCGGTGGCGCGGCGATCGAAGACGCGTTGCAGGATTTCCCGCGTGAGCGCCGTCATGCGCGGAAAGAACTACCCGGTACGTTTTCTTGCCCAGGATCGAGCGCTCCCCCGCGCAGCTTCTCCCGCGCGGTGTCCAATCGGGTCGAGATCTGCTCCTTGGCCTGGTCGAGAAGGGTCTCCGACCGGTCTTTCATGGTCCCGAGGATCCCATCGAGCTTTTCCCGCGCCGGTCCCGCGTTGCCCTGCGCGTACTCACGGATGGAATCGCGATACTTCCATACCACCACCCCGGCGATTGCCGCCACCAGAAGTCGTCCGAGCATTGTGCTCCTCCTTGGTTGATTCTTCGCTGGCACCATGAGACAGCATCTCCTGTGCCACGGAACCGAGGAGGCGGGACGGGCGGTAGCGACCGGTCTGTTCAGCGGGCCGGCGAGGAGCCGGCTCCGCCGTCCACCACCTCCATCAGCGCCTCGAGGCCCCGGTGGAAGGTCGGGGCGCCGCCCGGCACCACGCACGCCTCCAGCACCTCGAACAGCTCCGCGGGCGTCGCGCCGAGCTGGATGGCCCGCTTCATGTGGGCCACCAGGCCGCCGCGCTCGCCGCCCCGGAAGCAGAGGAGCGCGATGGCCACGAACTCGCGCACCTTGGCCGAGACATGGCGGCCCTCGCCGAGCGAGAGCTCGTAGAGGCGGTTGTAGCTCTCCACGAACTGGGGGTCCTGCCGGGCCGCGAACTCCCACTCCGGGTACATGTAGCCGCGCGCCGCCTTCATCCTCGCGATCAGCGCCTCGGCCTGCTGCGCCCGCTCCTGGTCGTCGCTCAAGACGGTAGTCCCTTTCTCGTATCCGCTCGCCTCGCCTTCGGCGGCAGCTCGCCCTGCTTTCTCGTATCCGCTCGCCTCGCCTTCGGCGGCAGCTCGCCCTGCTTTCTCGTATCCGCTCGCCTCGCCTTCGGCTGCAGCTCGCCCTACTTTGGCAGGCCGAGCACCCGCTCGCCGATGATGTTGCGCTGGATCTCGCTGGTGCCCCCCGCGATCGTGTACTGCTGCGCGCTCAGCACCCGGTTGTACCAGCGAGGCCCGTCCGGCACCTGCGCGCTGGCCCGGTTCACCAGCGCGTGCGGCCCCAGCAGCTCGCCCGCGAAGTCCGCGATGCGGACGCCGAGCTCGGAGCCGAAGAGCTTGAGGATCGAGCCCTCGGGCCCGGGCGGCTCGCCGCGGAGCTGGCGGGTCAGGTTGCGCATCCGGGTGTAGCGCTGGCACTGGGCCTCGATCACGAGCTGGGCGAAGCGCTGCCGGATGACCGGATGCTCCCACGCGGGCCGGCCGTCGAGCGGGACGGTCATGGCCAGCGCGCGGAGGCGGGCGAGCTGCTCCTCGTGGCCGCGACCGCCTCCGCCCTTGCGCTCGTACATGAGCGTGGTCATCGCGGGCTTCCAGCCCTCGTTCTGCCGGCCGATCAGGTTCGTCTTCGGCACCGCCACGTCGACGAAGAACACTTCGTTGAAGTGGCGGTGGCCGTTCAGCAGCACGAGCGGCCGCACCGTGACCCCGGGGGTCTTCATGTCCACCAGCAGGTAGCTGATGCCGCGATGCTTGGGCGCGGAGGGGTCGGTGCGGACCAGCAGGTAGATCCAGTCCGCGAACTGCGCGCCCGACGTCCACACCTTCTGCCCGTTGACCACGAAGTGGTCCCCGCGGTCCTCCGCGCGCGTGCTGAGGCTCGCGAGGTCCGAGCCCGCCCCCGGCTCGGAGTACCCCTGGCACCAGATGTCGTCCGCGCCGAGGATGCGGGGCAGGTAGCGCTGCTTCTGCGCCTCGGTACCCCACTCGATGATGGTCGGCCCCGCCATGCCGATGCCGGAGTACCCCGGCAGCACCGGAGCGCGCGCCCGGAAGCACTCCTCGTCGTAGATGACCTGCTCCATGAGGGTGGCCCCGCGGCCGCCGTACTGGGTGGGCCACGAGATGCCGACCCAGCCCGCCGCGTACATCCGCCGCTGCCACGCGCGCCGCCGCTCGAACGTCTCCCGATCCGGCGCCACCCGCTCGTCGGTGGGATCCTCGATGCGCAGGTCGTCGGTGAGATTGTCCGCGAGCCAGCGGCGGATCTCGGCGCGGAACCGATCCTGCTCGGGCGTGTAGGTGAAATCCATGCGCCACGTTCTAGCACCGCTGCGCGCCCGACTCAAGGCGTGCTACAGTCGCGATATCGCGACGCGTGATCCTCTGGTCACGGAGGCGGCATTGGCCCACAAAGGCATGAAGTTCGGCATCTTCCTGGCGCCGTTCCACAAGGTCGGCGAGAACCCCACGCTGGCCATGAACCGCGACATGGAGCTGATCGAGTGGATGGACCATCTCGGCTACGACGAGGTGTGGATCGGCGAGCACCACTCCGCGGGCTGGGAGCTGATCGCCTCGCCCGAGGTCTTCATCGCCGCCGCGGCCGAGCGCACGCGCCACATCATGCTGGGCTCCGGAGTCACGAGCCTCCCCTACCACCACCCGCTGATGGTCGCCCAGCGCTTCGTGCAGCTCGACCACATGACGCGCGGCCGGGCCATGCTCGGCATCGGGCCGGGCGCGCTCGTCTCCGACGCCTACATGATGGGCATCGAGCCGGTCACCCAGCGCGCGCGGATGGACGAGTCGCTCGACGCGATCATGCAGCTGCTCCGGTGCGAGGAGCCGGTCACGATGAAGACCGACTGGTTCGAGCTGCGCGAGGCGCGGCTGCACCTGGCGCCCTACACCGACCCGCACTTTCCGATCGCGGTGGCGAGCACGATCACCCCGGCGGGGGTGATGACCGCGGGCAAGCACGGCATCGGGGTGCTGTCACTCGGCGCCGGCCTGCCCGGCGGGCCCGAGGCGCTCTCCAACCAGTGGAAGATCGCGGAGGAGACCGCGGCCCAGCACGGCAAGACCATGGACCGGAAGAACTGGCGGCTGGTGGTCAACGTGCACGTCTCCGACGACGACGAGCAGGCGCTGCGCGAGGTCAACCACGGCGAGAGGCACGAGACCGTGACCTACTTCGAGGACACCCTGGGCCGTCCGCCCGGCCGGGCGGACGATCCGCTGCGCGACGGGGTCAAGATGGGGACCACCCTGGTCGGCACCCCGGACACGGTCATCCGCGGCATCGAGCGTCTCGAGCAGCTGAGCGCGGGCGGCTTCGGAGGCGTGCTCTTCCGGGCTCACGAGTGGGCGAACCGCGAGCAGACCCTCAAGAGCTACGAGCTGTTCGCGCGCTACGTGATGCCGCGCTTCCAGGGCTCGCTCACCGCCGTCCGCGATTCCAACGAGTGGGCTCGCGGCAACCGCAAGACCATCTTCAGCCCCAACGTCGAGGCGGTACGCCGCGCGTTCACCGACGCGGGGCGGGCGGTGCCGGCCGAGTACCGGACGCGCACCGTGGGGGCGCGGGACGTCGACGAGCCCACGCCGGGTCGCTAGCGTCGGCGCGCCGTCGGGGCGCCTCCGAGGCTACGGCCGCAGGGTCGTCCTCCAGGAGGCGCCGGAGTACCGGCGCGACCCGGGCTTCGGCCGGGAGTACCGCTTCCCGTACGGCTGGCTCTAGCTACTCACCAGATCTTCGTCTCGCCCGGCTCCAGGATCCAGGCCAGCCCTGGATCGACGTGGCGCCGCTCGAGCTCGGCGGCGAGCCGCTTCGGCGGCTCGTCGTAGGGCTCGCGGGCGAGGGCGAAGGTCCCCCAGTGCACGCCCAGGAAATGGGTGGCGTGCAGGTCCATCGCGGCCTGGACCGCCTCCTCCGGTGAGATGTGCACCGGCTTCGCGATGTCGCGCGGGGTGTAGGAGCCGATCGGCAGGGCGGCGAGGTCGAAGGGCCCGAAGGTGTCGCCCGCCTCCTTGAAGTGGCGGTAGTAGCCGGTGTCACCCGCGAAGTAGAAGCGCTTGGATCCGAGCACCGCCCACGCGGACCACAGCCGCCGCCCCTGGTCGATGGCGGTGCGTCCTCCGCCGTGCTGGGCCGGCAGGCACACGATGGTGAGCCCGCGGAGGGTCACCGACTCGCCCCAGTCGAGCTCGATCGCGTTCCTGATGCCGCGGTCCGCCAGCCACGACTTGATCCCGAGCGGCACGATGAACACCGGATCGAAGGTGCGGGCCAGCCGCCTCACCGTGTCCTCGTCCAGGTGGTCGTAGTGGTCGTGGGAGATCAGCACGAAGTCGATCTTGGGCAGCCGCTCGAACGGGACCCCCGGCGGCGTGTACCGGCGAACCCCGATGCGCCCGCTGAACGGCCCGCTCCGCTGCGCCCAGGTGGGATCGGTGAGGAATGTCACGTGATCGAGCTGGACGAGCACGGTGGAATGACCGATCCAGGTGACGGTGGGCCGGGTGTTGGCCCGCAGCGCGGCCAGGTCCGGCTTGGCCAGGGGGAGGGCCGCCACCCGGTGCTCGGTGAAGAGCCACGTGCCGCCGATCACCAGCGAGTGCAGACGCGCCCAGTAGGAGGCGCGGCGGTACGCGGGATCGACGTTCTTGTAGGCGTGGCCCACGTGTCGAGCCCGCGCGACCCCCCCGACGGGGTACGCGGCCAGCGGTGGCGGCGTGGTCGACGCGGGGCCGCCCGGATCCGGCGCGGCGGCCGCCCCCGGCGCGGCGGGCGCGGGGGAGGTGGAGGCAACGGTGGCGGTCGCGGGGCCGCCCGATGGCCGGTGCGCGGCGCCGTCGACCCCGGGCAGGACCAGGAGCCCGGCGACGAGGAGAATCGCGAGGATCGCCATGGGACCAGCGTACCCCCGCCCGCCAGTCACAGCTGGTCGCGGACCGGCACCGCCAGGAATTCCAGTACCCGGCTCATGAGTCCGCGGCTGGCCCAGCGCTTGTACGTCACGACGCCGGACTCCGACAGGTCCTTCTCGAAGACCTGCTCCAGACGCCTGGCCACTCCCGCGTCGTAGATGACGAGGTTCAGCTCCTCGTTCAGCGCGAACGAGCGGCGGTCGAGGTTGGTGCTGCCCACGGTGGCCCACATGGAGTCGATCACCATGGTCTTGGCGTGCAGCATGGCGGGCTTGTACTCGTGAATCTCGATCCCCTCCTTGAGGAGGCGCCCGAACCCGCCGCGGCTCGCCTGCCGCACCAGGTTGTGATCGATGGCGCCGGGCAGCAGCAGCACCACCCGGACTCCGCGCCGCCGCGCCTGGATCAGGGTCTCCACCATCTTCTCGTCCGGGACGAAGTACGGATTGGTGATGTAGATGGAGCGCCGCGCGGCGGTCATCGCGAGGAGGAACATGGTGTACATCGCCACGCTGCCACCCGCGGGCGAGCTGCGGACCACCTGGGCATCGACCCCGCCCTTGACCTCGAGCGGACGCGGGAAGTACGCCGGGCCGCCGAGGGCCACCCCGGTGGCCTCGAGCCAGTTCTCCGCGAACGCGCCCTGCAGCTGCTCCACCACCGGCCCCTCGACCCGCACGTCGGTGTCGCGCCAGTGACCGTCCTGCTTGCCGTTGCCGCTCCACTTGCCGCTCGTGCCGGAGCCTCCCGTGAAGCCCACCACGCCGTCCACCACCAGGATGCGGCGGTGGTTCCGCTCGTTCACCCGATCGAACGTCCAGGGGGTGAGGGGCCGGTAGGACGCGACCTGGCACCCCGCCTCGACCATCCAGTCGCGATACTGGACGGGCATCGCGAGGGCGCCCACCGCGTCGAGCAGCACGTGCACCGGGAGCCCGGCCCGGCACCGCTCGGCGAGGGCCTGCGCGGTGTCGGCGGCGGGCGCGCCCTCCTCGAACACATACTGGGCGTAGGTGATGCTCTTGCGCGCCGCGCGGATGGCCGCGATCTTGGCCGGGAAGATCTGATCCCCGTTCAGGAGCACCTCGACCCGGTTGCCGGGCACCACCGCGTTACCGGTGTACGCGACGAGGGTGGAGCGGAAGGCGGGCTCTCCCATCTGGAGCGCGGGCAGCTCCAGATGGGGCTGGACGTGGCTGCACCCCCCGCCGGCCAGCGTCAGTGCCAGAAGCGCGCCGGCGGCGACCGCGGCTCGGCGGCTCACAGCCGGCGGAGCTGCTCGATGCGGTCGTCGGTCGCGGGATGCGTGCTCAGGAAGCCGCCGCCCCCGTCGGATCCCCCGGACGAGTTCATCAGCCAGGTGAGGGTGTTGATCATGAGGTCCTTGTTCCGGCCCACCCGCTGCAAGAGCTCCACCCCGTGGCGGTCCGCGGCGTACTCCTCACTCCGGCTGTACTTGCTCTGGATGAGGGCGCCGGCGACCGGGACCACGCGCCCCGCGCCGGGGATGATCTGATCCAGGATCACCGCGCCGATGCCGAGCCCGGTGCCGAGGGCCTGGGCCTTGGCCACGTGGCCGAGATCCTCGTGCGCGACCTCGTGCGCGAGGACCGCCAGCAGCTGGTCGTCGTTGGCCTTCTGGAGGAGCCCGGTGGTGACGTAGAACTCCCCGTTTCCGCCGTTGGCCGCGTTGATCTGCGGATCGTCGAGAATCCCCACCTTGACATGGCCCGGCGACAGCGGCTTGTCCATGACCTTGAGCAGCGGGATCATCGCCTTCTTGAGCCGCTCGACCTGGGCCGGATCGACCGTCTTCTGACTGGCGGTGGAGGCCGGAGGCGGCGTCTCGGTCCGCCGGGCCGGCGTCGAGGGCGACGTGGTCTCGAGGGCGCAGCCGGCCAGCAGCGCGGTCGCGGCCAGGAGGCCCCCGATGGCGGCCCGGCGGCTCATCGCGACGCCCGCGGCGCGCGACCAGGACGGAGCACGTCCTGCCCCGCCTGCAGCGTCGAGGTCACCTGCTCCTTGGCGCTGTCGAACAGCCCCTCCGCGGTGGACTGCACCGAGCGCAGGCCGTCCGCCGCGGCCAGCCGCGCGCTGCGCCCGCGGCCGTCCGCGAATCGACGCAGCTCCTCACCCCACACGTACACCGCGATTGCTCCCACGATTGCTCCGAGCACGAACCGGCTCATCTCGAATCCTCCTTGCGTCGCGGCTTACGCCGCGCTGCGGATTGGCCACTCGACCCCTGCGCTCCGCTCCATCACGTGGCCGCACGGCGCGAGCTCGATCACGAGGTCCTCGCCCCGCTCGTGCCAGTCCTCGATGGACCGGAACGTGCCGCACGACCGGCAGAACAGCGTCGGTGTTCCGTTCATGGCGTGGATCCTCTCGGCGCCTCGCTGGTGCGGGCGCAGTCCGGACAGATCTCGAGGTCGGCGTCGTAGGCGATCCCGTGGATCGGGCATCGCACCACCGGTGGCGCGGCGGACGGGGTCCCGGACCGCCATAGCAGTCCGAGCCCCACTCCGACGGCGGCCAGCACGGCGGCCGCGACCATACGATTCACGGGGCGATTCACGGGTCGACGCGCCGGAGGCGCCGGCCACCCCACCAGCCGGCTCGCCATCGCTCGCGCGCCCATCAGAGTCGCCCCGTGAGCAGAAGGACGATCAGGATCAGCAGCACGAGACCGGCCCCGCCACTCGGGTAGTAGCCCCAGCCCGAGCTGTACGGCCAGGTCGGCAGCGAGCCCAGCAGGATCAGCACCAGCAACACGATCAGGATGATTGACACCGTGCGTCCCCCCTTTCGGTGACGTCTCGTCGTCCGGTGACGTCTGGTCGCCGGCACCCGGCGGACGACGGGTCGCCCCGTCGCCCGCCGTCGCGGGCGCCGCTACTGCTTGCGCTCACCCTGTCCGCCCTGACCCGGCTGCGGCTGTGGATTGCGGCCGGGATCCTGCTGCTGCTGGCCCTGACGGCCCTTGTCTTGACCGGGCTGGCCGTGACCGGGCTGACCCTGCCCCGGCTGCCCCTGAGTCTCGCGACCCTTCTCCATGGTGCCCATCGTGACCACTCCTTTCCGCCGGCGCCGCGAGGCGCCGACCTCCCGGCCGCTTCAGCGGGCCCGGGACTTCCGCCGCCGCTTGGGAATGCGAGCCCCCGAGCGGCGCGCCTCGCTGAGCGCGATGGCGACGGCCTGCTTCCGCTTCTTCACCTTGCGTCCCGAGGACGAGCGGAGCGACTTCCGCTTGTACTCGCCCATCACCTTCTTGACCTTCCGGCGACCCTTGCCCACCTTCTTCCGACCGCGGGTCTTGCGCGTGCGGGCCATCGGGGGCCTACTGCTTGGCGAACGCCAGCTCGTTCTTCACCGACTTCACGCCGGGGACGCTGCGCGCCATCTCGGAGGCCTTGGCGCTGGCGCCGATGGTGGGCACGTCACCGGTCAGCGTCACCACGCCGCCGTCGGCGCGCACGTCGACCTTCTTCAGCTGCGTGTCGCGGCGGACCTTGGTCTCGACCGCCTTGGCGATGTCCTTGTCGTTGGCGTCGACCGCCTTGCGGGCGGTGGGCGCCACCACCTGGAGGTCGTTCTTCACGGACTGCACGCCCTCGATGCCCTTGGCCACGTCCGCGGCGGCGCTCTTGGCCTCGTCGGAGTCGACCTTGCCGCGCAGGTGCACGACGCCCTTCATGGTGTCGACACTGACCTGGGTGCCCTTCACGCGCTCGTCGGCGAAGAGGGCGATCTTGGTCTTCGACGTGATCCAGCTGTCGCTGACCATCGTCTTGGCTTCCTGGGTGGTGCTCTTGGCCTTGTCCTTCGTCTGCTCCATCTTGCTCTGGGCGCCCGCGGTGTAGGGGGCGACCGCGAGCAGCGAGGTCAGAACCGTGGCGGTCATCATCGTGGTGCCGTACCGCATGTGCGTATCCTCCTTGTACGAGTTGACTGCGCAGTGGTTACCGCTTCGGGATCGGCGGCGGCGCCGGCGGGCTCGCGCCCGCGGGCACCCACACCCAGTAGTGCGGCGAAGCGGTGCTCCCATCCCCATAGAGCGTCCAGCGGCCTTCCGGATACGTCACCACCTGGGTGGTCGGGGCCTGCGCCACGACGGGTGGCGCGGGCGCGGTGACGACCCGCTCCTTCTCGGTGCTGCTGTAGATGCACCCGCCGACGCCGGTCGCAACCACCGCGACGGTCAGCGCGAGCGGAGCGAATCGGGCTCGAAGTGTCATGGCGTCGTCGTCCCTACTTCGCGGGTGCCGGACGAGGCGAATCGGTGCCCGGTCGGCGCGAGCGGCCTTCCTCGTCGAGCTGCACGGGCCGGCCCGCGCCCGCCTCATGGTCGCTGCGCTCCGCGTCGTGGTCGAACGCGCCCTCGCGAGGCGTGCCCGTCTCGCGATCAGGATCCTGTTGATCCTTCCGTCCGATGCGTGGCGTCCCTTTCGGCTCTTCCTTCATGTGCTCCTCCCGGATGCGGCATCGACTGCGTCGAGCGTGACGACGGGATAGGGAGGCAAGGCATGTGCCACCGCTCTAAGTGCGCGGACCGGTGCGGAGAATTCGTGTTCCCGCGCTCCCGAGCGCAAGGCCCTTCGGAAAAGACGCCCGCGTCATTCCTTCCGCCGCGCGCGCTGGTGCGGAACGTGCACCGAGAAGCGCGAATGACCGAAGCGGTGACCACTCGATCGGAGGGAGACGCGATGCCGACGACGATGATCGACGAGCCGAGAACGTATCGAACCCAGGCCGCGCGGCCCGCGCGGGGCCGCGGCCACGCGCTGCGCGAAGGCGTCGTGGTCGGCCTGATCGGCGCGGCGATCGCCATGGTGTTGTTCCTGATCGTGGACGTCGCGGCCGGGATGCCGCTGCGCACGCCCGCGATGCTGGGCGCGGCGCTCTTCCACGGCGTGCGCGGCGGCGGCGCGGTGACGGTGACCGCGCCCCTGGTGCTGGGCTACACCCTCGTGCACCTGGCCGGCTTCGTGGCCTTCGGGCTCGCGGTATCGGGCCTCTTCGCCCTCGCGGAGCGCGAGAAGAGGGTGCTGGCCCTCATCTTCATGCTGGGCTGCTGCCTGGCGGTGCTCTTCGGGGCGATGGTCTACGTGCTCGCGCAGTGGCTGCGGGAGGCGATGACGCCCTGGATCTTCCTCTCCGGACACCTGCTGGCCGCCGCGGGCGTGGTGGTGGCCCTGATGTACTTCCACGGCCGGCTCATCCGTCAGTTTCCGGAGGCGGGCGAGTAAGCGCTACCGGGAAGATCCGACCGGGATGGGCCGGCCGTTCCCGCTACCGGATCCAGACCGACTTCACGTTGACGAACTCGCGGATGCCGTACTCGGACAGCTCGCGCCCGTAGCCGGAGCGCTTGATGCCCCCGAAGGGTAGGCGCGGATCGGACTTGACCACGCCGTTGACGAAGACCGCGCCCGCCTCGACCTCCGCCGCGAGGCGCTCGGCGCGGGCGAGGTCGCGCGTCCACAGAGAGGCGCCGAGGCCGAACGAGGAGTCGTTGGCGAGCCGGATCGCGTCCCCCTCGTCCTTGGCGCGGATCACCGCGGCCACCGGGCCGAAGGTCTCCTCGTCGAAGGCGGGCATGCCGCGGTCCACCATCGAGAGCAGGGTGGGCGGATAGAACGCGCCACGGCCGGCCGGCACCGCGCCCCCGAGCAGGGTGCGGGCCCCGCGCTTCACCGACTCCGCGACCTGCTGGTGCAGCTCGTCGCGCAGGTCGACGCGCGCCTGGGGACCGACCTGGGTGTCGCGGGAGGTAGGGTCGCCCATCCGGCGCGAGGCGAGCTCCTCGCGGAAGCGCTCCAGGAAGCGGTCGGCCACCGCGTCCACCACGATGAACCGCTTGGACGCGATGCAGCTCTGGCCGCTGTTGACGAGGCGGCCCTCCGCCGCCCCCTTCGCGGCCACGTCGAGATCCGCGTCGGCCAGCACCACGAACGGATCGCTGCCCCCCAGCTCCAGGACCGTCTTCTTGATCTGGCGCCCGGCCTGCTCCGCCACCGCGCGGCCCGCGCGCTCGCTCCCGGTGAGGGTGGCGGCCACGATGCGCGGGTCCGCGATCAGCCCCTTCACCACCTGGGCGTCCGCCAGCACGGTGCGGAAGAGCCCGGAGGGGAAGCCGGCGCGGCGGAACACCTCCTCGATGGCCAGCGCGCAGCGCGGGACGTTGGAGGCGTGCTTGAGCACGCCCGCGTCGCCCGCCATCAGGGCGGGGGCCGCGAAGCGGAAGACCTGCCAGAAGGGGAAGTTCCAGGGCATCACCGCGAGCACCGCCCCCAGCGGGTCGAAGCGGACGTAGCTCCGGGAGGCGTCGGTCTCGCGGGTCTGCTCGGCGAGGAAGGCCTCCGCGTGCTCGGCGTAGTAGTCGCACGTGACCGCGCACTTCTCGACCTCGGCCTCCGACTGCACGATGGGCTTGCCCATCTCGCGAGTCATGATCGCGGCGTACTCGCTCTGGCGCGCGCGCAGCTCGGCGGCCGCCTTGTGCATGAGGGCGGAGCGGCGGCTCCAGGGCTGGGTGCGCCACTCCAGGAAGGCGGCGTGCGCGCCGGCCACGATCTGCTCGACCTGCGCCGCCGAGGTGGGCTCGAGGGTCTCGATGACCTCGCCGGTGGCTGGATTCACGGACTGGATGCTCATGGGCCTCCTCCTTTGCGGGTGGCTAGAGTGTGGACCCGCCGTCGGGGCACGGCAACCGGAGGCCGGCCGGCGGCGCGGAGTCGCCGGCCCTGCTCACCGCGGGGCGGCAGTCGCGCGACTACGGCTCGTGCGGATTCGAGAAGGCGGAGACGACTGCTTCCCGCTCAGGCCGCAGCGCATCCTGCGCGACCTGCGCGCCGCGATGGGGCGCGAGGACATCCTGATCTCGGACGTGAGCAGCCACAAGCTGGTTCGCCCTGCCCGCCACCTCGTGTGTCGGATCCGAGCCGGGGGCAGGGCAGGGGCCGACCGGCGGCACGCGACTTGCTGTCCATGCGGGCGTGCGAACGGTGTGGACGCTCTTCCGGCGCGCCGGGATCAAGTGGAACGCGGACGACTGCCTGACCCTCGGGGCCGCGCTCGCCTACTACACCGTCTTCTCTCTCGCCCCGGTCCTGGTCATCGTGATCGCGGTGGCCGGCGCGCTCTTCGGTTCCGAGGCGGCCCAGGGCGAGATCGTGGGCCAGATCCGGGGCCTCGTGGGCGACGAGGGCGCGACCGCCATCCAGTCCCTGGTGAGCAGCGCGAGCCGCCAGGGCCTCGGGCCGCGCGCCACCCTCATCGGCCTCGCGGTGCTGCTCTTCGGCTCCACCAGCGCGTTCAGCCAGCTCCAGGCCGCGCTGAACCGCATCTGGGAGGTGGAGGCCTCCACCCAGGCCGGGATCTGGCCGAAGGTGCGGTCGCGCTTCCTTTCGTTCGCGGCGGTCCTCGGGACCGGCTTTCTCCTGAGCGTGTCGCTGGTGCTGAGCGCGGCGGTGGCCGCGCTCGGCCGTCGGGGCTGGGGCGGGGCGGCCGCCGACCTGGTGGGCTCGATGGTCGTCCACACGCTGCTCTTCGCCATGATCTTCCGACTGCTGCCGGATGCCCCGATCCGCTGGCGCGACGTGTGGCTGGGGGCCGGGGTCACCGCGGGGCTGTTCGTGATCGGCAAGTGGATCATCGGCCTCTACCTGGGCCGCAGCGACATCGGCGCCGCCTACGGGGCCGCGAGCTGGGTGATCCTGGTGCTGGCGTGGGTCTACTACTCGGCCGAGATCGTGCTGTTCGGCGCCGAGTTCACCCACGCCCACGCCAAGAGCTCTCGAGAGAGCTCGCCTCATCCCCCTCTCCCCTCCGGGGGGAGGGCAGGGTGAGGGGGGCCCACGTCCCGCTCACCGCTTCCAGAACCCCTGCGACGGGATCCGGAACGCACGGTTGAAGCGCGAGGACGCGTTCTCCCACGCGATGATCATGGTCATCTCCGCGATGGTGTCGTCGTCG
>Ga0310813_10000156_pt1 | contig 50613 bp, 47 predicted proteins | sample YN3metagenome_FD_203086 | JGI IMG/M metagenome (GOLD analysis project Ga0310813, IMG submission 203086) | Soil microbial communities from experimental microcosm in Duke University, North Carolina, United States - YN3 | ecosystem: Engineered > Artificial ecosystem > Soil microcosm > Unclassified...
CCGGTGCTGGCGATGATCTCGTCGGATCTGAGACCGCTCATCACCGCGGTGAGGCCCATCGGAACGGTGATCCGCGCCGACCAGGTCTGGCGGATGCCGGGGCTGTCCTGGGTCGGGATCCAGGTCCGGTTGAGGATCGCCTGACCCTGGCTGAACAGGAAGGGCTGGCGCTTGCCGGCGGTCTGCTCGGGGGTCAGCCATTGCAGCGCCGCCGCGTCGCGGGCGGTGTAAGCGATGCGGATCTTGTGCGTCGCTGCGCCGAGCTGGACGGTCAGCGGGCGACCGAGCGCGGCGTCCTTCGCGCCGTAGGCGAACGCCAGCGGCGCACCGGTCGCAGCGTCGGTTACCGCACTTACCTGATAGCCGTCGCTGTCGAGCACGATGGCGCGCGCGGTCGGCTGGCGGTCGATGTCGAGCGTCGCGGTGCCGTTCACCGCCTTGGCGGCGAAGTCGAAGCGGAGATCGAGGTCGACATGCGTCACCCGCGCTTCGAGCGGCCTTGCAAAGCTGTGCGGATCAGTCGCGTCGGCGGTGGCCAGCACCGGAGCGACTGAGGGCGCTGACAGGTTGCCGGGGCCCATCGTCTGACACGCCGAAAGGGCGAGCGCGGATGCAAGCAAGAGAGCGATGCGGGTCATGTTTTTCCTTAGCGAGGCTTGGCGCCTGAAATGACACAATGGACGATTCACGCCCGTCGTCGACGCGGCTGACCTATGAGTGAAACAGTGGCCTCCGCGATGGCTTAGGCGGCGCCACAAGGCAAGTTTCGAGCCCGATGCGGCGCGTAAGTCTTTGCCTCCACACAACGAAATCCGGCGCAATCCAAAATTCATAACTTTGCGAAACAATGTTTGTGTGCCGAGACTATAAAGGAAAGCAACATCATGCGTTCTTTCAAGAGTAGGGCAACGACCGCCGTTAGCGCGCTGGCGCTGTCAATCTCCTTTGCCGTTCAAGGCTCGCCCGCCGCGGCGCAGGCCACTCCCGACACGGTAGTGAGCGTCTGTTCAGGGGTTAGCCTGCCGCGATCGGTCGTGACGTCGATCATCGATCCGGTCGTCACCGGCATTTACGCGCCGATCGAAACCAACATCAACGGGACGCTCAGCGTTCTCACCAATCCGTTGCTCGGAATCACGGGTCTTCCGGCGCCGCTCAGCGTCAACGTCAACGGCTTGCTGACATCGGCCGCGAGCGGATCGAACATTACGCTGGAAGTTATCGCTCAGGACGGCACCCTGGTCGGGCCGGGCGATCCCTGCAACGCGCAGGCGGACAGTTTCATCCTGTCGAACCCCAAGGGCGTGTCGATCGGCGGTAACGCGATCACCGGCCTTGGCGCGTCGGGACAGGAAGCGGTGGCTGGAGAGATCAATTCGATCGCCATCGGCAATCGCGCGCAGACCGACCCGCTGGCGCTGGGATCGATCGCGATCGGCACCGACGCCACCATCGGCGCGGGCGGAACCGCGTCCGTCGCGCTTGGCCAAGGCAGTAATGTCACCGTGGCGAACAGCGTCGCGCTGGGCGCGGGATCGGTCGCTTCGCGGGGGCCCCAGCCAGGCTCGGTCGGCGAGGTGTCGGTCGGCGCTCCGGGGGCGCTGCGTCAGATCACCAACGTCGCCGACGGCACCGCTGCCAGCGACGCCGCCACGGTCGGCCAGCTGCAGGCGGTCGCAACCCAGCTCACCGGCAATTCGGTCCAGTACAGCAATAGCAGCAGCACCAGCGTCGTGCTTGCGGGGGCGGGCGGAACCGTCGTCAGCAATGTCGCGGCCGGCGCCCTGTCGGCCTCGTCGAGCGAGGCGGTCAACGGATCGCAGCTGTTCGCCACCAATCAGCAGGTCGTCGCCAACACCAGCAATATCACTACGCTTCAGGGCGATGTGACGCAGTTGCAGACCGACGTGGCGAACCACGCAACGGCGATCGCCAATCTGTCGGTCGGCATGGCGGGCAATGTGACCAATATCACCCAGCTCCAGGTCGACGTGGTGGATATCCGCACCGATCTCGATGCCTTGTCGCAGACGGTCACCAACCTCACCATCGGCAATGCCGGCCCGGTTCGCTACAGCAATGCGGCGACCCCGACGGTCGAGAATGGCGGCACCGCGACGAATGACGTGACCCTGGTCGGAGCGAGCGTCGGGGCGGTGCGGGTCCATAATGTCGCGGCTGGTGTGGTCGCGGCAGGCTCGACCGACGCGGTGAACGGCGGCCAGCTCGCGGCTACCAATGCCACGGTGGCGACGGTGCAGGTAACCGCCGACCAGGCGCTGGCTTTGGGCCAGAATGCGGTCGCTTACGACAGCACGGCGCGGACCAGCGTGACTCTGGGCGGGTCCGGGGCAAGTCAGGTCGTGCAACTGCGCAATGTCGCCGCAGGAACGCTCGGCACGGACGCGGTCAATCTCAATCAGGTCCGCGACCTTGCCGACAATGCGTTGCGCTCGGCCAACGCCTATACCGACCAGCGCCTGTCTGCCTTGAACTTCAATCTCGGCGAAGCGCGCAAGGAAGCGCGGGCGGGCTCGGCGGCGGCGCTGGCCGCGGCGGGCATGCCGCAGGCGATGGATGCCGGCGCCAACATGATCGCGGCCGGGGTCGGCACCTATGGCGGCCGCACCGCGATCGCCATCGGCGGCTCGCATCGCACCGACGATGGCAAGGCGGTGTTCCGGATCGGGGTCACCTACGACAGCAGCAGCCGGGTCGGCGCCAGCGGCGGCGCCGGTATCCAGTTCTGACTTGGCGCGGCGGGGAGCGCGACCATGAGCGTGCTCCCCGCCGTGCCCCGCTCGCAATAAACGGGGCGGCCCGCTATATGCGGGCAGATGGCCACCGACAGCGCCCTTCTGTCCGACCAGCCGCCGGCCCGCCGCCGAGCGCGGGCGCTGGCGCCGCGCAAGGGGCCGATCGCGCGCAGCGTCGGGCTCGACGCACCTTTCTTCGCGGACAAGAACCGCGCCTTCTGGGTGCTGCAATCGGCCGGCTGGATCGGCTATTTCCTGCTGCGCACGCTGGGCGGCATTGCCAATGCCGTACCGGCAATGTGGGTGGTGCACACCCTGCTGCTGACTGCCACCGGCTATTCGCTGACCCTGCTGCTCGCCAGCCTCTACCGCCGCCTGATCACCATGCGGGCGATCTACACGGTGATCATCAGCCTTGCCGCGGTGGGGCTGGCATCGGGCGCCTTTTCGGTGATCGAGACCTGGAGCCACGCGACCTTTATCCGTCCTGGCGCGAAACCGGTCGGCGTGCAGTTGCTGAGCCCGATCCTGCTCAATTTCGCCCTGCTGGCGGCGTGGTCGGCGCTGTATTACGGGATCAATTACTACCTGCTGCTGGAAGAAGAGATCGACCAGCGCACCCGGCTGGAAAGCCAGGCGTCGAGCGCGCAGCTGGCGATGCTGCGCTACCAGCTCAATCCGCATTTCCTGTTCAATACGCTGAATTCGATTTCGACGCTGGTGCTGCTGAAGCAGACCGAGCGGGCCAATGCGATGCTGGCACGGCTGTCGAGCTTTCTTCGCTACACGCTGGCGAACGAGCCCACCGCGCAGGTCACGCTGGCGCAGGAAGTAGAGACGCTGAAGCTTTATCTCGAGATCGAGAAGATGCGCTTCGAGGATCGCCTGCGGCCGCATTTCCGGATTGAGGCCGCGACCATCGGGGCGCGGTTGCCGAGCCTGCTGCTGCAGCCGCTGATCGAGAATGCGATCAAATATGCGGTGACGCCGAGCGAAAGCGGGGCCGATATCTGGGTTACCGCGACGCCCGAAGGCGACAGCGTGCGGATCGAGGTGGCCGATAATGGGGCTGGCGGCCAGGATGCGCTGGTCGCCACGCAGTCGACCGGTGTCGGTCTGGCGAATACCCGCGACCGTCTGGCGCAAGCCTATGGCGAGCGGCATCGTTTCGCGACACGCAAGAACGAACAAGGGGGCTTTAGCGTTATTGTCGAAATTCCGCTCGACGCGCGGCCGCTCGGCTGACGCGAAGACACGGATCAGAACCGAAAAGGACCTCCATGACCATTCGCACCATCCTCGTCGACGACGAGCCGCTGGCCACCCAGGGGCTGATGCTCCGGCTCCAGGCGCATGACGATGTCGAGGTGATCGCCACCGCCAACAACGGCCGCGAAGCGATCCGCGCGATCAAGACCCACAAGCCCGATCTCGTGTTTCTCGACATCCAGATGCCGGGTTTCGACGGCTTTTCGGTGATCCAGGGGCTGATGGATGTCGATCCGCCCTTGTTCGTGTTCGTGACCGCTTATTCCGAGCATGCGCTCCGCGCCTTCGAGGTGCAGGCGGTGGATTATCTCGAAAAGCCGGTGCTCGAGGACCGGTTGGCGACGACCATGGAGCGGGTCCGCCAGCGCCTCGCCGAAAAGGGCGCGCAGCAGCATGCCGAGCGGCTGGCCGAAGCGCTGGCCGAGCATGCCCCCGAAGCCGCCGAGGAGATCGGCGAAAGCGCGCCCGTCGCTGCGCCGGAATCGGGACGGTTCGAGAAGATGATCAACATCAAGGACCAGGGACAGATTTTCCGGGTCGATGTGGACACGATCGAGCGGATCGACGCCGCGGGCGACTACATGTGCATCCAGACCGGCGACAACACGCTGATCTTGCGCGAAACGATGAAGGATCTGGAGAAGCGGCTCGACCCCCGGCGGTTCCAGCGGGTGCACCGGTCGACCATCGTCAATCTCGATCTCGTCCGCCAGGTGAAGCCGCACACCAATGGCGAATGCTTCCTGGTCTTGAATTCAGGCGCGCAGGTAAAGGTCAGCCGCAGTTATCGCGATGTGGTGGCTCGCTTCGTGCATTGATCGAGGCGGTTGTCGCGGCGCGCCGCTGCGCTAGACTGAGCCCATGAGGGGCACGGGCGCGGAGGGTCTGGCAGGGTTCGATTTCAAGCGCATCCTCGGCATCGCCGATGCGCTGCCGATGCCGCTTGCGCTGATCGATCGGGACGAGCGCTATCTGTTCTGCAACCAGGCGCTGGCGGACTTTCTGGAGCGGCCCCGCAGCGCGATCCTCGGCCATCGGATGGCGGAGGTGATCGGGGAGGCCGCGTACCGGATCCGCCAGCCGATGATTGCCGCGGCGCTGGCCGGCGAAAAGCAATGGTTCGCCGCTGAATATGAGCATCCGAGCCGTGGCCCGGTTGCGATCCAGACCCAATATCTTCCGCAAGTGGCGGACGACGGCACGGTCTCCGGGATCGTGATCCTGATCAGCGATGTCACCGAACAACGGGTGGCGGAGCGGGCGATCCGCGAATCCGAAGCGCGATTCCGGCGGATCGCCAACAGCGCGCCGGCCATCATGTGGGTGACCCGGCTCGACCGGCACCGCGAGTTCGTCAACGACGCTTATCTCGATTTCGTCGGGATCACGCGCGACCAGGTCAACGCGCACGAATGGCGTGACTTCATCCATCCCGACGATTTCGATCGCATCGTGGCGGACAGCATGGCGGGCGAGGCGACCCGGCAACCCTTCGCCCTCGAGGCCCGCTACAAACGGGCGGACGGCGTGTATCGCTGGCTGCGCTCGGTCTCGAGTCCGCGATTCGGCCCCGATGGTGAGCTGATCGGGTTTATCGGCGCGGCTTTCGACGTCACGGTGGCCAAGGAAGCCGAACTCGAACTTCGCCGGCAGGTCGAAAAACGCACGGCCGAAGTGCGCGAAAGCGAGGTGCGTCTCCGGGCCATTTTCGACAGCGTGCGGGAAGTGGTCGTGCTGCTCGAGCCCGACGGCACGGTGCTGCAACTCAATCGCACCCAGGCGGACTGGCGCGAAAGCACCGCCGATGACGCGATCGGCCTGAAATTATGGGACGCCCCGACGGTTTCGGCCTTTCCCCAGCATCGCGACGCGGTTCGCGAGGCGATTGCCATGGCGGCGGCGGGGCATTCGATCAGCCGCGACATCGTGCTGGAGCGTGCGGACCTGCGCACCGCTTATCTCGACGTGTCGTTTCGACCGGTGCTGGGACAAAGCGGCGAGGTCCTGTTCATCCTGTTCGAAGCGCGCGACGTGACCGAACTCAAGGCCGCGCAGGAACAGCTTCGCCAGAGCCAGAAGATGGAGGCGCTTGGCCAGCTGACGGGCGGGATCGCGCATGATTTCAACAATCTGCTGACGGTGGTGGTGGGCGGTCTGGACCTGATCGTTCGCCGTGCCGAGGACCCGAAGCTCGAACGCTATGCCCGCAATGCACTGGAAGCGGCGGAGCGGGGCGCACGGCTGACGGCGCAGTTGCTGGCGTTCAGCCGGGTCTAGCGGCTCGAAGTCCGCCCGACCCTGGTCGCGCCGCTCATCACTAATATGCGGCCGTTGCTGCGGAATGTGCTGGGGCCCGGGATCGAGAAGAAGATCGATCTCGACACGGCGGCGGTGCCGGTGCTGGCTGATCCGACCCAGCTGGAGCTGGCGGTGCTGAACCTCGCGATCAACGCCCGCGACGCGATGCCGAATGGGGGGCTGCTTTCCATCACCACACGGCTTGTCGTGATCGACGACGATCCGGAGATGGCCGACGGCGACTATATCGAGCTCAGCATCGGCGACACCGGAACGGGCATGCCCGAGGACGTGGTCGCCCGGGCGTTCGATCCCTTTTTCACGACCAAGGAAATCGGCAAGGGCACCGGGCTGGGTCTCTCGATGGTCTATGGTGTCGCCCGTCAGTCGGGCGGCACCGCGCGGATCGAAAGCCGGATCGGCGAGGGGACCGTCGTGCGGTTGTATTTTCCGCGCGCCGAAAGCGCCGGGGTCGATGCGGAACCGCGCGGCCAGGCAGACGAAGGGCCGGCCGAGCGCGCCGAGCAGGCGGCGCGGGTGCTGGTGGTCGATGACGATCCCGACGTTCGGGGCTTTGTCGTCTCTACTCTCGAAGACCTGGGCTACGAGGTCACCGAGGCATCGGACGGCGAGGTTGCGCTGGCCGAATTCCGCCGTCAGGCACCAGATCTCGTGGTGCTCGACTATCTGATGCCGGGCATGTCCGGCGCCGAGGTCGCGCGCGAGATGCGCGGGGCGCGGCCCGAGCAGCCGATCCTGTTCGTATCGGGTTACAGCGAAACCGACGCCATTCGCGCCGCGGCGCCCGGGGCGACACTCTTGGCGAAGCCGTTCCGCGCCGACGCCCTTGCCGCCTCCATCCGTAAGGTGTTGAGCGGGGCCTGAGCCCCGCCCATTCGCTTGCCTTACAGCTTGACGCTCAGTTCCAGCCCGTAGGTCCGGGGCGTGCCGAAATTGGCGTACTCACCGGTGATCCCGTTGACCGCGCCGTTGCTCGGATTGGGCAGGCTGGTCGAGGGATCGCGGCGGTAGATATATTGTTCGTTGAACAGGTTGCGCGACCAGGCCGCCAGCGTGAACAGGTTGTTGCCGAACGCGATGTCGGCCAGCGCCAGCCGCGCGTTGACGACGAAGCTGCTGTCGTTCTTGGTCGCATACTCAGCGAAGCTTTGCGTCCCTTGGTTGTAATTGCCGTCCATGTGGAAGCGCAGCTTGGCGCTGTTCCAGGCGAGCGGCAGTTCATAGTCGATCGCGCCGTTGGCGACGTTGCGCGGCGTGAAGACGATGAACACCGGCACGAGCGGGCTGCCCGGGCGCTGGGGGTCGGCGGTGTCGGGCACCTTGGTGTAGGTGTAGGCGTAGGCGCCCGACAATTGCAGGTTGTCGGTCACGCGGGCGATGAAGTCGATCTCGAGCCCGCGGATCTTGGTCGTGCCGGGGGCATTGATCGTGTCCAGCGTGTTGCGGGTCGAGGTACCGCCGGTTGAGACGACGGTGGAAAAGTCGACCTGGCTGCCGGTGCGGTCCATGATGTAGGCGGCGGCATTGACGCGGAGGCGCCGGTCGAACCATTCGGTCTTGGCGCCGATTTCGTAGCTCTTGACGTCTTCCGGCCCGAACTCACGATAGGTGACCGAGCGCGACGACGCGCCGCCCGAGCGATAGCCGGTCGCATATTTGGCATAAAGGTTGATCGAGCGGGTCGGCTCATAGGCGACGGTCACCAGCGGATTGAACCGGTTGGTGTCGAGGTCGAGCGTGCAGAGCGGCGCCGTGGTCAGGGTCGGCGGGCAGCGCGAGGGCTGATTGTTGGTGAGGTAAAGGACGCCGTCCTTCTTGTCGTTGGTGTAGCGGCCGCCAACGGTGAGATGCAGTTGTTCGAGGCCCGGCGGGGTCCAGGTCGCCTGGCCGAACACCGCGCGGCTGCTTGAGGTCACGCGGCTGCCGCGGTCGATCGAGCGGCACCCCGGAAGCGAGCCGAAGCCGCCCGAGCCGGTGCAGGGGTCGACCACGGTGTAGGCGGTGCCGTCGGCGTTCCAGCGCAGCGAACTTGGCGTCGCGGCTTCTTCGAACGCCTTTTCGCGGAACCAGTAGGCGCCGAGCACATAGTCGAGCTGGTCGGCAAGGCGGCCGACGGCCTGGAATTCCTGGCTGTACTGATTCTGCTCGAGGTAGGAGAGCGAATAGCGCGAGAACAGGCCGTTGGGCGAAAAGACCGGCGGGCGGTGGGCACCGCCGACATTGTCCCACTGGTCGACGCTGACGTCGCGATAGGCCGAGATCGAGCGCAGTTCGAGCCAGTCGGCGACGTTCCAGCGCAGGTTCGCCGACACGCCGCGGGTCTTGTCGACCGACGGGCGCTGCGGAACGCCGATGTCGGCGACCTTTTGCACGCGGTCGGACACGATCTGCACAAGCGGCGGAAGCGGGCGAACTTGGCTCGACGGTAGCGGGCCGGTCAGCGTTCCGACCGGATAACCGTTCGGATTGAAGTTGATCAGCTGGCTGTAGAAGGGGGTGTTCTTGTCCTTGCCCGCGTCGAAGGCGAGGTCGGCAACGAAGTTGGCGCTCGGCTTGAAGCGGACCTTCGCCTGCATGCCCTTGCGGTCGTAATAGCCGAAGTCCTTCTGCCCCGGCAGCGGGTTCTTGGTGATACCGTCGCGATAGTCGGCGGCGGCGTCGAGCTTGAACGAGAAGGGGCCGATCGCCGGCAGGTCGAGGTGGAGGTTGCCGCTCTTCGCGCTGTAGTTGCCGGCGCCGATGCTGGCGCGCAGGCCGAAGCGGCCGGTCGGCGCCTTGGTGATCATGCTGACCGCGCCGCCCGAGGTGTTGCGGCCGAAGAGGGTACCCTGCGGGCCCTTCAGCACTTCGATCCGCTCGATATCGAGCAGCGCGGCGCCGAGGCCCTGCTGGCGGCCGAGGTAGACGCCGTCGAGATAGACGCCGACGCCCTGTTCGCGCGCGGGCTGGTTGGCGTCGAGCGGCACGATGCCGCGAATACCGATGGTGACCGCCGACTGGCGTGCTTCGAACGTCGCGACCCGGAGGCCTGGGATCGAGCCGTCGCCGAGGTCGAGCAGGCTCTGGACAGAGCGATCTTCCAGCGCCTGGGCGCTGGCGACCGAAATCGCGATCGGCGTGCGCTGGAGGTTGGTGACCTGCTTGGTCGCGGTGACGACGATCTCCTCGAGGCCGTCGGCATTGCTGCGCGGCGCCTGGTCGCTGGCGACTTCCTCTTCAGCGGCGGGCGTGGCGGCGGTGGTGGCTTCCTGCGGCGGCTGAGTCGGGCCGGCCTGGGCGAGCGCCGGCAGCGACGCGCCGGTCATGAGCAGAAAGGCAGCGGCCCGAAGGCCGGTCGAATGCGTGTTGGTCATGGTGATCCCTGTTCCCCCGGCGGGCCGCGCCGGCTCTGAGCGGGGCCCTAGGGGTCAAGGGAGACAGGATGATTTCGGCTTTTGAACGGTTCGGTGTCGGAGCCGTGACGGCTGTGTGACTCCGCCCGTCAGCTGGCGAGCTTTCGGGCGTCGAGGCCGAGAACGAGCTGGTTGGCGCGGTCGTAGGACAACGGCTTGCCGAAGAGATAGCCCTGGATGGTGTCGCAGCCGAGCTGGCGCATCCGTTCGAAATCCTCGGCGGTTTCGACGCCCTCGGCGGTGACCGACATGCGGAAATCCTTGGCGAGCTGGACGATCGACTTGATGATCGCGACGTTGCCCGGGCGGGTGCCGGCATCGCGCACGAAGCTGCCGTCGATCTTGAGTTTGTGGAACACGGCCTTGTTCAGATAGCCGATCGAGGAATAGCCGGTGCCGAAGTCGTCGAGTGCGATACCGACGCCGAGCGAGCGGAGACGGCCGAGAATGTCGAGGCTGCGGCTCGAGCTGTCGAGGAACACGCCTTCGGTGACTTCGAGCTCGATCCGGTTGCCCGGCAGCTTGTGGCGGGCGAGCGCCTGGCTGACGACGTTGGGCAGGTTGGGCAGGATAATCTGCTTGGGGCTGACGTTCAAGGCGACGGTGATCGGTTCGGGCCAGCTGGCGGCGGCGCGGCAGGCTTCCTCGATGATGAGTTCGCCCAAGGGGCCCATCAGGCCGCATTCCTCGGCCACCGGGATGAAGACGTTGGGCGGCACGAAACCGCGGCGCGGGTGGTTCCAGCGGACCAGAGCCTCGAACCCGACCAGCTTCTGATTCTTGGCGCTAACCAGGGGCTGGAAGGCGAGATAGAATTGCCGGCTTTCCAGTGCCGCGCGCATATCGGCTTCGAGGCGGACGCGGTCTTCCTGCTCGCTTTGCAGTTCGGAGCTGAAGTAGCGGACCACGCCGCGGCCGGCATCCTTGGCTTGGTAGAGCGCAAGGTCGGCCTTGAGGATAAGGTCGTCCACCGTGGCGCCGTCGATCGGGCCGAAGGCGCAGCCGACCGAGACGCCGATGCGGATTTCGGTGCCGTCGATCGAATAAGGCTCGGCGATCGCCATGATGATCCGGTCGGCAAGCTGCTCGACCTTGCGGCGGCTTTGCGCGTCGGGGATGACGATAGCGAATTCGTCGCCGCCAAGGCGTCCGACATGACCGTCGCTGGCGACTTCGTCGCACAGCCGCTTGGCGACCGCCTGCAGGACGGCGTCGCCCTTGGGATGGCCGAAGGTGTCGTTGACCGGCTTGAACCCGTCGAGGTCGAGGAACATGATCGCGCAAGGGACATTGCCGGCGGTGGCGCCGCGCAGGGCTTCGCCCAAAAGCTGGCGGACGCGGCCGCGGTTGGGCAGGCCCGACAGCACGTCGACATTGGCGAGGTGGGTCAGCCGTTCCTGGGTGTGACGGACGTCGGTGATATCGAGGCCGACGCCGCGGAAGCCTTCGAACCGGCCGGCGGTATCGATGATCGGGTCGCCCGACAGCGAGATCCAGCGATTGCCGCGCGCGGTGCGCAGTTCCATCTCGAGATTGGTGAAGGGCTGTTTGTCGAGCAGCACGCGGCCAAGGTCGGTGTGCGCGCCGAGCAGGCTGGGCAGCGAATGGCCGAGGATCTGGGTCGAGGGCTTGCCGATCAGCGCGCCCATACGGCTGGAGATGTAGCCGACGCGGTTTTCCGAATCGACCTGCCACAGCCAGCCCACGCCGCGCTGCTCATATTCCTGCAGCAGCAGCGAGGCGCTTTCGGATTGCGAGCCCATGTCGGCATTGGTCTTGAGCTGTCCCGCGGCCCAGCGCGCGACGATCAGGATACCGGTGATCGACACGCCCATCACGAACAGCATGGCGAGGAGCTGCTGAAACCCGACGGTGGATTTCATGAAGAGCAGCGGCACACCCATGCCGAGGGTGAAGGCGCTCATCCAGGCGACGGCGCAGGCGAACACCACCACGAGGCCGAGGCCGGCGATGCCGACGCCGGCGATCAGGGTGCCGGCGATGATCTGGCCGGCGGTCGACAGGGTCGGGAACAGATAGATCGGAAGGCTGAGCCAGATAAGGGCGCGGGCAACGACATCGCCGATCATCATCCACAAGGGCACCGATTGGCCGGCGCGGCCGACGCAGGTGACCGCCTGGCTCTGGCTCCAGCGCATGGCGAAGAAATTGACCAGCGCGACGATTCCCGCCCAGCCGAGCAGCATGCCGGCGCCGACCGAGCCCCACAGGGCGGCGGTAAACAGCACGGCGGCAGCGATGTTGGCCAAGGCGAAAAAGGGTGCCAGCTCGCCGCGGGCGATCAGCTGGACATCCTTAAGCGGCGAGGCGGCGGAACCGCTGTCACGCGCGATACCCGCTGATTCACCGTCGGGCAGCCGCGCAGCAATCATGCGCTTGTAGCGGTCTGGGGCTTCGTACATCGCTCAATCACACTCCTGAACAAACCGGAGGTAGAGCGACTGGGTTGAGACGGAGTTAAGAACGCGGGCGTCGAAGCGCCGCGGGATCGAGCCGGGGGCTGCCGTCGGCGGCGGCTTCGGCGGCACGGATGGCGTCGGCGATTCGGCGGTTTACCGGGGTCGGCAGGCCGAGCGCGGCGGCCTTGGCGATCACCGCGCCTTGCAATTCATCGATCTCGGTCGGGCGGCGGCGTTCGAGGTCTTCCCACATCGACGAGCGCGCCGAGGCATCGATTCGCACCCCGCGGCGGCTGAGGAGCCGGAACAGGAAATCGGGCAGGCGAAGGATACGCGGGAAGCGAGTGACGGGCACCTTGCCGAGGCTCCACGGCTGGATCCCTTCGGCGCGGAGCACCGCCAAAGCTTCGTCCTGCGCGGCGGCGAGCAGCAGGCGCCAGCGGCGGTCGGCCAATTGCTGGCGCAGGGTCATGCCGGACAAGGCGTTCAAGGCGTTGTTGAGATTATAGACGAGCTTGCCAGCCAGCACCGCCGTCATGTCGGGATGGGCAAGGATGTCGAGATGCGGGGCGACCAGCGGCGGGGCGCCGGCTTCGATGACCAAGGGTCCCGAGGTGCCTCGATGAAATCGGCCTTCGCCCTCGTGCAGCACGTTGAAGCTGACCATGCCGGCAAACACCGGTCGCCCGGGCAAGGCGGCGCGGAGGATGGCGGCGTTGTTGAGACCGTTCTGCAGACTGATCACCGCCGCGTCGGCGGGGGCATGCGCGGCGATCAGGGCGGCCATCTCTGCCGTCGCGCCGCTCTTCACCGTGACGAGGATGAAGGCAGCATCGGCCAGCGCGGCGGCGGGGTCGGTTTCGACGTGCAGCCGGCTGGCCCCAAGCGTCTCGCTCCACCCTTCGAAGCTGGTGAGCGTGAGGCCATGCGCCGCGATTTCCCCGGCGATTCGGGGGCGGGCAAGCAGCACTACCTCTTCGCCGCCAAGCGCGAGCAGACCCCCGACGAAGCAGCCGATGCTTCCCGCGCCTGCAATGACGATCCTGCCGCTCACGCCCCTGGTGGTGCGCCAGGTGCGGGCGGTTGACAAGGCGGGCGCTTGGCCGGAAAGACGGGCGCATGATCCGGAATTGGCATCACTGGCGGAACATTGAGACGGCGGCGCGATGGCGCTGGCGGTAGGCCCCCTGCACCTTCCACCAGCATAACCAAACCAGATGCGACCCGCCCTGACCCGGCGGGTTTTTTGTTGTTCCGATGAGGCCGCTTTCATGACCCCCACCGCGCATTACACCGCCGTCATTCCCTCGACCCCGCCGGTCGATGCGGGTCCGGTGCCCAATCCGCTGCCGCGCCTGCTGGCGGGCGAGGATTTGAGCGCCGACGACAGCCAGCATCTTTTCGAGCGGCTGGTGCTGGGCCGATTGGAGCCGGGCGAGATCGGCGGCATGCTGATCGCGCTGCGAATGAAGGGCGAGACGCCCGAGGAGATGATCGGCGCGGCGCAGGCCCTGCTGGCGGCGGCAACGCCGTTCGAGCGCCCGGACGGGCTGTTCGCCGATTGCTGCGGTACGGGGGGCGACGGGGCGGGGACGATCAACGTGTCGACCGCGGCGGGCTTCGTCGCGGCGGCGGCGGGCCTCAAGGTCGCCAAGCACGGCAATCGTTCGGTGTCGAGCAAGTGCGGATCGGCCGACGTGCTGGAAGCGCTAGGAGCGCGGATCGAGCTCGACCCGGCGCGGGCTAGGCAGGTGCTGGACGAGACCGGCTTCACCTTCCTGTTCGCGCCAGCTTACCATTCGGGGATGAAGCATGCCGCCATCGTGCGGCGGCAATTGAGTGTGCGAACGGTCATGAACCTGCTCGGCCCGTGCGTGAATCCCGCGCGGCCGCCGGTGCAGTTGCTGGGCGTGGCGGACGCCAAGATGCTGCGGCGGATCGCGCAGGTGTTGCAGGCGCTGGGCGTCGACAAGGCGCTGGTGGTGCATGGCGCGGGGCTGGACGAGGTCGCCTTGCATGCCGAAACGCGGGCGATCCGGCTGGCCGGGGGCGAGCTCGACGAAATCGTGCTGACCCCGGAAGAGGCGGGGTTCGAGCGGATGCCGCTCAACGCACTGGAGGGCGGCGATCCCGGCGACAATGCCGAGCGGCTGCGAGCCTTGCTCGAGGGACGCGGGGCGCAGGCGGAGAATCAGGCGGTCGCGCTGAACGCAGGCGCGCTGCTGTGGACCGCCGGGCTGGCACCGGGCTTTGCCGAGGGTGTGGGGCAGGCGATGGACCTGCTGCGCTCCGGCGCGGCGGGACGGACGCTCGACGCGTTCGTGGAGGCGACCAATGGCTGACGTGCTGGGCGAGATCGTCGCGCACAAGCGGCAGGAAGTGGCCCAGCGGCTGCGCGGTTTCGATTCGAGCGGGATCGCGCCGACGACGCGCAGCCTGCGCACAGCGCTGAGCCGCCCGGGTGCGGGGTTTCTGATGGAAGTGAAGCGCGCGTCGCCGTCGGGGCATCGCTCGCCGCATTCGGTCGAGACGGCGATTGACGCTTACGCCGGGGTCGCCGACGGGGTGAGCTGCCTCACCGACGAGCGCTTCTTCGGCGGCTCGTTCGCCGCGCTGGAGACGGTGCGGGCGCGCTTTGACGGGCCGCTGCTGGCCAAGGATTTCGTGATCGATCCGCGCCAAGTCGCCGAAGCGCGGCGGCACGGGGCCGATGCGGTGCTGTGCATGCTGTCGGTGCTGGGCGACGACGAGGCGCACGGCGTGATGGCCGAGGCCGAGCGGCTGGGCATGGATGTGCTGGTCGAGGTGCATGACGAAGCGGAACTGGCCCGCGCGCTGGCGCTGGGCGCGACGCTGGTCGGCATCAACAATCGCGATCTGAAGACGCTGAAGACCGATCTGGCGGTGACCGAGCGGCTGGCTGCCCGGGTGCCCGATCATGTGACGTTGGTCAGCGAATCGGGGGTCGCGGTGCGGGCCGATGTCGAGCGGCTGGGGCGCCATGCCGATGCCTTTCTGGTCGGGTCGTCGCTGATGGCGGCGCCGGATGTCCGCGAGGCGGCGCGGGCGCTGGTGTTCGGGCGGGTCAAGGTGTGCGGCCTGACGCGCGAGGAGGATGTGGCGGCGGTGGCCGCCGCGGGCGCGACCCATGCCGGGCTAATTTTGGTGCCGGGAACGCCGCGACATCTCGACCTCGAGCAGGCGGCGGACCTTGCTGCGGTCGCACGAGAAAAGGGCCTGAAGCCGGTCGGGGTATTCCGCGACCATGATCCGGAAGATGTGACGCGGATCGCGCAGCAGCTTTCGCTGGCGGCGGTCCAGCTGCACGGTTTGGAAGGTCCCGACACGGTGGCGAGGATCAAGGCGCGGGTCGCGGGCGAAGTTTGGACCGCGGGCTTCGAGGAGCGCGGGGGCGATCGGCTCGTGTTCGATTCGCCGGGCGGCGGGACGGGCACGACCTGCGACTGGGACACGGTTGCCGCGCATCCGGCCAAGGCCAGCGCTTTCCTGGCCGGCGGCATCGGTCCCGACAATGCCCGTGCCGCGCAGGCGACCGGGGTGTACGGCCTCGATGCCAGCTCGCGATTGGAGAGCGCCCCGGGCACCAAGGACCACGCAACAATCCAGGCGCTGTTCGACGCGCTGCGACTTCCCGACCGGAGAATCTCGAATGAAGCATGACGGACGTTTCGGCCGGTTCGGGGGCTGCTTCGTGCCCGAAATTCTCGTGCCTGCGCTGGAACAGCTCGAGGCCGCTTTTCTCGAAGCCGAGGAAGACCCGCGCTTTGCCGCCGAGCTGGAAGATCTGCTCACAACCTACGCCGGGCGGCCGACGCCGCTGACCCGGTGCCGCAATCTTGGGGCTGGGAGCAACGCGCGCATCTATCTGAAGCGCGAGGATCTGCTTCACGGCGGCGCGCACAAGACCAATCAGGTTCTGGGCCAGGCACTGCTGGCCAAGCGGATGGGCAAGACCCGGTTGATCGCCGAAACCGGGGCGGGCCAGCATGGCGTGGCGACCGCACTCGCCGGCGCCTTGTTCGGGCTGGAAACCGAAATCTACATGGGCGCCGACGATGTCGCCCGGCAGCAGTTGAACGTTTTCCGGATGGAGCTGATGGGGGCCAAGGTGGTGCCGGTCACCGCCGGGGGCCGGACGCTCAAGGATGCGGTGAACGAAGCGCTGCGCGACTGGACCGCGAGCTTCGCCAATACCCATTATCTGCTCGGCACCGCCGCCGGGCCGCATCCTTTCCCGACCATGGTCCGCCAGTTTCAGCGGGTGATCGGCAAGGAAGCGCGCGCTCAGGTGATCGAGGTCGAAGGCCGCCTGCCCGACATCGTCACCGCCTGCGTCGGCGGCGGCTCCAACGCGATCGGCATGTTCGCGGACTTTATCGGTGACGAAGGCGTGCGGCTGGTTGGGTGCGAGGCGGCGGGCAAGGGCCTCTCCGGGCACGAGCATGGCGCGACCATCCTCAAGGGCACGCCGGGCATCCTGCACGGGACCGAGACCCTGCTGTTGCAGAATCGGGACGGGCAGGTGGCGGATACCTGGTCGGTCTCGGCGGGGCTCGATTATCCGGGCGTCGGGCCGGAGCATGCATTCTTGAAGGAGAGCGAACGGGCCGAATATGTCGGGGTGACCGACGCCGAGGCGCTGGCGGCGTTCCAGGCGCTGGCCAAGTCGGAAGGGATCATCCCGGCGTTCGAGAGCGCTCATGCGATCGCCTTCGCGATGGCAGAGGCAGAGCGGGCGACGAAGGATACGGTGATCGTGGTGAATCTGTCGGGCCGCGGGGACAAGGATATGGCGAGCGCGGTCAAGCTCCTGAAGCCGGAGGCCGCGCTGTGAGCCGCTACAGCCAAATGTTCGAGCGGCTGAAGCAGCGGAACGAGGGCGCATTCGGCGCTTTCCTGATGCTCGGCGATCCGGACAAGGAGACCAGCGCCGCGCTGCTCGACGCGGTGGTCGAGGCGGGCGCCGACATGGTCGAGGTCGGGATCCCCTTCAGCGATCCGGTTGCCGATGGCCCGGTGATCCAGGCCGCGGCCGAGCGGGCGCTGGCGGCCGGCGCGAAGGTGGACGACAGCTTCGACCTGATCCGCGGCCTTCGCGACAAGCATCCCGCGGTGCCGATCGGCATCCTCACCTACGCCAACATTCTTCACGCGCGGGGCCGCGAGCGGTTCATGGCCGATGCGGCGGCGGCGGGGGCGGATTCGGTGCTGGTCGCCGATGTGCCGAGCCTCGAAGCCGTGCCGTACAGCGAAGCGGCCAGGGCGGCGGGGCTCGAACTGGTGATGATCGCCGCGCCCAATACGCCGCAACCGGTGCTGGAGCGGATCGCGAAGCTTTCGGGCGGCTATACCTATTGCGTGGCGCGGGCCGGGGTGACCGGGACCAGCACCACCCTTGCGCTCGATCACGACGCGCTTTTCGCGGGCCTCGCCGAGGCGGGAGGGCCGCCGCCGCTGCTGGGCTTCGGCATTTCGACGCCCGATCAGGTCCGCGACGCACTGGCGAGCGGGGCGGCCGGGCTGATCGCCGGGTCCGCGCTGGTGAAATGCGGAGCGGACGCGGCGGCGCTCGGCGAACTTGTCAGCGCCCTCAAGCGCGCTACTGCCCTCCCCAACATTTAAGAGGGATTGCTCATGGCTATTTCGCTTGCAGGTCGCACCGCCATCGTCACCGGGGCCGGGGGAGGGCTCGGCCGGACCCACGCGCTGCTGCTGGCGCGGGCCGGGGCGACGGTGGTCGTCAACGATATTCCCCAGAATATCGACAAGGCGCAAAGCGTGATGGAGGAGATCAAGGCCGCCGGCGGGCAGGCCACGGCCTTCGGCGCCAGTGTCACCAACGAGGAAGCCGTCGCCGAGATGGTCGCCAAGGCGGGCGCGGTCGACATCCTTGTCAACAATGCCGGCATCCTGCGCGACAAGAGCTTCGCCAAGATGAGCCTGGATGATTTCCGGCTGGTGATGGACGTCCACCTGATGGGCAGCGTCATCTGCACCAAGGCGGTGTGGGACGGGATGCGCGAGCGCAATTATGGGCGGATCGTCATGACGACGAGCTCGAGCGGGCTGTACGGCAATTTCGGGCAGTCGAACTACGGCGCGGCGAAGATGGCGCTGGTCGGCTTCATGCAGACGCTGAGCATCGAGGGCGCGAAGAACAACATCCGGGTCAATTGCCTGGCGCCGACCGCGCGGACGGCGATGACCGAAGGGCTGCTGCCGCCCCAGGCGCTGGAACTGCTCGGCCCCGAATATGTCAGCCCGGCGCTGCTCGCGCTGGTCGCCGAGGATGCGCCTAGCCGCACCATTCTTGCCGCTGGCGCGCAAGGCGTCGAGGCAGCGCAGATCACGCTGACCAAGGGCATTTCGATCAAGGGGCTGGACGATCTCGAAGCGGGGTCGGTGATCCTCGAAAAATTGGATGAGATCGGCGATCTCAAGACCGCGACCGTGCCGGCAAGCGGGCTCGAGCAGGGTCAGGTCGAGCTCGGCAAGGCGCTCGGCGGCTGAGATGAGCAGCGGCGGTTGGCATCCGGCGATCTGGCGCGCTTCGCCTGCAGCGCAGCAGCCGGTCTATGCCGATGCCGCCGCGCTGGCCGAGGCCGAGCAGCAGCTGGCCGGTGCCGCGCCGCTAGTGACTTGGCAAGCGGCGGACGCCCTGCGCGCGCGGCTGGCCGAGGCGGCGGCGGGGCGTGCGCTGCTGCTTCAGGGCGGCGATTGCGCGGAAACCTTTGCCGACGCCGATGTGGCCGGCTTTACGAGCCTGTTCGACCGTCTGGCCGCCTCGCTCCCGCTGCCGGCGGTACGTGTCGCGCGTATCGCCGGCCAATATGCCAAGCCGCGAACGGTCGAGGGCCGGGTGTGGCGCGGGGAGAGCGTCAACTGCCGAGATGCGTTGGAGCCCGATCCGGCGCGGATGGTGCGCGCGTACGAGCATGCGGCGACCACATCGCGACGGCTTCCGGCCGGGCTTTTCGCCAGCCACGAAGCGCTGCTGCTTCCCTATGAGCAGGCACTGGTCCGCCGCGCCGAGGATGGCCGGTGGTGGAGCGGGTCGGGGCATCTGCTGTGGCTGGGCGAGCGGACCCGGCAGCTGGACGGTGCGCATGTCGCGTTCGCCGCTGGCATCGCCAATCCGCTGGGTGTGAAGCTGGGCATGATCGATGCCGACGAATTGCGGCGGCTGGTCGATCGCCTCGACCCGGCGCGGGAGCCCGGGCGGCTGACTTTGATCGTCAGGATGGGCACCGCCATCGACGACGCGCTTCCCCCGCTGATGCGCGCGCTTCGGCAGGACGGACGCCAGCCTTTGTGGGTGAGCGATCCATTGCACGGCAACACCGGTCGCGGCGGGCCTCGCAAGGTGCGCTTGTTGGGCGATGCCGTGCGCGAGGTCGAGGCGTTCACCGCGATCGCGCGCGGCGAGGGGGTGTATCCCGGCGGCCTTCATCTGGAAATGACGCCGGAGGACGTGGCTGAAGTGACCGGCGGGCTGGAAGGCGAGGGCTGGACCAGCGCCTGCGATCCCCGGCTCAATCCGCGTCAGGCGCAGGCAGTCGTGGCCGCCTTCGCCGCCGCGCTCGGCCGGCGCGACGCGGCATGAAGCTTCGGGCCAACGCGACCGGGCCGCTCGCCGGGACCTTCGCCGTGCCGGGCGACAAGTCGCTGTCGCACCGCGCGCTGATCTTCGGCGCCTTGGCGGCGGGCGAGACGGTGATCACCGCGCTGCTGGAAAGCGAGGATGTGCTGGCCACAGCCGCGGCGCTCCGGGCGTTCGGGGTCAGGGTCGAGCAGTTCGGACCGGGGCGCTGGCGCGTGATTGGGAGCGCGTGGCGCTCGCCCGATGCCCCGATCGATTGCGGCAACAGCGGCACCGCGGTGCGGCTTTTGATGGGCGCGGCGGCGGGGCGGGGCGTGCGCGCGACCTTCACCGGCGATGCCTCGCTTTCGAAGCGGCCGATGCGGCGGGTGACCGGGCCACTGGAAGCGATGGGCGTGCGGGTCGAGGGCGGCGAGCGTCTGCCGCTGACCGTCGAGGGTCCGGTGACGCAGGGCCTAGCGCATCTCAACTTGCCAGCGAGCGCACAGGTCAAATCGGCGGTGCTGCTGGCGGGGCTGGGCACCGACTTCGCCGTTGAGGTCGCTGAACCGGTGCCGAGCCGGGATCACACCGAGATCATGCTCGCCGAGTTCGGGGTCGACGTCGAGCGCGACGGGCAGGTGACCCGGCTGGGCGCGAAGCGGACGCTGGAGGCCCGGCTGGTCGAGGTCAGCGGCGATCCTTCGTCGGCGGCCTTTGCGCTGGGCGCAGCGGCGATCGTTCCGGGGTCCGAGGTGACGGTAAAGAACGTGCTGCTTAATCCGCACCGCTCCGGCTTCGTCATGGCCTTGCAGCGGATGGGCGCGGACGTCGCGATGGCCAATATCCGCGGGCGCGGCGGCGAGACAATCGGCGATGTGCGGGTGCGCTTTGGGCCGCTGTTCGGGGCTGAGTTCACCGCCGAGGAGATCCCGTCGATGGTGGACGAGATCCCGATTCTCGCCGTGGTTGCGGCCGGAGCCCGCGGCGAGACGCGGATCGAGGGGCTGGACGAACTTCGCCACAAGGAAAGCGACCGGCTGGCGCTGATGGCCGAGGGGCTGGCTGCCTGCGGGGTCGATGCGCGGGCTGAGGGCGATGCGCTGGTGATACGGGGCGGCGGCATTCGGGGCGGGGCGACGGTCCGCACCGAGGGCGATCACCGGATCGCGATGAGTCACCTCGTGCTGGGCCTTGCCGCCGAGCAGCCGGTGGTGGTCGACGAGGCGGAGATGATCGCCACCAGTTTTCCGACTTTTCGCGAGGCGATGCGAGGGATTGGCGCCAGGATCGAGGAAGTGGCATGAGCTGGAACAGTTTCGGCCGCCTGTTCCGCTTCACCACCTGGGGCGAAAGCCATGGCCCGGCGATCGGGGTGGTGGTGGACGGCTGCCCGCCGGGCCTCGCGCTCGACGAGGCGCATGTGCAGGGCTTTCTCGATCAGCGGCGGCCGGGGACGGGCAAGAACGTCTCGCCGCGGCAGGAGCCGGATCGGGTGCGAATCCTGTCGGGGCTTTACCAGGGCCGGACCACCGGCACGCCAATCGCGATGATGATCGAGAATGTCGATCAGCGTTCGAAGGATTATGCCGGCCTGCCGCCGCGGCCGGGGCACGCCGACGCCGCCTATGACGCGAAATACGGGTTCCGCGATCCGCGTGGCGGCGGCCGGGCCAGCGCGCGCGAAACGGCGATGCGGGTGGCGGCGGGCGCGGTGGCGCGGCTGGTGATCCCCGAGGTGACGGTGTCGGCGCGGGTGGCGGAGATCGGCGGAGAGGCTGACCCGGAGCGGTGGGAAGCGCTGCTCGACGAAGCGCGGGGCAATCAGGACAGTTTGGGCGCGATCATCGAATGCGTGGCCGAAGGCGCGGCGGCGGGATGGGGGGCGCCGGTCTATGCCAAGCTCGACGCCGATCTCGCCGCCGCGGTGATGGGGATCAATGCGGTCAAGGGTGTCGAGATCGGCGAGGGCTTTGCCGCCGGCCGGGCGAGCGGGCGGGCGAGTTTGCCGCTGATGCAGGCGAGCGGGATCGACGGCGGGATCGCAACCGGTCACCCGATCCGCCTCCGCGCGGCCTTCAAACCGACCAGCAGCATCGGCATCGGCGGGCGCCACGACCCGTGCGTCGGCATCCGCGGCGCGCCGGTGGTGGAAGCCATGGTTGCGCTGGTGCTGGCCGACCATAAGCTGCTGCACCGGGGGCAAACTGGAGGCGAGTCGCGATGATCCTGCTGGTGATGACGATGATGGCGGCGGAGCCGTCGGCGGAAGCCTTGAAGCTCGGGCGCGAGATTGCGGAAAGCGGCACGCTCGCGTCGCTCTTGCCGATGATGAAGGCCGATGAGACGGCCAAGTTGATCAAGGATCATCCGGAGCTGTCGGCGGCCGAACAGGCTCAGCTTCGAAAGACGTCGGATCGGGTGTTTGCCGCGGGTGCCGACAAGCTGTTCGCGGCGACGGCGCGGGCCTATGCCGAAAAGCTCAGTCTCGACGACCTACGAACCGCCGCGGCCTATTATCGCTCACCCGCCGCCAAGCGGATGCAGGCCGCGCTGCCGAGCGTCATCGGGGCAAGCATGGCGGCGATGGGCGGCATGGACTTTAAGAAGGATCTGAGCGCGGCCTATTGCAAGGAAACGGGCAAGCTCTGCGCCGCCGCTCAATGACATTTGAAGCGGTCGAACGGCTCCAAACAGTCGCGGCAGCGCCACTGGCTCTTGCACGGGGTCGAGCCGAAGCGGCTGACTTCCTCGACCTGTGACGAGCCGCATTGCGGGCAATGCACATCGCCTGAGCGTTCTGGCGGGGCGATGCCGTAACGGCGGAGCTTTTCGCGGCCTTCGGGGGTGATCCAGTCGGTGGTCCAAGGCGGGCTGATCACCGTTTCGATGGCGGTGCCGCGATAGCCGGCGGCATCGAGCGCGGCGCGGATCGATTGTTCGATGAACAGGGTCGCGGGACAGCCGGAGTAGGTCGGGGTGATGACCACGCGCTCGGGCGACACGTCGCGGACGATGCCGAGTTCGACGACGGAAACGGCCGGGATCTCGGGATCGGGGACCTCCGCCAGGACGTCCCACAGTGGCTGCGTGTCTGTCATTGCGATCCGATATGGATTGCTTCGCTCCGCTCGCAATGACGGAGGCCCATCAGACCCGCTCGATCACCATCGCGATGCCCTGGCCAACGCCGATGCACATGGTGGCGAGAGCGTGGCGGCCGCCGGTCTGCTCGAGCTGCACGGCGGCGGTGCCGGCTAGCCGCGCGCCGCTCATGCCGAGCGGGTGGCCGAGCGCGATCGCGCCGCCGTTGGGGTTCACGCGCGGGTCGTCGTCGGGAAGGCCGAGCTGGCGAAGGACCGCGAGACCTTGCGCGGCAAAGGCTTCGTTGAGTTCGATGACGTCGATTTGGTCGAGCGTCAGGCCGAGGCGGCCGAGCAGCTTGGTCGTAGCGGGGGCCGGGCCGATGCCCATGATGCGGGGCGGCACGCCGGCCACCGCGCAGCCGAGGATGCGGGCCTTGGGCGTGAGGCCGAAGCGTTTGGCGGTGTCTTCGGACGCGATCAGCAGCGCGGCGGCGCCGTCGTTGACGCCCGAGGCATTGCCGGCGGTGACGGTGCCATCCTTGCGGACGATGGGCTTCAGCGCGGCGAGCTTGTCGAGCGGCGAGAGGCGGGGGTGCTCGTCCTTGTCGACGGTGGTCACCTCGCCCTTGCGACCGGGGATGTCGACGCCGACGATCTCGGCGGCGAAGCGGCCATTGGCTTGCGCGGCGGCGGCCTTTTCCTGGCTGCGGAGCGCGAACAGGTCCTGGTCTTCTCTGGCGACGTTGAATTCGTCCGCGACGTTCTCGGCGGTCGAGGGCATGGTGTCGTCGCCATAGGCATCGCGCAGCTTGGGATTGACGAAGCGCCAGCCGATGGTGGTGTCGTAGATCTCGGCGTTGCGGTCGAAGGCGCTGGCCGCCTTGGCCATGACGAAGGGCGCGCGGCTCATGCTTTCCGAGCCGCCGGCGATGAGCAGGTCGCCTTCGCCCGAGCGGATGGTGCGGGCGGCCATGGCGACCGCATCGAGCCCCGAGCCGCACAGGCGGTTCAAGGTCACGCCGCCGCTGTCCTGCGGCAGGCCGGCGAGGAGGCCCGCCATGCGCGCGAGGTTGCGATTATCCTCGCCCGCCTGATTGGCGCAGCCGAGGATGATATCGTCGAGCGCGGCCCAGTCGACTTGCGGGTTGCGATCCTTGAGCGCACGGACGGGGATGGCGGCGAGGTCGTCGGCGCGCACCGAGGACAGCGCGCCGCCATAGCGGCCGATCGGGGTGCGGACGTAATCGCAGATGAAGGCGTCGGTCATGAGTCTCGTCCAATGGCGTGGTCGTCACCCCGGACTTGATCCGGGGTCCCGCTTTTTGTGTCCGGAAAAGGAAGAAGCGGGATCCCGGGTCAAGCCCGGGATGACGGTAGCTACTCGTCCGCGCTGATCACCCCGCGGCGGATCTGGTCGAGCTCGATGCTTTCGAACAGCGCCTTGAAGTTGCCTTCGCCGAAGCCCTCGTTCCCCTTGCGCTGAATGAGCTCGTAGAAGATCGGGCCGATCACGTTCTGGGTAAAAATCTGGAGTAGCAGGCCCTGGCCTTCGGTCGGGGCGCCATCGACCAGGATCTTGCGCTTCTTCAGTTCGTCCAGCGGCTCGCCATGACCCTTCACCCGCTCGTCGAGCAGGTCGTAATAGGTGTCGATGGTGTCTTGGAACGGAATGCCGCGCGCCGACAGGATATCCACGCTCTTGTAGATGTCGGTGGTGCCGAGCGCGATGTGCTGGATGCCTTCGCCTTTGTATTCGCGGAGGAATTCCTCGATCTGGCTCTTGTCGTCCTGGCTTTCATTGAGGGGAATACGGATCTTGCCGCAGGGCGACGTCATCGCCTTCGAAAACAGGCCCGTCACCTTGCCCTCGATGTCGAAGTAGCGGATTTCGCGGAAATTGAAGAGCTTCTCGTAGAAGTCGGCCCACACCACCATGCGCCCGCGACGGACGTTGTGAGTAAGGTGATCGAGATAGGTCAGACAGCTCGCCGCTTCCGCCATCTTGTCTTCGTAGCCGGGCAGATAGTCGAAGCTGTCGGCATAGGCGTCTCCGTGATCGCCATATTGGTCGACGAGATAGAGCAAAGAACCGCCGATGCCTTCGATCGCCGGCCAGCCGAGGCCCTTGGCGGTGACGTCGGTGGCGCCGAGGTCGAGCGCGCGGGCGTGGGCGGCGGCGGCGTCCTTGACCCGGAAGGCCATGGCGACCGCGCTCGGCCCATGTTCCTTGGAGAAGTCCGCCGCATGGCTTTCGTCATGGGCGTTGATCAGGAAATTGATGTCGCCCTGGCGATGCAGGGTGATGTCCTGCGTGCGGTGCTTGGCGACCGCCGGAAAACCGAGCTTCGCGAACAGGTCGCGCAGCAGCTGGGGTTCGGGGGCGGCATATTCGACGAATTCGAAGCCGTCGGTGCCCATCGGATTCTCAAGGCCGAGCGGGCCTTTGTCGAGCGTGGCGGTGGCCATGGGAAAGTCTCCTTGTCAGCGATCCCTTGCGCCGGGCATGGTCGCTTTTCAAGCTGGAGGCCGGGCATGGCGTGGGAAGAACGGGATGGTGCGCTGTGGCGAAGCTTCGTGTTTCGCGATTTCAGCGAGGCCTTCGGGTTCCTGACGCGCGTGGCGCTGCATGCCGAGACCGTGGATCATCATCCCGAATTCACCAGTGTCTGGAACCGGGTCGACTTTCGCCTGACCAGCCATGACGCGGGCGGCGTGACCGATCGCGACCGCGCGCTGGCGGCGGCGATCGATCGCCTGGCCGGTCAATAGCTGCGGCCGGTCAGCCGCTGGTTCTTGCGATGCGCCAGAAAGGCGCCGATCGCGCCGCCGATGACGGGGCCGATGATCGGCGCGGGGATGCCGATCACCGCGCCTACCGCGGCATATTTGGCCATGCGCTTGCCTTCGTCGGTCATTCTTTTCCTCCTTTAGTCGAAGATGGCGGTGGCGAGCGGCTCGGACGGGCCGAACCAGATCACATGATCACTATGGTCCGAACGATCGTCCCCGGTCGATGGATGCGCGAAGATGGTGAGGCCGCGGCGGTGGAGGGGCAGCCAGCACGCGACCTCGCCGAAGCGACCCGGCGCAACCGTCAGTTGGACCGAGCCGCGCGGATGCGGGCCGACCGGACGGGTGTGGAAGTGGCCGATCGCCGCGCCGAACCGCTCGGCCACCTCGGCCGCTACGGTGCGGGCGAGGTCGATCTCCGCCGCGTTGAAGTAGAGGTGGACATGGAAATCGCGCGGTCCACTCATGTGGCGGAGATGGGTAGTACGATGCCCGAGCGAAAGGGCCAGCTTTCATTCAGGCGGTTTTGCGGATAGGTGAGCGTCATGACCGCGCATGTCGTCATCGCCAGCACTTATTATCGCCACGAGGTGGGGATCGGCTGACGCGCGTCTATTGAAGACCAGTTTTCCGCCACCCCGCCAGGCCACCGCCCGGCGGGTTTTTTTGTGTTCGTTTCACGCCTCCGTTTTTCAAGGGACCGTACCGATGCTCAAGACCCTTCACCGTGCCGAAGCCGACCCGCAGCTGCCGGGCTGGCAGGCCTATGTGGTGGACCAGGGCTGGGACCGCTTCAGCGCCGAGGATCACGAGACATGGGATATACTCTATGCCCGGCAGACGGCGTTGCTGGAGGGGCGGATCGTGCGCCGGTTTATGGACGGGCTGGGCAAAGTCGGGCTGGGGCAGGGTGGCATCCCGGAACTCGGGCGGCTGAACGCGCGGCTGGCACTGCTGACCGGCTGGCGCTGCGTCGCGGTGGCGGGGCTGGTGCCCGACGAAGCGTTCTTCGCGATGCTGGCGGCGCGGGTGTTTCCGATCGGCAATTTCATCCGCACGCGCGCCGAGCTCGATTATCTGGAGGAGCCGGACTGTTTCCACGATCTGTTCGGGCATGTGCCGATGCTGGCCGACCGGGCGGTGGCGGACGCGATGCAGCGTTTTGGGGAGACCGGTGTCGAGGCGATCGCGGCGGGCCAAGGCGACAAGGTAGCGCGGCTTTACTGGCATACGATCGAGTTCGGGCTGGTGCGCGAGGAGGGCGAGATCCGGATCCTCGGGGCCGGGTTGGCGTCGAGCTTCGGCGAAGCGCTGAAGAGCCTCGACGATCCCGCGATCGAGCGGCGGCGGTTTACGCCGGAAGGGGCCGTGGCGACGCCGTACCGGCACGATGCGATGCAGCCCTTGTATCTCGTCGCCGACGGGATGGACGCGGTGGTGGCGGCGCTCGCCAGGCCGCTGCCGTGAGGCTGGCGCGGGGGCGGCGGTTCTGCTTAGCCTGCCGTCCATGAGCATCTGGCATCAACCCGAGATCGATTTCGACGCCGCGACCAGTTTCGGCGACAACAGCATGCCGGGGCATCTCGGCATCAGAATCACCGCGCGGGGCGAGGATTGGCTGGAAGCGACCATGCCGGTGGACCGGCGGACGCATCAGCCGTTCGGGCGGCTGCATGGCGGGGCGAGCGTGGCGCTGGCCGAAACGGTCGCCAGCATCGCCGGCGCGCTGACGGTCGATCCGGCCGAGAAGGTGGTGGTGGGGCTCGAGATCAATGCCAATCACATTCGCCCCGTGCGAGACGGGATCGTCACCGCGCGGGCGACGGCTGAGGCCATTGGGCGGACGACGCAGGTGTGGACGATCCGGATCACCGAGGAACGCGGCAAGCTCGTCTGCCTGTCGCGGATCACCCTGGCGGTGATCCCGGTCCAGCAGGCCTAGGCGAGACCGCGCCCGGCCAGGAAGCGCCGGGTTTCGCGCACCACTTCGCGAGTGGCCGCGCGGGAAACGCCGAAGCCCATGTGGTTGCAGCGCAGTTCGATCCGTTCGTCGCTTTCGTGATCCTCGCCGCGGGCGCAGGCGGGGGCGACGATGCCGTCGCGGCGCGACCAGAAGGCGAGGGTGGGGACCGGCGGCTTGTCGCAGATGCGGGGGATGGGCGGATTGTCGACGGGGTGTCCCGCGACCATCTCGTAGAAGCGCCAGACATTGTTGCCGCGCACGTCGCCCGAGAAGGGCGAGCCGAGGGTGACCACAGCGGAGACGAGGTCGGGGCGGTGGCGGGCGAGTTCGCGCGCGAACAGGCCGCCGAGGCTCCAGCCGATGACCAGCACGGGTGCGCCATCGCCGATCTCGCATAGCCGCCGCTCGAGCCGGTCCAGCGTGTCGGCCCGCGCCCCGCGATTGAGGCCGAGCGACCAGGGGTGGGTGCGCCAGCCTGCAGTGGCGAAGGCACGGCGAAGCTCCATGGTGGTGCGGTCGGTGGCGACGAAACCGGGGATGACGAGGGCTGGCGGGCCGTCGACGGGGCCGCGGGGGCCGAGATGGCCGAAGCTGTTAAGCACGCGCGGCGCGAGGCTCAGCGCCTCGGTCAGGCGGCGATAGCCCGGCGGGGCCTTGGTGTCGTCCAATCCCGTCATTGCGAGCCGGAGGCGAAGCAATCCATGATCACGCGCGGCAATATGGATTGCTTCGCTTCGCTCGCAATGACGAAGTTAGAGATATTCGCCGCCCATCAGCCCTTGCAGCGCCTTCGGAAGGCGGACACGGCCGTCCTCGGTCTGGTGATTCTCCAGCAGCGGCACGAGAATGCGCGGGCTCGCCAGCGCAGTGTTGTTAAGGGTGTGGGCGTAGCGCACCTTGCCGTCGGCGTCGCGGTAGCGGAGGTTGGCGCGGCGAGCCTGCCAGTCGTGCAGGGTCGAACAGCTGTGGGTTTCGCGATATTTGCCGAGCGATGGGACCCAGCTCTCGATATCGTTCATGCGGAACTTGCCGAGACCCATGTCACCGGTCGAGGTTTCGATCACCTGATAGGGGATTTCGAGATCGGTCAGCAGCTCCTCGGCGAGGCCGAGCAGGCGGGCGTGCCATTCGGCCGACACCGCGTCGTCGGCTTCGCAGATGACGAATTGCTCGACCTTGGCGAACTGGTGGACGCGCAAGAGGCCGCGCACGTCGCGCCCCGCGCTGCCTGCTTCACGGCGGAAGCAGGGGGAGTAGCCGGCGTAGAGCACCGGGCCCTTGCCGAGGTCGAGGATCTCGCCCGAATGGAGCGAGGTCAGCGCGACCTCGGCGGTTCCGGCAAGCCACAAATCGTCGTTGGGAAGCTGATAGGTTTCTTCCTTGTGGCCCGGGAACTGGCCCTGGCGGACAAAGGCTTCCTCGCGGACCAGCGCGGGCACGGTGATGGGCGTGAAGCCCGCGCCCGCGATCTTGGTCAGCGCCCAGCTCATCAGCACGGTTTCGAGCAGCGCGAGTCGGCCCTTAAGGCAATATTGGCGGCTGCCCGACACCTGGACGATGCGGCCAAGGTCGGCCCAGTCGTTCATCTCGACCAGCTCGACATGGTCGCGCGGGGTGAAGCCAAAGTCGGGCAAGGTGCCTTCGGTGCGGATGACGACGTTCGAGTTTTCGTCGGGGCCGATCGGGGCGCCGTCCCACGGGATGTTGGGGAGGCGAAGGAGCGCATCCTTGAGCGCGCTTTCCTTGTCGGCGATTCCGGATTCGAGTTCGGATGCCTTCGCACCCGCTTCCTTGGCACGACGGCCGAGTTCGGCCTTTTCCTCCGGCGCGGCGGTCTTGAAGCCAGCCGAGATGGCGTTGCGCTCGGCCCGCAGGCGGTCGATGTCGGTCTTGTTGGCCCGCACCTCGGCCTCGAGCGCAAGGATCGCGTCGAGGTCGATCGCGACATTCTTCTGCTCCGCCGCGCGGGCGACGAGGTCACGGTTCTGGCGGAGAAAGGCGAGGTCCAGCATGGAGGCGCGGATGCGCGATTGCGCCTTCCGACGCAACCTTTCGCCTCGGTTCGTCATTGCGAGCCGCAGGCGAAGCAATCCGTGGCCATGCACCGCAAATGGATTGCTTCGTTGCGTCACTCCTCGCAATGACGAGATATGGTGAAGCTGAAACTCCGGATCACGTCCGGAGTGACGGTAAAAGGAACCCCAATGCCTTCCGGTCTGATCGCGCTGCTCGACGATGTCGCCACCCTGACCAAGCTTGCCGCGGCGAGCATGGACGATATCGGCGCCGCGGTCGGCAAGGCCGGGTCCAAGGCGGCGGGCGTGGTGATCGACGATACGGCGGTGACCCCGCGCTATGTCACCGGCCTGTCGCCCGAGCGCGAGCTGCCGATCATCGGCAAGATCGCGGTCGGCAGCCTCAAGAACAAATTGCTGATCATTTTGCCGGTGGCGCTGTTCCTGTCGTGGCTGGGGCAGCGGATCGGGTTCGATCTCATCACCCCGCTGCTGATGTGCGGCGGCGCTTATCTGTGCTTCGAAGGCGCGGAGAAATTGTGGGAAAAGGTCGCGGGCGATCATCATGACGAAGCCGAGTTGCTCGCCTGCGATGATCCAACCGAGTTGGAAAATCGACAGGTGGCCGGCGCGATCCGGACCGATTTCATCCTGTCGGCCGAGATCATGGTGATCGCGCTGGCGGCGATGGAATTGAGCGCCTTTTGGCTGGAAGCGGTGGTGCTGGCGGTGGTCGGGATCGCGATCACCGTCGCGGTCTATGGCACCGTCGGGCTGATCGTGAAGCTCGACGATATCGGCCTGCACCTCGCTTCCAAGGGCGGGGCGGCGGCCTCGTTCGGGCGCGGGCTGGTGCGCGGCGTGCCCAAGCTGCTGGCCGCGCTGGCGGTGATCGGGACCGCGGCGATGCTATGGGTCGGCGGGCAGATCCTGCTGCACGGCATGGAAGTGCTACATATCGGCGAAGCGCTGCCGCATTTCACCCACGAACTCGCGAACAAGGGCGCGGCGGCGCTAGGCTTCTGGGAAGGCGCGTGGGCGTGGATCCTGAATGCGCTGTTCGGGGCGATCGTCGGGATCATCGTCGGCGCGGTGATCGTCGGCATTCTCCACCTGCTGCCGAGCCGCAAGGCGGCGGCGAACGAAGCCGCAGCGCACTGAGCGGGCTGCTGGTCTTTGTCGGCGGCGGCAGCGGCGCGCTGCTGCGCTGGCTGCTCGGCGGGCTGGTGCCGAGCCCATGGGGCATCCTTGCGGTCAACATCGTCGGCTGCCTCGGCATGGGGCTGCTCGCCGGCTGGCTCGGCCGGAGCGGCGGGCCTGAGCAGGCGCGCCTGCTGCTCGGCGTCGGCCTGCTAGGCGGCTTCACCACCATGAGCGCGTTCGCGCTGGATACTGTGACCTTGTGGTCGCGGGCGCCGCTGACCGCGCTGACCTATGCCGGATTGACCCTCGCCGGATCGCTCGCCGGGCTGGCGCTTGGCCTGACGCTGGCGCGTTAAAGCCGGACGTTCAGCCGGACGCCGACATTGTCGATGCCGGGGTTCTGCCTGCCCGCCAGCTGGGCGTGGCTGAAGTGGACCCAGCTTGCTTCCAGGCCGATCCGGTCGGTCACCTGCGCGCCGACCGCAATTTCGGGCGCGAACAGGATGCGACTGCCGAGCGCGAGGCGGTCGGGCAAATCGACTTTGGAGGCCGAGCCGTCGTGAATGGCGAGTCCGACGCCCGGGCGGACATAGAGCCTGTCGCCAAAGCGGGCGGACAGTCCGGCGGCGACGAAATTGGTGCCGCCATCGGTGTTGAGCTGGCCGAAGGCATAAGGCTGGAGCTTCCACAGAACCGGATTGCCACGGATGCCGACGCTCACGTCCGCGCCGCCTTCGCGGTCCGAATTAAGGCTGAGCGGCGTCTTGACGCCATGCGCGTGGAGGCCGGCGAACACTTCGGTCGCGTTGGCCGCGGTGGGCAGGGCGAGCGCGGCGGCAAGCAGGACACAGTTTCTCATCGTGGCTCCAGCATAAATGGGAAAGCCGACTGTCGCCAAGCGCTTGAGCAGGCGATGAACGGAACCCCCGTGCCGATCGCGGCATTGAATGTACTGGTCCTAACAGCCGGTCACGGAGTGCTTCGATGCGTCGCCTTGTTCCCCTTGCGATGGTGATGGCCTTGGGCGGCGTCAGCCTGTCCGGCTGTGCCACCGCGCCCGGCATGGCCATGGCATCGAGTGCCGCCTCGGCGTTCGTCGCGACCGCGGCGTCGAGCGATCTGTTCGAGATCGAAAGCAGCCGCCTGGCGCTGCAGCGCAGCCGGTCGCCGCTGCTACGGATGCATGCCGAGATGATGATCCGCGATCACACCAACCTTAGCGCGCAGCTACGCGCGGCGGCGGCCAGCGTGGGGATTGGCGTGCCGGCGCAGATGCTGCCGATGCACGTGGCGATGCTGGACGAGCTGGCGCGCTCGCCGAATTTCGATGCCACCTATCGCAGCCAGCAGGTCGCCAGCCACCGCCAGGCGCTGACGCTGATGGATCGCTATGCGCGGCGCGGCGACGTGCCGCAGCTGCGCGGGGTGGCGGCTGCCGCGGTACCGGTGATCCGCGGGCATCTCGATCACAGCCTGCGGATCTGAAGCGTCAGGCGCCCGCTTGCCAGGCGCGGATCGACGGATCGGGGCTGAGCAACATCCAAACGTTCAGCGTCAGATTGTCGCGGATGATGGCGAGCGGGATGAGCTCCAGCACCAGCACGATCATCACGCTCGCCCACACCGGAAGCCGACCGGCGAGGAGAAAACCGATAATCATCATCGCGATGTCGCTGACCGAGTTTAGCACGCTGTCGCCGCGATAGCCGAGCGCGATGGTCGCTTCGCGGTAGCGATTGATGATGACGGGCGAGTTCTCGACGATTTCCCACGCGGCTTCGACCAGGGTCGCGGCGAGCAGCCGGTCGCCCGGTTTGCGACGCTTCGCAACGAGGTGGAGGAGGCCGTAGAACAGGAAGCCGTGAACGACGTGGCTGGCGCTGTACCAGTCGAGCAGCATCTGGCTCTGCTTGGCGCCGACCGGGCCCCACAGCTCGATCAGGCCGCCCTTGTAGGTCAGCGGCCGGCCCATCAGCCACAGGATCGCCGCGGCGGCGAGCACGACGAGGGCGGTTGCGACCCACGGCCGGGCGGACTTGCTCATGCGCATTCCACCGTGAGGTGGGCGATTCTTTTGTCGTCGCCGAGGCGGCGGCGGATTTCGCTGGCGGGCGCGCCGGTGGCCGAGACGATGGCGGCGTAGCGGCCGGGGCCGACCGCCCACAGGTGCCAGTCGTGGACGGTGACGTCGCCGCTGCCTTCGATCCGGGCTTTGAGTTCGTCGCACAATTTGCGGTCGGGCACCTGGTCGGTGAGGATTCGCGACGATTGGCCGAGGAGCTGGACGCTCCACCGCATGATCAGCGCCGCGCCGAGGATGCCGACCGCCGCATCGAGCCAGGACAGGCCGAATTGCCAGGCCAGGGCCAGCGCAACGATGGCGGTGAGGCTGGTCACCGCATCGGCACGGACGTGGAGATAGGCCGAGCGCAGGTTGAGATCGACGCCGTGGTCGTGATCGTTCGCATGATCATGCCCGCCATGGGCATGATTGTGCCCCGCATGGCCGTGGCCGAGGATGACCGCGCAGACGAGGTTGATGACCAGCCCGATGCAGGCGACCAGCAGTGCTTCGCGATATTCGACGGTGACGGGGTCGAACAGCCGGGCAACGCTTTCGTAGAGAATGCTCGCCGCCACCGCGAACAGGATCAGGGCCGAGGCGAAGGCGGCCAGCGTCCCGACCTTGCCCGTGCCCCAGCTGAACCGTGGGTCGGTGGAGCGTTTGCGCGCATAGGAATAAGCGAACAGCGACAGGATCAGCGATAGGCTGTCGGTCGCCATGTGCCAGCCGTCGGCGACCAGCGCCATCGATCCGGTTATCGTGCCGAAGCTGATTTCCGCTACGGTGGTGATCGCGGTCAGCATGACCACCCAGCGGGTGCGCCGGGCGTTGCGGTCGTGGGCGTCGCCGAGGAAATCGTGGGCGTGGGAAGCCATCGCCTTTCTGGCTAGGGCAGCGCCCGACTCTTGCCAAGGAGGAGATGTCCGTCCCAAGAAGCATCCATGCTGCGCGCTTATGGTCCCGATTGCGACGGTTCGGTCATCGCGGCCGAAGGCAGCATTCCCGCCTCCGCGACCTGGATCGATCTCGAGGAACCGACCCGCGCCGAGGAGCAGCAGGTCGAGCGCTCCTTAGGCTTCGCCGTTCCGACCCGCGACGACATGGTCGAGATCGAACCGTCGAGCCGCCTGTACGAGCGCGACGGCGCGCTGGTGATGACGGTGAGCGTGCTGTTCGGGGTGCAGGAAGGTAATCCGCAAAGCGAACCGATCAGTTTCCTGTTGAAGCAGGGCAAGCTGGTGACGGTGCGTTACGTGACGCCCAAGCCCTGGCTCGCGTTCAGCCGCGAAGCGCGGAGCGAGATGGCGCTGGTCCGCGACGCGACCACCGCGCTGACCCGCTTGTTCGACGCCATCGTCGACCGGCTTGCCGACGAGCTCGAAGCCGCTTCGAGCGAGATCGAAAATCTTTCGACCGACACCTTCCGAAGCAATGATTACGAGCGAATCTCGACCAAGCAGCTCGAGGAAGTGTTGCGGCGGATCGGCAATACGCAGACGCTGATCGCGAAGATCCGCATCACCGCGGTCAGCACCGCGCGGGCGCTGAGCTTCCTCGCTGCGTCCGACCGGCTCCATGCCGAAGGCTGCGAGCGGACCCGCGATCTTATCGCCAGCCTCAGCACCGATGTCGCGGCGCTGATCGATCACAGCGCGTTCCTGTCGGGTCAGCTGACCTTCCTGCTCGACGCCAGCCTCGGCCTCATCAGCATCGAGCAGAATGCGGCGATGAAATTGTTCAGCTGGATGGCGGTGGTGTTCCTGCCGCCGACCCTGATCGCGGGCATTTTCGGCATGAACTTTAAATATATGCCCGAGCTCGAACAACCGTGGGGTTATCCGGCGAGCCTGGCGCTGATGCTGGTGAGTGCGGTTGTGCCGCTGTGGATCCTGAAGCGAAAGGGCTGGATCTAGGCCTGAAGAAGGAAGGCGGAGCCGGCCGACATGGCGGCGGGTTCTGCACTGACCGGCTTGCCGGCCACGGCCAAGCGCCGGGCGAGGGCGACGCGGGCCATGCTGAGATCGCCAAGCGGACGGCCCGAGCGACCGGCTTCGGCCCGCTCGAAAGCGGCGAGACGGCGGTCGAAATCCGGGCTGGTAAAGGGCATGATTTTTCCCCGCGTGGCGCACGGCAAAAACCACCGGCGACCGCCCATCAACCGTCGGCGGCGGCGGTGGTTCCAAGCCCAAGTGATTCTTTTTGGGCAATAATGAAGCGTGCTGCGGCGGGTGCGACGGCGAGGCGGCTAGCCCCTTTGCCGGTGCGGGCAAGGCTTGCTAAGGGCGGCGGCAATCCTTTTTTCCGCTACAGAAGAGAACGCCATGATCCCGACCGGCCAGGACAGCCTCGGCACCCGCTCGACCCTCACCGTCGGCGGCAAGAGCTACGCTTATTACGACCTCAACAAGGCGGGCTCGGCGCTGGGCGATGTCAGCCGGTTGCCCTTCTCGATGAAGGTGCTGCTCGAAAACCTGCTGCGCTTCGAGGACGGCGTCACCGTCACCCGCGACGATCTTCAGGCGATGGTCGACTGGCAGAAGGAAAAAAGGATCAGCCGCGAGATCCAGTATCGCCCGGCCCGCGTGCTGATGCAGGATTTCACCGGCGTTCCGGCGGTGGTCGACCTTGCGGCCATGCGCGACGCGATGAAGCAACTCGGTGGCGACCCGCAGAAGATCAATCCGCTGGTCCCGGTGCATCTCGTCATCGACCACAGCGTGATGGTCGACGAATTCGGCACCCCGCAGGCGGCCAGCCAGAACGTCGATTACGAATATGCCCGCAACCGCGAGCGCTATGAATTCCTGAAGTGGGGCAGCCAGGCGTTCGACAATTTCAAGGTGGTGCCGCCGGGCACCGGCATCTGCCACCAGGTGAATCTGGAGTACATCTGCCAGACGGTGTGGACCTCGGCCGATCAGTCGGGCGACGAGGTGGCTTATCCCGACACGTTGGTCGGCACCGACAGCCACACGACCATGGTCAACGGCCTCGGCGTGCTCGGCTGGGGCGTCGGCGGGATCGAGGCGGAAGCCGCGATGCTCGGCCAGCCGGTGTCGATGCTGATCCCCGAAGTGGTCGGCTTCCGCGTCACCGGCAGCCTCAAGGAAGGCATCACCGCCACCGATCTGGTGCTGACCGTCACCCAGATGCTGCGCGCCAAGGGCGTGGTCGGCCGCTTTGTCGAATTCTTCGGCCCGGGCCTCGACGCGATGACGCTCGCCGATCGCGCCACCATCGCCAACATGGCACCCGAATATGGCGCGACCTGCGGTTTCTTCCCGATCGACAACCGCACGCTCGATTACCTGCGCCTGTCGGGCCGCGACGACGAGCGGATCGCGCTGGTCGAAGCCTATGCCAAGGCACAGGGCATGTGGCGCGACGCCAATTCGCCCGAGCCTTTGTTCACCGACACGCTCGAGCTCGACCTCGGCAGCGTGGTGCCGAGCCTTGCCGGACCCAAGCGCCCGCAGGACCGCGTGATCCTGAGCGAGGTCGACGACCAGTTCAACGCCGAGCTGGCCGAGACCTACAAGAAGGCGAACGACCCGCGCGTCGCGGTCGAGGGCGAAAGTCACGACCTCGGCAACGGCGACGTGGTGATTGCCGCCATTACCAGCTGCACCAATACCTCGAACCCCAGCGTGCTGGTCGCCGCCGGCCTGGTCGCGCGCAAGGCGCGTGCGCTGGGCCTCACCCGCAAGCCATGGGTCAAGACCAGCCTGGCGCCGGGAAGCCAGGTGGTGAGCGATTATCTCGCCGCCGCGGGGCTTCAGGACGATCTCGATTCGATCGGCTTCAACACCGTCGGCTACGGCTGCACCACCTGCATCGGCAATTCGGGTCCGCTCGCCGCTCCGATCAGTCAGGCGATCAACGGCAACGACCTGGTCGCCGTGTCGGTCCTGTCGGGCAATCGCAATTTCGAAGGCCGCGTCAGCCCCGACTGCCGTGCCAATTATCTCGCCAGCCCGCCGCTGGTGGTCGCCTATGCGCTGGCCGGGACCGTCCGCAGCGACATCACCGCCGAGCCGATCGGCACCGCGCAGAATGGCGAAAAGGTCTATCTGAAGGACATCTGGCCGACCAACGACGAGATCCGCGATCTTATCGACCAGCACGTCCACTCCGACCTGTTCCGCAAGCGCTATGCCGACGTGTATCGCGGCGACGAGCATTGGAAGGGCATTTCGGTCACCGGCGGCGACACCTACGCCTGGCCGGCGGCATCGACCTACATCGCCAACCCGCCCTATTTCGAGGGCATGAGCATGCAGCCCAAGGGCATCGAGGATATCTCGAACGCCCGCACGCTGGCGGTGTTCGGCGATTCGATCACCACCGATCACATCAGCCCGGCCGGTTCGATCAAGGCCGACAGCCCGGCCGGCAAGTGGCTGATGGAACGCCAGGTGCCGAAGAGCGAGTTCAACAGCTACGGCGCGCGGCGCGGCAATCATGACGTGATGATGCGCGGCACCTTTGCCAACATCCGCATCCGCAACAAGATGCTGACCGGGGTCGAGGGCGGTTATACCCGCAACCTCCTGACCGGCGAGCAGCAGGCGATCTATGATGCGGCCATGGCCTACAAGGACGCGGGCGTGCCGCTCGTCATCCTGGCGGGCAAGGAATATGGCACCGGCTCGTCGCGCGACTGGGCGGCCAAGGGCACGGTCCTGCTGGGCGTTCGTGCGGTGATCGCCGAAAGCTTCGAGCGTATCCACCGGTCGAACCTGGTCGGCATGGGCGTGTTGCCGCTGCAGTTCGCGGACGGCGAGAGCGCCGCGTCGCTGGGGCTGGACGGAAGCGAGAGCTTCACCATCCGCAATGTCGCGGGCATCCAGCCGCGCCAGCAAGTGGAGGTCGAAGTGACCGAGGCCGACGGCGAAACCCGGACCATCACCGCGCGGTGCCGGATCGACACTTTCAACGAGCTTGAATATTTCCACGCCGGCGGGATCCTGCCCTACGTGCTGCGCAAGCTCGCCGCCTGATGGAGCGTCTGTTGGTGGATATCGCAGGGTGGGCCGCCGCCCTGCTGATCCTTGGCGCCTATGCGCTGCTGACGGCGGGCAAAGTCGATGCCAAGTCGCCGCTCTATCAGACGATGAACGTGTTCGGCGCGGTCGGCTTCATCATCAACTCGGGCTATTTCAAGGCGTGGCCTTCGGCGGTATTGAATGTGATCTGGGCGGGAATCGGGATCGTTGCCCTGATCCGCATCGCGGCGGGCCGAAGGAAGGCCGAAGCCTAAGCCTCGGCGGTCGCGGCGCTGAGCCACGACGGTAGCGCGAGCCCGTTGAGGTCGTCGACCCGGCGATGCTCCACGGCGAGGCCGAGATCGGGGTAAAAGGCCTTGGTCCGGGGGCCCGGCTCGGTTGCGGGGACGACCACCAGCCGGCGGTTCACCTTCTGCCGCCAGTTCATCCGCGCGGTATTTTCCTGGCCGACGTAGCAACCCTTGGTGAAGCTGACGCCGTTCAATTCGGCCGCATTGCATTCGAGCCAGAGCAGGTCGCCCAGTTCCGCGCGGCCTTCGCACACGCCGAGCGACAGGCGGTGGGCGAGCCAGCCGGTCGCCGTCTCGCCTGCAGGTGCGATCCAGCGGCGGCCGAGAGCGGGGAGGCGAGGATCGGACACGCCTTCAATTCCGTCGGCCGACCAGTGAACGCCAAGCGCCAATTCGAGCGCGATCTCGATCGGGCGCCGCAACCGGTACATGCGCAGCCGCTTGGCGAGGTCTTCCGCCGCCTCCGCCTCGCAATCGATCAGCAGATCGTCGCCATCCGCCCAGACCAGAAAGTCGAACAGACATTTGCCCTGCGCGCTGAGCAGCCCGGCCCAGACCGGCAGCGCGCCGGAAACGTCGTTGGTGACGAGCCCTTGCAGGAAGCCGCGAACGTCCTCCCCGGAGAGGCGGATGAGGGCGCGGTGCTCAAGGGTGGTGGCGGGCATGGTGCTTAGCTAAGGATCGCATCCGCAAAGAACAAACTCCGTTCGCCCTGAGCGAAGTCGAAGGGCGTGGCACCTGCGTGCTTCGACTTCGCTCAGCACGAACGGTCTGAGGAACCATGACCGACCGCCTGACCATCCGCCGCCCCGATGACTGGCACCTTCACCTGCGCGACGGCGCGATGCTGGACGCGGTGGCGCCCTATAGCGCGCGGCAGTTCGCGCGGGCGATCATCATGCCCAATCTCGTGCCTCCGGTGACCACCGTCGAGGCTGCGAGCGCTTACCGGGACCGCATCCGCGCAGCGGCTGGACCCGGCTTCGAGCCGCTGATGACCTGCTATCTGACCGACAGCATCGAACCAGACGAGCTGGAGCGTGGGCATAACGAGGGCGTATGGGGCGCCGCCAAGCTCTATCCCGCCGGCGCCACCACCAACAGCCACAGCGGCGTGACCGACGTTCGCCATATCCACGCCGCGCTGGAGCGGATGGAAAAGATCGGCATGGTGCTCTGCGTCCACGGCGAGGTGACCGACCCGGCGATCGACATCTTCGACCGCGAGGCGGTGTTCCTCGAGCGCGTGCTGACACCGGTTCTGCGCGACTTTCCGGGTCTGAAGATCGTGCTCGAGCATATCACCACCGCCGACAGCGCCGACTTCGTCCGGGAGGCGGGGCCGAACCTCGCCGCGACGATTACCCCGCAGCACCTTCATCTCAACCGCAATGCGCTGTTCGAAGGCGGGCTGCGGCCGCACGCTTATTGTCTGCCGGTGGTGAAGCGCGAGCGGCATCGGCTCGCGGTCCGCGCGGCGGCGGTGTCGGGCAATCCCAAATTCTTCCTCGGCACCGACAGCGCGCCGCATCTGAAAGAAGCCAAGGAATCGGGTTGCGGCTGTGCCGGCATCTGGAACGCGCCGCACGCGCTCGAAAGCTACCTCACCGTGTTCGACGAGGAAGGGGCGATCGACCGGTTTGAGGGCTTCGCGTCGGAGCATGGGCCGCGCTTCTACGGGCTGCCGCTCAACGAGGGGACGGTGACGCTGGAACGAATGGAAACGATGGTGCCGGAGCGGATCGCTGCCGCGGGATCATCGCTGGTGCCGTTCCACGCCGGGCAGACGCTCGGCTGGAGCTTGCGGACCTAATAGCCTTCGGAAACCTTGGTCCCCCGACCGGTGGGGCCCAGCACGAGCTGGAAATGCTTTTCCACCGCCGTGTAGCAGTCGCAGCTGACCTTCTGCAGCCCGCGCCGGTCGATCACCTGGATCGCGCCGCGGCGATAGGAGATCAGACCCTGTTCCTGCAGCACACGGGCGACGGCATTCACCGTGGTGCGCTGGACGCCGAGCAGCCCGGCCAGGCTTTCCTGCGTCAGTTCGAGCCGGTCGCTTCCGGCCCGGTCCTGCGCGTGCAGCAGCCAGCGCGCGGCGCGCGCTTCGATCGGGTGAAAGGCGTTGCACGCCACCGACTGCATCACCTGCGCCAGCAGTGCATCGGCGTAGCGGCAGAACAAGTTGCGCAGGTGCGCGCTGGTTTCCTTGGCCTTTTCCAGCATCTCCATCGGGACCAGCGCGGCCGAACCCGGGAGCTGGACGACCGCCTGGGTAAAGGCCGGCGCTTCGCCGCAACTGATGATCCCGCCTACCGCGCCTTCGCGTCCGATCGAAGCCACTTCGACCGAGCGTCCCCCGGTCAGTTCGCGACGCATCGAAACCATTAGCCCGTCGAAGGGAAACAGGCAGCGTTTGGTGACTTCGCCTTCGGCGAGCACGATCTCCCCACCGGCGAAGGTCACGATCTCCATGTCTTCGGCGAACAGGGCGCGCTCGATGGGCGACAGGGTGGCGAGCAGGCGATTGCCGGCGAACGCGGCATCGAGGCTCGACTCTGCGAGCATATCGCTAAGTTGATCCATAAGCCCCGGTTACTCCCCACTCAGGCCGCGGACGGCCTGTCGTGGAAGCATTACGCTAGTGTTCCGATAGGAAGCAATACCTTAAGTTATAAGGACTTAGGCCAGGTTTTGTGTCGGCTAACCGACAGTCGGCAAGGGTTGCGTTTTCCGTGGGTTAACGGGGAAATCGCGGTTTGTGCGGTGAGCGGTTGAACAGCTCACCACTGTCCGCTAAGCGCACCGCAGCCGAGGCATCCGGAGACGTGGGTGAGTGGCTGAAACCAGCGGTTTGCTAAACCGCCGTAGGGGGAATTCCCTTACCGAGGGTTCGAATCCCTCCGTCTCCGCCATCTCCATTTTATTGTTCAGTCAGCCGCATCGGCGGCCCGCCGCATTGCCTCAGGCTGGCGCGTGCGTTCCTATCAGCGCGCTGATGCTGGACGCCAGTTTCTCCAGCGTGAAAGGCTTGGTGATTAGCGTCATGCCGGGATCGAGAAAGTCGGTCAGCGTGGTGGCGTGTTCGGCATAGCCGGTGATGAACAGGATCGGCAGGCCGGGGCGCAGTTTGCGCGCTTCGTCGGCGAGTTCGCGGCCGTTGATGCCGGGCATGCCGATGTCAGAGATCATGAGATCGATCCGTTCGCCTGATCCCAGGCAGGGAAGGGCGGCGGCCGGGTCGGCGATCTCCACGGCTTCGTAGCCGAGTTCCTCGAGCACTTCGCGGACCAGCATCCGGACCGCATCCTCGTCCTCGACGACCAGCACCCGCTCGCCGGCGCCGCGCGCGGCGGGAGCGGTGCCAGCTTTGTTCTCCTGCGGCGCGGGCGGACTGACCGGGAGATACAGGCAGATGCTGGTGCCGGCGCCCGGCGCGCTATGGATGCGCACGGTGCCGCCGCTCTGCTCGGCAAAGCCGTAGACCATCGAGAGGCCAAGGCCGGTGCCCTGGCCAAGCGGCTTGGTGGTGAAGAAGGGCTCGAACACCTTGTCGAGCACGTCGGGCGGCATGCCTTCGCCGGTGTCGGCGACCTTGATCAGGATGAAGTCATCGGCGCCGGCCTCGCCGGGAATGTCGTCGCCCTTAGGCACCATCGCGGAAACGACCAGACTGCCTCCGGCCGGCATCGCGTCTCGCGCGTTGACCGCGAGGTTGAGCACGGCGTTTTCGAGCTGGTTGGCGTCGGCAAGCGCATGGGGCAGCCCGTCGGCGATATCGAGCCGAAACGTGATCTTTTCGGGCAATGCGTGGGTGATGAGCTGCGCAGTCGCCGTGAGCACCGCGGCGATGTCGAGCGGCTGCGGGTCGAGCGGCTGGCGGCGGGCGAAGGCGAGCAGGCGGTGGGTCAAGGCAGCCGCCCGCTCCGCCGATCCGAGCGCGGTATCGAGATAGCGCTGGAGGCCGTCGTAGCGCTCGTCCGCGATCCGCCGCCGCATCATGTCGATCGAGCCGATGATCCCGGTCAGCATGTTGTTGAAGTCGTGGGCGATGCCGCCGGTCAGTTGGCCGACCGCTTCCATCTTCTGGCTTTGCCTGAGCGAGGCTTCGGCGCGTTCGCGCTCGGCGACTTCTTCCTTGAGGCGGCTCAGCGCGAGTTCGAGTTCGGCGGTGCGTTCGCGAACCTGCGCTTCAAGCTGATCGGCGGCGCTGGCGAGGGCGAGCCGCTGCTGGTGAAGGTCGACGAACACGCCGACCTTGCTGCGCAGGACGTCGGCTTCGATCGGCTTCTGGATAAAGTCCACCGCGCCCGCTTCGTAGCCGCGGAAGCGGCGATGGGTATCGCCGCTGCCGGCGGTGACGAAGATGATCGGCACCCGGCGCGAGCGTTCGTTGCCGCGCATGAATTCGGCGAGCTCGAAGCCGTCCATGCCCGGCATCTGCACGTCGAGCAGGGCCAGCGCGACATCGTGCTGGAGCAGGAGTTCAAGGGCCTCCTCGCCCGAACGCGCGCGCAGGAAGGTCAGGTGATCGGCGCGCAGCAAGGCTTCCAGCGCGAGCAGGTTTTCGTCGAGATCGTCGACGATCAGCAAGTTGGTGGTGGCGGTCACCGGGCCCCCACGCGCAGCAGATAATCGGCGATGGCGTCCAGCGACAGGGCTCTCGCGGTTGAACAACGGGCGAGGGCGGCGGCGGGCATGGCGGCGGCATAGGCGGTCGCGGGGTCCTCGACCAGCACGCTTCCCCCGCGCGCCTTGATCGCAACAGACCCGCGCGCACCGTCTTCGTTGGCCCCGGTCAGTACCAGCGCGAGAAGTCCGGCGCCGAAGGTGTCGGCGGCGCTTTCGAACAGCACGTCGATCGACGGGCGCGAAAACAACACGGGCTCGTCCGCCGACAGGGCGATGCTGGCTCCCGGCTCGACCAGCAGATGATAGCCGGGCGGCGCGAAATAGATGGTGGCGGGAACGATCGCTTCCTTGTCGTCGGGCTCGACCACCTTCATCGCGCATTTGGCTGAAAAAAGCGTTGTCAGGCCTGATGGCGTGGCCGGGACGTGGACCACGATCAGGATCGGCACCGGATAGTCGGCGGGCAGGCGCGGCAGGATTTCGGACAGTGCCTGCACCGCGCCGGCCGAACTGCCGATGACGATGGCGGCGGGCGTCTCGGCGCTCATCCCTCGCTCCGCTGGTAGATCTTTTCTTCGCGCACGAAGCTGGTGAAGGCGTCGGCGTGGCTCGAAAAACGCAAGGTTTCCTTGGAGCCAAGGCCAAGAAAGCCGCGCCGGGTGAGGCTGTCGCGAAACAGGCCGATGGCACGGTCCTGCAACGGCCGGTCGAAATAGATCATGACGTTGCGGCACGAGACGAGCTGACATTCGGTGAACACCTCGTCCGACACCAGGCTGTGATCGGAAAAGACGACCTGCGCGCGCAGTTTCTTGTCGAACACCGCGCGGCCGTAGGCGGTGGTGTAATAGTCGGCGAGCGAGGTCTTGCCCCCGGCCTGCTGGTGATTGCGGGTAAAGGTGGCGAGGCGGTCGAGCGAGTAGACGCCGCTGCGCGCGATTTCGAGCGCGGCGGGGTTGATGTCGGTCGCGTAGATCAGGGTGCGATCGAGCAGGCCTTCTTCGTGCAGCATGATGGCGAAGGAAAGGACTTCCTCACCATGGCTGCAGCCTGCGATCCAGATCTTGAGCGAGGGGTAGGTGCGCAGGTGCGGCACGACCTTGTCGCGCAGCGCCTTGAAGTAGCCCGGATCGCGAAACATCTCGCTGACCTGCACCGTCAGATAGTCGAGCAGGCGGCCGACCATCGCCTCGCTGTGCAGCAATTGCTCCTGCATCGCCGAAAAGGTCGGATAGCCGAGCTGGTCGCGGGCCTGGCGCAGGCGGCGCTTGATCGAGGCGCGGGCATAATGGCGGAAGTCGTAATGATAGCGCAGGTACAGCGCTTCCAGCAGAAGCTGGATCTCGATATCCTCGACCGGTTCGGCAGGCTGGTGGTTCACCGCGGCATCCACACCCGGACCAGCGACAGCAGTTTGTCGACGTCGAGCGGCTTGGCCATGTAGTCGCTGGCCCCTGCCGCGAGGCATTTCTCCTGGTCGTCGGGCATAGCCTTGGCGGTCAGCATGATGATCGGCAGCTTGTTCCAGTTGGGGTCGGCGCGAATCCGGCGGGTCGCTTCCAGGCCGTCCATGACCGGCATCATGACGTCCATCAGCACGAGGTCGATCGGATCGCCGCCCGCATTGGCCCGGGCCAGGGCGTCGAGCGCTTCCTGCCCGTTGCGGGCGATCGCCACCTTGGCGCCGCGCGGTTCGAGGATGTTGGTCAGCGAGTAGACGTTGCGGACGTCGTCCTCGACCACCAGGATCGTGCGGCCTTCCAGCAGCGCGTCGCGGTGGCGGGCCTGCGCGATCATCTTCTGCTGCTCGGGCGGCAATTCCGACACCACCTGGTGAAGGAACAGGGTCACCTCGTCGAGCAGGCGTTCGGGCGATTTCGCGCCCTTGATGATGATCGAACTGGAATACCGCCGCAGCCGCTGCTCGTCGTCCTGGCTGAGATCGTGGCCGGTGTAGACGATGACCGGCGGGAAGCTGTGCTCCCCATCCTGGCTCAGCGTTTCGAGCAAAGAAAAGCCCGAGGCGTCGGGGAGCGACAGGTCGAGCACCATGCAGTCGAAGGTCTCTTCGCTGAGGAGCTTCAAGCACTCGGCCGCGGTGCCGGCGCCGACCGTTTCGATCTCCGGCCCGGCCAGCAGCTTGGCGACCGCATCGCGCTGCCGGTCGTCGTCCTCGACGATCAGCACGCGGCGCATGGTGCGGGTGAGCTGCGCTTCGAGCGATTCGAGCGCATGGGCCAGCTCCTCGCGCTTCACCGGTTTCACCAGATAGCCCATCGCGCCGAGCGAGAAGGCGGTCTGGGTCTGGTCGCTGGCCGAGATGACGTGGATCGGAATGTGCCGCGTTTCGTCTTCGCGCTTCAGCCGGTCGAGCACGGCGAGCCCCGACTGGTCGGGCAGGCCGAGGTCGAGCACGATGCCGCTCGGCTTATGCTCGCGGGCCAGCTCGAGCGCTTCTTCTGCGGTGCCGGCGACAAGCGTCTGGAACGAGGCTTCGCGCGCGAGGTCGCGGACGATGCCGGCGAAGGTGCGGTCGTCCTCCACGATCAGCAGCACGCGGCGGCCACCACCTAAGTCGTCACGGTCGTCGTCGAGCGGGGCGGAGCGCACCGCCGGCTTGCGGGTGGGCATTTCCGGCGGGGTCGGAGCGGCGGGCGACCGGGCTGCGCTTGCGGCAGCCTTGGGCTCGGCCCGCGCGGCGACCAGCGAGGGGTCGTATTCGACCGGAATATCGACGGTGAAGCTGCTGCCCTTGCCGGGTTCGCTCTTGAGCGAAATCGTGCCGCCGAGCAGCCGCGCCAGCTCGCGCGAGATGGAAAGCCCGAGACCGGTGCCGCCGAACTTGCGGCTGATCGACCCGTCGGCCTGCTGGAAAGCGTCGAAAATCGCCTGCTGCTGCTCGGGCGCGATGCCGATGCCGGTGTCGGTGACGGTCAGCGCCAGCCGATTGCTACCGGCCCTGGCGATGGCGAGGGTCACCGATCCCGCTACGGTGAACTTGAAGGCATTGGCGAGGAGGTTCTTGAGGATCTGTTCGAGCCGCTGACGGTCCGACACGATGCTGGCAGGCGCGTCCTCGTCGATCGCAAGCTCGAACGACAGCTCGCGTTCGGCGGCGATGGGATCGAAGGTGCGCTGCAGATCCTTGACCAGCCGCGCGACCGGCAGCTCCTCGGCGCGGACTTCGACATGGCCCGCCTCGATCTTGGACAGGTCGAGGATGTCGTTGATAAGGTTGAGCAGATCGTTGCCCGACGCCTGGATGGTGCGGGCATATTGTGCCTGCTCGTCGGTCAGGTTGCCGGTCGGATTGTCACCCAGCAACTTGGACAGGATCAGCAGCGAATTGAGCGGGGTGCGAAGCTCGTGGCTCATATTCGCGAGGAAGTCCGACTTGTACTGGCTCGCCTGCTCCAGTTCGCGCGCCTTGAGCTCGACCGCGGCACTTGAGCGGGTGAGGTCGTCCTTCTGGCGTTCCAGCAGCTGCGCCTGCTCTTCGAGCTGCGAGTTGGTTTGTTCGAGTTCGACCTGCTGCTGTTCGAGCCGGACCGCCGATTCCTTCAAGGCGCGGCCTTGTTCTTCCAGCTCCTCGTTCGAAACCTTGAGCTCTTCACTCTGGACCTGAAGCTCTTCCGACTGACGCTGGGTCTCTTCCAGAAGGGTCTGGAGTTCGGTGCGATATTTGGCGGATCGAAGCGCGGTGCCGGCCGGCTGGGCGATGTGGCCGAGAAGCTCGAGCACGCGGTCGTCGACCGCCTTGAGGAAGCCGAGTTCGACCACCCCGTTGACGATCCCCTCCGCCCGCAGCGGCGCGATGACGAGGTGGCGCGGCACATCGCGCCCGAGGGCGGAGCCGATGGTGAGATAGCCTTCGGGTACGTCGTCGAGGACCATCGGCGTGTCGTCGGCGGCGACCCGGCCGAGCAGGCCTTCGCGCAGCGCGAACCGCTCGGGCACCTTGGCATCTTCCGGCACGCCAAGCGTCGCCATGCGCTGGAACACGCCATGCTCACCCTTGAACAGGACGCTGGCCTGCGCACCGGTATAGGTGGTGAGAAAGTCGACGATATCGCCCGACAGTTCGCGCACGGTCTTGTCGCCGAGCATCGCCTGGCCGAGCCCCGCTTCGCCCGCGCTCAGCCACAACTGGCGGCGGCGGGCAATCATCGCGCGATGATTGAGGAGGCCGATCGCGATCGCCAGCACCATTCCGACGAGGGCGGCGACGACGGCGCTGATCGTGGCGGTTCGGAACGCCTGATTGCGTTGCTCGATCCTGGCTCCGCGATCGCGGCGTTCTTCGCTGCGCAATTGAGCGATCCGCGCACGCACCGCGTCCATCTCGGCCTTGTCACGGTCTTCGTCGATCGCGTTCAGGGTCGCGGCAAGATCCTGCCGCTGCCGAAGTGCGATGGAGCGTTCGAGGCTGGCGAACTTGCTCGCGACTTGTGGGCGCAGCGCTTGCAGATTGGCCTGCAGGGCGGGATCGTCGCGGGTCAGCCCTTCGAGATTGCGAAGCGTCTGTTCAGCGCGCGTCTGGGCGCTGCGATAGGGTTCGAGATACGAAGAATTTCCGGTAAGGAGGAACCCGCGCTGCCCGGTTTCGGCGTCCTGCATTGCGGACAGCAGATCACCAAGGCCGACGATGACTTCGTGCGTGCCGGCAACCTGGTCGGTCTCGCTGCGCACTGCATTGATGGTGAAGTAGCTGACGGCACCCGAGGCGAGGAAGAAGAGCAGCGCGACGATCACACCTGTCAGCGTGCCGAGGTTCATTCCGGCACCCGAGGTACCCCGTTCATTGCTGTTCATCGTGCGCGAAAGCTTCCCCGTGAGATGCGGTTCGAAGCGTTTCCATGGCCATTCGTTCTACGCAAGTCGCAATCGGCATGGAGGGCCCTGCCAACGGCCTGTCGTTAATCGGCAAACTTGCACAAACCGTCGCATATCCGGCCGGGCCCTGACCGTTCATGAGCGGCTCAGCGCAACAGGTGCAGAAGGGCCAAACCGTTGGTTTTCCGATGCTTGTTGCGTATCCGGAACCTCATTGCCGGACCTTTCGTTGGGGCGGCGCTGACTTTGATCGGTGCTTGTCCGCGGCGTCCGAAGCGTTTTCTTCGGCCGCGACGCAGCGAGGATCGATCGAGGTTACCGGAAGATATCGGAGGAAAGCATATGAAGAAGACCTTGATCGCCTTGGCGGCCGCCAGCTCGCTGTCCCTGGGCGCCTGCTCGACCATGAACAACAACGACACCCTCGCCGACGCCGCGACCGGCGCAGCCGTGGGTGCCGTGGGTGGTGCCGCTGTCGGCGCCGTCGTTCCGGGTGTCAGCCCGATCACCGGCGCGGCCGTTGGCGCGGCTATCGGCGGCCTGACCGGCGCGGTATGGGCCGACAACAACAACGACGGTTATGCCGACGGCTACGTCCAGAACGGCCAATATTATCAGGGCACGCCGAGCGGTTATGATTCGACCCTCGGCCGCGTTGCCACGGGTGCCGGCGTCGGTGCCGTCGCCGGTGTCGCCGCCGGTGCGTTGATCCCGGGCGTTAGCCTGCTCGAAGGCGCCGTTGCCGGTGCCGTGGTCGGCGGTCTCGCCGGCGCGATCTGGGCCGACAACGACCGTGACGGCCGTGTCGACGGCTATGTCCAGAACGGCCAATATTATCCGGGTGCACCCGCCCAGACCACCACGGGCAGCAGCTATCAGCAGCCGGCCCCCGCCCCGAGCCGCAGCGGCGAGCGCGGCTAAGGAGATTAAATGAGCCTTTCGCGTAACAGAAACGGCTTGCGTGCCGGGCGCTTCATGCGCCCGGCACTTGTATGTGCGGGCCTGCTTGTCGCGCCCGTGCTGGCCGCTTCGCCGGCGGCCGCTCAGGCAGGGGTGGCGCAGCCCGCCGCCTCGTCCCTGTTCTTTCGCCCCGGTGCCCAAGGCGCCGCGGCCGAGCTGCTGCGGCTTGCCGCGACGGCGCAGGCCGACGGGCTCGACCCGCGGCGTTATCGCACCCGCGACCTGCCGCGCCTGGTGCGCGCCGCCGAAAGCGGCGATCCGAGGGCGATCGCGCGCGCCGACCGGGCGCTGAGCGACCTGTTCGTCCGCTACGCCCAGGAACTTCGCCGCGCCCCCAATGTCGGAATCATCTATGTCGACGGCGATCTTCGCCCGCAGGCGCCGAGCGCCGCCGCGCTGATCGCCGCCGCTTCCGCCTCGCCAAACGTCGCCGCCTACATGCGCGACATGGAGTGGATGCATCCTTATTATGCGCAGCTTCGCCGCCAGCTGACCGACAACCGTCTCGACCCCGCGACGCGGCGGCTGGTGCAGAGCAACCTGGCGCGGGTTCGCAGCCTGCCCGCCGGCGGCCGCTACGTGATGGTCAATGTCGCCGCGCAGCGCCTGTTCATGATCGACAACAACCAGACGGTCGACATGATGCGGGTGGTGGTCGGCAAGCCCGTCTATCCGACCCCGATGATGGCGGCCAACATCCGCTACACCTCGCTCCGCCCGTATTGGAACGTGCCGAGCGATCTGGCGGCGGAGCGGATCGTTCCCAATGTCATCAAAGGCGGCGCGCCCTATCTCAAGGCCAAGGGCTATCAGGTGTTGTCCGACTGGTCGGACAAGCCCAGGATCGTCAGCCCGGCCAGCGTCGACTGGAAAGCGGTCGCCGCCGGCAAGCAGGAAGTGCGGCTGCGCCAGCTTCCGGGGCCGGCTAACAGCATGGGCGACATGAAGTTCATGTTCCCCAATGCGCAGGGCATTTATCTTCACGACACCCCGCAGGACGAATTGTTCGGCGTAGCGGCGCGGCTGTTCTCGGGCGGCTGCGTCCGGCTCGAAGCGGCGCATCGGCTGGCGGCGTGGCTCTATGGCAAGCCGCTTCGCGCCAAGGGCGCCGCGCCCGAGCAAAAGGTGCCGCTGGCCAAGCCGGTCCCGGTCTATCTGACCTATCTGACCGCGGTGCCGAGCGGGACGGAGCTCGCCATCTATGAGGACATCTACAAAAAGGATGCACCGGCGGTGCCGTCGAGGCGGATGGCGACCCGCTAGTTGCGGTCCCAGGTCGCGACGTAGCGAAGCGCGACCGGCACGGCACTGCCCGCCCGGTCGCGCGCTGGGTCCCAGCGGGTGCGGGCGAGCAGGCGGCACAGTTCGTCGTCGAGCGCCGAATTGCCCGAAGAGGAAAAAGGTAGGCAGCGCGTCAGCCGTCCTTCGGCGCTGATGTCGAGCGCGAGCACCGCCGATCCGCGCGGCGCGCCATAGCCGCGGATCCGCCGATAATCGCCGCGCGACAGATTGCCCGACAGCAGCCGTGCCCCGCTTCCGAGACCGCCGCCCGTGCCTGACCCGCCCGGTCCGCCGCCACCGGTGCCGTCCCCGCTTCCGCCCGCGCCGCGGCCCGGGCCGGCTTCACGCCCTGCCCCGGCGCTCGGGGCGGCGGCGGTGACCGGCGCGGTTTCGTCCGCGGTAGGCAGGGTGGGGGGCACGGGCAGGCGCACTTCGGGCTTGGGCTGCACCACCGGGGCCGGACGCGCGTCGAGATCGGGCGCCCCGGCCTCGCGCTCGGCGGCGGCGTCCTGCTGCGAGATCGGCGGGGGCGGTGGCGGCGGCGGTTCGGGCAGCGGCACGTCGAAGGTGTTCAGCGCTTCGACGCTCCGCCGCAGCGGTTCGCCGGCAAGCCCGGTGATCAGCGCCGCGCCGAGCGCAAGATGCAGCACGGCAACCAACGCGAGCGCCGTGGTTCGGTCGCGTCCCTGTCCTTGCGGCTGCCACGGCATATCCGGAAAACGCCGCCGGAGCCGACCCGCTCCCTAGCTCTCGATCCCGGCCAGGAAGCCCGCCAGCACGCGGTCGAAGATCGCCG
>Ga0310813_10000157_pt1 | contig 50511 bp, 37 predicted proteins | sample YN3metagenome_FD_203086 | JGI IMG/M metagenome (GOLD analysis project Ga0310813, IMG submission 203086) | Soil microbial communities from experimental microcosm in Duke University, North Carolina, United States - YN3 | ecosystem: Engineered > Artificial ecosystem > Soil microcosm > Unclassified...
CCGGTCGCCAGGCCGGACCCGTTCACCTGGACCCAGCCGACGGCCTCGATGTTTCCCGTGTTCGGGTTGAAGGTCGTATTGACGGTGCTGTTGAGGATGAAGATGCTCGAGAGATTGAACCCGAAATTAAAGGTCGGGTCGGCCAGGCTCTCCAAGCGCCAGAGCACGATATTATCCTTGCCGCTGGCGGTGTCCTGCCAGGCGATGACCGGCCGGCCCAGGTTGTCGGGAGGAGCCGCCAGCTGGTTCTCGATCCCCGCCGAGGGATTGGTACCGGCGCCGACCGGAAACGCCGGGGGATCGATGCGGACCCAGCCCGACAAAACACCGGCATCGTCACCGCCGTAGAAATACTCCGCAACGATCTGGCTGGCCTCCTCCCAGACGAGGAGAGGGGTGTACTCCAGAAATCCGAGAATCTTGATGTTGTTGATGTAGTTGTTGATGACCAGGACTTGGGGATTCGTGGCGGGTCCGATGAACGTCGTGCTCCGGCCGCCCTTGGTCGCGGACTCACCCAATTCCTCCCACGACAGCTTGAGGCCGCTCCAGCGCCGGAAGAAGACGCCGACGCGGACGTCGGTATCGTCCTGCCAGACCACGTAGGGAATGCCGTTCGGGTCCAGGGTGATGTTGGGGGCGGTCGATTTTCCCGAGTTGGAGCTGATGCCGCCGCCCGTGCTGGAGCCGCCCAGGTCCCGGAACTCGAAGCCGTTCCACACGCGGACGTAGATCTCGTAGTTGCCGATCTGGTTGTCCGACCAGGCGATCCAGGGGTTGCCGCCCCGGCTGAGCACCAGGCTGGGCCGGTCCGACACCAGGTTCGTGCCGCTGATGCCGCCGCCGCTGGCCGAACCGCCCAGCTCCAGCCAGGGGTCGATGACGACCGGATAGGTCGCCCGAGCCATGAACTCCGCCGGGAGCTCCAGGACGACTTCGCCGTTCTGGAAGCGGGGCAGGAGGGCCATCTTGCAGCCGTCGGCGTCGAGGGCGAACGCGGAGTGGTAGGCGAGCTTGGTCGCGCCGGACGCATCGCAGAAGCCGATGCCGCCCTGCTGGAACGGCATTTCCACGAACGTGTTCTTCTGGGGCTCGTGGGTGACCACGGGGCCGTCGAGGTCGGACGTCACGGGGAAGGACAGGCGGAGCGCGCCGTCGCTCAGGGGATTCGGGATGGTGTAGACCTGCTCGACGCGCTTGTTCTCGAAGAGGTACTCCTCGATGACGGCGCCGCGGTCCAGGCGCGTGAGGCCGAAGGCGGGACGCGTGAGCTTGGCGTCGCTGCACTCGAGCCGCAGCTTGCCCTGCTCGATTCGGGGCGCGCCGAACTCGACGGTGAAGAGCCGGCTGCGGGCGCCGGGAGCCGGCGCGGAGATCTCGCCGAAGCGGCAACCGGTTTCGGAGATGTCCGCGAGATAGGTGGCGCCGCGATAGTCAATCTCGCCGGGCTTCTGCGCGTCCTCGTAGACCTTGTAGGCCGCGAGGGCCCGGGACTTCTTTTCCTCAGGCGAGCCCTTGACGGCGGGCTGCTGCGCCGGAGGCAGCATCTTCGGCGTGCGCACCGCGGCGCTGAAGAGGCCGACCACCACTGCAAGGATGAAGATTGACCGGAAGACCTTCTGGTTCATGTCGCCTCCGAATGGAGTCCCTCTCGCGTTCCCTATCCGCGTTCAAGATAATATCACATGGGTTGCATTCGTCAACTCGTTGGCAGAAAGCGCGCGGCGGAATCTGAGACATTTCCCGATTCGGCGCGCGCGCATTTTTGCTGGGTTGTGGTGAATTTCCGGGTTGTTTGTTGACTATCGTTCACTTGCCGCTATAATTTTGGCGAACCGCTCATCGTGCGATCGGGGAGGGAACCGATTCGTTCGTGAACCAAGTGCCTGAGCGATTCCACATCATTTAAGGACCGGCAGGGATGGGCAAACTCGGCGTTTGGGCGTTGACGGTGGCCTCGGTCGTCCTTGCCGTGCTTCTGCCCTCCCGAGAGGCCGGTGCCCAGGACTTCGGCCAGGCCTGGATCGACCGCGTCACGCACGAGCTGGAGCGCGAGCGCGGACCGCTCGAGGCGAAGCCCGTCACCTGGTCCGCGAACGCCGGCGTCCAGTACGCCTTCGACAACAACATCTTCCTGACCGACCAGGGCAAGAAGTCCGACTCGATCATCATCCCCTTCGTGGAGGCGGGCATCGCCTACGGGGAGCCGCGCTTCGATCTCGAGGCGCGCGTGCTGGCGGACTACAAGCGCTACATCAAGGAAGAGCAGGTCAGCGACGACGAGGAGCGCGTTTTCCTGCGGGCGCGGCAGACGTCGTCGCGCTGGAACTTCGAGATCTCGGAGATCTTCCAGAACGTGAGCGACCCCGCGGGCCTGCTCTTCATCAACCGCGTGTCGCGCCTCGTGTCGAACACGATCCCGAAGGTGGCGTTCGACATCGGCAAGAGCTGGGCGATGGAGCTCAACGGCAACGTCCAGATCGTGCGCTTCCAGGACAAGGCGTTCAACTCGCAGGAGAACAACAACTTCACGGTCGACTTCAGCGTGATCTACCGGACGCCCTGGGCCTTCGACGTGCTGGCGCAGTTCGGCTACATGAACATCACCTACCTCGAGGACCAGTCGCTCGGTGGTCCGCCGGACTCGTTCGGCTATTACTATCGCGCGGGCTTCCGCGGCCACGTGATCGAGCGCCTCTACCTCGAGGCGGTGGCCGGCTGGCAGACCATCGAGACGGACTTCTTCACCAGCACGGGCAATGACCTGAACAACGGGACGGTGACGGGCTACATCAACCTGCGCTACGAGGCGACGGAGAAGCTGAACTTCTTCTTCGACGCGGCGAGGCTCTACGCCTTCCAGGGCGGCACGGGCCCGACGGGCGTCGGCGACCCCTACCAGCTGCTCAACACGCTGCAGATCTACGGCACCTACGACTGGACCGAGAAGCTGCGGGTTGCCGTGCGCCTCTTCTGGGAGCACTCGAACTCGGCCCTGCAGGTCAGCCGCTCGTACTACGGCGCGAGCCTCTCGGCCAACTACAAGGTTCTGTCGCACCTGATCGTCGACGGCGGCGTGACGTATCGCGCCGGCACGACGGAGAGCCCCAGCGGCGGTGGAAAGGACGATTTCAACAACTTCATCCTCAGCGTCGGCATCGCTTACAGCTTCTAGCGCCGGGCGGTTCCTCCCGGGGGACGGAGGCGAGTTTGCGACTTGATTCTCCGTCCGTAGTGTTCTATTCTTAATTCCTCGTTATGGATTCCGCCACGTCTTCACCATCCTCGCAGCTCGCCCCCCCAACGGAGGGCGCCTCTCTCGTCCAGGTCCTGCTGATCCTCCGCCGCCGCTGGCGCCTGCTGGTGATCGTTTGGGCGGCAACAGTAGCTGCGGTGGGGATCTACACGTTCACCACCAAGCGGCTCTATCGGCCCCAGGCTTCGCTTGAGATCCGACCGGAAACGCCGCTCGTCGGAGGCGATTCCAATGATCCGGCGCTGATGGCGAGCCGGATGATGTGGGAAAACTATTACCGAACGCAGCAAGCAATTTTGACGAGCCCGACGCTATTGGAAGCGACCTTCAAGGCGTTGCCGGAAGCCATCCGTCTCCAGTACAAAGGCCTCTCAGATCCGATGAAGGTCTTCACGGACAAATTGGATATTGAGGTCCTCCGGACCAGCTTCATTCTGAAGGTCGGATTCGTTGATGAAGATCGAGACGCCGCTACCCAAGTCGTCAACACCTTGGTGACCCTATATCTCGAAGACGCGAATCGGAGACTTCGCGAACTCAAGAGTGGGGCAGCCGAGGTGCTTTCCAAGGAGACGCTGCCAGCCATTCGGGCCCGGGTTGACGAGACAGATAAGGCTCTCCAGGGCTTCCAGACTGAGACCGGATTCACCGACTTCGAAGAGCACTACAAATCGCTCGTGGAAGCCCGGCGTCGTTTCGATTCGCGCTACACGGAAATTAGACTCCAACGGGTCAAGGTAAGGGCCGAGCTCGACGCTCTGTCGTCCTACGGGGCGGAGGGGGTAAGTGGGCTGTTCAACCCGGCATTCCATTCCACGACGACTTTGCAGCCGCTGGCCCAGGAGCGCGCCCGCATTGCTTCGGACCTTGGCAAGATAGAGAAACTCTACAAGGAACGCCACCCGGCCGTGCAGGAACTCCACGAGCAGCTCCGGATGGTGGAGGACAAAATTCGGGAGGCGATTCGGGGTACCCTAAAGGCCCTCGAAACCGACCTTGCCGAGGTGGAGGCCGAAGAGAAGGCCTTGAAGTCAGAGATCGTCACCGTCGAGACGGGGATGGCGGACGCTGCCCGCCGTTTGAATCAATTCAAGCGACTCGACAGCGAACTGGTTTCCGCCAAAGAGCTCTACAACGCCTACCTGAAGAAGCACGGGGAGACGACGGCGACGAGCGGCTCCTCGCTTGGAAGTGTCCGTGTCGTGGACCACGCTACCATCCCCATCATTCCCTTCAAGCCTAAAATCTTCTTGAATATCGCGTTGGCCGCGGCGGTAGGACTTCTTCTGGGTATCGGAACGATGTTCGTGACAGAGCAGTTGGACGACCGGATTGCGTCTCCCAGAGAGATTGAGGTCTTTGTTGGGCTCGACGTGATCGCCACGATTCCGAAGCTATCGACCTCCGAACAGGCTGGTCCGAACCCCGTGCTTCTCGACGTCACGTCGGAGCTCCCGGAATTCGAGGCTTTCCGCGGATTGCGGGCGGAACTCATCACACGGCTGGAGCCGGTGAAAGGGGCAAAGCTAGTTTGCGTCCTGTCCGCGCTCCAGAGTGAGGGCAAGTCCACAGTAACCGCCAATCTTGCCAAAGTCCTTTCGCTGGAAGGTCGGCGTGTCCTGATATTCGATGCGGATCTTCGCCGGCCGTCCCAGAGAAAGCTGCTGCAATCGAGAGCCGGGGCGGGGTTGGAACAAGTACTCCGCGGGGAGGCAACGCTCGAGGAAGGAGTCCAGCCGACACGTATCCCCGGAGTCGACGTGCTGGGCGCCCACCAGGGTATTACTGGAGCCGCAGAGCTGGTGGGAACTGTCCGGCTGGAGCAGGCGCTGGCATGGGCCCGCCAGCGATATGACTACATCCTAATTGACTCCGCGCCTGTGAATCTAGTCTCCGAATCCTCTCTGGTCGCCCGAAATGCCGACCTGACCCTGCTGATCGTCCGTCAAGGCACGAGCCGCGGCGCGGCCGTCGCGGCGCGGAAACGGCTAGCGAGTATGGGCGTGTCGGTTGCCGGGGCGGTCTTGAACGGTTCGTCCTACCGCGGTGGAGAGTACGGCTACTACTATTCGTCCTATTACGCGCCGCAATCGACCGGAAAGACCGAGTAGCGTCCCGCTGGTCGCCCGCCCGCTTCCCGCACCGGCCTTGTACTTTGAGCCCTCGGTGATATGATAGTCACGCCATGAAGTCCACCCGTTCCGCGATCTCCCTGTTTCTGATCGCCGGCGCGCTGCTCTGCAGCTGTGGAACCGTCGACGAGCGTCGCCCTGGCGGGCCCTCAGAAGCGCCTGCGACGACGAACTATCTTTCGGCCGCGCCGGCCTCCGACGATCCTTCGTACCCGAAGCTTCCGCCGGCGGCGCTGCTGACGCTCATTTCCGGCGATTTCCTCCACGTCTCCGTCTTCCGCCAGAAGGACCTCGATCTCGAGGTGCGCATTCCCGAAGGCGGCTCGTTCGCCTACCCGCTGATCGGGGATGTGCAGGCCGCCGGGAAGACGGTGAAGATGGTCGAAAGCGAGATCCGGAAGCGCCTCGAGGAAAAGTATCTGCACCGCGCGGGAGTGACAGTCACCGTCAAGGACTTCGCCCCCCGGATGGTCTACGTCCTGGGCGGCGTCATGAAACCCGGCGGATATGAGATCCATGCGAACCGGCGCCTCACCATCCTTCAGCTGGTGTCGACCGCCGGCGGGTACACCGATCGGGCCCAGAAGGAATACAGCCAGCTCGTTCGCAGGAAGGCGAATGACGAGCGCGAACTCGTCCGGTTTTCTGCGGCGGAGATCGAACGGGCGGTCGCTCGGGGAAAGGTGGAAGCCGACCTGGAACTCGTCCCCGACGACCTGGTCGTCATCCCCGCGGCGGCGCGGGTCTTCTACGTCATGGGACAGGTCAACAAGCCGGGATCCTTTGATCTCCCGCCTGGGACGAGGGTCACGGTCTCGATGGCGGTCAGCCAGGCGGGGAGCTGGACCAAGTTCGCTTCGACCAGCCGCATCCAGGTTCTCCGCCAGCCGCCGACCGGGGAAGCGGTCAAGCTCACCGTGAACCTTGACGAAGTCGTGAACGGTAAGCTCGACCAGGACCTCGAGCTCCAGCCTGGAGACGTGGTGATGGTTCCGCAGCGCTCCCTCTTCTAGAGCTCCCGCGCTGCCCGCGTTCTAGGACATGCGCGCAAACATCCTTTGGATCCTCCTCCTCGCGGTCTGGGGACTGACCCAGCTGGTCTACGGCGCCGTCGCCCCCTGGGCGGTTGCCGCGTCCGCGCTGGCCCTGGCGGTCCTGACGGTCGCGGCCTTCGTGCTCCTGCCGGGAGAGATGTTCCTTTCGAAGGCCACGCTGGGATTCCTCGCAGGCGCCGGGTTAATCTTCGCCCTCCAGCTGCTCCCTTTGGGAATGCTCTTTCCGGTTACGAGCCAGCTTCGCCAGGCTCACGGTATCTCCGGCTTCTGGCCGGGAACGGCGGACCTCTTCCTCACGGTGCGATGCCTGGCGCAATTCTCGGTCTATGTCCTGACTGCCCTTTTGGTGCTTAAGCTACGGCGGGAGGGCGTTCCTTCCTCCGTCATGATCCAGGGCGTTGGCGGCGTTCTTGCCGTGCAGGCCGTCTACGGGCTGATCCAACAGACGGCGGGGCTGCACGACATTCCCTTCTTTGGGCCTCGTCCGACGCCGGACTCCGCGAGCGGAACCTTCGTCAATCGGAACACCTTCGGCGGCGTCATGGCGATGGCGGTCGTCACTTCCGCTGCGCTCGCCTACTCCCGATTTCTGGCTGGGAAGCGGCGGGTCGGGCTTTTCTGGGCCGTCGTCAGCGCCGTGTTCGTGGGCGCGCTGATCCTCTCGAAGTCCCGCGGCGGCGCGGTCGGCGCGGCTGTTGGAATCCTGCTCCTGCCGCTGCTCCATCGCGGGCGGGCGAGCCTCGCCGGGGCGCTCGCCATCCTGGTCGCAGGTAGTGTGGCGACGGTGCTGGCGGACCCTACGATCCTACTGGATCGATTCGGCGAGCTCAATCCGCAGGAGATCCGGGAAGACACCCGGTGGAAGGTCTGGAGTTCCACCGTGCAGGGGGCCCTCCACCAGCCGGTCTTCGGGTTCGGCGTCGGCACGCATCCTCAGGCGTATCGTCCCTATCAGCCTCCGCTCCTGGTGGGGGACGTCCATCACGCGCACAACGAGTACGTGAACTTCTTCTTCGAAGGGGGAGCCACCTGGCTGCTCCTGACGGTCGCCGGATTCTGTCTTTGGATCGCCCGGACCTGGAACGCCACGCAACGGCTGCAGGGACCGGACCGGATCCTTCCCGCGGCGGCCATTGCCGCGGCCTGCGCGGAGGCGGCTCACTCCCTCGTAGACTTCGATCTCCGAGCCACTTCGGCGGGGATGCTGTTCGCAGTGATGATCGGCATCGGCGGCGCCGTGCAACGGTCGCGTTCCGTGCCTGCGCGATACGTCGCGGGGACCTGTGCCGCCGTGGGCGGAATCGCCTCGTTGATTCTCCTCACGATGGGGCTCGATTCCGAACCGCGCGTCGACGAGGCGGCCCAAAGCGACGCGCCACGCGCGGAGAAGATTTGCTACGAGGCGCTCGCCCTCTCTCCCTTTAACTATCGCGCGGCCTGGATCTACGCCCGGGCGGCCGACGAAAGCGGCGACCCTCTAACTGCGGAACGGCGCTACGGCACGGCGGGCGATCTATGGCCGGCTCACCCGGGCCTCCAGCACGACGTCGGTTTGTGGTTCTGGGGCCGTTACGAGGAGACGGGAGAGAAGCGGTTCCTGGAGCGGGCGGCCGTCTGCTTTCACCGCCTGTTCGAGCAGAGCCCCCGGGAGGTCGAGGACGTCCTGCGGGAACTCTGGCGCAAGGAGGTCGATCTAGCGGATCTCAAGGCTCTGATTCCCAGGTCTGCGGCCGCCGCCGGAGCGTTCGCTGGCTTTCTTGCCGGCAAGGGGAAGTGGCGCGACGCGCTCGCGGTCTTTGCGGAGGGATGCCCCGAGGATCCGGCATACGCGCGGGTGTTCGATACCTTCGCCGACCGGCTGGAGGCGGAAGGGCAGTGGGGAACGGCCGCCGCGATCCGCGAACGCCGGGTCGGCGTGAGATCCGATTCTGCGGCTCATGCAGCGTGCGCCCGCGCGTGGCAGCGTCTCGAGGCGTACGATCGGGCCCTAGACCAGGCTCTCCTAGCGCACCGCATGGATCCTTCGAACGCCGAATGGGTCCTGCTGCTCGGGGATCTCCATCGCGAGAACTACGACACCCGGAAGGCCCTCGAGAACTACATGGAGGCCGTACGGCTCGCCCCGTTGGAATTGAAGCCGCTGCACCGCCGGGCCACGGTCTATGCCGAAATGAAGCTCTACTCTTCCGCGGTTGACGACTATCGCCGGGCGCTGCGCCTGCGTCCTGGCGATCGCGATTCCCTCCTCGGGTTGGTTCGATCGTTGATCGGAAACAATGAGCGGTCGGAGGCGCGGCGGTTGATCGACGAGTTTCTTCGGTCGCATCCGTCCGACGCCGAGGCTCTCCAGATTCACAACGGCCTGACCCGATAGGTTGGCTCGTGGCCTCTCCGATGTGCGGGCGGCATGCCGAACTCAGATGGTCCGGATTTTTGAGGAGCCTCGCGTGGCAAACGGTGACAGAACCGGCCGGCCGTCCCGATGGGTGATCGTTGCGGTCGTGCTCCCACATCTGCTCTCCTGCTGGGGAGGGGAAAGGGCTTCGGGGCAACTGCCCCCAGCGGCGGCAATGGATCAGGTGCGGCAGGAGACGCCCCGTACGATCGGGCGATCGGAAATCGAAGAGTCGCTGAGAGCCCAGGGAACGGTGAACGTGCTCCGGATGGGGGCCAAGGGGGACGGCCAGTCCGACGATTCCTTTCCCCTGCAAAACGCGATCGATGCGGCCAGCGCGTTCGCGGCCGCGCAAGGCGGAGCGATCATCCCGGTCACTCTGGCCGGGAGACGATATCGGACGACCAGGACGATTGAAATCAAACCCTGGGTGGTCTTGTCCCACGGCGCGATCGTCAACGACTTGGCCGGCGTCGACGAGGCGATTCTGCGCCTCGGCAGCCCTGGCGGTCCCCTCGTCCGCCCCGGAGGCATCGAAGGCGTTCTGGTTCAGACCAGGTCCCCGAACCCGGGGGTCACCGGGTTCCGAATCGATTCTCTTGTCCGGTCTTCGTGGATCCGGGACTGCATGGCCGTGATGGCGCCGGCGATCAAGGAGCACGTCGACGTGGCGCGCCACGTGGGTTTTGAGATTGTCAGCAACCCCAGCAATGGAGGAGCTTCCGGACCGGCCGGGGCCTATCAGAATCTGATCGACGGCTGCACCGCGCTGTCCGCGTGGGCGGGATTCCGGGTGCATACGCGCCGCTCCCCGAACGGACCCAACAACGAGGCGAACGCTAACCGGATCGTGAATTGCAACGCCTACTCCTGCACCCACGCCGCGGTGATCCTCGGGCCCGGGGCTGTCGACAACGTGGTGGACGTTCGAGCAGACGGGTTCTACCGCACAGGGACCAACGATGTCGAGGTGCTGAGCATCCTGGAGAATGCGCGCGATAACGTGGTCACGATTTCCGAGGAGGTCGGGGACATCTCCCTCTCCCTTCCGAAGGGAACTCCGTCGTCGCAGCACACGGTCCATCTCTCCGAAGGGGCTTCCTATAACGTCGTCCGGTACTCGACGCAGAACGACGGCCACGATCGCGACCGAACTCCTGCCACCTGCAAAGACCAGGCGACGGCCAAGGGAATAGTCACCAAGAACCTCGTTCAGCAGCCCGCGAGACTGTCGAGCATGGGCGGGCAGCGCACGCTGATCTCCTTCCAGACTCCCGATCCGGTTCGTCCGCGGGTTGACAAGAAGGTCGAATATCGCTGGGTGGCGCCGACGAGGACGATCGTGACGAACGTGGCGGCGGTTCTCGACCGGAAGTCGACGGGGGAGGTTCAGGTCTTCGTGGCCAAGAACGGAAAGTTCAGTGATTCCAATCGGATCACTTTCGCCCCGGGGGAGGGAGGGACGGCGCGGTTCATTCGCACCGACCCCAGGGCTGCCGTGCCGATCGATCCTCAGTGGGAGTTGGCAGCGGGGGAAGTGCTCGTCCTGGCCGTCTCGAACTCCGGCGGAGAGCCGATCGCGGTTTCCGTGACGGCAGCCGTCGTCTGCCTGGAATAGGCGCTCGTCGCGCGCGGGGAAACGCCGGGCCTACTCAGGATTTGGAGTTCTCGTTCTCGAGCCGGGGCTTGTAGTACGAGTAGTAGTACCCGTAGTAACCGTATGCACTTTCGGGTCCTTCCACCGCGTTGAGCGCGGCTCCCAGCACCCTCGAGCCCATTCCCGACAGCCTCCGCCGGGCGGCCTGCGCCGCGCTCCGGCTGGTCCGCCGCTCGCGGAGAACCATGATGCAGGCGTCGCACCGCCTGGCGATCAACGCCGATTCGGACGCCTGGTTGACCGGCGCCGAGTCGACGATGACGAAATCGTATCCTTCGCGGACTTTCCGGAAGATCTCGTCGAACCGGGGCAGCCCGGCCAGCTCCGCGGCCCGGCTCGTTCCCTGCGCGAGTCCGAGGACGTCGACACCCGGGATCCGGGAGGGCCGGATCGCATCCGACAGGTTCGCCTCTCCGAGAAGAACCTTCTGAAGGTCGGGTAGTTCCTTGGAGCCGAACTGAGGGCACATGGTCGGGCGTCTCATGTCGGCGTCGAAGATGAGCACGCGTCGACCGTCCATCGCCAGCACCTTGGCCAGGTTCGCGGTGACGGTCGATTTGCCTTCGGTGCTCATCGGACTCAGCACGGCCACGGTCTTGGTGCCCGGGACGTCTTCGAGCCGGGTGGTCAGCTGGGCGCGCAGGCTTCGGAACGCTTCGAATTCCGCGATGCTGGAATGCTCGTCCAGGAGATAAGGCGTCCCCTTGGAGGACCCCCCGAACTTTGGAATCACCGCCATGACGTCCAGGGCCAGGAACACCTCGATCTCGCGGGCGGACCGGATGCGGTCGTCCAGCTGCTCGGAGACGAGCATCACGCCGACGCCAACGAGAAGTCCGACCATGGTCCCCAGTCCCAGGTACAGGGGAATGTTCGGTTTGAACGGGCTGCGCGGGACCGTCGCGTGGTCGATGACCCGAACGCTGCCCAGCCCCGTTCCCGAGGTAGCGGCTTCCTCGCCGTGCTTCTTGAGGTACGAGTTGTAGAGCTCCCGGGCGGTCGTCAGTTCCGCATCCAGCCGCTTGAACTGGAAGACGCGCTGGCTGACGTCCGCCATCGACTTCTCGAGCCGCGCTTGCTCCTGCAGGGCGGCCTTCTCCTCCTGCTCCGTGGCGGAGAGGTCCGTCTCGAAGGAATGGAGCATGCCCCGGATGGCCTGCTGGATCTTACCCTGCGTCCTCTTGAGCTGGTCCTGCAGCTGGAGGATGGTGGGGTGGTCGTCCTTCAGCTCCCGACGCTCGCGGGCGAGCTCGGTCTCGATGGTCTCTTGCTGGCTGGCGAGGAAGTCGAGGAGCTTGGAGTTCTGGAAGGCCGGATGAAAGAGGCCGTTGTTGGCACCGTCGGCGCCCGAGTCCCGGAGCGTCTCGATCTGGGCCCGGAACTGCATCTGGCGAAGGCGGACCTGGGTGATGCGCTCCAGGATGATCCGGCGACCGTTGGCCAGGGCCGAGTACTGCTCCTGAGGGTCGATGAATCCGTTGGCCGCCTGGAATTTCTGGAGGGTGGCGTCGGCGTCGTCCAGGCGTTGACGCATCGCGGGCAGGGTCTCTTTAGAGAGGAACTCCGCGGCGCCCAGCTTCAGCTCGCGGAGGTGGCGGTTGGCTTCCTCGAGGTACAGGGAGACCAGCGTATTGACGACCTGGGTCGCCTTCTCGCGATCCGGGTCGATGAATCCGACCTTGAGGATGAAGCTGTTGCGGATCTTTTCGATGTCGACGTGGGCCGACAACGTCGCGACCGCATCGCCCTTCGACTCGAAATCACGTCGGATGGCTTCCGGCAGCGCATTCAGGGTCTGGGTATGGATCGTGGCGCTGTTCAGGATGGATTCCTGGGTCCGGTAGAAGTTATCCCACAGCTCGTGGGTCGCCATGAGCTGGGCGTTCTGCGGATCGGAGGAGACCAGCGGAGTCTCCGGCCTGATTTCCAGCGTGGCTTGGGGGCGATAGAGTTTGGGAAGGGTAAAGCTGTAAATCGAGATGCCGATGAGCGTGGCGGTCCAGGTGATGGAGAACAGGCGCCAGCGGCGGCGGAAGATCGCGAGGAACTGCTTCAAGGGGGACGGTTCGATCGTTGCGCCGGAGTGGCTCCCGGCGTGCGGCTGCTGTTCCAACTCGGGGTCCATGGTGGATACTCTTTATGGCAACGACTTAGAAAACTCCGACCAATCCGATGGAGAAGATGGTGTCGCCGAAGTCTCCCGCCCCGCTGGCGCCTGCCTGCGCGGTGCCCCGGCGGTACGTGACCTGTCCTTCGACGAGGAGATGCTCGAGGATCTGCTGCTCTATGCCCACTCCAATAGAAGCGTAGGCGCGGACCGGGCCGGGAACCGGATGCGCGCGGTCGTACTGAACGCGCGCCTTGAGCTTCGTGTCTTCCCGGACCGAGTATCGGAGGATTCCGGCGGCGCTGTCGACGACCTCGAAGGGCGCGCCGCCTACCGAGAAGGCGAAGCGGCGGGAATAGTCCGCGTACAGAGTCATCAGCTCGCTCGCCGTGTAGGCCAGATGGACCTCGGCGTCCCCGGTCTTCATCTCGGCGTTGACGGTCGTGCCCGGGAAGTCATCCGAGGAGGCGCTGCTGAACCCCACCAAGGCGATCAGGTGCAGGTTGGGCGAGATCTCGCCTCTCGCGCCGACGCGGGCGAAGTAGCCGGTCGCGTCCGGCGAGGCGGTGGTGAGCCGGTAGTTGATGGAGAAGTAGCCGACCTGGACGAGGGCATCGATGTCGTTCCATCCCGTCGTGTACGCGCCCGTCAGCGAGGTCCGGCTGTTGAAGTTGTCGCCGGTCTCGAACGCCTGCCTCAGGTAGCGCACGAGCTGCAGGTCGGACGTGAGCTCGAGGGCGACGACCTCGGTGATCTTGTAGACCACGAGGGGGGTGGTGTTGGACAGGAAGCGCTGGACCCGGGTCGTGAAGATAACGTCTGTGGGGGAGCTTTCCCGGCGGACGATCTCGGCCAGCTGGAGCGTGATCTTGGAGCCCTGGTACCGGAGCCGGCCGAAGAAGCGCTCCTCGTCGGTGCTGGCGTCGCTGTTGTGGACGTAGGCGTTGTAGTTGATCGTCAGGTCCGCTTCCGCGTCGAACGTGGGCTGGGCGTAGAGCAGTCCGATGCTTCCGAAGGTGGTGAAGATGCTGTCGGCCTCGCGGTTCGTGTGGGTCAGGAACAGGTTGCTGTCGTAGCTGTAGAGTTCTCCAAGCGAGGCCTTGACCTCGACCGGATGGGGGTTGAGGGGGCCGGATTCCTCGATGAGCTGGTGGGTGACGCGATCAATCCAGGACGTGCCGAAATCCTGCGCCGCGGCGGCGGACGCCAGCAAGAGAGTGAAGATCGAGATCGTGACAGGGTTCAATCTAGGCATTCCAGGTTACCCTCTCTTGGCTCGCGCCCCCGAGTTCCACTGCCGGCCTCGCCCACCCAGGCTACACTCGAACTCTTCTACTGCCGTCTGATAAGTTTCCGCCGTTACGTCGTCGAAGCGCTCTCTCTTCGGTCCAGAACCTAGAAGCCCAGCGGGCTGATGTGAACGAGCTGCTGGATTGCCGGGGAGTTGAAGATCTCGCACGTCACCATCGGGTTCTCGCCGTAGAGCCAGCGCACGCGGATCTTTCGCCCGGACTGGTCGGCCTGGTTCTTGGCGCGAAGCTTCTTGGCCGACTCCTGCATGGACTTCAGGTTGCTGTCGGCGTCGTCCTGCTGGGCTTTCCGGCGGACGACGAGGCCGGCGGCCGGGTAGACCTTGCCGTTGCCGAGGTCCCAGCCGCGCTCGGTGAGCCGGGCGGTGACGGGGGAGGCGAGGCGGACGCGCTCGCCGGTCGCCGCGAATTCCACGTTGCTCCCGTCGTAGGTGGCGAAGGAGAAGCCTTCTTCGAGCCGCGAGAACCGGACTCCGGGTTCCAGCTCGAGGGCGCAGCCCGGCGCCACTTCGACGCGGGCGATGTCGGTGAGGGCTTCAACGCGGTTGCGGGAAGCGAGGACGCCGTCGAGTCGTGCCGCATCTCCGGCTTTCCTGCCGCCAGCGTCGTGGCCGGACCGATCCTGGCTCTGCGGAGCGGCGACAGCGCAAACGAGAAGAAGGGCGACAGTAAGCTTCATTTGCAAATCCCCAATTTGCATGAGTTTTATACCTTATAGGCGTTCACCTGTCAATTAACTAGGGAGGATCGTCGACGAGATCGGGTGTGCCGCGCAGGTCCTCCGGACGGCGAGGGGCGCCGATTCCTCCCCTTGATTTCGACTATCGATTCGATCACAATGCTGCCCGCTCAGCTCCTTGGGACCGCTCTTGGTAGGAGGCCTTCTCCCCGCTTTCAATCTACGATGAGTCCTTCGGACACCAATAGCTGAACAAAAGCTCACCATGGCGATTTCGCGACTGTTGTTTTTGACCAGACCCTTCTCCTCCAAGGCTTTCCACTTCATCTCGTCGGCTGCATTGCAACAGGCATCGGTCAGTTTCGCTAGTGAGTGGCGTTCGGTCGAAGATCACTGGATCATGCGGGACTTCTATGAGGCCTTCGAGTCTTCCGCAAGCACGCGCGACTTGCTCCAAGATATTTCGAGCCCTGTGGTCGATGACGTCATTCTTCGTTGTCGCTATCTGCGGGCGGTAGAGCGTCCCCAGGCTCGGCGCATGGTCGGGGCCATGTGGCGTGCGGCAACGGCTTTGCTGGACCGCTTCAACCCTCAGCTTGTCGTCTCCGGATACATCGACTGCTACATGTACGACATCATCGCGAGGGTGCAAAAGCAGCGCGGCGCCGCATACGTGACCATCTGCGACTCCATGCTGCCCGAATATGGTGACATCAACTATCGATTCTTTCCAATCGCGGTCCGCGAGCCCGCCTCCGAGGAAGTTGATGCCCTGATCGAAAGGATCCGACGACCCGGCTTTCGCCCGGCCTACATGGATCGATCCTATTACGAAACCGATTCGTTCAAGCGATTCTGGAGGCTCTATCTCCGCGATAAAGGGAGAAGGTTCTATTTCGCGCTAAGGAAGTTCTTCGAGCGAGATTACTTGAGCTTTCACCTCAATACTCCCGATACGTACCCCTGCAAGGAACTGACGTGGCTCAGGACATCTCACTTCTTCCGGAAGGATTGGCGGGAAGTGCTGGTGGATGCGAAGTTGCCAAAAGTCTTCATTCCGCTTCAGTACTACCCGGAGAGCAAGTACGACTACTCGCAATTAAATCCTGCCCTGCGAAATGTCCAAGACCTGACCAAGGCGCTCGCTCGAATTCTTTCTCCCTCGTGTCTGGTGGTGCTGAAGGAGCATCCTACGGTCTATGGCGCGCGCAATCCGCAGTTCTACCGGGAGATCCTGCGATATCGCAATGTCATCATCACTCCTCCTCACGTCGACATGCGAGAGGTGAATGGGTTGTGCGACGCGGTCATTACGGCCGGCTCGACGATTGGTTTAGAAACCCTGATCCGCGGCGGTCGCGTCATCTCCGTCGGCAAGCCTTCCTATTATGTTCCGGGATACTTTGACGTCATTGAACGACTCGAAGATTTGGAACTCTTGCCTCAGATGATCCGCGGCCGGTCCGACCCTCGAGATCACATGGAGGTTGCCCGAGCCATTGCGAGGAAGCAACTCAGCAATCTGCTGCCCGGCGGTTGTCCGTACATCGGATTCTCGCTAGACGACAAAGAGCAAGCTTCTCGGCTGGAGAAATTCGCCGGAAATTTTGCGCGTCATTTGGACCAGATCGCCGGAGTTTCTTTGAGCGTACCCGAGGACTTCAGCGGCCCGGAATCCGCTCTGCTCGCCCCGCTGTATCAATTGGAGTCCACCGGCGGGGCACGCCGATGAAACAAACTGCCTTCCGGGATCGAGTCCCTCTCTACATCTATCGCTTCTTGCTTCTCTATGAAGCCTCAGCGATGTTCATCCATCTCATCCGAGTCGCTTACTACGAGACGACTGGCATTATTGACCACTGGGTGAACGGATTCGTCCTCATTCTTTGCCTCGTCGGTATCCGTTTGGGGCGCATGAAGACATCCGTGAACTACATCATGGTTTGGATGCTGGCCTATGGAGTGTTGGTCTCTATCGTCCGGCAACACGCAATTGAGAGACCGTATCTCGGGCAGATCTACCATTGGTCGGTCATGTTCCTGGGATTCAACCTGGGATACAGCGCTTCTTTGTCGGCGGAGAGGCTTGATCGTGAGACAAGAGTGTTCTCGTATTGGATTCTAACGCTCACCTGGATCGGCTACCTTGTGCTCGAGGGGTACCGGGTGGGATATTCCCAAGGACTTTATATGGGGTATCCCACTTCAGTCCTGATCCTTCCGTTGTGCTACTTTGTCTGCACGTCGCGATGGGTCGGCTCCGCCTTCACCTTGCTTCTCTTGATTGCGGGCGCGAAGCGCGGACCATTGGTCGCCTCCCTGATTGCCGTCTGCTATATCCCCTTCCTCGAAAAGATGAAGAAGAAGCCGGCCCAGGCGTTCGCCCTGGCCAGCATTCTCGTGATCGGGATGTTTGCCGGCCTACTCATCGGCCTGGAGATGGCCTCGTACACCGACATCATGCGGGGGGATACGCCGGTTGCTCGCGCGCTGAATAAGCTTTCAATGACGGTCGAGGAGTTCGGGGGAGACAGGGATAAGGCGACCGCGGGGCGCGATTCCGAGATCGCCTCAGCGGTTGAGTTGGTCAGCTCAAGTTGGGACCTCATGTTCGGGCAGGGATTCGGCTGGCACGTCAGTTCGGGCATCGAGAGACAGCACTACGTGCATCTCGTTTATCTGAACTACATCGTCACCTATGGGGTCGTCGGATCGATCCCCTTCTTCTTGATGCTGGTCTATATCATTTCCAACGTCGGGAAGGTGTTCGTCCGTCCTGAGTTGCCCAGGATCCTCCATGTCTTCCTTTACTTTCTCGTCAGCATCCTCATCGTGACATTCTCTTCAAGCCACATCTCGGTCGCGATCCTCTTCTGGGTGGTTGCCGGATTTTCGGTTCGCCTTGTCCATGATGAGAAAGCGACGCGGAGTGATCGCGCAATGACGGTTCCGTCGCACGCCACCTCCGCTCGGGTCGGATCCCGACCGTGATTGCGCCCTCGCCATCCTCTTCGCGATTCGAGAATTCCAGGGTAGCGTTCGCCGTCGTCATGGCGTTCGCCTCGGCAACGAGCTACGGGAAGCAGTTCCTGCTTGCCCGTTTTCTTCCTGTCGAGCACTTCGGCAAGTACAGCTTCATTGCGACGTTGATCACGTACGCGGTGCCTCTGGTGACGGCCGGAATACTGGATGGATACTCCCGTCAATATACGCTCCTGATCGGCGCCGGCGAATCGGGACGCGCTCAGGAAATCCGAAATTCGAGCCTGGCCGCGCTTCTGGTTTGCGTGCCCGTCATCCTCGGATTGGGCGTGCTGTTATGCGCGATGTCGCAGTGGTACCCTGCCGGGGTCGGAGTCGGCCTAACCGCCTTGGCTGCAGTAGAAACATCGCTCTTGGTGGCCTTTTACTTCGGAATGCGCGAGCTTCGCGGTCAATTGAAGTCGCTGACGTACGCCCTGATGCTTGCGTTTCGCACGTGCTGCGACGTTGTCCTGATCTCGGTGCTGGCGCCCCGGTACGGGCTATCCGGAGTCCTCTCCGCTGAATGCGTCGTCCTTGCCGTGACAGCGTCTCTGATTCTTTCCCGAATGGGAGGATTTAAGCTGGACTTCAGCCGGCTCCCGATCGTCAAGGGGGTTGTAAAAGAGGGACTGTTGATTGTGGTAGCCGGCATTGTTGCGAATACCGTGGGCTTTGGAGATCGCCTGGTCTTGGGGGCGGCTCTGCCGGATCGCTCTTATTCTCTCTATGCTTATCATTGCCTGCTCCTCAGCTTGGGAGCGGTGCTCACGAACATCGTCTTTCAGTACTGCAGTCCCAGGCTAATCATGGAGTATGGAAAGTCGAAGGATCCCAAGAGTCTTTTCCTGCTTGCCGGAAAGATCTCCGCGCAAGTGTTCTTCGCCGCATTGGTGGTGTTGCCTGTCATCGGATTCGTTTTTGTCCGTTTGAGTCAGCGTCATTTTCCCAATTACACGATGGATATTCGAGCGGTGATACTTCTTGGCCTGGCGGCTGCCATCGATATTGCGAATCTTCTTCCTTCGGCACTCCAGGCCATCGGTAAGCTGAAGACGGTAATCATCATTCAAGCGATAGGGACACTACCTCTTGTCGGCCTCGGACTCGTTCTTTGGACGAATTCATGGAATATGATCCTCTCGGCGACTCTGGTGCTGTCAGCGCGGGTGGTTGTTGCTCTGGCATCCGTGACGTCCATCGTCGTGCTTCGAAACTCGTCGGCTCTGCAACTCGGGGATGATCAGGTAAGGGAGCCGGCTTCCGAGGGCCTTGAAACCTAGGGAGAGGGCGGCTTTCGGAAGGAACGGCAAGTACAGGCTGAGATAGGTCCTCTGAACGTCTGAAGACCGAAGTCGTAAAGGTCGATCAATCGATATCGCCATGTGTGGAATCGTCGGTGCCTTGGTGTTCGGGAACGGTGCATTCCGCATCACCGAGGGCTACATCACCAGCATTCGGGATACTCTGGTTCATCGCGGGCCGGATGGGGGTCAGAACTGGATATCTGCAGACGGCCGCATCGGGCTTGGCCACCGGAGGCTGTCGATCATTGACCTGTCTTCAGCGGCCAATCAGCCGATGTGCAATGAGGACGGCACTCTGTTCCTGGTATTCAACGGTGAAATCTACAATCACGCAGAGATTCGTCGGGAGCTGGCTCAGAGCGGGAAATACCGATGGAAAACCGATCATTCGGATACCGAGGTCATCCTTCACGCCTTTGAGGAATGGGGAATTGAATGCATTGCGCGTTTCAGAGGGATGTTCGCCATCGCCCTCTGGGATGCTCACTCCAGATGTCTCTGGCTGATTCGCGATCGAATCGGCATCAAGCCGCTGTATTACAGCCTGCACCATTCGCGCCTTGTTTTCGCCTCTGAGATCAAAGCTCTTCTGAAAGATCCGGACCAATCGCGCTCGGTCGATCTCACTGGCGTGTACCACTACCTTTCATTCCTGACGACGCCGGCGCCAGGGACGATGTTCGAGGGAATCCGGAAGCTGCCTCCGGGCACCTGGCTTCGAATTCATGAAGACGGCAACGTTGAGGAGCGCCGATACTGGGACGTCTGGGATCATACGAAACCGCTCACCGGCGTTCCCGAACAGGAAATCGTGGGCCGACTGCTTGATGAGTTGCGCACGTCGGTGGCACTGAGGAAGGTGAGCGACGTGCCCGTCGGGGTTTTCCTCTCGGGTGGATTGGATTCGAGTACGAATGCCGCGTTGTTCTCCGAGGGACACGGCGAGCCCATTCAGGCGTTTACCGTGGGATATGAGGGGGAGTACAAGTCCTACCGAAACGAGATCGACTATGCTCGGATCATGGCGAACTCTGTCCATGCGGACCACCATGAGTTGCGTTTAAGCCAGGAGGATCTCATCTCATTCCTTCCTCAGATGGTGAAGCTCCAGGATGAGCCCCTGGGGGATTCAACGTGCGTGCCGACGTATTATGTCTCCAAGTTGGCCCGGGAGAAGGGCGTCATCGTCTGTCACGTCGGAGAAGGGGCGGACGAACTGTTCCTCGGATATCCGACTTGGCGGCTGAAGAGACGGCTCCAACTGCTGAATGATCGAGTTCCGATCGGGACTCCCTTGAAGCGGTTGATTCTTCAAATCCTTCGCGCGACCGGACAAGGGAAAGGAAATCCTTTCGAAGCCTTGCAGCGTGCCGTACGGGGGCTGCCGGTATTCTGGGGAGGAGTTGACGCGTTCACGGACGCAGAGAAAAGATCGATTCTCTCCCCCCATGTTCTTAAACAACTTGGCGGGCTCACGTCATGGGAGCCGCTTCGGCCGATCTACGAACGTTTCAGGCAGAAGGCGTGGGAGCCTTCGATCCTTCACTGGATGAGCTACGTTGATTTGAACTTGCGGCTCCCGGAATTGCTTCTCATGAGAGTCGACAAGATGACTATGGGGGCCAGCATTGAGGCGCGCGTGCCGTTTCTCGACCACAAGTTCGTCGAATTCGCCCTAAGCATCCCGGAGGCCGTCAAGTTCAAAGGCACGGACCTCAAACCGTTGCTCAAGAAAGCAGTTCGCGGTCTCATTCCGGACGAGCTTATCCATCGAAAGAAGCAGGGGTTTGCGGTTCCCTTGTACGAGTGGTTTCTCGATAGACTTGGGCAGGAGGCGCGCCAGACCATGGAAGAATTCTGTCGGGAAACCGGTATCGTCGATCGTGCGCAGGTTAGTCTGCTGGAGCACAAGAGGAACGCAAAGCAGCGCTGGTACCTGTTGAATCTCGCCCTCTGGTGGAAATGCTACTTTCGCTGATCTAGCGAAGAGCTTTACATGAGTGTTCGCTTTTGGCAGGAACGACTGTATAAGACGGTCGATCGGCGGGATCCGGTTATCCGATTCCATCGCACGCTCGGCCGCTATCTCCAGCCTTCGGACTGTGTTTTGGACTTTGGGGCCGGGGCCGGAGAGGAGAACCCGTATTCCCTCAAGGGGAACGTTCGAAAAGTGATAGGGGTCGATCCGGATCCGCGGGTTGGAACCAACCCGCTCCTTCATGCAGGTCTGGTCTCCAGCGGGGAAAACTTGCCGTTTCGGGAAAGCACATTTGATGCGGCGTTCTCAATCTACGTCCTCGAACACATTGAGAAGCCTCCCGTCATCGTCTCCGAGCTTCGTCGAGTACTGAAGCCGGGTGGCTTGTTCCTTGCCCTGACTCCAAGCCGGTTTCATTACGTTTCACTGATTGCCTCATGCACGCCGACCTCGTTCCACAAGTGGATCAACAAGAAGAGGGGCCGCAAGGAAGTCGACACGTTCCCGACTCAGTACAAGCTGAATAGCTACAGACAGCTGCAAGCTGAGTTCGGAAAGGGCGGATTCGACCTGGTTGGCTTCGATTCCTTTGAAGTTCAGCCCAACTATCTCATGTTTTCAAGCCTGACCTTTCTGCTCGGAGCCGCCTACGAGAGGGTCGTCAATCGGTGCGAATGGCTTTCCAGCCTCCGGGTGAACTTCATTTGTGTTCTGCGTAATCGGAAGAAGGCGTGAATCCTCGACCTTACTGTTGGCCCGCCAATTCCTGCAGGGCTGGAGGGCCCCACGGCGGGGGTCCCTAAGATGCTGAAGCGAATTCAGTATCTGCGTCGGGTGGTTTCCGCGTACCTTCTCCCGGGCACAAGCCAGCTCACTTTCTGGCATGAGTCACCGGCGGTGCATCCCGATATCAGTACTGCCGATCTCGGGCCCTTTTACATGACTTTTTCGTCGAAAGCCGACTATGCCGGCCCTTTTGACGACAAGGGTGTCCCGCAACTGGACTATCGAGGCAAGCTTGGGAGGCAATACAATCCCATTGCGATCGCCCAATTCGGGTTAGGGAATTACAATTGTCTCCTTCTCGACCAGAATCCGGAGCGTCGCCGTAAGTTCCTGCTTGCCGCGGATTGGTTGGTGCAAAGTTTAGAGAGGAATCCCGCCGGTTTCTGGGTATGGAATCATCATTTCGACTGGGAGTATCGAACGCCGCTGAAGGCGCCTTGGTATTCAGGCCTTGCTCAAGGCCTCGGGATCTCGGCGCTTGTTCGCGCGAACCGGCTGACCGGCGATGCCTGGTACCTGGACGCGGCAGAACGGGCGTTCGAGCCGATGCTTCACGACGTGGAGAGGGGTGGAGTGCTCTATCGTGAAGAAGGGAAGAATCGAACTTGGATTGAGGAGTATATCGTTTCTCCGCCCACGCATATCCTGAACGGTTTCATTTGGGCATCCTGGGGTGCCCTGGATCTGACCTTGGCCACGGGGGACGCAAGAGCGAAGAAGCTCTGGGGGGAAGTCGTGGTAACTCTTCGCGATGTGCTCTCAACCTATGACACGGGCTTCTGGTCACTCTACGAGCACTCTGGAACCCTCATCCGCATGGTTGCCAGCCCCTTCTACCACGCGCTTCACATCGTCCAGCTTCGTATCATGCATCGCTTGACCGGGGAACGCGTTTTCGGCGAGTTCGCGGACCGTTGGGATCGTTATCGACAGAGCTACATCAAGCGGGGCCGAGCCTGGATTCACAAGGCGATCTTCAAACTTCTCTACTACTAGGGCTCGATGCGGATCCTGTACGTCTCACAATACTTTCCCCCCGAGATCGGCGCACCCGCCGCGCGGGTGTACGAGCTCTCTCGAGAGTGGGTCCTGGATGGGCACGAGGTGACCGTCCTAACGGCATTCCCGCACCATCCTACCGGTGTAAAGCGCCCGGAGGACAAGGGCGTCATGGTCCGTCGGGAGCGCCTTGAGGGGATCGATGTTCTGCGGAGCTACGTGTACGCCGCGCCGAATCGAGGAACTGTCCGGCGAATGGCGTCGTATGCCTCGTTCATGTGTTCCGCGATCGCCCTGGGTCAGCTGCAGCTGGGCAGGCCGCACCTGGTCGTGGCAACGTCTCCTCAACTCCTTTGCGCTGCGGCGGGATACGTGTTGTCGCGATCCTTTGACGTGCCATTCGTGTTCGAGGTAAGAGACCTGTGGCCTGAATCAATTCTGGCTGTCGACGCGATGGGCGACAATGTCATTGTTCGGGGGCTGAAATCCCTCGCACGGTTTCTCTACAGGCGGTGCAGCCGGATAGTGACGGTCGGAGAGGGGTACAGCCGTGCGATTCATCAGCTGTACGGAATCGACCCAGAGAAGATGACCGTGATTCATAACGGAATCGATCCCGCGCTTTTCGTTCCCGGGATCCGCACGAATGAGATCCGTCGAGAGTACGGATGGGGCGACCGCTTCGTCCTTCTGTACCTGGGTACTCACGGTATGGCTCACGGTTTGGATAAGGTGGTGGAAGCTGCACGCCAGCTCAGAGAGGATCCGAATATCCTGTTCGCCTTCGTCGGGGACGGAGCGGAGAAGGAAAACCTGCTGGAGCGCGCCGCAGGTCTTCCAAATGTTCAGTTCATCGATGCACAACCGAAGGCGCGGGTTCCTCAGTTCTATGCCGCGTGCGATCTCGGTCTCGTCACTCTGCGCAATACGTCACTGTTCCAGGAGGTTCTCCCTTCGAAGATTTTCGAATATTTGGGGATGGAGAAACCTATCCTTCTTGCCGTCGGCGGGGAGGCGCGCAGGTTGATTGAGACGTCCGGTGCGGGTGTGTACGTCCCTCCCGAGGACGTCGACGCCATGGTTGCAGCGATTCGCAAGATCTCGACGGAGCACGGCATGTTGGCTGAAATGGGAAAGCGTGGTCGGGCCTATGTCTTGGAGCACTTCGATCGCAGAGTCCTGGCCCGTCGGTACTTGAAATTGCTTCGAGAGATCTGTCCCGCCGATTCCGATTCAACGAAGCGATAGCCGGGGCGCCAGCGCCTGCGTCGTCAGTTCTTGCTCTCCTCAGCTTCCGACAGAGCCAGCGCCTCCGTCTTCACTCTTCGCTCGTGGAACTCCGTTCGGACTCTGGCCGCGACCCGTTCTGAAATGACGATCAGGGATAGGATGCCTAGGATTTGAAGAACAATGAGAAATCCTTGGAACAAGGTTGCTTGGACAAGTCGGACAGCACTGAGGCCAACCGAGAATGCGATCAAGATGATGAAGGCCACCGTTTGGCGATGGGAGAACCCAAGTTTCAGGAGGCGGTGGTGAAAGTGGTTTTGATCGCCGATAGCGATCGAACGCTTCTGGATAAGACGGATCAGGACGACCGACGTGGTGTCGTATAGCGGTATGGCGAGAATGAACAGGGGCGTCAAAAGAGGCATCAACCGGCTCTCCCCCGATCCCTGCATGTAAGTGACGAGGAGTGTCGAAGTTGCCAGCAAGTAACCCAGCAGCAAACTGCCTGAACTCCCCAGGAATATCTTGGCCGGATGGTAGTTAAATCGGAGGAACCCCAGCTGCGTCCCGAGGAGCGCCGCTAGGAAGAAGACCATGTCGGGCTGGGAACTAATCCCCATGATGGTCAGCAGCGCCATCGTGGCCACCAGACCTACCCCCGCGGAAAGGCCGTCCAATCCATCGAGGAAATTGAACGAATTGGTGATCCCGACGATCCACATGACGCCGACGAGAGCGGCCATCCAATTGGGGAGGAAGCCGAGAGAAGGGTGCAGCCCGAGTATGGCGAGGACCAAGGCGATTCCGGTCTGCACGACAATACGGAACTTCACCGATACGGTTCGGATGTCGTCGACAAGGCCAAGGAAGAAAATGGCTGCGGCGCCCGCATACAGAGGCGCCACCTTGGAAATGAGCAAGGGAGCGACCGTGACAAACTCCTGCAGACGCTCCGGGAGGTAGACCGCCCACCCGGCCTTTTGGAACGCCAGCGCACCAAGAAGGTGACCCCAGAGGATGAGGGTCAAGGTGAAGAAGATGACCCAGCCTCCCGTCAGCGGTATCGGCGCGGAGTGGATTTTGCGAGGGCCGGGAGAATCCAGGACGTTCCATCGACGCCCGAGGCGTATGGCCACGGGCGTGGCGATGCCCATGGAGAGGAGAGAGACGAGAAACAGGTAAGCAGCGACGTCGAGCATAGGGGAAGGGAGCCTCGATTACGTCCCCAGAATCGCGAAGGATTATACTCTACCAACCGGCGGGTTCAAACAGCCGATTTGATGGACTCCGCTCTGAAATCGCCGTATAGCTTTCGGCTTCCCGCGGATGCAAGCTCCGAACCGATGCACCTGGGCCAGGTGCTTGCGCTTCGGGGGGGTGTCCTCTACAATTAGCCAACTTAACCTGAGGGGAATTCATTGGATTGGTCGAAAAAATCGGTGCTTGTGACGGGCGGAACGGGCTCGTTCGGCCAGAAGTTCGTGGCGACGATGCTCAAGGAACATGCTCCGCGCCGTTTGATTGTTTTCAGTCGAGACGAGCTGAAACAGTCCGAGATGGCCCAGGAGTTCCGGCATCCATGTGTCCGCTTCTTCTTGGGCGACATTCGGGATCGTAGCCGGCTGCTGAGGGCATTTGACGGGGTCGATGTCGTCGTCCATGCCGCCGCTCTCAAGCAGGTGCCCTCTGGGGAGTACAACCCAGGCGAGGTCATCCATACCAACGTTCTGGGGTCCCAGAACGTCATCGAAGCTGCGATTGACCGCAACGTCGAACGCGTCATCGCATTGAGCACGGACAAAGCCGCCAATCCTATTAACCTCTACGGAGCGACAAAACTCTGTGCGGACAAACTGTTCGTGGCGGCAAACTCGTATGCCGGAGGTCACCAGACGAGGTTTTCAATTGTCCGATACGGGAATGTAATCAATAGTCGGGGCAGCGTCATTCCCCTTTTCAAGCGTCTGAAAGGCGAGGGGAGAATCCCGATTACGGATTCTCGAATGACGCGCTTCTGGATTACGTTGGAGCAGGGGATCGCTTTCGTCTTGCGGTGTCTCGAGATGATGCGCGGCGGGGAGATCTTCGTTCCAAAGCTTGCCAGCATGAAGATCGTGGATCTGGCCGAGGCAATCGCGCCCGGGTGCAAGCACGATATCGTCGGGATCCGCACCGGCGAGAAGCTGCATGAGGTCTTGGTGCCCGAGGATGATGCCAGGCGAACCATTGAGTTCGATGATTATTTCATCATCCAGCCGGATTACCCCTGGTGGGGTGAGGAGAAGGCTGCGGGGGGGCGTGCTGTCCCGGATCGCTTCTGCTACAGGAGTGACACCAATCCTCAGATGGTTTCTCCCCAAGACCTGAGGAGAATGCTGGGGGAGAAGTGACCTCGCGTCGTGGTTGGGGTCGATCCCTGCCATACTCCCGCCAATGGATTCAATCGGACGACATCAGGCAAGTCCGCCGGGTTCTTCGCTCCGACTGGCTGACTCAGGGGCCGACGGTCCGTGAGTTTGAAGAAGAGTTCGCTCGGTATGTCGGCTCACGTCACGCGGTTGCATTTTCTTCAGGCACGGCTGCGCTCCATGCTTCTTGCTTCGCTGCGGGTCTCGGGCCTGGCGATGAGGCCATCGTGCCCCCCATCACGTTCGTGGCGACGGCCAACGCCGTGCTCTACGTCGGTGCGACCCCGCGGTTTGTAGACATCGATCCCGATACCGCGACAGTCAATGCCACCTCTGTGGAAGCGGCGCTCTCCCGGCGCACAAAGGCCATTCTTCCGGTGGATTACGCTGGCCAGCCATGCGACATACCGGCGTTCATGCGCCTCGCAAGACGCAGAGGCCTTGTCGTCATCGAGGATGCCGCCCATTCCCTCGGAGCAAGATGCAGAGGGAAGCGTGTCGGGGCGATGGCCGATCTGACGGTGTTCAGCTTCCATCCGGTGAAGCATATGACTACGGGCGAAGGGGGGATGGTTACGACAAATGATGAGCAGTTCGCTCGCCATTTGCGACTGTTCGGGAGCCACGGGATCACGAAGGACCCCAGCCAGATGAAGGCAAGCGAGGGGCCTTGGTACTACGAAATGCAACACTTGGGCTTCAACTATCGAATCACCGATATTCAGTGCGCCTTGGGGTTGACTCAGCTTTCAAAGGTAGAGAAGTTCATTCAGGCCCGGCGCAAGCTCGCGGCGGTCTATGATCGGCTTCTCGGCGCGATTCCGGAGGTGCAGCTCGTGGCAACCCGGCCGTGGGCTTACCATACGTACCACCTTTATCCGATCCGGATCCGAGCTGGGACCAAAAGCCGGCGCCAGGTTTTTGAAGCATTGCGTGCGAAGGGCATCGGGGTCCAAGTTCATTACATTCCCGTCCATCTCCATCCCTACTACCGGGACCATCTGAACACCAAGGAGGGAATGTTTCCTGATGCCGAGGCATTCTACCGGTCGGAAATATCGCTCCCCCTCTTTCCCCAGATGCGGGAAACTGATGTTCGTCGAGTGGTAAGGACTCTCGAGGAAGTGATTCGCCCAAGAGGGTCATGAACAACTTGTTGGTGCGTGCGGATGGCGGGCGTCTTGTTGGTACCGGCCATCTCATGCGTTGTCTCGCATTGGTGCAAGCCTGGCGGGACCGTGGGAACACGGCTGGATTCGTCATGGACCCTGAAGCGGCTTCGTTCGAGCATCGACTGAAGGGTGAAGGTATTCCGGTGTTCGGGGCCGGTACTCCGGTTGGTAGCGAAGGTGACAAGGCCCGGACTATAGCCGTTGCCCGGGATGTCGGAGCCTCTTGGGTCGCCCTCGATGGGTATTCCTTCGGGCCGGACTATCAGGATGCCATCAAGAGTGCAGGACTGAAGCTCCTGGTCATCGACGATCACGGGAGATCGCAGAGATACAGCGCAGACGTCATCCTTGATCCCAATGTGGGCGCTTCAGAGACAGCCTACGTCCATCGACCGCGATCTGCTCGGCTGCTATTGGGAACTCGCTACGCACTTCTGCGCCGCGAGTTCCGAACCAGAAGCGAGAGGCGTGTTTCCGTACCAAGGGGTTCGCGAAAGATCCTCGTGACGCTGGGAGGAAGCGATCCCGAAAACGTCACGCGTCACGTGTTGGAAGCGCTCTCCAAGGTCATTGACTCTGAAAGGGAAATCACGGTCGTCATCGGCCCTCAGAATTCCCATCGCGAAAGCCTCGAAGCGACTGCAAAAAGCCTGCCGGCAAAGGTGGCGTTGAGAGCAGACGTGTCAGACATGCGCGAGGTCATGGATTGGGCTGATATGGCGATCTCGGCAGCAGGGGGAACGTGTTGGGAATTGGCATTCCTGGGAATCCCGACGTTGCTGTTGGCCATTGCGAACAATCAACAATCGAACCAGGATGTGCTGGTATCGCGGGGGGCTGCGCTTTCTGCCGGGACTAGCTTAGAAACATCGCTGCGAACTCTGATCGGCGAAGATGATCTCCGAAAGAAAATTGCCGCGCAGGGTCAGCTTCTTGTCGATGGAAAGGGGGCGGACCGCGCCTCAGCCATCCTGGAGGCAGGTCTTTTCAGATTTCGGGATGCGACGGATGCCGATTCTCGGCTCCTGTGGGACTGGGCGAATGATCCGGAAACGCGCCGGGTTTCCTTCAAGACCGGCGCGATTCCTTGGGACGATCATCTTCATTGGGTGCGTCAGAAGTTGAAAGATCCCGGATGTACTCTGTGGATTGTTTCGACGGCGGCGAACAAGCCGCTGGCCCAAGTCCGGTTCGAAGCTCAGGGAACGGAGGCGGTGATCTCCTTCAGTATCGCCACGGAGTTTCGGGGACGGGGGTGGGCGTCCGAAATCTTGAGGCGAGCCAGCTGCGAGTACTTCATTAAGTCGAAGGCCGTCACTATCCACGCATTTATCAAGCCCGACAACTCGACTTCGTTGCATGTCTTTGAGGATGCCGGATACGTGCCCGGCCCGAGCACCGGGATCCTGCATCCGGAGGCCGTTCATTTGTCAATCCCGAGAGATTCCTTGCTATGAGCGAATACATCGAGATTCAGGGGCGGAAAATCGGCCCGAGTCACCCCACCTACATCATCGCGGAGATGTCGGCGAATCACGGGGGTGAGTTCGATCGGGCATTGGAGATCGTTCGCGAGGCACACTCGGCCGGCGTTGATGCGATCAAGCTGCAGACGTACACCGCGGATACGCTGACGATACGATCAAGCCAGGAATGCTTCCAGATCGGAAAGGGAACCTTATGGGAGGGAAAAAGTCTCTACGATCTCTATAGCGAAGCGTTCATGCCTTGGGATTGGCAACCCCGGCTCAAGGCGGAAGCGGATCGCCTCGGATTGCACCTGTTCTCTTCGCCCTTCGATCCGACGGCCGTGGACTTTCTCGAGGCAATGAATGTTCCGGCGTACAAGATTGCGTCCTTCGAGATCGTCGACCTACCCCTGGTCAGGAAAGTCGCCAGCACAGGGAAGCCCATGATCATGTCCAGCGGGATGGCGACTCTTGAGGAGATCAAGGAGGCGCTCAAGACGGCTTGCCAGGCGGGAGCCAAGCACGTCGCCGTCCTCAAATGCAACAGCGCGTATCCTGCTCCTCCCGAAGAGATGAACCTTAAGACGATTCCCTACCTGGCGAAGGAACTGGGAATCCCAATCGGGCTTTCAGACCACACGTTGGGAATCGCAGTTCCCGTGGCCGCCGTTTCATTGGGCGCTTGCATCATCGAAAAGCATTTCACGCTTTCCCGGAAGATGGGGGGCCCCGATTCGGCCTTCTCAGCCGAGCCGCAAGAATTGAAGGCGATGGTGGAGTCCATCAGGGTCGCGGAGAAGTCCCTCGGCAAAGTCAGTTTTGGTCCAGGTTCCCGGGAGGCCCATAGCCGCGTGTTTCGGCGCTCCCTGTTTGTGGTCCAGGATATGAAGAAGGGGGATGCGTTCACGAAGGAGAACGTCCGCTCGATACGTCCCGCCCACGGGTTACATACCCGTCATTTCGAAGAAATTCTGGGTTGTCACGCCAGTCGCGATATCCCGAAGGGCACCCCCCTAGAATGGGCGCTTGTGGATAAGAGCACAGTTCGGTGAGCGATGAATCCAGTCATCATCAACTACGGAATGGGAAACCTGCGTTCCGTCGCCAACGCCTGTGAGGCCCTAGGTTTCACTGCGAAGATCGCCGCTTCTCCCGACGAGACTCGTGGCTGCAGTCATATTATTCTTCCCGGGGTTGGTGCTTTCGGCGACGCCATGAAGAACCTCTCGGCTGCAGGTTGGATTGAGGTTCTCGAAGATGAGGTGCGCCGCAAAGGGAAGTTCTTTCTTGGACTTTGCCTTGGAATGCAGGTTCTGGCCGCCATCGGCACCGAGTTTGGAATGCACAAGGGATTGGGCTGGATTGACGGGTCGGCAGTGCGGCTGGAGACCGGGGAAGCGAATCTCCGTATTCCACACATGGGCTGGAATAACGTCCGAGCGGTGCGGTCGAACGGTCTGTTTCAAGGCCTGCCCGAGAATGCCGCCTTCTATTTTGTCCACAGCTACGTCCTTCAGCCCGCAAGGAGTGATCTGATTTCGGGTCGATGCACCTATGGAACTGAGTTTGCGGCAGCCGTGGAGGCGGAAAACATTCAGGCAACGCAGTTTCATCCGGAAAAAAGTCAGAAAGCGGGGCTTGCCGTCCTGAAGAATTTCTTGGTCCGTCGCGGGTGAGTTGATGCTCAAGGTCCGTTTGATTCCGGTCCTGCTCCTGAGGAACGGCCTATTGGTGCGGAGCGAAAGATTTACGGAGCATCAGATCATCGGAAACCCCATCCATGAGGTGCAGCGGTTCAATCAGTGGAATGTGGACGAACTGATCTATTTAGACATCAGCCGCGAGGGGAACTACGATCTGCGGCGGGACGATCAGAAGATCAAGGGTTTGGATGATCCCCTGATGATCCTGTCCGAGGTCAGCAAGACGTGTTTCATGCCGTTGACGTGGGGGGGGCGCATTCGAACGCTCGACGATATGCGGCTACGGTTCAGCCGTGGCGCCGACAAGGTTGCGATCAATTCTGCAGCCCTGGCCTCTCCCGACTTCATCACCAAGGGGGCTCAGGTGTTCGGAAGCCAGGCGATCGTAATCAGTATGGATGTCCTGAGGCATCCCGACGGACGGTATGAGGTCTTCGCCGACGGGGGACGACAGGCGACGGGCCTATCTCCCATGACATGGGCCAAGGAGGTAGAAAGCCGGGGAGCCGGCGAAATCCTGCTGCAGAGCATCGATCGGGATGGAATCGGTCAGGGATACGATGTCGAATTGATAGGGCAGGTCGCCGGAGCCTGCACGATTCCAGTCATCGCCTGCAGTGGAGTGGGCCGCTTTGAGCACTATGCGGAAGGCGTCCGGGCCGGAGCGTCGGCCGTGGCTGCCGCAAATCTGTGGCATTTCAAGGAAATGGCGGACCGCGGAGGGAAGCGGGCGCTTTCGAAGGCCGGGATCGATGTGAGACTTTAGGGCAAGCGAGTCGGATCTTATACTCGATTGCGAAACTAGAACATGACTGAACCCAAACGCTCACAGCTTCGAGAGACCGAAATACGGCCGGACGCCTTGATGGAAGAGCAGGCGAACCGGTACGCCTCCGACGTGAGGCGGCTCTTGGAGAGCAAATCGCAATTCGTCCGCGTGGCGTGTCCCGCCTGCGGCTTTGATTCTCCCCGCCCGGCCTTCGAGAAGATGGGCTTTACGTATGTAACCTGCTCGCGCTGCGAGACGATGTACGTGAGCCCCCGACCCACTCCCCAATTGCTCGAGACGTACTATTCGACTTCGGAGAACTACCAGTACTGGAACACCCACATCTTTCCGGCTTCCGAGCCGGCACGGCGCGAGAAAATCTTTCGCCCGAGAGCGGAGCGTCTAGAAGAGATTTGTCGCCGTCATTGGATTCCAGGAGGAACCCTGCTGGAAGTGGGAGCAGGGTTTGGAACATTCTGCGAGGAGATCGCACGCCTACAATATTTCCGACGCATCGTTGCCGTGGAGCCGACGCCCGACCTCGCGGCCACCTGTCGAAAGAAAGGGCTGGAAGTGATCGAGCGCCGTATCGAAGAAGCCGAAATCGACGGAGGGCCCGTCAACGCCATTGCCAGTTTCGAAGTCATTGAGCACTTGTTCGATCCGAGAGAGTTCATTTCGGGCTGCGCACGTCTTCTGCCTCCCGGGGGCCTCCTCGTCCTGACGTGCCCCAATGGGAAGGGGTTCGACATCGACATCCTTGGACCGTTATCGAGCGCGGTTGATACCGAGCATTTGAACTACTTCCATCCGACATCGCTTTCGCTGTTGGTAACAGATGCGGGGTTCCAAGTACTTGAGGTCCTCACCCCAGGGAAGCTCGATGCCGAACTCGTCCGTAAGAAGGTGGTGTCGAAGGAGCTGGATATTTCCAAGGAGCCGTTTCTCCAGGAGATTTTGATCAACCAATGGGATACTTTGGGGTCGGCATATCAGCGGTTTCTCGCCGAGCACCGTCTCTCCTCCCACCTTTGGCTGGTCGCCAGACGGCGAGCATGATTTCGGGAAGGCCCTCGTAGATCACGAGTCCTTTTGCTGGACGTGAATGTTCCCGGACGCGAGTTCGGGGTGTTTGCGGACGTAAGCGAGGATATCCTTGTACGGGCATTCGCGCGTACTGACATCGAGCGACTTGTAGATCGCTCGGATCACGTCAAGGTCCGCGGATGTGTCGACCGTCCACCTCAAATGCGAGTTGTCTTCGGAATCCCGGATCGACCGTCGAATGAAGAGGTCCGGACGCTCGCGATTGATGAACCAGGTGACGTGTTCACGAGCGGGCTGGGATTGGGCCAGGCGATTGATTCGATCCAACGTGTCCCTGAATAGCGCTTCCGTATCCAGACCTCTCGGATAGCTCCTCTCCATCACATTGGACGCGTAATCCGTGCTCTTGACCGATTCTTGGAGCTCTCGGACGACTCGATCGAGTATTTCAGGGTCGATTAGGGGGCAATCAGAGGTGATCCGAACCACGAGGTCGGCCCGTGATTCGGCGGCCGCTCCAACATAGCGGGACAGGACATCGTGCTCATCGCCTCGGAACCACCGCACTCCCTCCTTGCGCGCGAGATCGACCAAGGGATCGTCCGAAGCATTGGTTGTTGTTGCGATTACCAATTCATCCGTTTCCTTCGACTTCCGGAGGCGAGCAAGCTGCTGGCTCAGCATCGGACGGCCAGCCAGATCAGCAAGCACCTTGCCCGGCAACCGGGAGGAGGTCATGCGCGCCTGGATAATGATCACTCGTTTCATTCGTGGGCCCGAGCCTAACAACAGATCGATTCAGGAGTCAAGCCGGCGACGTCGAGGCGTGCTCTCTACCCGTGAACGTATCTTGTGGGTCGATGCTGGTCCATTGTATAAAGGACGCCGGTACCGGGGTGTGTCCTACTACAAACCCCTGTCTGTTCTGGCGCCCAAAGTCGATAGGACCTGGGCCTGCCAGCCCAAGAACGAGGAACAGCCATGGCCATGCGCTATTGCACCAAATGCGTCTACCCGAGCTTCGCCGCGACACCACTGACCTTTGATGAGAAGGGTGTTTGCTCTGGCTGTCGGGTTTCAGAGCAAAAGTCCAAGATCAACTGGGACGCTCGGTTTGCCCAGTTCAAGGAGTTGGTCAACGAGTATCGCTCCTCGAGCAACTATGACATTCTCATCCCTGTCAGCGGCGGCAAGGACAGCTACTATCAGGCCCACATCGCGAAGGAACTGGGTCTCAAGATTCTCCTCGTGACCTACCACGGAAACAACTATCTGCCTGAGGGTGAATGGAATCTCTGGCGGATGCGCGAGGTGTTCGATTGTGACCATGTCGTCGTGCGACCCGGCGTGGACACCTTGATAAAGATGAATCGAATTGGGTTCAGGTTGCAAGGTGATAACAACTGGCATGCCCACTGCGGCATCTTCACCACTCCCATCCAGGTGGCTGTCCGGTACAAGGTTCCCCTCATGATGTGGGGCGAGCATGGATTCTTGGACCTGGGGGGAATGTATTCCTTGAATGATTATGTCGAGTTCACTGCGAAATTCCGGCTGGAACACGCGCTTCGGGGCTACGACTGGGACGACTTTACGGATGAAGGCCTCGAGAAACTAGGCCGCCCTGAGCTGAAGGAGGGGTTGACCGCAAAGGATCTCCTGTGGGCGCAATACCCATCGGATGAGGAGATTGATGCCGTCGGAGTTCGCGGAGTCTATCTTGGAAACTTCGTGGATTGGGACGGCAATTATAACGCCAAACTGGTCATGGAGAAGTACGGCTGGCGGCCAGCGCAGCAGCCTTTTGAGCGTACATATCGGATGTTCTCAAACCTTGATGACATGCATGAGAACGGGATTCATGACTATCTGAAGTTTGTGAAGTTCGGCTACGGCCGGGGAAGCGATCACTCGTGCAAGGATATCCGCTCCGGTAAGATGACCCGGGAGCAAGGCATCGCCATGGTCCGGAAGTATGACCACGTCAAACCTCGTCGCGATCTGGCACGGTGGCTGAAGTACGTGAACATGTCGGAAGCGGAATTCGACGAGACGTGCGATACATTTCGCGACCCAAGAGTGTGGCGCGAGGAGAATGGCCAGTGGGTCAAGGACAATATCTGGAGCGAGCCGTCCGCGTACGGTCCCGTCCACAGAAGGGGGCAGTCGAAGGGGGGTAAACCAGAACCAGCTCCCGGAGGCCCTCCCCAAGGGGAGGCCAGGCTTCGCGAGACGGAGATCCGTCCCGACGAATTGATGGGCGAACAGGCGCGACGTTATGCGTCCGACGTCCGCCGTCTCTTGGAGTTGAAGGATCGGTTTGTTCGGGTTCTTTGTCCGGCCTGCGGGGTGGATTCGCCCCGCGCCGCTTTCGAAAAGATGGGGTTTTCCTACGTCGTCTGCACCAGATGCGAGACGATGTACGTCAATCCTCGCCCCACCTCAGAGATGCTGGACTTTTACTACGCAACATCGGAGAACTACGCGTATTGGAATACCCACATCTTCCCCGCATCTGAGCCCGTACGCAGGGGGAAAATCTTCCGGCCTCGGGCCGCACGACTTGTCAGTATCTGCCGGCGCCACCAGGTCAAAGGGGGAACCTTGCTCGAAGTCGGAGCCGGTTTCGGCACATTCTGTGAGGAGGTGGCGAACCTCAAATTCTTCGACCGGATTATTGCTCTCGAACCCATGCCCGCTCTGGCAGCAACTTGTCGAACGAAGGGGCTTGAGGTGATGGAGAAAAGGATCGAGGAAGCGTCCTTGAAGGGAGCCCCCGCGAACGCCATCGCGAGCTTTGAAGTTATTGAGCATTGCTTCGATCCTCGTCAGTTTCTGGCCAGCTGCGCAGATCTTCTCGCACCCGGGGGGCTGTTGCTCCTGACGTGTCCCAATGCAAAGGGCTTCGACATCGAAATCCTGCGTTCGTTATCCAGCGCCATTGATACGCAGCACCTGAATTACTTTCATTCGAGCTCGTTGTCTCTCCTGGTAACGGATGCCGGATTCGACGTGCTGGAGATTCTTACTCCAGGAAAGCTCGATGTCGAACTCGTTCGGAAGAAGGCGCTGTCCGGAGAATTTGATCTTTCCGGGGAACCGTTCTTGATGGAAATTCTGCTCAATCGATGGGACGATCTGGGCGATTCCTGCCAACAATTCATCGCCGATCATCGGTTGTCCTCGCACCTGTGGCTTGTTGCCAGGAAGCGGGGCTAGCAGGCGAAAGGGCAGTGGACCTTCCCAAGGTTGACTCTCGGCATCGAATGTGAGAAAAAAACACAAGAATTATGGAACCCGCTGAGTCCATGGCCGAGGAGGAGATTCCTTCACGAGGGCGCCGGCACGGCCGGCGGCGCCACCGCTCCTGGTGGAAGCGTCGGCAGTTCTGGGTCGCCGTCATCGCCATCATCGTCGGCATCTTCGCCGCCCTCTGGCTGATCTCCAGCCTCACCAACCACAAGGAACTCGATTAGCCTGGTCCTGCTCCCAGAGCGGGCTTCTCCCATGATCGTCGCCGTCGGCTTCATGTCCGGCTCCCTGACGCTCGATGCCGTCCTCCTCCTCGCCGTCATCCTCGGCATCCCCCTGTTTTCCGCCTTCGTCCTCGGCGCGTCTGCCGTCCAGAAGAGGACGAAAACGGATACCCTTCGGGCGCGACTCGCCTGGGTCGAGAAACCCTGGCTCCGGAGATCCTCGCTCGCGGCGCTGGGAATCTACGCCGCCGCCTTCCTGTACGGGAGGCTCATCGAAGCTCAATGGATCGAGGTCACCACCACCCAGATCCGGGTTAGCCCCGCCGTGCTGGGACGGGAGCGGGTCCGGATTGTCCATCTCTCGGACCTTCATCTGAGCCGCATCGGACGGCTGGAGCGCAGGATGATCGAGCTCGTTAACGAGGCTCAACCCGACCTGATCGTCATCACGGGGGATTTCTGCGGGAACCCGGACAGCTCCGAGGCAGTCCACGACGTGCTCCGGCAGCTCCACGCCCGCTACGGAACGTTCGGAGTCACCGGGAACAACGATTGGAAGCAGGTCATCACCCGGGAATCCTTGGAAGAATGCGGCGTCCGGTTGCTCCAGGATGAGACGGCGGCGATCGAGATGAACGGACGCCGCTTGCGCCTGGCAGGGCAGAACGTCCGGTCGAAGGCCCCGCTTCGCGACATCCTCGGGGCCGGGGGATCCGACGTCTATACCGTCTACCTCCATCATTTCCCCGATGTCGCCGACGAGCTGAGCCGGCTTGCGCCCGGTCAGCGCGTGGACCTCTTCCTCTGCGGCCACACCCACGGCGGCCAGGTCTGCCTTCCGTTCTGGGGAGCCGTCGTCACGGAATCCAAGTTCCACAAGCGCTTCGAGCGGGGTCTCTACCAGGTTCACGGCATCCCCATGTACGTCAACCGGGGCATCGGGGTGACCGGAGTGCCCATCCGCATTCTGGCGCGGCCGGAGGTGGCCATGATCGAACTCGTCCCCGAGTGAAGGGCCCGCAAGATTTTCAGGCGAGGCCCAGACGCACCTGGGCGCCGTGCAGCAGCGCCTGAGCCACGCATAGCGCCGCGCGGGGAAGGCTGGAATTCGTCAGGTGGCTCGCCAGCCGCGCCGCAACGCTCCGGGGAGCGGAAGAGCGGACGACGGCGAAGCTCGCTTTGGCCAGCGCCGCGCCCAGGGGATCGGGTCGAAGATGGCCCAACAGCGACCGCTCGAAGGCGTCGCCATTCCCCACATGAGTCAGCGTGTAGCGCGCCGCCCGGGCCAGGCCCGTTTTCTCGAGATGCCTCGCGCAGCGCGGAGCGTCGAGCTGGAACTTACCCGCGAGCCGTCTCAGATCCTCCCGGATCCGCTCGGACAAGCCGGGGATGAAGTCGTAGGCGGTATGCCCGATGACGTGGGCATACGCGTCGTATGGGTCCGGGAGGACGACGGGAGTACCGAACAACGTCCGGTCGGGAGTCCCGCGCGCGAAGAAGTCGCCGCTTCGAAGTTGGAACCGGCCCCGGGCGAAGATTGAGCGGTGCAGGTCGATCTCGATCGGGCACCCCGGGGGAAGGAGGACGCACTCCGTCGCACTGTACGAGGGCTCCTTCCTAAACCCTTCCGAGCGGAGCGCGGCGATCGCCGACGAATAGGCCCGCTCGGGGACCAGCAGATCGATGTCGCCGCCGAGCCGTTGAAAGGGCCTCTCGTAGATCCAGTGCGCGAAGAGAATCCCCTTCAGCGGCATCACCGCGATCGACGCGCTGGCCAGGATGCGAAGCGCGCGCTCCGCGACGGCCCGATAGGCCAGTTCGCGGGCAACGCCGGACTCCGTGAGCGTTCCATCCATAATGGAAGGTCTCATCGTAGCCTGAGGTAGGCACCCTTTCCACTCTCATCGGCCGATGAAAACAGCCACGTCCGACCTGTGGTCGGGCGCGGCTTGAGAAAGAGGCCTAGGAGAGCCCTAGTTCATGGGGTCTGCTGCTCGACCGTCGCCAGTGTGTTCATGACGCTCAGTGGCAAGCGCAAGGGGTATCTTCACCGCCCGTGATGACGTAACCGCCGTCCGACGTCTCCGGGCAGGCATGCGTCCATGTGCTCGTGCCGCCTTCGAAGGTCTTCTGCCAGACGATGCTCCGTTCTAGGTGAGTCTCATAACTTAGGCATCGTCGTCGCCTATGTCGAGCGAGTCGCTGTCACCGCACACCAGATAGCCGCTGCCGCTGGTGCGATTGAGGAAACTCGCGTCCTCGTAATCTGCGCCTCCCTAGGATTTCGACCACGGGTCGATGGGGGAGAGGTGGAGGTCGAGAGGAGTAGGGATCGGGACTGGGTCGTTACCCAGCATCCATTATCCCACCTGCAACCGATGCACGTCACCACGATTAACGCCACGGCGCCCTCCCAGACTCCGCGAGTCCCGCGCCGCATGGCCCGCCCTCGGGCAAGTTCCCCAGAAACCGTTCCCTTTCGCCACACCGATCGTTTCCGTCAGAGTGATCTTTTTATAGTGGGCCTCCTTCTGCCCCGTGTAGAGCAGAATCCTTGCAGCGCAATTTGTCGTGAATGGGTGCGGAGAATGCGGGGTGGCGATAATAAAGTCGAGTTTTTGACAGATTTGATGGGGGGAGGGCGGGGCTCGACGCTAGCGGCCGGACCGCTCCTTCCAAGCCTGGGCCAGGCTGCGGGGCGTGGCAGCCATCGCTCGCCAGCTTTCCAGGAGCGCCCTTTTCCACTGATGTTCCTGGGCATAGAGACGGGCAAGTCGGAGTCGGATGTTGGTCCCGTCGTAGTCGCCGGCGATACCCATCCGGTAGCCGTCGATGGCCTCGCGTCGCTTGCCTTGGCGCTCATACAGTCTCGCCAACTCGGCATGGATGCGGCCGTGTCCGGGATCCGAGAGGCGTGATTCGTCGGCACAGGTCATGACCGAACCATCCAGGGACGTTCTTCCGGCAAGGACGAGTTTCAAGGATGTCTCGTAGGCGGAGATCGCTTCTGGAATTTTTCCCAGCCGGGCGAGGACTTCGCCCCGATCCCGCTGGACGTCGACGAGGTCGCGATCAGCCTCGGCCGCCTTGTTCAGGGAGAGCTCCGCGGACGCCCAGTCTCCCTGTCTAGCCGCGAGCCTTGCCATTCCCAGGTGCGCGTAAGGGTCGCGCGGGTTCAGAAGGAGGGTCCGCTCAAACTCGGCGCGGGCCTCGCGATGGAGACGCTGGTAGTATCTCATCATACCGAGGTTGCTGTACGCGGTCCGATAGGTCGGATCGAGAGAAAGAGCTCGCTGGTAGCTTTCTCGAGCCTGGTCGCCTCGGCCCTTCTCCAGGTAGAGATAAGCGAGGTGGAGAAGGGGCGCCGGACTTTCCGGCATCGATCGCGCCGCGGCGAGGAAGCCCTCTTCGGCTCCCGCGAGGTCGCCCTGGAAGGCAGCGTCCGCTCCCCGACGCAGCTGCGTCATTCCCTCGAGGATGGAGCCCTGTAGGGAGGGAGTCTCGATCCTTGTCTTGAGCTCGTCACCGAGGTACTTCCATTTCAGCGGCGTATACCCGCCCTCGACGGAATAGGCGATCGTCACCCATCGGGTGCGGACCTTTCGCTCGACAAGTCGGGAGATCAATTGGTCCGGCCAGCACCAGGGCAGAGGAGAATGGGTGTCGAACTCGCCGTACGTCACCCGGGGGATCACCAGGAAGTCCGTGTCGACGTCCAGAAGCACCTCTCCCTCGGGCGCGGGCATTTTGTTGAGCGGGAGGATCCGGATGTTCTTGTCCAGCACTCGCACGGAGATCCGGTCCGGTTTTACCTCGATTCGGTCGCTGGAGCGGGGATATTTCCTGATGATTCTCTCAAGATGACGGAGCAGGGGGCGCCGACACTCCCGGCTTTCCCACGTTTGGTCCGGCACGATCCACCACACTTCTCGGACGATATCCTCGGCCAGTGCAGAGCAGATGAAGTTGGCGATGGTCCGATGGCCGTCCGGATCGATCCACCACATGTCGTGGTGAGCGTCGATATGGATGAGAAGCGATTCCTTCAGTCCGCTTTCGCGCCAGATCTCGTACGCTCGGTCGTGGTTTTCGAAGAGATGGACGTTGGGAACCGGTTCCGCTCCGACTAAGGGAGCTTGGGTCTCCAGGCTGTCGTTCGGATTTGCCATGGGATTCGAATTGCAGGTGGCCGTGTTTAAGTCATCGAAAGCCGCGGGATCGCACTCCGGCGGCGGGTTATCCGGTCGTCCGCCAAGTCCTTAAGAATTGCTTCGGATATCCGGCGTGGGTCGGGCATGCCGGCTCGATATGCGATTCTCTTCAGGCGCACGAGTCTCGTGACCTGATGGAGCACGTCCATCTGTCGGCGAAGCATGTCGGAGTCTCGTAAGTCGAGGCGATGGGCCGACCGCACGAGTTCCATCAGGGAATCCGACCCTTTTAAGTCTTCAATTCGGTGGCCCGTTCGCCGGAAGCCGGGGCTCAGGATGTAGATTCGCGCCAGCCGGGATTCCCCCGGATAGAACTGCCTCTTCCGGAGAGGGACGACCTGTTTTCCCGATGCGCCCGTCTCATCGGAATTGTTCAGCAGCCTTCTCATGCGCGGCCACAAGTTGAGCTCCGGCGGACCGTGACTTGTCCACACTTCGGAGCCTCTTCGGAAAAGAGGAACCGCGTCGTCGGAGAGGAGCCGGAGGCCTGAATGGACGAGGCTGGCCGCCAGCGACGATTTCCCGAATCCCCCGTTGCCCAGGAAGGCGATGGCGCCGGAAGGAGTCCAGATGCTGCTGGCATGGAGCACTTCAGTTCCGGAATGGTTCAATACCATCGGGAGGACTTGATTGTGGAGGAGATGGCTAACGGAACCGGGCGGGGCGGCTGGAGGACGGAAGTACTGAATGATGGCGCCGTCCCTCGAGATCAAAAACTCGATGTTCTCTTCGTGAAAGACGAGTCGGTAGCTGCCTTGTTTCTCGATGCCCGCGGATAGCCAGATCTCGTCTCCATTCCGGATCCAGCGATGGTACCAGAAGATTCGTCGACGATGGGAGGAGGGGGGAGCCGCGAGCCGGGAGATTACATGATGCGGCCGTCGGGAGGAGACCGTCGGTAGACCTGTCGACAACTCCGGTTCAAACTGGATATTCCTGCCGTAAAGCGAGCAGCAACCGGAAGGAGATCTATCCATTCTTGTTTCGAGAAGCTCCTCCTTCGCCGGACCGCGTGCTTGTCCCCTGAGTGAGCTTTGCCATCGAACCGTACTCTTTCAGCTTGGGCTGCTTGTAGGCGAGGCGCTTGCCGGCCGAGGATGCAGCATCCTGTCGACAATCGTTCTTGCGATTGGCATCCTTCTCGGGCCTGTTCATTGAGAATCTCCTGATCTAGGCAAACGCCCGCCTCGCCCACCCTTCGAGACTGAGCAGTTCCCACACATTATCTATTCCTCGATTGTCATGCAAGCGACAACTATACATCGACCGGTACTCCCTGTAGGTTTGACGGGCTCTGCCGCCGTCGATGACGCCCAGACGCTCCAAGGCGGGGGCCGCCAGCATCTGTTCCGCCGATTCCGCGTCAGTGTGGATTAGACAATCGTTGATCAGCGTAGTGAAGTCCGCCTTGTCCCGCCGTTGCATGAGATTGTCGGGGAAATACGGCCGGAGCGCGGACCGCATGAGACCCTTAGGTTCGTACCCGGTGACCATTCTCTCGTCGGGAATCCGGGTGACGAATTCCACAAACCGACGATCGTAGAACGGCTGCCGGACTTCGATGCCGCTGGCCGCCGCCATCCGATCCCACCATTCCAAGGCCTGGACTCGATAACCCGTATGGATGACGTTGTAGGTCGTCCGCCTGCTCCCGGTGGAGAACTTTCGGCCCCGCAGGTACCACGGTTCCGCTCGCGCCCTGGCGATCCCGGAGGCGACGTGCTCCTTTCGAAGATAGACTCGTGCCCGGGGATGGCGCCGCAGGCGGAGATAGGCGCGCTTCGCCCAATCGGGGGTGATGGTTCGGAGCAACGGCCGCAACAGACAGTACTCTAGCGGACGGTGGATGGGGATCGTGTGAAAGCGGCTTTGGGCGGTTGTGTACCGCCAAGCTTCCAGGAACCGTCCCTTCAGGAGGAGCTCCGCTCCCAGCCTCATCGGGGCGTCCAACAGGTCGTCGCCTCCCAGGCCTCCAAACAGCACCCGGGTGCCGTCCTGAGCGGCCTGATCGAATACTTCCTGCATGGGGTAGGCCAGAGGGACGTTCATCGGCTGCGCATCACCCCGGATCGCTTGCGGCAGCGTCCAGAGAGGACGGGGGGCTTGGGGACGACACCAGCGGATCCTGGACCCCCAAAGCTCCTGCACAGAGCGCATGTAGTGACTTTCATCGTATGGCTGTCCGTCGAAGACGGCCGAATAGGCGGTATTCTCCAGCCCGGGCTCGCCGGACTTCCGGCGGCTTTCGATCAGGCAGAGAATGGAGGAAGAGTCGAATCCGCCGCTGAACGCCACTCCCGTAGGCGTCCGACTCCGGAGCTGGGCGGCGATGGCGCGCTCGAACACTTCCAGGAAGGCGTCTTTGTAATCCTCGGGCTTGGGAAGAACGATCACATCATCCGTGTTCACGTCCCAGTACTGGGATTTCTGGACGCCCTTGTCGGAGACGAGTAGGACGTGAGCCGGGCGGAGGCGATAAAGATTGGAGAACTCCGTTGGTTCGGAATCCACGAAGTTGTTTAGCAGATAGTCTGCCAAGCCCTCGACATGCGGAGTTTTCTTGACGCCGGGAAGTGCGAAGATCGCCGCCGGATCCGACGCGAAGGCGAACAGGGCACCGTTTGTGAAGTAGTAGAAGGGGCGGACGCCGAGGGCGTCGCGGCAGCAGAACAGCCGGCGGGACGAATCGTCCCAGACGGCGAAGGCGAAGTCGCCGACGAGCCGTTCCGGGCACTTCTCGCCCCAAAGCTGGTAGGCCTTCAGGACCAGTTCGGCGTCCGTGTCGTCCCGCAACGTCAGGTGGTGCGCGGTCAGTTCCCGACGCAGGTCCTCCCGATTGTCGACTCGGCCATCCATCGTGAGGACGAGTCGGTGGTGCTCGTCCACGAGCGGCTGGGATTCCCGCAGCGATTCGGGGGTCGTGAGAAGCTTCCGGTGGCCCATTCCCATCGGGCCGCGGACGTGGATCCCCTCGCCGTCACGCCCCCGATGAGCGGTGGCCCTGGACATCCGATCGAGCGTCTCGCGCTCTGCGGGGACGCCGGAGTGGTGAAAAACCCCGAATATCCCGCTCATGAGATCGTCAGGATTCTCGAAAAGCGATCTACGGCTTGCGGATTGTCGCCGACCACTTCGCCGCGCCATTCCACCCATGCATGGCTCTCGAGAAGGCGGCTCTCCTTGGTGATGCCGATCAGCATTGAGACCTCGTCCTTGTTGCTTCCTAGGAGCCAGTAGAGGAGCAACGACCGGCCGAGACAACGTCCCTGTCCGTGCGTAATCCGTGCAGCAACGTCGCTGATGAGGGCCAGACGGTGGGGGTCCGCAACTCGATGGAATGGGCAGAACAATCGCAGGCGGACGAGGATGGCCGCCAGTTGCGGAAGCGAGATGAACTTCAGGGCAAGAAGATTGGCGAGAGAGAGGGACACCAAGATCGGAACCAGGAAGACGGACGCGACCGAGGACTCGAACGACGCAAACGCCTTTCTACTCATACATTTTGATGAGGCCCTTTTCCTGGAGCTGCCCCAGGAGAGCGCGGAGGTCGCTCCGGAGAACTTGCTCGGTGACGTCGTATTCTCCAAGCAGGATTTCGACGATCTTTTCGATCGAGGCGTTTTCGGCCAGGAGATTCCACACTCGCGTTCCGATTTCATCCAGGCCGAAATAGTTCCCGGTGGAGAGATTCAGGAGAACTGCCTCTTCCGAGAGGTTGCGGAAAACGACATCCTCCGCGATTTTGACTTTCATGATTCGGGCGCTCCCCATGCGCACATCATTCTAGCATCGGAGGGGAAGGGATGAAGGGGTCCTAGCGCTGCTTCGGCTCGGACGGCTTCCCCTTGAGCTCGACATCGAGCGTGCTGATCAGGTCGTTGAGCGAGCTGATCTTCCCGTCGAACTTTGCCGGCTGCTTCGACGTCGACTGCAGCTCCGCGTAGAGCGAGCGCGCCTCGTCGAGCTTGTAGCGCGCCAGGTCGGCCATTGAGAGCAGCGCCTCGCGCTCTGAGGTCTCCTCCGAGCCCGCGTAGCGGTCCGCGAAGCGCTTGTAGAGAGGCATTGCCTCCTTGATCCTCAGGGCCGCCTGCTTCATCATCCGGTCCGACTTCACCCGCGAGAGGCCGCCGTCGAGCGCCTCGATCAGCTCGCCCAGCACCTGGATGCGCCATTCCATCTTCTCGCGGTCCGGCGCCTTCGGCAGGATCTTCACATACTCGGTCCGCGCGTCCGCCAGCTTCTTCTCCAGCTCCGCCGCTTTAGCCGAATCCTTCCGAATGTCCCCCGGCGCCGCAATCGACGGGTTCAGCTGCTCCGCCAGCTCCTTGAAGTGCGGCGTCACCTCGCGGATCAGCGTCGACGCCACCGCCAGCGACGTCTCTACCGGTGCCGCTTCCTTCGCCTTGGCCTCGGCTTCCGCTTTGGCCTTCGCCTCCGCCTCGGCCTTCAGGCGCGCCTCTTCCTTGGCCTTGGCTTCGACTTCCGCCTTCGCCTTGGCCTCCGCTTCGGCCTTGGCCTTCGCCATGGCCGCTTCCTTCTCCGCCTTTTCCTTCGCTTCCTTTTCGGCCTTGGCTTTGGCCTCGGCCTCTTCCTTGGCCTTCTTCTCGGCGGCCGCCTTCGCCATGGCCTCCGTCTTGGCTTTCTCCTCGGCGGCCTTCTTCTCCGCCTCGGCCTTCGCCAGCGCTTCCGCCTTCTCCTTGGCTTCCTTCTCGGCCTTTGCCTTGGCCTCCGCCTCTTCCTTGGCCTTCTTGGCCATCGCTTCCGCTTCGGCCTTCTCCTTGGCTTCCTTCTCCGCCTTGGCCTTCGCGTCGGCCTCTTCCTTCGCCTTCTTCGCCTCGGCCGCCCGCGCCAGCGCCTCGGCCCGGTCCTTCGCCTCTACCTCGGCCCTCGCCTTGGCTTCGGCGTCCGCCTTCGCCTTTGCTTCCGCGGCGGGATCCGTCTTCGCAATCTCGACGACGCCCGCCTTCAGCGGCGCCGCGTCGTCGGGCTTCTTCGCAAGGAAGTAGATCCCCGCGATCACCACCACGGCCGCGATCGCCACCGCCGCCGTCAGCGCGCCCGACTTCTTGCCGGACGCCTGTTTCGCCGCGTCCCGGCGGCACTGCGGGGAACAGCGCCCGCCGTGCTCCGAGTCCTCCGTGCACACCGTGCAGATCGGGTCCCCGCACTTCATGCAGAGCACCACCGCCGGCGTGTCCGGATGGAACACACAGTTCGACTGGATCGTTGCCCGGCGCGTCCCCGGCAGCACGATCGGCAACGGGTCCGCGTCCGGCACCCCCAGCGTCACGTACGGCATCTTTTCGCCGGCGCCATGCGGCTTCGAGATCGCGTCCATCCCAAGGATCGACGTGTTGTCCTTCTGCAGCGCCGCCGGGACCTCGACCGACGAGCCGCCGCCGCCGACCTTCTCCTTGGGATTCCCCATGTCCAGGATCGACGTCTCCAGGTCCGTCGTCGCCGCCTGCGAGGCGGGCAGCACGACCGAATCGTCATCGAGCGGATTCGGCGTTGCCGCGGGCATCTGACCGGAGCTCGCGTCGATGCCGATTCCGGCGAGCGGGTCCGCCGCCGCGGGCGCGGGCGGGGTCTCGGCCGGGCCCTCGGTGAAGCAGAGCACCGAGCAGTATACGGCGCCGTCGACGTCGACCTTGCAGAGCGCGCAGGTCCCCTTGCCGCACCTCAGACAGCTGCCTTCGGACGCCTTCTCGGGATGCTGCGAGCAGGTCTCTGACATGTTGTGAAACTATACCGTGCGCGGGAGCCGACTTCACCCATTTTATTGAATACTAACGCGGCAGCGAGTCGCGCAGCGCCGCCGCCTCGCCGTCCCCCGGCTCCTTGCGCAACCAGTCGTCCAGCAGGATGCGCGCGCTCGACGCTTGGCCCTGGCCCGCCAACGCCCGCGCCAGCCCCAGCGCCGCCCGGCGGTCCTTCGGACGCGACCGCAGCACCTCCTGCAGGTCCGCCGCCGCCGACTCGTAGGTCTTGTCCGCAAGCTCTACCAGGCCGCGAAAAAGGCGCCACTCCAACTCCGACGGTTCTAGGCCGCACGCCGTTGTGTACGCCTCCACCGCGCCGATTCGGTCTCCCTTTGCCTCCAGAATCATCCCGCGCAATACCGCCCACTGCGCGTTCGACGGGTCCACTCGCGATGCGGTCACCGCGCGATCCAGAGCCTGATCGAATGCCCCGAGTTTACGCCAGGCCCGCGCCGCTGCCGCGTGCGCCCAGGCATCCGATTTCACCGAGAGACGGCGATCCCGGACCGCGGCCTCCATCCCCCATTGGCCTGCCTGTTCGAGCTGCGCCGCAAAGTAATCGAACCAGCGCGCGTTTGCCGCCTCGCCGGGCACGCCGCGGTCGAAGGCCTCCTGGGCCTCCTTCCAGCGCCGGCGCTTGACGAGCTCCGCCGCATACGCCGCCCGCGCCCCCGGCCGCTCCGGCAGCAGCGCCTCGTAGTCCGAGAGCGGCCGCTCCTCCGACCAAATCTCCTTCAGCACCGCCTCCACGGCCAGCGGCTCCTGCGCGAAGGTCCGCTTCAGGCACGCCTCCGCCCGCTCGCGCTCGCCGCGCGCCCAGAACGTCAGGCCCGCCTCGCGCTGCACGTCCGGATGCGCGGGCCAGAGCTCCGCCGCCGTTTCGAGCCGCGCCGAATCCCCCGTGACGCGCGCCAGCTCCCACGCGGAGTCCTGATCGTACGGCGAAAGTCCCAGGGCCCGACGGGCCTCCGCCTCTCCCTCGACCCGCTGGGGATGCAGGTTCAGGAACGCCAGCGCCGCGCCCGCGATCAGCCCGATCCCCGGCAGCGGCCAGGTCGGGCGCCCCGACCCGTCCCGCACCGCCGCGGCCCCCAGGCCCAGCAGCGCGGCCGCCAGCATCCCGATCGACGTGATCCGCAAGTCGAAGTCCACGAACGAGTGCAGCGCCAGAACCGCGATCGCCGCCAGCGCCGCCGTCACCGGCATCCGATCTGGTCCCGGCAGCGGCTTCGACGCCCGCCAGACCCGCACGAACCAGAAGCCCGCCGCCGCCAGGAGGAGCAGCAGCCCCACGAGCCCGGCCTCGAAGAAGACGTTGATGTATTCGCTGTGCGCGTGGTGGATCTGGCCCGGCAGCGACGCCGGCTGGTACGGGTGGTACGCGCGCGGGTGCGTGCCCCAGCCGAAGCCCAGAAGCGGCTGGTTCAGCGCCGCCTGCGCCGTGGTGCTGAAGATCGTCCAGCGGTCGTCCGCCGAAATCTCGAAGGGATCCAGCTGACCGAAGCGCTGCATCAGCCCGGCCGGATTCGCGACGAAGACCGCCGCTGCGCCGATCGCCAGCAGCGCCACCGCGCCCGCGACGCTCGCGCGGCCGCGGTAGAAGAAGGGGAGCAGCGTGAGGCCGCCGGCGGCCGCCAGCGTCGCACCGCGCGACTTCGACAGCACCATCGCGACCGCGAAGAGCGCCGCCGCCAGCGCCCATCCCGTTCCGCCCTCCAGGCGCCGCATCCAGCGCGGCTTGCCCGACTCGGCGCCGCCCGCCCGTACCGGCCACGCGATGCGCCCATAGGCGCGCACGAGCGCCAGCACCAGCGCGATCGCCATCAGGCCGCCGAAGTTGTTGCGGCTCACCAGGGTCCCGCTCGCCGAGTCCGGCGAGGGCCGCGGCCCATAGAAGGCCACGTCCTTGATCTCCGCGAAGACCTGCAGGAGGCCGTACGAGGCCTCCACGACGAGGACCGCGATGATCCCCGTCAGGATCTGCGACGTCGCCAGGCCCCCCTGGCGCAGGCGCAAGACGAGCAGCCCGCACATCGCGTAGACCGCGACCTGCGCGAGCGTCCTCACCGTGTAGAACACGTCCGCCGTCGCCGGCCAGAGCTGCCCGACCCCGTGCGTCGCGCGCAGCGCCGCGTTCTTGGGAAACAGGAAGGGCAGCGGCAGCAACTGGATCAGGAAGAGCGCCGCGAACGCGAGCAGGAAGATCACGGCGCCTCGCGAGAGCCGCGCGGGCTCCTTCAGGATCAGCAGCGATGTGCCGTAGAGAATCGAGACCGCCGCCACGACGACCGGCAGGCCGCCTTCGCTGACGCCGCCGATCCAGATCAGGCTGCCCGACCAGACCGCGAGAAACGCATACCAGAGCATTAGCGGGCGGGACATGGGGAACAGAATAGCGGAAGGAGAATCGAGAATCGAGAATTGAGAAGAAGGGTGGACGATTTCCTGTAGACAACTCCCATCGGGGAATTTAAAATGCGCAAGTTCGGTCGGGAGAGAACGGTTGAAACAGATTTCCGGAACCCCTCGCCTCGGTAGACAGCCCCTCAGCACCCAACGAATCCAAGCCGGCTTAGCACCTTCGACGACGGCCTTCTAGCCACTTCGTAGTCCCGCAGGAGATCCCGCTCAGACTCCGTCTGTGTTTCTCTTTCTCTTTTTTTCGAGGTGTGCATGCTCAAGTTGCTGTGGCGCTTACTCATGTGGGGAACCGAGGACTCGCCGGAGCCCCCCAAGGAGACGTTCGGAGGCGCGTCCCTCGACTCTTCGCTGGGCCTGGCCATCCTCTCCGACCCGAAGCGCCAATACCTATGCCAATCGATCCGGGACCTGATGCTGGGGATCCCCCGGGAGGAACGAGGCGACTACGTCGACCGCCTGCTCCTTCGCTTCGCGCTCTTCGTCGTCGACCTGCAGGCAAGCGAGCAACACCACAACGCTCGTCCCTACGGGCTCCTCGACCATTCGCTCGAGGTGGCGTGCCAGGTGGCCTACAAAGTGGGCCGCCCCGTCTTCCGGGTTTCGGAGGATCCCGCTGAACAGTACCGGGAACATCCGCGCTGGCAGTACGCCGCCATGGTGTGCGCGCTCCTCCACGACGTGGGGAAGGTTCTGGACCTCGACGTGGCGACGCCCGACGGGAAAGACCGCTGGGACCCTCACGCCGAGCCCCTGGCGCAGTTTTGCGCGCGAAACGGACTGAAGGAAACGGGTCCCCGGTTCTGGAGCTACCGGACCGGGCGCGGACTCCGCTTCCACGCGTGGCACGGCCCGATGGTTTTCCCGCTCGTCCTCACGCCCAAGATCACCGCCTACCTGGGACATCGCCTGGCCCTCCTCTCCGACGCGATGATCGCGGAGACGCTCGACCGCGCGCCCGAGGCGACGCACCCGGTCGCGGCTCGCGTGGCGAAAGTCATCCACGACGCCGACATCGAGGCGTCGAAGGCGGATCGCCAGTCCGTCGCCCCGGCTGTTACGGACGTCGTCGCGGCGCGGACACCCGCTCCCCAGGCTCCCGCTGAGGCCGTTTCGCCGGAGCCGGATCCGGCACCGGTAGAAGACGAACCGTTCGTCATCCCGATCAAGTGCCCGCCGCTCGACCTCGGGGTGGTCCTGAAAGACTTCAGTGATGCCCTGCGCGCGGCGGTCGAGCAGGGCATCCTTCCTCTCAATAAAGAAGGCGGCCTCATCATCGGTCGGAAGCACGTCTATCTCCACTTCCCGGACGGCTTCGACCGGGTGATCGACCTCATGGTCGAGCGCGGGTCCGACCTCGAGGACCGTTTCGAGGAAGACCGGGCCGCCATCTCAGACCCTCGCCACGAAATCACTCCGAGGGATCGGGTGTTCCAGGCGCTCCTGGCCGGCAAGCGGCTGCCTTACTCCTCCGACACGATGCTGTGGGTCCAACAGGGAACCGTCGTCCATCCGGGGGGCGAAACCTTCGAAGGACAGCTCGTCCTCATGAACATGCCGTTCCCGGATTTCCCGCGCTTCAGAGGGAAACTGGAGCTCTACGGGATCGGCGACCCGGAAGGTGAATCGCCGAGGAATCCGCTGGCGCCCCCGCCCGAGCCGCCGCCGGCGCCCGTCCTCCGTCGGGACCCCGAAGAGGCCTTCGGACTCCGGCTGGATGCGGAGCTCGAACCCGCGCGGCTTCTCTCGACGTTGCTCGGAGCGCTCCGGGCGCGGGTTTTCCATCGGCCCGGAAGCTGGAGCCCGGTTCTGGTGCGTCCGGACTTCACGTGGGTGCTCGTCCCGGAGGCGTTCAAGGTCCTGCTCCCCAGGATCGGCATCCCGTTCTCGGCGGAGGTGGAGAACCGGATCCTCAGGTCGCTCGAAGAAATGCCGGAGCTCGCGCGAGGATCGAAGGGCCGGGTGCTGCACCGGATCAAGGTGCATCCGGAGAGCGCGGATCTGGCGTGGGCCCTGGCCATCGACACCGCGCGGGTCGAGGAGGGTCCGGACCGCCGAGTTCTCCCGGCGTGGCCGTGCCCCGTCCGGGTCATCGACGACGTCCCGGGCGAGTACGCGGCCTGAGCCCGTCCTTCTTTGTTCGTTAGGAGAATGCACATGAACG
>Ga0310813_10000160_pt1 | contig 50025 bp, 70 predicted proteins | sample YN3metagenome_FD_203086 | JGI IMG/M metagenome (GOLD analysis project Ga0310813, IMG submission 203086) | Soil microbial communities from experimental microcosm in Duke University, North Carolina, United States - YN3 | ecosystem: Engineered > Artificial ecosystem > Soil microcosm > Unclassified...
TGATGTCCCGCACCCGGAAGGGCTCGCTTCCGAAGGTCCGGTACACAGCGCTGACGAAGTCCCCCCATTCGCGATCATCATCGCTCTCGACCTTCTGAACGTCCTTGAAGCCGAACTGTCCTGAGACTCCAGCCCAGTTCAAGAGCCCCTCTATCGCGGCATCCCACACCGCGTAGTCGTCCGAGCGCTTCAGCTCAGCACTCGGCGAGCCCGCGAGCACCCACCCCCGGATGATCGTCAGGATCGCCCGGATGATCTCCCCACGGTTCGCCTGAGGCCACGTCCGCAGATCGAGCGCGAAGCCGGTCCGCTCATGCGGACGGGGCATCTTGGGATCGATCGTGATCCAGTAGCACCGGCGAGCGAGGTCGCCCCCGATCTCGGCGTTGTTCGCCGTGATCGTCCACAGCCGGTCATTGGGTCCCGAAGCCTCTCGGGACTGACCGAGAAGACGATCACTGAAGCTCGACGACGTCAAGAGACCCTCGAACTTGCTCGACCGGATCTTGCCCCGGACGTTGTCGAAGGTCACGACGGGTGCCGTCGTGCCGACCAGGATCGACAGAACCGACTTGCCGAACTCGGCATCATCGGACGGCCATCCGGTACGGATCACCCCACCGTGAACGGTGCGCAAGATCGACGCGAGATACGACTTCCCCGAGCCGGGGGAAGGTGCGTCGATCACGAACGCCGGATACGGAGGGGGCAGCATCGCGCGCATGAACGGCGTGAACAGAGCGCCGAACCAGTTCGCGCGGTGATGCTCTTCGACGAACGGGAACTCAGCGACGATCTCTTTCAGGAAGCCGACCGCGCTCCCGATGTCCGTCCGCATGATCGGGCTCGGGAGTTCGGGCACGACAAGGCCACCGGTCGGCAGATACAGCAACCGGGTAGCCGAGTCGTATCCGGGCTCAGAGATGATCGACCCATCCGGCCGCATGATCGGTGTGTGGGTCACACCGGCCAGAGTCCGGAGGTTCGGGACGTCGTCTCGCGTCCGAGCCGCGTTGTGAACGTGGTTGGCCACTTCGAGCGGAAGCATCTTCGGTTCCCAGCTCACGCGCTGAGACTCGATCTCTTCGCCGTCGTCATCGGTCGTGGTCACCGTGCGACGGCGACCGGCACCCGGCGACATGGCGATCTCGATCTTCGTCTTCAGGTCGAGCGGAAGCATGATCCGAACCTGAGCCGGGCCGTCGTCGCTGCCGTCCGGCGTCGGGATGTACCCGCGATCACCGATCCGGGGGCAGTACACGAGTTCGCCGTCACGGTGAAACAGGCCGGATAGTTCGTCGGCACCGATCAGAGACCGAAGAAGATCACCGGCCGTCTTCTTGTTCCGGACGTTGATCCGGCGTCGGCCGTCTCGACCGCGAGCGAGGTTCCCCCCGTCGTCGTCTTCCGGCTCGCCGTCGTCGAGGTCGTCAGGGTCGGCCGTGTCGTCTTCTGCCGGGGGCTCTTCGGGAAGGTCGTCTTCGCATCCCCTGAAGCCGTCCGGAGTGAGTTCCGCCATGACCGTCTGACCAGCTCCGATGATCCCGTCTCGCCACTCCTTCGACACGTCGCGGTCGCCCCCGATCGCCTCGAAGAAGAGCCGCTTCAGTTCCGCGAGCGCGGTCCGGCCGCCGGTGTGACCGGCTTCGCCGTACCTGATGATCGCGAGTTGAGCCTGAAGCGCCGAGTCGTGACGGGCTTCGCCGTCCGTGACGTGACGACGGAAGTCGTTGATCACGGCCGCCATGTGCGAGCACGGCTCACCCTTCGAGCACCACACCGCGAGCGCTCGATCAAGGTCGGTCTTCTCGACGGCCGCCTTCCCGTTGTTCGACTCGGCACCGGCGCGAAGCCGGTCGAGCCACCGTTCCGGAAGATCCGGGATGTTGTCGATATGCGGGATCATGCCGAGAGCGTCGCCGGTCTCCGAGTCGATCCACTGGTACAGACGGCCGGTCTTGTCGTGCGTCGAAGGCCAGACCAGCGCGTACCGGTGATGCGCCTGAACGATCTCGATCCCCGGAAGCTTCGTGATGAACTCGACGCCTTCGGGCACGCGGAAGACCCGGATGCCGGACACACCGTCATCACGTGATGTGGAGATCACCGTTCGCGGAAGATCGCCGCACTCGCCGATCAAGGCCGCGAAGGTCGCCGCCCCCGGCTTGCCGTCGTACGCGTCAACGTCGATCCCGATCAACCCGCCACAAAGCCGGGTCGCGATGTTCGCGTTCGGCTGGTCGGCCGCCTCGGTCTCGATCTCTTCGAGGCTCGCGTTCCTGCCGTTGCGACCGGTCCGGCCGGACGGTGGCGGGAACTTCTCGCCGTCCGGCAACGGGAAGATCGGCCACCCCATGCGCCGGTACGTAGCCGCGTAGTCGCCGTAACCGCTCATGCCGCGACCCCCTCGAAAAGATCAGCCGTCGTGATCCCGAGCGCCGTCACGATCTCGTGAAGGTTCTCGGCACTCGGCAGGCACCGGCCTTGCTCGTACAGCCTGATCGCGTAGACCGACGATTCGATCTTCTCGGACAGCTCGACCTGAGTCAGCGCGCATCGGATGCGCGCGGCCTTCAGGTTCCGGCCGAACGTACGCTTCTCTGTCTTGCTCATGGCCATGAGGCTTACCCCCTCTCAGTGAGTGTCATGGACTCTACGCTCATACTGCCGTACTCAGCTAGCGATTGACAAGCCGTCACGCTCGCCGGAGAATGGAGACCTGACCAGCCCAAAGGGAGATGAGAGGAATGATCAACGGAAGCCGACGACCGGGGGGTCTGTGCGAGAACGCCGAGATCGAGTACGGCGACGCTCCGAACCGGCACTTCCCGAACCGCCGGGAGATCAAGCGCCTTCTGTGGTGTGACAACGTCGCTGAGTACAAGGTGACCGGCCGCAACATCAAGCGATCTTCGTTCTACTGCGGTGCCTGTACCGAGAAGATCGACCCTGACGTGATGCTGATCGAGAAGATCGATAAGGAGGGATGATCAATGTCAAGCCGCAAGCTTCCGGCCGGTGCCAGGGTCTACGAGAACGACCGCTTCAAGATCCCGGACGGCTGGACCACCGACGACGAAGGCCGGACCTTCGTCAAGAACTCGGGTGAGTTCACGATGACCGCGACCCGTGGCGCGACGTACGACGACTGGTCTTTCAAGGTCGAGAACGCCGGGGTCTTCGGAGACCGGCCGATCGAGGGGATCGCGTCGTCACGGCTCGCCGTCATGCGGAAGGCCGAACTCGCTGTGTGGGGAGTGACCCGCCGTGCCTGACGTCAGCCCGAAGCCGAAGTTCCGAGCCTCGAAGTACACGATCGCGATCGAGTTCGCCGAGTCCGCACTGACCTGGTTCAGCGCGGTTCGGTTCCTCGCGGGTGATCTTCTGGTTGCGATCATGGCCTTCGTCGGTGTCCTGATCGTCGGTGGACTGGTCATGTCCGCCATGGCGGCCGACTACGCGAAGTATCGAGCTGGACTCGAAGAGAAGGGACCGGCCGGTGAGTGAGCTTCTCAACCTCAGGAAGTACCAGGAAGACGCGCTGATCTCCGTCGCCGGTGAGTGGGCGAAGGGGATCAAGCGCACGGCGATCGTGCTCGCCACCGGCACCGGCAAGACCGTGATCTTCTCGCACGCCGCGAAGATGCATCTCAGCATGAACACCGGCGACGCGGTCTTGATCCTGGTTCACCGTGACGAGTTGGTCGATCAAGCCGTCTCGAAGCTTCGGGACGTCGCGACCGGCTTCAAGATCGGGGTCGTGAAGGGCAACCGGAACGACGTGAACGCCGACGTGATCGTTGGGTCTGTCCAGACCCTTCGCCGCGCGAACCGGCTCGACCAGCTTCGGCCGATCGGACTCGTGATCGTTGACGAGTGCCACCATGCCGCCGCGAAGTCGTACGTCGAGATCATGACCGCGCTCGGGTGCTTCGACCTCGACCGGCCGACGTTGGCACTCGGGGTCACGGCCACGCTGAGCCGGAACGACGGGAAGGCTCTCGGCAACGTCTGGGAGTCCGTAGCGGGCAAGCCGTACGACATTCTCGACGGCATCGCGGACGGGTATCTCTGCGACGTGTCCGGCCGCCTGGTGACCGTCGAGGGTCTCTCGCTCGGGGACGTCGCCATGCGTGGCGGAGACTTTGGGGACGGTTCCCTCTCGGACGCCTTGACCACGGCCGACGCACGCCGGTTCGTCGTCAGCGCGTACGGCGAGCACGCTCGCGACCTTCCGGGGATCGTGTTCGTCCCGAGCGTCAAGAGCGCCTTCGACTTCACCGAAGCGTTCGCCGACGCCGGGTACGACGTCGCGGCCGTGTGGGGTGCGATGGACCCCGGCGACCGGAAGCGCGTGCTCGCCGACTACCGGGACGGCAAGGTTCAGATCTTGGTCAACTGTCAGGTCTTGACGGAAGGCTTCGACGCGCCACGGGCACAGTGCGCCGTGATCGCCCGTCCGACCACATCGGCCGCCCTGTACGTGCAAATGGTCGGCCGCGTGCTTCGGCCGTTCCCCGGTAAAGATCGCGCTCTCGTGTTGGACGTCGTCGGCGCGAGCGAAGATCACCGGCTCGCGACGATCGTCGATCTCACCACGCGGCGAATCGAAGAGATCAAGGAAGGCGAGTCGCTTCGGGAAGCCGTCGAGCGCGAGCGCAAGCGGAAGAACCCGAAGTTCACGAACTACGTGCTCGACGTCGAAGAGTTCGACCTGTTCCACCGGTCGCGCGCCGCGTGGCTTCAGACGTACGGGGGTGTCTGGTTCCTGCCGGTCATGAACGCGGCCGTGTTCATCTGGCCTGGTTCCGACGACCGGTACCGCGTCGGCATCCGGCCGACCGGCCGACCCGGCGGACGCTTCCTCAGGGAAGATCTCGGTCTCGACGCTGCCCTGAGTTGGGGTGAGCAGACGGCCGACCAGTACGCGACGGCATTCGTCGAGAGCTACCCCGGCGAACGGAAGGACTTCGACCGGTCGAGCCGTGCGTCATGGCGACGTCAGCCCGCGACCGGTGCCCAGATCAGGGAAGCGAACCGGATCGGGCTCAGGCTCGATCCCGACACGCCGTACTCGCGCGGTGACCTGTCCGACCGGATCAACGTCCACAAGATCAGCCCGCTACTCGATAGGAAGTGATCAAGATGGCTGACAAGCTGTTCAGCGCCGACGACCTCGACGACAACGGGTACGGCCCGATCGTCGAAGCCGGGTTCGAGTCCGAATGCGCCGGGGACTGGGAAACGTGCGACGGGACGATCTACCCCGGCGACCAGATCAGGGGCAAGGGTGGCGAGTGGTTCCACGTCGGGTGCATCGCGTGAGCCTGTTCGACACCGACGAAGCCGAGACCGACGCCGTTCCGTGGAATCCCTTCGGGGAAGAGTTCGCGGAACCGGCGTCGGCCGGTCACCCGGACGGCAAGCGTCGGCCGCACTTCAATAAGCACAACGGCCGGTACGACGATCTTCCGCCGGTGCCGGGGTACGAGAAGGTCAAGAGCTGGACTCGGGTCACGACCCTGAAGAGCACGCTCGAAGATCAGGCGTTGCTCGACGCGTGGAAGCGCCGTCAGGTCTTGCTCGGGATCAAGAAAGACACTCGGCTTCTCGGCGAGATCGGTCCCCAGCTCGACCCCTCGACCCGCTTCGGTCGTAACAAGCTGAATTCGCTCTGTGAGCGAGCCATGGAAGCCGCCGGGTCTCACGACGGCCGCGAGAAGGGAACAGATCTTCACACCCTGATCGAGGGTGATCATCAGACCTCGCTCGACCTCGACTCGCTCGACGACGAATACCGAGCCTGGTTCACGGAGTACCGCCGGGTGATCAACGACGGCGACGTCAAGATCTTGCCTGAGTTCGTAGAACGGACGGTCGTGATCCCCGAGATCGGCTGTGCGGGAACGCTCGACATGATCGTCAGCCATCGCGGCAAGCTCAGGATCGGGGACCTGAAGTCTCAGAAGACTTTGATCTTCGGTCAGATGGCGCTGTGCATTCAGCTAGCTTGCTACTCGCGAGCGTCGTACATGCTTGACGAGAAGTCATGGACCTGGAAGACTATGCCTCAGGTCGAGCAAGACTTGGGGGTGATCATCTGGGTTCCGGCGATCGAGCCGGAACAGGCTGGACTCAAGAAAGTAGATCTTGAATTCGGCTGGCACATGGCTCTCAAGAGCCGCGAGGTCCGGAAGGACCGGACTCGCAAGGGGATCGTCACTGACTGGTGACATCCAGAAATCGAAACGATCTTAGGAGTACACGAAATGACTCGTCAGAACCCGGACGCCAATGATCTTCTGTTCGGCAACGCGATTCCCGCCGTCGCCTTCGACAAGGGGACCGTCGTCCGGTTCCGCGTCGTCGATCAGTCCTCGATCCACCGGCGCGAGGTCAAGTACAACGCGGACACCAACCGGTACGAACAGGGCGACTTCCTGTACTGGGACGGTAAGAAGCCCGTCACCTACGAGACCGACCGGAAGGTTCTCGACCCGGTGATCACGGTTCAGACGACCTTCCTCAAGTGGGAAGCCGTCAGCGACCAGACGAAGAAGGTCGGTGCCGACGACGGCATGCGCCGGATCGTGATCAAGGGCCGGAAGGCCGAAGGCTCGATCATGGACGCGGTCCGGAAGGCGTGCGAGGTCGCCGGGGTCCGCAAGATCGCTGCCGGGCAGTACGGCGAGATCTCATGCACCGGCGAAGGCAAGGCTCTTCGGAAGGGCATGAACGCGCCGAAGCTGTACGCGGCCGTGTGGCATCTCGAAGCCCCCGAGTGGGCCGACCAGGTCCCGAGCGGTGACGCGAGCACCGGCGACGACACGGACGACGACGACTCGCCGTTCAACTAGATGATCACCTGAAAGAGCCCCTGATCTCTGGCTTCGGCCGGACGGTCAGGGGCTCTTTCTGTTGTGACAGGAGGTACCAGGATGGGGAAGCACGGTGACCCCAACCGGCACGACACGAATCCGCTTCACGGGCTCTTCAGGAAGTTCGAGCCGGGTCACACCGGCTTCGAGCCAGACGAACCCGAGCCGGACCGCGTCGAGCGAGATCCCGACCAGCTCGAAGCCTTCGAGCCGATCACCTCGACCTCGACCGGCGAGACCGAAGTGATCCGCTACGGCCGGTCGCCCGCGTATCCGGCGTTCGAGTCCGACCCCGAGCCGTACCCGAGCGGGCCGGACGACGTCGAGCCCCCGCCGGATGTGAACCTAGCCGATTACGAGATAGCCAGGAACCGAGCGCCTCGACGGTGGCCCATCTTCCTAGGGCTCTCAGTAGCCCTGTGCGCCGTCGTGCTCGCCGTTTGGGCCGGACGTACCAGCGCGCCGATAGAGACCGTCAGCGACCCGCACAGCGCCGGGAAGACGGTATTCGTGACCCTCCCCCCGAGTCCGGCACCGAAGGGCAAGACCCCGAAGGCGAAGCCGGGTCCGACCGTCACGAAGACGATCAGCACGACCGAGCGACCGGCACCGAAGGTGATCACGTCGTACGTGCCGGGACCCCGGACGACGGTCCGGATCACGCCGAAGCCGAAGGTCTCGATCAAGGTGTCTCGGGTGCCGGTGCCGGGTCCGACGAAGACCGTCGAGTGTGTGATCACGATCACCGTGAACCGGAACGGGGTCCAGCTCAACCGGGAGACGTCCGGAGTCTGTTAGGGCTTGACACGTGGTCACCCTAGAGAGACTATGAATCCAGGCAAGTACAACAGAACAGCGGACGGGAACCTGATCACCTTGGGTCCGGAGAACGACCCGGCTTCCAGCCGGACGGATGGACCGGATTCGACCTGAGGGGGCTTCACCGGAAACCACCGGCCGTAGCCGGTGATCAGGTCCCGTACCGCGAACCTCACCTCAGGAGGAAAGATCATGACCTTCCACAACCTTCCGATGACCGGCTCTGGCGTGACCGACTGTGCCGGGGGATGCGGCGAGCACGTCATGACCAGCGACCTCAGCAAGCCCGCGTTCTGCGGTGACGGCGAGTGCGTCGCCGACGACCTCGACGACGACACGGCCGCCCCCGAGCACTCCGGTAACCGGGTGTGGACGGTTCGCGCCGGTACGGACGGAATCGGTCTCGACCTGTTCCACGTGTACGCGCCGGATATGGACGCTGCCCGCGAGAGCGCTCGGGAAGCCGGGAAGGCCGCCGGGTTCGTCTTCGGCGACAACTTCACCGTTCACGCGCACCGTGACGGCGAGCCGCTCGACTGGTTCGTGAAGCTCGGGAACAACATCGTGACCGACCGTCCGGCGATCGACTTCCCCGCGTGGACTCAGGAAGAGATCATGAACGCGGCGGCCGACCTGATCGCGCTCGCGCTGATCGAGATGATCCTTGACGAGATCGGCAAGCTCGACGTCGAGCCGCTCGAAGGCGACGGGTTCTCGCCGTACATGTGATCAAGGAACGACGAAGCCCCCGGATCGGGATCATTCCCGCCGGGGGCTTCGCTGTGTTCGCGATCTACCCCGTTCGCCTGATCATGGTCCGGCCGTCGCGCGACCTAACCGGAAATCGATCATATGGCGTTCTCTGCCGTGATCATTCGGCCGGTGATCCAACACGTCTCGGAAGACGGTCGAGGTCTCCCGAGCGTCGCTCGCGGTTCAGGCGAGCCGAGACCTGAATCATACGATGCCCGCATGAGCGAGTCACAACAGGACGCGTACGACCGTGGCGAGATCGCGGGGGCGATCAACGCGCGACTAGCCGATCATGACAAGCACTTCGCCGCGATCAACGGCCACCTTGCCGATATCGCTCGCGAACTCGGGATCATGAGTCTCGCGATTCAGCGACTCGGGGATCAAGCCGTCTCGCGCGACGCGACCGTGATCACGACGGCCGCCGCACTGAAGGATGCCGACGAAGCCCGCCGGAACCAGAGCGAACGATCATGGTCCCCCTGGTCGAAGATCTTCGCTGTGCTCGCCGGAATCGCGACCGTGATCGGGATCATCCTCGCTATCCGTGGTTGGTCATGACCGCTAGTCACGGAGAGTGAAATAGCCCTGTACGGCCCTGAGAGCCATTCTGAGCGCCTCGACCCCTTCCCCGGTACGCCCTATCCGGCAACTTCTGTGCGTCGTTTTGCCTGGTCAAGTGGGGTGCGAGAGCGGCCGTCGTGATCGCGATCCGCCGGGGGTCGGCCGACCGGCTCGGGTCCGGGGTCGCTGAGCGTCATCAAAAATTCAGCGGAATACATGCCGGAAGCCGCTTGACACGGGGTCACCCTCATGAAACTATCTGAGTACAAGAGCAGAACGGAACGGACCGAAGGCCACACGGCACGCGGGGACCGACCGGGGGGAAGTCCCTCCCTATGTGAGTGAAAAGGGACCCGCGCTAGCGGCAAACTCAAGAGGAGAAAAGATCATGACGAACACCAACGACGTCAACGCTCAGTTCGACGGCGAGAAGATCGCTCAGCTTGCCGCACAGGCCGCCAAGATCGAGCGCGCGGCCGAACGGCTCGCGATGTTCCGCCAGAAGGAAGCGAACGGCGACGTCAAGATCACCGAGCAGGGGAACGGCACCTTCGCCGTGACCATGCTCACCGGATGGGACCGGGGGGAGACGTTCACCGTTCGCACGAACGGGACGGTGCTCATGAACCACGGTCTCGACCTGAAGGAGAACGGCGACGCCGCTCTGTACCTCATGAGCGACGGTCCGGCGTGGCATGGTCTCGGGACCGTGGTCCCTGAGGGTCTGGCGACCGGCGCGGAAGTCCTTCGCGCTGCCGGGCTCGACTGGACCGTTGAGCAGACGGCCGCGACCTTCACCGGTCCGGACGGCAAGACTCGCGAGGTTCCCGACACCTTCGTCAACTACCGTTCCGACACCTTCGAGCCTCTCGGCTCGGTCGGCAAGATCTACTACCCGTTCCAGAACCTCACGGCGTACTCGATCTTGGATGAGCTTCTCGGTTACGGGATGATCGCCAAGAGCGCCGGTTCGTTCCGGTCCGGCAAGAAGGTCTTCGTCTCGGCTGAGGTCCCCACCGATCTCGTGATCGACCCGACCGGGGTCGCCGACCCCGTCTCGCAGTACGTGATCATCACGAACACGCACGACGGGAACGGGTCCTTGATCGCGAACATCAGTGAGTGGTACCCGCGCTGTGCGAACACTCACCGGCTCGCGCTGAAGAACGCGACCTCGACGTACAAGATCCGCCACACCAAGGGGGGTCTGAACAAGATCGAGGAAGCCCGGAAGGTGCTCGGTCTGGCTCACGAGTATCACGCCGAGTTCGTCGCCGAAGAGACCGCGCTTGCTCAGGTGGCCTTCGACGCGAACGACCTCGACGACCTGATCTTGCAGGTCTGGGGAGAGCCCGACGCCGACTCGAAGCGTGGCGTCACGCTCGCCGCGAACCGGCGGGACAAGGTTCATGAGGTCTGGGCCGTCGAGCTGGGTCGGCTCGGGGCAACGGCCTTCGCCGCAGAGAACGCGGTGACCGGCTACCTCGACCACATGAGCGAGCTTCGCCCGCGCGGTGACCTGAAGGGGAACCGGCTCGCGGCGCTCGGTCAGACCCTTCTCGAAGACACCACGACCGAGAAGAAGTCGGCCGCTCACGCGGTTCTCATGAACCGGGTCCGCTGATCGATCGAAAAAGCCCCCGCCGGTGATCCGGACGGGGGCTTTTTCATGCCCTGGCTCTGTACGGCCCTGAGAGCCACGCTGAGCGCCTCGACCCCCCTCTCGGGTGTCATCTATCCGGGGAAGGCGTGACAGGCCGTCAGCGTGCATCTCAGAGCCCCCAATCTGGCACTGAAGCCCGAACAAACGCCGGGCTGAGTACATGAGCCCTTCAGGGCCGATTGTGCGCCGGGCTGGATACATCCTTGACTGCCGGTCACGTTCGTGAGATGTTGGGACCCGGCAAGCAACCGACTCTGAGGAGACGATCACATGGACGCGATCTCGATCGAGATCGAGACCGGCGACCGGTTCACGATCAAGTTCGATCGCTCGACGATCCACATCGCGGGGATCACGACCCCGTCAGGCCGCGAGGTCTGTTCGGCCGTCGCCACCGTCCGCAGTCTGGACACCGGCCACACCTTCGGCTCGCTCGCCGACGCGCTGACCGCGATGGACCACAACCGGCGTACGCCGTGCCGGGTCTGCCGGGTCGCCGCTCTGATGATTCTCAACCGCTAGACCAGCGCGACCCCCGGCGAGCGACCGGCCGCCGGGGGCTTCCAACTCCACTCAGGGAGACGATCATGGCCCGCATGCTCGGAGGAACCGGCAACCGCGATCACGACGGCGCGAGCGCCGACCCCGTGAAGCTGAAGCCGACGAAGGCTCAGGGCATCCCGATCAACCTCACAGCCTCGACGCGCTGTGAGCAGTGCGGAACCGGCGAGATCTTCGCGGGCAAGCCGGGAAGCCGGATCACCAAGTTCACATGCCGGACGTGCGGGTTCACTCCCGAGACGATCAACAACGGAACCGGCTTCACCTACCAAAGCCCCAACTGATCAAGGAAGGATCGGATCATGGCCGTTGTGATCAATGAGACCGAGTACCAGCGCATGAAGGCCGCGAGCGCCGAGAAGGACGCGACGATCTCGTACCTTCGCGATCAGCTCAAAGAGCTTCAGGACGCGCACGACTCGACCGTGAACGGGATCTTGGATCTCGCTCCCGAGTGCTGGGACGGCGACGCGTACGCCGGGTCGATCGCCGTTGACTTCGTCCGGTCCTTGATCGAGGGGACCACGACTCAGCCCGGACACCGCGACGACTGTACGTGCTTCGAGTGATCAACCCCTGAGAGCCCCCGCCGGTCCGCCGGACGGGGGTTCTTTCATGTCCAGCCGGATTCATGTTGACAAGGGGTCACGGCAAGCGCATTATGAATTCAGGCAAGTTCAAGTCCACAAGACACGGAGTGATCGAAATGGCCAGCTTCACCACCGCGACCGAGCGTCAGATCTCCTTCCTCGACTCCCTGATCACCGAGCGCGGGCTGACGCTGGACAAGGCCGTCATGCTCACCTTCGACACCGACGCGACCGAGACCTTCGAGATCGGCCGCCGCGAGTGCTCCCAGATGATCGACGCCGTCAAGGCCGTCCGTCGTCCCGAGCGCGAGCGCACCGTTCCGGCCGCCGGGCTCGAAGCCGGGATGTACAAGATCGGTCAGGACATCTTCCGCGTCAAGATCTCGGGTGCCGGTCGGCCGTACGCGAACGCGCTCATGACCGAGAACATCCTGAACGGCAACTACGCCGACGCTGCCGTCTGGTTCGAGTACGCGCCGGGTGCGATCTACCGGATCAAGCCTGAGCACCGGATGACCGTCGAAGAGTGCGCCGCGTTCGGTGTCCTGTACGGCACGTGCTGTGTCTGCGCTCGCACCCTGACCGACCCGAAGAGCGTCGCGAAGGGGATCGGGCCGGTCTGCGAGAAGCGCGTGTGACCCCGAGTCCTAGACTGAAGCCCCCGCCGGATCACCGGTCGGGGGCTTCTCTCGTTCGGAGGTACGGACATGGCCCAACTCGACGGCGCGGTACCGCTGGTACCGGAACCGGCCGTACCGGGTACCGGTGCGATCGACCTCGACGCGACGGTACGCGAGTACGTCGGTCACGCGGTACTGAAGTACCGGCTCGGGGAAACGTACTGGTACTCGGTCGCCGGTACGGTGATCAACGCTCCCACGGGACCGAGCCCGGCGTTCGTGGTGACCATGTACGCGCGTTCCCCGGTACTCGGCTCGGTACTGGTCGAGGGTGCCGTTCAGACCGGCTTCCCGACCGCGACCGAGTTCGACGCGATCGTGTCCAGCCTGATCGAGTCGCTTCGCAAGCAAGCCCGCGCGGCTCTGAGATGAACTGAGCCGGACATACGAAGAGCCCCCGCCGGTGTGTACCGGACGGGGGCTCTGTCGTCTCAGCGTGGCTCTCAGGCCGTCAGGCCGTACGGCGAGCCAGGATCGTTCCGGGGGTCTTCCTCGACGTCGAGCCGGTCGGCGCACTTGGCGCACATGATCCCCTTCTCGTAGATCTCGCATCCCGCGCGGTAACCCCACTGCCACGCTGGGAGCGCCGCGACGATCACGAGAAACCAGAAGCCGGACACGGCACCGATCACGAGCATGCCGAGTGCCAGCAACGCCCAGAAGATCGGGCTCTCGTTCGTGGCCCTGAGCGCGCCCTGAAGTTCCTTGTACATGATCCGTTTCCCTTCGTTGACTGCCTGAGTCCATGGTGATTCGGGCGTGACCACTTGTCAACTTAGCCCAGTACTAGACTTCGCGATCTTTCGCCCGCGCGTATGTGATCAGGGGCGACGTCTTAGCCTTAGCCCTTAGCCTTCGTTTCGGTCAGCCCCACCACTCGGAAAAAAGGGTCACAAAATGGGCCACCGGATGCCAGATCATGACCCCGATCGAGAAGGCGATTCCGGCGCACATCAGGGGGACGATCAAGACCTTCTCGATCTTCCCGCCTGCCTTGATCTTGGCGAGCCGGTACGTCCGTTTCGAGAACGGCCAGAAGATCCGAAGTCCCATCCGAGTGATCATGTCGCCGATCATGTGGACCACGCATCCGGCCATGATCGCGACGGGGATCAACTGGAGATTGATCGTCGAGAAGCACACGACGGAGATCACGAACGGGAAGGGTGCAAGATCATCCAACCATGATCGCCGGAACCACGACCCGACCCGTCCGGGTACCGCGCGGAACAACCGGAGGAACGCCGCGAGTACCAAGATCAGTACCGCACAAAGGATCACCCGAGCGAGTACCTGTACCGCAGTCAGCGCCACGCCTTCGAGCGGTACCGGGTAGCCGTCCCGTACCGCGACGGCACCGGCGAGCACGGTACCGAGTGCCAGTACCCCCGGTACCGAGTGCGTGATCTGCCGGTGTCCCACGAGCTTCGAGAACCCTCGCGTCACCGGTCCGTACGTTCGGGACACGGTACTTTTCGCGTGGTCCACGTCCGGTAGCAGGGACGATCCCGGTACCACCATGCCGAGTACCACAAGGGACGCGACGTCGAGGTTCAGGTACGCACCGGCGAGCGTAACGGCGAGTACTCCGCTGATTGCATGTGACCGACCCATCATCGGTACCACCTCCTGAACTGAGCTTGACATAGAGTCACGAGTAACGCACACTCGATCTATGGCAAAGGAAATCGCGCGCAGAAGCCGGGACGTACCGGCCACTCGTACCGGCGACGTTGACCCGGACGGGTACGCCGGTATGCCTATCGTCATCGCTGAAGATCCGGAATGGCTGACGTTCATGGCACCGGAGACCGCACCGTTCGGTACCTGGGTACAGGGCTGGTACCGGTACGCGATCATTCCGGTACGTGGTCTCGGCTACGTCATGCGCCGTACCGGTGACGTGATCTTGCGCGTCACCATGTACTGGTACGCGACTCTCGGGATCATCCTCAGCGTGATCACGCTGATCATCATCTGGGTAACACGCTAAGTCCCTGGAAGGACACGATCATGAAACTGTTCACCCGTACCGCGTCGGTCCCAGAGCCGACCGAGACCGTCAAGCCGAAGACGGCCGCCCAACTGGCGAAGGAAGCCGAGATCGCTCGCGACCAGGCGATCAAGGACGCTCAGGCGAAGGCCGAACTCGACCGGATCAACCGAGCCGCTTCGTTCGAGCGCGAGACCGAAGAGCGTGAGCGTGCCCGCGTCCGGCAGGCTGAAGAGCTGAAGGACAAGGCGACCAAGCGCAAGATCGACACGACCGAGTTCCGCGCGTTCGCGAACAAGGCCGTCCCGTACGCGCCCCTGTTCCTGGTGAACGTCGCCGCGATCACCGGTCAGATTGGTTGGGCTCTCGATCATCTGGAGATCGGCGACGCCGGGACCGTGCTCCGCTGGTTCGCGTCGATCATGTTCGGTGTCACTGCCGAGTCGATCGCCCTGTTCCTTCAGTACTACGCGAACCGGGCTCTGTTGAACCGGGACAGTGCGGCTTCGCTCTACCTCGCGGCCTTCCTGGTCGCCGGGCTGGTCGCGGCCGTCAACTTCTCGCACTGGTCGAACCCGGCTGACGGCGAGTTCTTCGGCAAGGTCAACGCGACGGCCGTGATCTTCGCGCTGTGCTCGTTCGCGTCCCCGTGGCTCTGGAGAATCCACAACCGGGCTGAGTACCGCGAAGCGCTTCGGTCGGCCGGTGAGATCGACTCGCGCGCCGTCAAGCTCAGCGTCAGCCGGAAGATCCTTTACCCGATCCGTTCGTTCCAGGTGATCCGGCTCGCCGCGTGGCAGGGTGAGACGAACCCGACGAAGGCCGTCGAGATGTACGAGACGCGCCGGATCGCGAAGGCCACCGTCAAGGCGAGCGAGAAGGCTCTTCGGGACGCTGAGAAGGCTCAGGGCAAGACCACGAAGGAAGTCGAGGCACCGGCACCGGCCGAGACCCCGAAGCCCGCCACCGTGGCGCACAGCAACGGGAACGGCACGCTCAACGGCCGCCGCGACATGTCGAACCACACGAAGTGGAACGACGGTCTCGCGACCTACGCCGCTTCGGTGGACTCGGGTTCGCCCCTGAACACCCGTGAGCTTGCCGCCGCACTCGGACAGAAGAACAAGGTTCTCGCGTCCGCGATCATCCGTCACTACAAGACCGCTCAGGGGGTCAACGGATCATGACAGCATCGGTCCGGCGGTTGTACCTGAACCCGCCGAAGTACCGATCATCTAAGAAGGGTGCCGGGTCCTCAGACGGGCTCGGCACCTTCCTTAATGATCACAGAGAAGAGATCGCGCCGTACGTGCTCGCCTGGTTCTACTGGCTCGCGACGGCGCTTGTCGGCCGCGACCCCCTTCGGGTCGCCTGGTTCGTCAGCGTGTCGGCGCTGTGCTCGGTAATGATCTACTTCTTCGGCTACAAGTTCCGCGCGCTCCGTCAGTTCACGGCGAAGGGCAAGAACGGCCGGTCGAGGAAGCAGAAGATCAGGCTCGCGTACGTGCTCGCCGCGCCGTTCGTGCTCGCCGCATGGGCGACATGGGCGACATGGCCGAACGCCGCGAGCGACGGTCTTCCGCACCGGCCGACCCTTTGGGATTCGGTCGTGTTGATCCTGGTAACGCTGGTCGCTGCCGGACCATGGCTCTTCGAGCTGAGATCGAAGCGGAAGGTCGTACTCACGCTCGACGGTCTGAGCCGCGAAGAGCACGACACGGCTCGCCGGGACGCACGGACGTTGATCAACGGTTGGGTCGGCTGGACCGGCCGATCCGGCTTGACCGGCGCGCGACTGAAGGGGCTCACCTTCTCGCGCTGGTCACGTTGTATCGAGCTGGAAATGCGACACGGCTCGACGACGCTCAACTTCACCGCGCTTCGGATGAACAAGATCGAGACGGCTTCGCTCTGGACGATCGCCCCCGGCATGGCTCGGGTCGATCGCTCGGAGACCGACGCGCGCCGGTTGACGATCCGGTACATGCTCGCCGATCCGCACGCCGAGACCATGCCCCCGCCGGACTTCGACGAGATGGACGACAAGATGATCTCGCTCGGGGTCTTCGAGAACGCCATGACCGTCTGGTTCGAGTGGGTCAACACGCTGGTTGCCGGACTCACCCGAGCCGGGAAGTCGGCTCTCGTGAACACCTTGATCCGCGCGTTCGCGAAGATCCCTCACGTCGCGATCGTCGGTATCGACCTGAAGCCGGGTGCTCCCGAACTCGGACCGTGGCGCGACGTCTTCGCGGCGCTCGCCGACAGTCCCGAGAAGACTCACGCGCTACTCGATCAGATCTTGATCGGGCTTCAGCGTCGCGGCGATCTCATGCTTCAGCGTGGTTGGCGAAACTGGCGAGTGACGGTCAAGGAACCGTTCCTCGTTCTGATCGTTGACGAGATCCAGCGACTCGACCGGAAGGCTCGGGACAAGGTCGCGGACATCGCGGCGATCATCGGCGCGTACGGCGGGATCGTGGTGATCGCGACTCAGTATCCGGTGAAGGAGAACCTTCCTTCCAAGATCAAGCAAAACCTGAGCCAGCGAATCGGGTTCCGTACGGCGGACGCCGTCGCCGACCGAGTGATCTTCGGGGACTCGGCGACGCGTACCGGCTGGAAGCCTTCGGAGCTTTGCCCTGAAGGTCGTCCCGGTTCGTTCTTGATCAGGAACGGGACGCACGTCCGGCCGGTGCTCGCTCGCGGCTGGTTCAACGACGAAGCCGAAGTGATCAGGGAAGCCGACGTTCTGAGTCGTCACCGGACCGAGATCGACCGCGCCACCTGGAACGGCGATCTTGAGTCGGCGATCATGGATGCCGAGTTGGTCGAGCACGATTCGCGACCAGCGATCGAGTCCGTGAAGACGACTCGTGATCAAGTTCTCGAAGCGATCGAGATCGGGCACGGGACCCCGAAGGCCGTCAGTGCCTATACCGAGATCCCGTACTCGACCGTGAAATTGATCATCAGTCAGCTTGCCGAAGCCGGGCAGATCGAGCATGACGGACCGCGCTCGCCATGGCGGCCGACCGCGTTCGACCCGGACGACGGCGAGCCGGACCCGATAGACTGAGCAGTGATCGGAACCGGACTCGCGGCCGGTATCCAAGATCGGAGAGCCCCCGGACGACCACGGTCGCCGGGGGTTTTTCGTGTCTTCGTGACTCTCCGTCGATATGCCCCTGTACGGCCCTGAGAGCCACGCTGAGCGCCTCGACCCCCTTCCCGGTACTCGCTATCCGGGTACCCCGAGTTCGTCGTTTCCCCTGGTCATCAGGGCTTCGCTTCGGGCCGTCGAGGCTCATTAAACGCCGGGCTGAATACATGCGCCCCTGAGGGTGTCACGCGCCGTATCGCTTGACCGGGTGTCACTCGGATGAGAGAATCAGGTCATGCCCCAAGAACACGGAGGGATACCAGGATCATGAAACAGGCGTACATCGAAAAGCGGTTCAACCGGTCGAGCGTCGAGATCATCGCGATTGCCGAAACGATCTGTCAGGAGTACGCACGTCGGGGACTGAGCCTGACCCTTCGTCAGCTCTACTACCAGTTCGTAGCCCGTGGCTATATCGACAACCGGCAGACCGAGTACAAGCGGATCGGGTCGATCGTCGCTGACGCGCGGCTCGCCGGGTTGATCGACTGGGACCACATCGAAGACCGGACCCGGTTCCTTCGTGGGGTGACCACGTGGACAAGCCCGAACCAGATCTTGCGCGCCGTCGCCGGTCAGTTCCAGACGAACCGTTGGCGGAACCAAGATCAGCATGTCGAAGTGTGGATCGAGAAGGATGCTCTCGTGGGAGTGATCCAAAACCCGTGCTCACGCTGGCACGTCGATTACTTCGCATGCCGGGGGTACGCGAGCGCGAGCGAGGTCCGGTCGGCCGGTGTCCGCTTCGTCCATCACGAGAGCATGGGCCGACACACGACCGTGATCCATCTCGGCGACCACGACCCGTCAGGGCTCGACATGACCCGCGACCTCGAAGACCGGCTTCGGCTCTTCGGCTCGCGTGTGGACGTCCACCGGATCGCGCTCAACATGAACCAGGTCGAGCAGTACACACCCCCGCCGAACCCGGCGAAGATGACCGACTCGCGAGCGAACGATTACGTCGATCTCTACGGCTTCGAGAGCTGGGAACTCGACGCGCTCGACCCCACGGTCATTCAGGATCTTGTCGAGGGGGAGATCTTGGCTCGCCTCGACATGAACGAGTGGAACAGGGTCACGGCCGAAGACCTCGCGGTTCGGGAGACGCTGAAGCGGCTCGCGGACAACTGGGACGACGTCCGGGACCACGTCGAAGAAACCTACGAGTAGGGAGAAAAGATCATGAACCGTAAGATCGCTGTCGCGCTGAGCGCGCTCGCCGTCGCCGTGAGCCTCACCGCGTGCTCGGGATGGAACGACGCGAACGGTCGCGGTGACGCGCCGGTCGGAGAGGTCAACCACGGAACCGCCGAGATCATGAATTACCCGGACACGTACGGCAACGTCGCCCACAAGTGCGACGGCCACGGGCACCGGGTGTTCACCAACACCCACGGCAGCGACGGCGAGACGACGTCGAGCTTCATTGTCGTGATCGACGACCCGACGTGTCCCGGCGGTCCGGCGAAGTGATCCGGATCATCGTCGTGACCATGATCGTGCTCACAGCCCTACTGATCGTTCTCATAGTCGGGCTGTGGGCGACGTTCACCGGCATACCGGCCGGACCGTTCATCGTAGTGATCGCCGTCGCCGGGCTGATCGGGCTCGGCTTCGGCTCGGGAATCCACAGGAGGTAATCAGCCGTGTTCAAAGCACCGAAGGGGTTCACGCCGGTTCAGCGCGTGAGCTGGTACGTCGGACTCGTGATCGCGTTCGTGCTCATGCTGACCGTGCTCGCGCTCGGTTTCCGGGGCATGGTCGCCGTCTGGCAATGGGTCTTGGGGATCTGACATGACGATCTTCTACACGCTCGGGATCGTGCTCGGGACCATGCTCCGATACCTCGACCTCGCGTCCGAATGGTTCATGGACGGTTACAACGCGGCTCGGTACTACTCCGAACCTCGCGAGGTTCCCGAGCGCCGGACGCCGGTAATCGACCTCGCGGAGATGGGCCGTCCCGAGCCTGAGCCGCACGGAGACGACGGCAACGGAGTTCCGGGGGTGCCTGTACCCCATCGGTAGCCGAGACCGTCACAGAGCCCCTGAGCGCTTCGAGCGCCGGGGGCTCTTCCTATTGACCGGCCGTCATGCTCATGAGACGATTTGACGAGTGGTCAAAGACATGGGCGAAGGGAACGATCATGGCGAACGCTAAGCAGCAGAGGGAAGCCAAGGATTCCGAGATCGCGCGCCGGTTCGAGCGTGGCGAGAGGGTCTCGGACATCATGCGCGTGACCGGCACCAACTACACGCGCGTTCACGAGACGCTCGTTACGGCCGGTCTGGTGACCGACCCCGAGTAGTCTCGCCGACCTCGACCTTCTGAAAGGTGGTGATCACGTGAGGAAGATCAAGATCCGGCGAGTGCCGGTCTGTCCCGGTTGCAAGCGGGTTCGCTGCATTTGCAACTAGCTGGACACAAGAGAGCCCCCGCACCGGTCATCCCTGGGAACCGGAACGGGGGCTCTCGCATGTGGCGGGTTGATCTAGGGAGCGCCGCCCCACCATCCGAAAATGATGTGCGGGATGAACCAGACATTGAACGCGATCAGCGCGACGACGAAAACGATCGACGTCCACACGCGCCGGGGTGCTCCCGACTCGATCCCGAGCCATGTCCGGATCTTGTACGTCAGCGTCCATTCCCGATGACCGGTCACGATCGCCGACGTCTCCCACAGACCGAACCCGATCGTGACGGCCGCGAGGTACCACGGCCAGTAGTCGAACGCGCTCACGCCTTCGCGGCCTTCGCCTTCGAGGTCTCGAAGGTCACCTGAAGGTAAGCCACGACCGCAGTCACGACGGCCGCGACGGCACCCTTCGCGATGTCCGCCGGGCTGTAGTTGCCGCCGGTGACGGTCGCATAGATCGAGTCCCATCCGGCCATGAGCCCGACCGCGACGACGGTCTGAACCAGGGTTCGACCGGCTCGAAGCAAGCCTTCCCATGACGGCGAGCCGGACACGCCGACGCGCGGAGCGATCACGTTGTACGCGTACGACACGGCCGCACCCACGGCCGCCGTGATCACGGCCATGACTGCGAACCGGAGATCGAACGATCCCGACGTCAGCGCCGTGTGAAGGGCTTCACCACCGGCGACCAGCACGGCCGCCGCGAGTCCCTGAAGGAACGTGCGAAGAGCGCGTACGAGTGCGCTCAGTCCTTCCCCCATGTCCGTATCCTCTCTTCTACTGCCACGCGTCGATCTTGGCGCGTGCGCCTTCGACGGTCACGGCCGATGCCGACGCGTGCCGTACTTCGAGAACCAGCTTGCGGCCTTCGGCGAGCGAGCCGATCTCGGAGAACGCGGCCGTGACGTCGGGACCGAGAACGACGGGCTCTGTCCATCCGATCTCTTCGGCGACGTCGGCCGCCGGGGGTCCCGCCTGGTACCGGTACTCGGACCAACGACCCTCGACCACATCGCCCGCGACCAGCCCGGCGAACTTGACGAACGCCTTCGCGCTGAAGAGCGACGGATCACCCTGAAGCATCGTGTATCCCGAGCCGGAATGCTCGCCGGACGGGTCCGAGTACTCGGTATCCCATGTGATCTTGGTCCACTCGTTCGCCGCGACCGTGATCGGGTTCGCGTTCGACCGGCCGTAGCTGAAGTACTGAGGCACGTCGCCCCCTTCGGGCTCTGGTGACGGTGGCGGATCGACCGGCCCTGAAGGCTTCGGCGCTCCCGCCTGAATCCACGGGTACACGCTCGGTCCCGGACAATCGGTCGCGTAGCCGTCGCGGTGACCCTTGATCTCGGTACCGGCCGACCCGTGAGCCCGAAGCCAGTCGCGCGCTTCGTGGAAGTGGATCTTCATGTTGTCCGTGATCGTCGCCGACCCGGACGTACCGACCAGTACCAGGATTGCGTAATGGCCTGAGTTCAAACCGGCACCGTTCGCCGCCGGTAGGACGTGAGCGCCACGGCCGATCATCACCGCGTGTTCGCATGCGATCATGCTGTACCCGATGTCGTTCCAGCCGTTGCCGTCCATGTGCCCGTTCTGGATTCCCCGGACGGCCGCACGGCACTTCTCGTGATCGGTAAGCGTGCCGACGTTCACCACACCACCGGTGTAATGACCCTTCACGCCCTTCGTGCTCGCGAGGTAGCTAGTACCGCGCGTTGCTCGCGCGCCCCAACTCGCTCGACTCTCGACGGTCATGTATCGGACTCCATTCCTAGCCGGGCTTCGAGATGCCGGACCTTGATCTCTAGGGCGACGCGCTGACGGCGCTCGGTTTCCAGCTCTTGCCGGACGTCCTTCAGTTCGGACCGAAGAAGCGTGTTCATTTCGACAAGGGTCTTGAACGTGTGCGTGTCTTCTTCGATCCTGCCCCGTCGCCGGTCGTTCAGGTAGTCGAAGAACGCCTTGATCGCACCCCCGCCGAGTAGCGCGACCAGGATCGAGCCGATCAAGGTAATCGTCTGCGTGCTCAAAGATCACCTTCTTCGTCTCGGAACCGGCTGACAAGATCGACTCGCCGAAGCCATGTGCCCCCGGCGAAGACCAGCACCGGCCACGCCGGAAGGACGCCCGACCAACCCCCAATCATGATCAAGGCCACACCGTAGACCAGCGCCGCGAGCGAGGACAGGTACAAGCCAAAGATCAAAATTGGCATTCGGGTCACGACCATGTGACCGTTGTTTTCCTTGATCGACGATAGTCCGATCAGCCACAACAGGCACCCGAAGAACAGGCAGATCGACCAGACCAGCCGACCCCAACCGGGAAGGAACTCGGACAAGGCTCGGGACTGGACCACGCCGACGACGGCGAGCGTCGCGCCGGGGATGCCGAGAACACAGAACGTCGCGTCGAGCGGTGCCGTCCGAATCCATATCGGAAGCCGTCTAACGATCCGGTCCTGAACACCCATCAAAGATCCCATTCGTACGTGAGCCGCTTTAGCTGTGCGTACGCTTCAGCGCGTTGATCAGGAGTCATGTTACGAGAGTGTGAGTCCGGATGCGTCCGGTAGCGGAAGCCGGGTCGCCGAGTGCCGACGATCTTCGCCGAGAGATGCGCGAAGCCGACCCAGAACGCCGAGTCGATCCAGTCGTTCGCCTCGATCCACGGACGGCGCTCCCAGAACGACCGGCGGAACGCGGCACACGAGAAGCACACCGACATGCCCATGAGAGCGCGCTCTGTCGAAGCCCACCGGTGCAAGATCGATTGCCCATCCTTGACCGCGCCGATCGAGACCACGTCGGCGCGGTGTGCTTCGTTGGCCACGTCGGCGAGCGCGTACGGAAACAGCATGTCGTCCGCGTCGAGATGCATGATCCATTCGGTCTCGGTCGCCTCGACGGCAGCGTTGCGAGCCCGACCCATCCCCGCGTACTCGATCTTCTTCCAGCGCCACGGGATCGGGCAGCGCGCGAGCCTGAGCCGTGCGGCCGTCGAGTCGGTTATGCCCGCGTCAATGATCGTGATCTGAGCCGGTCTCAACGTCTGAGTCTCGACGCTCTCGATCCACTCGGGGAGGTATCGGCCGTAGTCGCCCCATGCCGACGTCACGACCCCGATGTTGAAACCGGCCACGTTCACAACCTTCCGAGCGCGTACATCTTCCGGTCGTACCGCTTGTCGTAGCCCGGCGTGAGAGCCACGATGATTCCCCCTAGGGAGTTGACCGCGTCATGCATCGCGAACGTCTCAGCGTGCGCTACAGCGCCGGGAAGACGCTCCCTAGCGTCGGCGAGTTCGACGAACGTCAGCCTCGACGACGTGACGGCCGCCGCGAGCATCTCGCGCCACCACGGAACGTGATGTAGCACGCTGAGTAGAAGCGTGACGTCGTACCCCGAGAGCCGGTCGAGGTCGTCTCGGCTGAAGCGCTGCCGGATGAACTCGACCCTCCCGTTCTCGGTCGTGACCACCTGTTCGGGAAGCCCCCGGTAGTCGTCAACGGCCGTACACACCGCGCCGAACTCTTCGGCGAGCCGGACCGAGAAGTACCCTTCGTACGCGCCGACGTCGAGCACCCGGAATCCGGTCTTCGGGAAGACCTCGCGCCGGATCGCTTCGTACCGTCCGGCACAGTCGCGCTGTCCGGGACGTACCTCGCGGCCGTCCTTCCATTGCGCCTGGTAACCCATGGGCATAACCCCCCACTGATTCATGATCGAGGTTCTGTCGGTCGATCCCCACCACGCCGGGATGTGGCGAGCGTGGATCGTCGGCACCGGCACCCGAGAGACGTCGGGACCCCAGAGATCGTATGAGTACTCGGCTGGTTGCTCGATCGCCGTTTCCCAGTCGATCAAGAGCGGTACGCCGTGCTTGCCCTTGACCACGTTCCGAAGATGGACGTCCCGATGATGGATGCCTTCTGCATGTAGCGCGCTGAGTAGCTCGCGAAGAGCGTCGGCCGGTCTCCAGTGCGGGAAGGCCGTACCGGCGTGCCGAGTCTCGATCGTCAGCTTCAGCCCGTCGAAGTCGAGAAGCCGGGGGGTCGCCCACGGAACCCGCCGGTACCATTCCGCTTCGGCCGCCGCGAGTGACGGGATCTTGTACGTCTTGGTCGTGTGGTCCGGCAACACCGCGACCCGAGCCCGATCGCCCATGTCCGCTAGACGTTCCGTCGAATCCACGTGGCCGCGAGACAGGACATGTCACCACCGTTGGTGATGTTCAGGTTTCCGCCTGAGTCCTGGAACACGAAGCATTCGATGTAGTCGGCCGCCGCCATGTTGAACGTGTCGGAATGTGACACACGGGTTGCCAGACCAGCACCCACAGACGGGACCGTGATCCGGGTTCGCTCGGAACCGTTCTGGTACAGGTGGACCTGACGGTTACCGGTCGCGTTGGCCGCGAACTCGACGGCCGCCGTCACGACGTAGATCCCCCCGATCGGTGCTGTGAGTCGCGTCGGAGATCCACCGGCCCACATCGTTCCGGCGTTGTAATCGGCTGAGCTGAAGCTGACGGCCGTCGCCGAACCGGTCCCGATGCTTTGGGTCGTGGTCCGTTGCGCTCTCGCCGCCGGGGTGTTGCCCGCGATGACTTGCCACGCCGCACCGTCATAGATCCGGACGTAATCCGTGTCGGTCTCGTAGATCGTCATGCCCTCGTTCGGCGACCCTGGTCGAGTGCCAGACGTACAGGCGATCACCGCCTGTTCCATCAGGTAATCGTTCACGTCGGCCGCCGTCAGGACTGAACCGGCCGTGAAGGTCTTGAATCCCATGTGTCCAGCCCCTTAGAAACCGAGCGCGTTCTGATCGAGCTTGCCGAGTAGCGGATCATCCAACGTCAGGAACGCGAACTTCGTCGCGCTCTGGAACGTCCATGTCGTGATCCAATTCGTGATCGAGATCTCATGCTTGATCGCCCGGATGAACACGTCCCGTTGGATCGGGTCGCCCCCGCCGGGAGGTCGCCGGATACAGGTGATCCGGTCGCCGATCTGTCTCCCGAGCACTTGCGGGAACAGGTTATCGGGGTCGGCGAGAGGATAGATGATCATCTCTGTGAACCGGTTCTCAGGGTCCTTCGAGAGATTCAAGATCCACGCGACGTAGTCCGTGACCTGAGTGTCATCCTGAAGAACAAGATCCGTCTTCGACCATGTCTTGATCCGGTTCGAGCCCTGAGACGTCGAGTCATCCGCCTGTACGACCGAGCCCCCGTCACGCTGCCCGATCACCCGGTTGTACATGGTCTCGCGGTCGGTCGAGAACTTCAGGCCGTTGTACGCATAGGCAAGCTCTGTCGGTTCGTCGTCTCCGAAGGTCGCCTGAGACGTGACCGAGCGCGACTCTGTGTAGATCGCCGACCGGTTCCGGAAGACCACGTTCCCGGACCCGTCAACGTAGAGTTCCCCGATCTCCGAGTCTGAGGCTTGCTGAAGCTCTTCGAGCGCCGGACCTTCGAGCGTGGTCCCGAGAAGGGTCGCGTTACCGGTCGCGATGATTCGATCTTCGTCCGGCCACTCGGCAGAGTCCAGAATCCGCGTGATGCGTGCGCCGGTCGTGTCGCCGGTGCCGATGATCGCGACGGCCGCTCGTTCGGTCTGGGACAAGATCGACAGACCGTCCGAGCACGGGACCGAGACTTCAGCCCAGTTGTCCCCGTTCCAATCAAGATCGAAGGACTCGGCGAAGCCGGTGTACAGCCGGTAGTCCGTAGAGTCCCAGTTCGCCGAGATCACCACCGGCCGTGACGCCGTCACCTGAGACACGCCACCGGCGACATACGGGCCGTCGAGGTTCTCGGGATCGTAGTCCCGAGTCGCGTTGTCAAGAACGACTTCGGCCGTGCCGGGCTCGTACCTGATCACGGGAGAGTCAACGCGCTGAGCGCCGCGCGTGATTGTGATCCGGCGAATGTCGTCGGTCACCGTGACGAACGAGTTCGCATTCCCCAGCTTGCCCGTGTCGAGCAAGCCGCGAGCCGGGTCGTTCAGTACGAGAGTGTCGGCCGGAAGCGTCGGGCCAACCTCGAACCCGATCGCGACCGAGACGATCTCAGGGGGTGAGACCAATGTTCTTCGCCCATCCCTTCCCGGCTCGCTTCGTGTAGACCGTCAAGCCTTCCGCGAAGTGCTTGCCCTTCTCGTACATGTTCCGATCGTCGGCGAAGTGGAGATGCATTTCGTTGATCGTTACGCTACCGGCCTTGTCCGGAGACATGAGCGGTTCCATCCGGCCGGTTCCGTTGTTGACCACGTTCATACCGGGACGAAGGTTTGCGACGCCGTTGTCAGCCCGCATGAACGACGCCGGGGGACGTCCCCACACATAGCCGGACGCCGACCCGTTCTCGTTCACGTACGCGCCGGTGTGCGGCGCTTGGATGACCTTCCCCTTGCCTGAGTACATGACCACGTGACCGGGTCCCCGTGATCCAAAGTGCGTGAAGCCGAGATCGCCGGGGATCGCCTTCGACCCGAGTCGGGTTGTCCACGGGTACTGAGTCTCGGACGTTCGCGGCGCGACGTTGCCGGTCGCTTTGTACCAGGCGTATTGCATGAGCGAAGAGCAGTCGAACCCGACCGTGTTCGCACCCTGAGCGAAGCCCCTCGACTTGCCGCCGGGTCCGCCACCACCCCACGAGTACGGCACGCCGATTTGAGATCGGGCAGCTTGAACGGCCTTCATGCCGTTGCCGCCCTCGAAGTCGCTCTTGTGGCTGAGAAGCCAGGTCTTGAAGTCGTTCATGTACGACTTCGGGACCCCGCCGATCATGCCACCGATGCCGGTCGTCCCAAGGGTGTTGTCGATCAAGCCCTTGATCGGGTTGAACACCCCATCGGCAGCGCTCGCGATGCCGTCAATGAACCAGTCCTTCGCCTTCCGCGCGAAGTCCGCGACCCATCCCACGATCCCGCCACCGGCGAAACCGGGCAGCATGCCGCCGGGGTCGCCGTACTTCATGGCGTTCTTGACGTCGGCTCGGTTGGCACCCGAGTTGATCTGTGCCAGCAACCCCGCGTGCTTCCGGGTTGCCTTCGCGTTGACGACGAACTCGCCCTTAGAGAGCCGCGCGAGCACGTCGTCAGCCTTGCCCGTGGTCCCGACGTTGACCTTGCCGCCGGTCGCGAACTTCGGCGCTGCCGGAAGATGATCAGCGTGTACGAAGTCGGCGACCTTGTCCCATACGGCCTTGATCCCCTTCGTGTACACGGTCTCGACAATGAATCGGACTGGTTTCAAGGCAAGCTCTCGGACCTTGTCCCAGACCTTGCCGATAAAGGTCTTCGCCGACTCGAACGCCTTGCCGACCAGCTCGACGCCCTTCTTCATGACCTCGAAGACGGGCTTGACCCCAGAGTTCCAGACCTTCGAGATCACGGCGCTGATCGCGTTCCATGCCGGTGTGATGATGTTCTTCCACACCCACAGGAAGACCGGCGCAAGGATCTTCTCGACGTAGAACTTGATCGCCGCGAAGATGATCTTAATGATCCCCCAAGCGACCTTGATCGCGAACGAGATCGCCGCCCATGCTGGCTTGATGATGTTGTTCCACAGCCACATGATCACGGGACCGAGAACGTTCTGATAGTACGAGACCAGCGCCGCGAGCACGGGCTTAATGATGTTGTTCCATGCGAACTTGACGGCCGCCTGGATACCGGCCCATGCCGCTTGAACGATCTTGCGGAAGGTCTCCGAGTTCTTGTACGCATAGATGATCCCCGCGACCAGAGCGGCAATGACCGTGATCACGATGCCGATCGGGTTCGCTCGCATGGCCGCGTTAACCAGCCACGTTGCCGCCGCCCAAAGCTTGGTTGCCACCGTGGCAAGGGCCGTCTCACCACGGAAGGTCAAGATCGCGAAGTTGGCAATCTTGACGGCCGCCGCGAGCCCGGCGATAGCACCGGCCACGATCACGAAGGCTTCGGGCTTCAGCCCCAGGTTTTGCATGATCGTCTGAAGCTTAGTGATCGCCGGAATCGCGATGTTCCCGATCGCGTTCGTGAACGCCGACAAGATCGATCTCTTGAACGCCTCGATCCGGCTCGACGCACTGTCGCCGATCGTCTTCGAGGCTCGGTCGGTCGCACCCCCGAAGCCCGTCATCTTCTTCGACGCGCCGTCGAGGTCGAGCGCGAACAGAGCCTTACCGAGATCTTCCGCCTGAGTGCCGAAGAGCGCGACGGCCGCCTGAGACTGAAGAACCGGGTCCTTGATCCCGCGAAGCTTGTCGAGCGTGAGCTGAAGGGCAGCGCTCGCCGACTTTCCGCCCTTGCCGATCCGGCTCGCCATGGTGTCAGCGTTGAGCCCGATCATCTCGAAGCCCTGAGCCGTCAGCTTCGAGCCGTCAACCGCGCGGATCGAGAATTCCTTGATCGCGTCGGCGACCTTGTCCGAGTCGCGCGCTCCCGCCTGAAGACCTTGAACGAGTAGGCCGGTCGCCGTCTGAGCGTCGATCCCCATGTTCCGGAACAGGGTCGGGTACTCGGTTAGCGTGTCGAGTAGATCTTGCTGTTTGTTCGCGCCGAGTTGAGCACCGCGAGTGATCACGTCGAAGGCTTGCGTCGAGTCCTTCGCGAGCCCGGTACGCATGAGCGTTCCCACGGCCGCCGTGACCTTCGTGACGTCTTCGCCCATGACCTGAGCTAGCGTCAGCGCTCGCTCGGTCGTCGCCTGAAGGCTCGCGCTCGACGCCTTCCGCATGCCGTCCATGTTCTGAACGACGGACGCGACCGCGCCGTTCACTTCTTCCATGGAATCGCCGAAGGCACCGGCGAAGACCTTCCCAGCAACACCCCCGATTCGCTTCGCTTCCTTGCCGGTCAAACCTAGCTGAGCACTTAGCTTCGCCTGACCGGCGTCAACGTTGATCGCGCCGACAAGACCGGCACCGAACGCGACGCCCGCGCCAATGCCGATCTTGTTCGCCGCATCCTGGAACTTCTCAAGATCCTTCTGAGCGTTGTCCAGCGACCGGCCGACGCGCTTCAGGGTTCCCGTCAGCTTGTCTACGCCCTGGATTACGAAGCTCAGGCCGCGAGCCACCGAGCACCCCCTGAGGTCTCTCGATCGGTACCGGGTCCGGCGACGGACGACGGGAGTTCGCAGAGACGAAGTGATGATCGAGAACGGCGAGCTTGTCGTTCGCCTGAGCGAGCAACTCGACGGTCAGTGACCATGCCGCGACCTCCCTTCCTCCCATGAGCTTCTCATTCGTCGCACTGTCCGGCGGAAGGTTCGAGACCAGCACCCACAACCGGCGTAGGGACATGCGTCCCGCGTACCACTCCGTGAGCTGATCTCTATCGCGAGGGTAGAACCTCGCAAGATCCGCTTCGACGGTCTCGCCGTGCTCGATCAGGAGTCCGGCGAGCGCCGTCAGTTTTTTGCCGACGTGCCCCCGATCGCTTCCCCGAGCCGTTCCATGAACATCTCGAACTCGTCTTCGTCCATCTCAAGATCTTCGAGGTCCGAGACCTTCTCGGCACCGAAGATCAGTTCGAGCGCTCCGAGGATGTCGTTCGCCGCGATCAAGCGCGTGAACTTCAGCCTCTTGAACTTCCGGGGAACGATCAGGTCGAGCTGACGATCTTCGACCTTCTCGCTGCCTTCGTCGTCTTCGACCGTGACCTTGTACTTCCATACGAAGATCCGGTTCTTACCTTTGGCTTCGTCGCTTGCGGCCTTCGCCGCGCGACCCAGGGATTCAGCCAAGATCGTTCCTTCCTATCCTTCGAGTTCCTTCGCGATCTCGTTCAAGACACCGTCCATACCGGCCGCGATACGTGGCCTGTACGGCTCTACAGCCTTCCAGAAGAAAGGCTTCGGGGTCTGCCGGACCCACGGGTCATGTCCGAACGTCGGGTGCCTTAGACGCGCGTTGGTGCCGTCGATATACGGGGGTAGTCCGGCCATGCCCTTAGGCATCTTCTTCCCCGCGATCTTAACCACCATGACCGCGTCCTTCTGAGCCTTGACCTGAAGAACGGCCGCCTTCGACAAAGATCGTCGGAGAGACGGCCGTCCGCGTCGTGCGTTCTGTCCCTTCGAGGGGGTTCCGAGCGCACCCTGTTTCACAGAGTTCAAGATCGGTTTCCCCTGAGCCCGGAACTCCTTCGTCAGCTTGCGCAAGATCAGCTTGCCGTCACCGGAAGATCGAAGCTGACGAACGAGAGCGTAGTACTCGGGAGAACCAACCTTGATCGGCTTCCCCATGTACTCAGCCCCTTAGGTTGTGGTGATCCGGTCCCAGAGCCCGGCGAGAGGCCACGAGAGCGACCGAAGCGCGAGGTCGCCGACCGTGCCGTCTAGCGGGTTGACCTGGTTGATCAGAACCGGCCCGAAGTACCGGGGGTTCGTCGTGGTGACCGTACCGGCGACCGGCTGAATCTGGACCGTGACCACGGTTCCGAACAACGGCCATAGCGTCGCGTCAACGGCCGACACGGCGAAGTCGTTGATCAGTTCGAGGTCAAGGGTCCCGTCCTTCAGACCGGCGATCCGGGTACGCCACCCACCGGAACCCATGGTCGTGGTCTCCAGCTCTTCAGCCTCGAACGGGAGCGTTACCGTCCGCGTGAAGTCGCTGAAGTCCGTCGCGTTGACGTTCACGTACGCATCGGTCAGTGAGAATGCCGACATGATCCCTTCCTTCCCTAGCCGATGCCCACGGCACAGGCGATCTTGAACGTCCCGGTAATCGCCGTGACGCGAAGCCGGTACCACGTGTCGGTAATGGGACCGGCTACCCGAGTGCCCCACGTTCCGCCGGTCGTGGTGATCGGGCCGAATGTGATCCGAGTCGTCGCGCTCAGGAACGTGTTCGCGTCGTCCGACTCAAGAACGGCCGTGATCGTCGTACCGGCCGTCAGGACATGGAAGGTCGCGTACAGGTATTGACCTGAGCCCACGGCCGCAAGCTGGACACCGGCCGACCCAGCGACGCCGGTCGCCGTCGTGTTCTCGGCAACCCCGGCGTCGGTCGTCGCTCGCTTCAGGAGTGCGCCCCTGACCAGACCCTCACGGTTGGTGTTCATCATGGACAGAGAGAACGGCGCGATCGAGCCGACGTCCCCGAACTGGGAGTACGAGAAGTACCCAGCCCGGAACATGTAAGCCGTTCCGCCTTCGTCGTTCGTCGGCGCGACGGTCACGACTTTCGTCATGGTCCCGAGTTCGAGATCAGCGAAGACGGCAGCATCGGGAGTCGGGTCCCAGAATCCGGAGACGTCGAGGTTCGTCGTCTTCAGGCCACCGACCCGCGCACGCTGCCCACCTGACCGGAACGTCGTCGAGTCGAGCGCTTCGGCTTCCGCCCCGAGCGTGGTCGAGTTCGAGTACCCCGAGAAGTCCTGATCACTTACCAGAACCGTCGCGTCCGTCATGCTGAAGGCCGTCATCTTCGGTCACCCCCTTACTCTTGATCGTCGTCGGCTTCGACCGAGACGTCTTCACGACCGGCTCGACGTGACCGGCCGCGATCAGAGCAGGGATGTTCACCTGATCGGGGTCGAGCGTAGTCGTCCCGCCGGGCTCGACGCCATTGATCGCCCGCGAGCCGACCACCTTGTAAAGATCATCGCTCATGAGTTGCCCCTTGCGTAGAGCTGAAGCGTGAATACCCCGCCGTAGTAGTTCAGGGCTGAGTACTCTTCGAGGTTCAACGGCCGGAACTCCCGAACGATGCAGTCCTGAACCAGACCCCCGAGCGTCTTGTCACCCTCGATCGCTGCCCTGACCGACTTCGAGCCGACCGGGTTCGCGTACTCCGAGAGCATGCGCTGACCTTCGAGATCGATCGCCGATCCGGTGAAGATGTGAATCGTCGGTTCGAGCGACATGGTTCCGCGACCCATGCTCGCGTGATAGTCCGTTACCGGCGGTACGCCGACGATCGCCACCGGCGCGACGATCTGACCGGGGAAGTACTTAGCCACGTTCAGCCCGGCGATCGTCTTCAGCCGGGTTTCGATGCCGCCCGCGATTTGATCAAGAGTGGACATGTGATCAACTCCTGACCTTCACGCGCTGACGCTCGTACGGGTACAGCAGCTTGCCGACCTTCGGGATATCCCGGACCCGGACCGCGCCGAACTCGGACCAACCGGCCACGCCGAAGGGGGCTTCCCGCATCTTGAACGTCTCGGCCGCAAGCATGAGCTGAGCCTGTTTCACGTCCGCCGGGACAGCCGCCCATCCGAAATGCGCCGTGACCCGAAGCGACGCGACGTACCCGAGCACAGGGAACCTGAGCGCGTTGATCGCCCTGATCTTGAAGTACGGCCAACCGGTGTTACCGTCCCGGATGCCGTTCAGGGGTTCGAGCTGGTAGTCACTCGCCGTCCATGCTTCGGTGTACGTGCCGTCGCCGTTCGGGTCGGTGTCGATCTCAAGATCGGTGATCGTGTGGACGTCGTCGATCTCGGCAAGCCACGAGTACCGGCACGCGTACACGCGGGTCTGTGTACCGGTACTCGTGATCACATTGTCGCGGTTGAACTGACGGGAACAGTGGTTGTTGATCTCTCGCGTCGAGCTTTCGAGCACGTCGTCAAGATCAGCGTCGTAGTCCGTGATCGAGCTGTCGATCTTGAGATATGACTTCAGCTCAGCTCTCGTCACGTACGGGTCGAGGAAGGCCACCCGGATCAACCCCTTCCCGCGTGAGCCCGTTCGAGGTCAGGTACAGCTCTTCGTCGAGGTAGACGAGTCCCTTGTGATGGGTCGTGCGAACGGCCGTGTTGACGTGCATCGGTACCCCGAGTTCGGCGAGCCGGATACAGAACGAAAGATCTTCGCTGTAGAAGCCTTCGCCGTCTTCGGTACGAACCCGCGTGAACCAGTCGGTACCGAACTTCTCGCGTACCGCGTCGAGTACCGATCGGTGTACCAGGATCGCGGCCGTACCGGTCGCGTCCACCGGTACCACGGCATCGATCGGGTACCGGGGGTACGGCGTGAAGCCGGTCATCCCGTCCGGGTTCTTCTGGTACATGGTCGGGTGAACGTGGTACGTGTCCGCGTACATCCCGAGTACCGGACCCCGGCGAGCCGCGAAGCACAGAGCGCCGACGACGGGCCGATCTTCCTTGTGAGCCGACGTGACGAGATCATCGACGATCTCGCGCGAGAATCCCATGTCGGTGTCCACAAAGAACAACCACTCGCCGTCAGTGGTGTCTAGAAAGGCCCTGACGACGTCGTTACGGCTGTCTGGGAGGTTCCCTGAGGTACAGAGACTCCGAAGCTCTCTACCGCCGTTACGGACGATCCTACGGCTCTTCATGAGGTCGAAGAGAGTGAGGTCCCGATACGAGAGACCGAAGCACGCGGACCATGATCCGTTATCCAGGTAGCCGACGACCACCGACCCCGCCGTGATCTTCACTTGTCGTCGTCTCCCTTCGTGCGCGGTCCGCGACGCGTGGTCCGGGCAGAGCTGACGGAACGTCGCTCGCCGGGTGCTGCCGTCGCCGTCTCGACCGGTGCCGAGACCGGCTCGGACGAAGCGGTACTGAAGTCGATCTTCTGAGGTTCCCAGAGGTCCGGGTGAGCCCGGACGATCGGGTGATCTTCGTGTGCCGTCGTGATCTTTCCCTTGACCACGATCCGGCGTCCTTCGTAAACGATCAGTGCGTTGGTCTTCGCGACCAGGATAAGGCTCATGATCTCCCCAGGGATGGGACGGTACCGGCGTGGTACCGGGGGTACGTCGCTGCGGATTCCGTACCCCCGGTACCGGTACTAGCTGATGTTCGCGAGGAACCGGAACGCGTTCTGAACCAGAACCTTCGAGTTGTTCCGCCAGAAGGCGTACAGCCCGCGAGTTCCGTTCGGAAGGTTGTTCGCCGTCGCGAACAGGTGAGGAACCAGCTCGACGGACATCCCGACCCGATCGACGATCAGGAGTTGCGAGAAGTCGCCGAACACCAAGAGCCGGTCGTTCGTTCCGGCCGTCGTGGTGGTCATCGCCGACGCTTCGTACGCCGGGTAGCCGATCAGCTCAGGGGGCAAACCCTGACCGAGCCGAACCCACAGGTCCCCGCCGTCGCTCGCGGAACCGAGCTGACGAACGCGGTTGTAGATCGACCGGTTCGCGAGCCACGAAGCCCGCGTACGCCACCGGGGAGCAAGATCCTCTTCCACGGCGTAGATGTCGGCCGACGTGAACGAACCGCCACCGTCAACCTGACACGTCGCGTAGTCGAGCGAGCCGGGAACGCCACCGGGGTTGTTGCCGGTGCCGTCGCCCGTGATGAACGACGTACCCTCTTCGGTCGCCTTCGCGTCCGCGAGCATGGTCGTCATCTCGGACCGCATCGAAGCCCAGTCCTGATCGAGTTCGATCGAGAACGGGACGAAGCCCTGAACCTTGACGGTCCGGACGGTCGGCTGTGCGAAGGTCGGGCCGTCGTTGCTGACTTCGGCCGCTTCGTTGTCACGCGAGACCGTGATACCGGCCGACGTGAGACCCTGCCATTCCTTACCGACGATCTGAACGACTCGCGCGAGCGAACGAAGCGGGTTGATCACTCCGTCGCTGGTCAGGATCACGCTCGGGTCGAGCATGAACGGAACCGCGTAGCCACCGGCCGTGTCGGTACCGAGCGAGAGGTTCGCGCGCTCTTCGCTGGTAAGGCCGTTGGTGTTCATCGCGAGCACGGCCTTACCGAACGCACGCTCATAGACCGGCGAGCCGGTCGCGAGAACGCGGCGCGCGAGGGTGCCGGTCGAGTCGTCGATCGAGTCGAGAAGCCGCGCGACCTGAGCCTGAGCCGCTTCGCGATCCTTGACGCCGGGGTACTTGCCGATCTCGACGGCACGCATCGCGTGATCCCGGTAGAGCCCTCCGAGATCGTCGAAGGACCGAGCGAGATTCCGGATCTCGGTCAGGTCATAGATGTTCTTCGCCGTCCGGGCACCCATGACCGGCCGTGCGAAGTCGGCCGGACGCTCGACGCGACCGGGCTCGTTCGCCAGACGTGCGAGACGCTCGCGGCGCTGGTTCGCGTCCGTGATCGCGCGCTCGTGAAGGTCGTACTCTTCGTCGAGCGTGGTCCACTCGGACCGGATGTCGTCGGGAAGTTCGGAACCGGCGTACTCGCCGTCGATCTCTGCGAGCCGTGCGCGGATCTCAGCCTGTCGCGCGGCACGCTCTTCGACCGTCATGTTCACGGTCTTGTCCCTTCGTTGTGTGTTGGGCTGAGTAGGAAGCTCAGCGCGAACAGGTTCCGAAGTGGGATCGGGTCCCGGCGACGGTTCTACCGAAGGTGAGACGGGCTCGACGTCCGGTTCAGGGCGATCATACGTCCTGTCACGGTTCTTCTGTCCAGCCTGGTTCTTCTCCAGTTCGGCACGTAGCGCCGCGATCTCTTCGGGGGTAAGCCGGTCGAGCATGGTCCGCACGCCGACGCTGGTCTGTTCGTATGCCGGGAAGACGACCGGTCCAGCCTCGAACAGCTTGACTTCCTTGATCGTCCTCATGATCTTCGCCGGGTCGTCGTTCTCCCACAGTGCATCCCAGAGATCGGGACCGGCCTTGATCACCTTGTCGGTTTCGACGTCCCGCCACTCTTCCCGAAGGATCTCGAAGCGGAAGGACATGCCCGTGATCGCGTTGCCCTCGATCGCCTGACGGATCGGCTCGACGACCGGGTTGTCAAAGAGCCGGGCTCGGACGGCAAGGCCGGTCTCGTCTTCGCTCAGGGACTCGAAGGCACCGATCGGGACCGATCCGGTTCGCTGGTCGCGACCGTGATCGAACTGGAGAACCGGCGTGCGCTCTCGAAGCGTCTTCCGGAAGGCACCCTTCGCGATCGTCTCTGTGAACGCGCCTTCCCATGAGTTGATCTCGGTCGGTGCGTCGAAGACGGCCGCGTACCCTTCGAGGGTCCGGCCGTCCATCTCGTCAGGGTCCATCGGCATCTTCGCCGGGTCCATGGGCATCTTCGCCGCGCGGAAGTCAACCGCACGGGAGACAAGACGCGGGGGCTGACGTCGGTCGGTCATTCCCGTTCACTCCCTTCGCCGCTACCGCGCGGCAACTGAGCCTGATAGAAGTTGCGCCGGGCTTCCCGTTCCAGCTCTCGCGTGAAGAGCTGGGACAGAAGAGCACGCATCGCGGGATCGGTGCCCGCGACGGTTCCGGCCGCCGCATCGGCCGCCGCCTGAATCTGTTCGAGGCTCTGAAGCTGCACACTGAAGAGCCCCGAGTGACCACCGACCAGAGCCCCGAGATCGCCGGACGTGACGGCTTGAACCGCGACGTCGGGATCATAGCCCTGAGTGATCAACGCCGAGATCATGCTCACGCGGATCTGATCGATCTCGGCAAGATCCTTCTCGTCTTCCCTGAGGAAGGCGATATCCCGATCGTCGTACCAGAGCCGCGCGTCCGGGGGAGTGTTGACGAGATGGGCCATGGCAGCACAGAACGAGCGCCATTGCGGCCGTGCCCAGTGATCGCCGAACTTCCGGCGAGCCATGCCGTAGTTCGAGTACGTAGCTGATTGCAAGCCTTCGCTCAGGCCAACGATGATCGGGGGAACGCCACCGGCCGCACAGATCCGGGTCTCGCCCGCACCCTGAGTTTCCTTGAAGGACATCTGTTCGAGGTTCGCGCCGACGACCCGCACGTCAGCGCCACCGGCAAGGAACAGGGTCTTGTACGCGTTCGTGACCCCCGCCTGATCGGCCTTGTACAGCTCGACGAAATCGTTGAACTCGTCTTGCGTGACCGACTCTTTGAAGCTCGCGACGAAGTTCGGTGTAGCCGCGTTCTCGAAGAACCGCGCCTTGTGCTCGGTCGCGGCCTTGTCCGCGTAGATCTCCGAGAGAACCGGCGTGATCCAACTCATCCCGAGATACATAGCGTCGGGGTCCGGGATCGGTGCCCAGTGCGCGAACTCGTTCGGTAGGTAGAACTGAGCCTTGCCGGTCGGCTCGCCGGGTAGACCAGTGAACCGGCCGCCGCCGGGTGTGTACATGATCCCCGCGACGTCCGCCTTCGTGGCCACGGTCGGATCTTCGGTCAAGATCAACTGAGTCCAGTCCGGCCGAAGGCGACGGAACCGGGGACCCAGCGGACCGACCTCGCGCACGACGTAGAAGTTGCCGCCCATGCTGACGTCTTGCTCAGCGCGAGTCAGAAGATCGCCGGTCGTCCCGTCCGGCCACGGGGTTTCGAGAAGAAGAAGATCACGGTTCGAGAAGAGATCGGTCCCCCGTCCGTTCCGCATGCGCTGGAACAAGAACCGGGCTTCGCTGAAGAGCGCCATACGCGCGAGCACGACGGCGAAGACGGGACCGTTCGCCTTGTACGCGCCGTGAACGTAGCCCGTGAAGCTGGCATCGATCTCGTCTCGGGACCCGCCGGACGGGAAGCCGAAGATCGGGTACCGGATGCCCCCGAAACCGAAGAAGTCGGGATCGGTCAGCTTGTTTCGTTCGAGGTCGGTTCCTGGCTTCGCCGTCGCTCCCCTGAGCGCTCGCCAGAGCTTCACGCTTCACGCTCCCGATCTTCGACGTCGATCACAAACAAGATCGTGACGCCCAGGGCAGCACCACACGCGATCATGCCCCACGGACCGGTAAGCCACACGAGACCGGCCGTGATCAAAGTGAACGCGACTATCAGGCAGGCTACAGCCTCACGTCTGGTCATGTATTCCCCTCATTAGACCCACGCCGCACGCGGGGGCGACCCCTTGCGCTTCCGAGCGAAGGCGACGTACCCCCACATCGCGAGCGTGATCGAGACAACCGGGCTGATGTCCGCCGTCGCGTCCTTCCGAGCCCATGCCCAACCGTCCCCGAGTTCGCGCTTGCGCGCGTTCGCGATCGAGAGGTTCAGTGCCGGGTGTGGTGCGAACCGGCCGGTCGGGCTGTGATCCGGCTCGGACCGACAGTGATCATAGAACTGACCGCACGCTGTGACCATTTCGGGTGCCGACACGCGATAGACCTCGATCCCCTTGTCTTCGAGCTTGGTCACTTCGGTGTTCGCCGGACTGTTCCCGTTGACCAGGATCTTGATAGGCCGGTGCTTGCGCTTCAGATCGATGATCCGGTCTACCAGCCACCACGGGTGACCGGTCCGGTTCTCGATCAACTCGGCTTGAACCAGGTCACCCGGAAGGCCACCGGCGACGGCGATCGAGGTATGGACCCGTTCGTTGTCCATGTCGAAGGCGATCACCAACGGTGCCGGGATCGCGGCTTTGTTCTGGAGTTGAGCCCACACCCTCATGTCGATCACGGTCGAGCCGGTGACGTCTTCCTCGATCCCGAGCCGCTCACGCGCGTACTCGACTTCGTCCATCGCGTCGCGCTCGGTCTCACAGAATTCCGTACTCAGCCGGATACCTAGACCGGGGTTCGCCATGGCGAGCGCTTCGGGGTCGTCGAGGCTCATGTCACGTCGGGCCGACCACTCGTTATAGGCCAGACGGCGAGCCGGTTCGTCCGACCGGCCGCGAGCGACGATCTTCCGTAGCTGATCGGAATCCCGAAGCGGCGCTGAGCTGAAGTACCAGATCTGAGGGTTCGGCCGCGCGCTCAGGGTCGGCAGCATGGCCGCGACCGATGCTGAGCTGAGTTCATACGCTTCGTCGAGAAAAAGATCGTCAGCCGAGAAGCCTCGACCCGAGCCACGCGTTCGCGCCATGAATCGGAGTCTTGCCCCATTCCGTAGCTCGATCCCTTCTTCGCCGTGCGCCTCCGTGATCTTCTTCACCTTGCGGCGAAGGTCGTCGGTGTTGTCGATCACGAACTTGATCCGGCGGAAACCTTCGGCCGCCGTCTTGAACTCGTGTGCCGAGTGAAGAAGAAGATTCGAGCCGAATACATACAGCCCGGCAAGCTCGCGGGCTTCGATGATCGTTCCCTTGCCGTTCTGTCTCGGAACGATCGTCGCGACCTCGAAGGCCGCCCACCGGCCGCCGGGAAGCTCGCCGCATCCGTCTTCGAGAACGATCTTTTGCCACGGGTCGAGAGTCTGTCCGCTCGACTCGTACAGCTCGATCGCGTCGAGCCCGCCGGATGTGGCGTACGCCGGAACCTTACTGACGCGCGGAGTCTGCGACCCGAGCAGCCCGACGTTTTGCCAACTCATCCGACTTCCGACCTTCCTCAGGCTTCGGGTTCACGCTCTGAAGCGCCTCGATTCGATCAAGGCAGTCGAGATACGCCTTCGCGATCGGTGCCGTGTCGCGCGTGCTCGCTTCCTTCAGCCGACCGAGAAGAAGATCCCTTAGGTCTTCGACTTGCTCACGATATGTAGCCACCTGAGTTCATCCCAACGCCCGCCGGTGATCTCCGTTGCCCGCATGCTACCGCCTGACCTCGATCGGCTCTTCTGAATGTGACGGACAGTCACATAGCCCTGTATGGCCCTGAGAGCCACGCTGACGGCTTTGACCCCCTGTCAGGTACGCTCTATCCAACCCCTTCGAGTTCGTCGTTTCCGCTGGTCATCAGGGGTGCGAGTCGGCCGCGAGTGAGCATCAAAAAACCGGCCCTGTACATGAGCCCCTGAAGCGCGTCACAGGGGGTTATGTACTCAGCCGGTTCTTTGATCGTGCTAGGCGTGTCCAGCGCCACCGCTCAGGGTAGCGGATCGTGACGGTTACCCGATGCGGACGCGGTACGACGTGTAGGTGATCCACGCGACGACGGTTCCGTCAGCGTCGCGGACGTAGATCGTATCCCCGCCGTTGTTCAGGTAGTGCTTGAAGTTCCGGTAGATCGCGGCCGTGTTGTTCGTCGGGGTCGTGTCCGTTCCCGACCCGCTGTAGACGTAGACCTGTCCACCGACCGGGATCACGAAGCGAGCCGGGGTCCCGACCTTGAACGGCGAGCCGGTCGGAAGATCAGTCGCGCGGAAGGTATACCGGTTGCCCCAGTCTCCCCCGGCAGTCTGGTACGAGTCGTGCAAGATCCAGCCCTCGACGTCGAGCGCCGCACCCGAGACGTTGAGCAGACGAACGAACTCGGCGTTCCGGTTCGCGCTGGTGTCCTTGCCGGGAGCGTTGAACCCGTACTCGCTGATCTTGACTTTGCCGACGTTGGTCGGGTCGGCGAACGCGGCCGACGCTCCCAGTCCGAGAACGATCACACATACCGTGATGATCCCCGCGATGATCCGCTTCACTGATGATCTCCTGTCCACTGCATCGCATCCCCCCAGTAGAAGGGATCTTCTTCTGTCCGGTGCCGTTCGAGAATATACGCGTTGTGCTTGATCGCTTCGTCGATCGCGCGAGCCATCCGAGCCGGTGAGAAGTCGGCCGCCGGTTCGGGCTCGGTCACGGCAGCGTCCCACGTCGCCGAAGGGATCATCGGGGGCCGTTCACATCCGGAAGGGCAATGCCGGGGACCTTCGATGTACTGAGGATTGTTCGGGCCGTCCGCCCACGTGGTCACCTCGATCATCTCGATCTCGATTTGCCTTCCGCACGTCGGACACGCGCCCCCGAGTCTGATCACTCGACACGTCCTCTCAATATCTCGATCTTGGCTTCGACCATCTCGCCGTACGTCTTCGAGGGTGCCCACAAGCCCCCCAGATCCCTCACGAAGGCCGCGCGGCCGAAGTTGGGGGTACCGGGCTGGATATACACGGCTCGGGGGTCGTTGGTGGTTCTCGGGTCCACCGGGAACCCGGCGTACAGGCGAAGGTGGTCGGCATGCGCGAAGGCACCGATGATCGGGTATCCGTCCGGGCTGAGACCGAAGTCCGCGTGATCTTCCTTCCGGTCGCCGTGCGGGTTCCTGATCTTCAGGCCGCATGTGTTGCCCATGTCCGGCGTGACCGCGCCCCCGAAGTTTCCCCATCCGGTCTCATGCGCGCACTGACCCGCGAGTACGGCCGGATCGACCCCGTCCGCTATGCCCGCGTCCCAGAGCGCGACCAGCGCCTTTCGGAACCACGCTGAGGCTCGCGCCGGTGTGTTCGCGATCAACATCGTGAACGGGACGCTCGGACCGTTCATGATCGGAATCATCGGAGTCCCTTCACGGTCGCCCATGCCTTCATGGACGCCCAGAGCTGAAGATCGGCAGCACTCGGCTTGTCCGGTGCCGGGGTCGGGGGTGCCGGGTCGAGCGGAACGAATTGGGTCACGTCGCCCTGTTCCCCGAGAAGCCGGGTCATGGTCACGTCCGAGATCGTGAACCGGCCGTTGATCCCCCATCCCGAGCCCCACGAGTTCTGTGCGAGGAACATGATCGACGATCCGGTGACCTTCGCCCCATAGATCATGAACTCATGACCCCCGGCGATCTCGGCACCCTTCGATATCGTCACTTCACCTTCGGGACTCGGGTTGAACATGGAGTCGTACCAGTTCACGCCGACGATCACCGGCGCTAGCTGAATCGACTTCACGAACGCCTCGAAGCTGAACGCGTGAAGGTACCCCTTGATGAACCCGTGCTTGTGAGCCGCCTTCGCACCCCCGAGCCCTGAAGAGCCCGTGTCGGTGCCGGTGCCGTCCGTGTACCACGTGCCGGGGAACTCGTCTTCCTGAGTCGCCCATGAGTAGAACTGGAACGCCTGAGCGTTGGTCATGACGGCCGTCGCCTGAGCGTCGCTGAGCGCTCGATACAGGGGACCGGACCCAACGGCCGCATCGGTGGCGAAGCCGACGCACGCGCCGACCGCGCCTTGATCGAGAACGGGAACGTAAACGTCCCACTGTCCCGAGATGATCGAGAGGTCTCGAACCTGATCGTCGAGCGAGAACGCTCGGGACCGGGGGTCGTGCTCGACGTGCCGACCGAGAGGGAACTCATTGAACGGGTTCGGCATGATCTCGTTCGTGATCACCTGATGATCTCCTTCACCTTGTCCTGATCGTGGATCTTTAGCCACCGTTCGAGAAGCTGGTTCACGAAGCGCTCACACATCGAAGCTTCGCTGACTGACGTCGTGTCACGCCACCGGCGACGAACTTCTATGATCTTGCCTTCGATGATGACCAGGTTCGGGTTTTTGGATCTTGCCCCTGACCTGCGCAAACGCCCTACCTCCCTTGGGGCTGATCTTCGGGGAGAGAAAAGAAAGAGAGCCGGGGTCTTCCTGCCGTACCAGTCAGCCACGATTCCGACCCCCACCCCCCGCCTTCACCACTCACGAGATGACCAAGCTTCAGCTTGTGACTCGCGTCCGGCCTTCGAGTTGCAACGTCGGTGTTCGAGCTGAAGGTTCGCGGGATCGTACGGCGCACCACCGAACTGAAGATCGATGATGTGACCGACTGATCTCGATCGAGGATGATTGGGGTTGTAGTCAGGTGAGTTCTTGTCGTTGTACTTCGCCTGATCTACGTACTCACCACATCGACCACACAGTGAGCCAGGTCTTGACCAGACTTCACGCTGTGCGTTCCACCACTTGCGACCTCGACAGTAGATCTTGTGTAGATCGCTCATGCTCTTCTACCTCAACCATGATCAGGTGGATAGCCAGAGCAGAGAGCGCACCAATGAGAGCGACTGATGATGCTCTGTGCCATGGCTTCCTAGGCTGGATACCCAGTGCCCACCGTAGGTGTGCCGAGAGGGTAGCCCCTGAAGGTGAGCCCTCCCTGAGCGCAACCCCCTCGATCACACCGAACCCCGTCACAGTCACCACACCCCATGTGATCCATGCCCGTGTGATGTGCCGTGCCCTGTCTTCGTTGGTACCCACCTGAGTACTACTCGGCAGACGGTGAAGCCTTGCCCACGATCTCGGAGACCCAGAGCCACGGAAGCCCGCCGATCACCGCGAAGGCGATCATGCCCATGACGTCGCCCTGACCGAAGACGGCCGAAGCCGCACACCCGAGCCAGAACAGAGCCCACACACCGAGAACGATCATGACGAGTGCGCGCATGCTGAACCCCTTCCTTCCCGGTATCGGTTGTGTAACGATGCCGGGTTGCCTGTTGACTATGGGTCAAGCATACTGAGTCCATGAGCGCACGCAAGATGACCAACAGAGAGTTCGGTACGCGCGTCGGGTGTGACCCGTCGTTCGCGTCGTACCTTCGGTCGGGCAAGCGGATGCCGGGGACCGATCTCTTCATTGAGATCATCCTTGCGTTCGAGCTGGACCCGATCGAAGCCATGGACGCGTACCGCGAGGGAACCGAAGGGTTCAGCGCGTATCTCCGTCGTACCGTGTTCGAGGTCGAGGTACCGGAAGGTACCGATACCGAGCGCGGTACCGAGAACGCCGGTACTGATCAGGTAGGGTGACGTACGCCGAACCCCGCCATGTCCGGCACACAAAGAAGGACCCGAGCGCTCCCCCGTTGCGCTCGGGTCCTTCTGTCTTTCCTGGTCAGTCCTGGTCGCCGTCGTCTTCGTCGAGGTACTGAGCCTGATCGAGTATCGAGCTGAGCGGACGATCCGGCCCGAACACGATCGCGTCAGGAGACCTCAGCATCCGATCACCCGGCATAGTCGGGGGACTCATTGTCGATCACCCATTTCGCGTACTCGATCTCGTCCCATTCGTCACCTTCCCGAACCGGCCGGTCAGGGCCGAAGCACCGATCAGGCGACGGGATCAATCGTGGTGCCATGTGCGGTACCTCCTTCCGGTACGTCCGGTTCCGCGATCAGGTACCGCATGGTACGGGTCTGTTCGAGCCTGGTACCGGCCGGAAGCCGTTCCCATGGGATCGACCGGCCGACCAGATCGAGTACGTCGCGTTCGAGCCGTACCTGAGTCGTGTCGTCCGGTACGTCGAGTACCAGCGTCACGCGTACACCCTTCCGGACGCTCATATGTCGATCACCGGCCGCATGGGCAGATCCTTGACGAGAGCCTGGAACAAGGCCGTGTTCCTGAGCCAGTAGCGCGGATCTTGCGCGACCATGCTCAGCACGTCGCGAAGCTCGCCGGTGCCGTCGTCGGCAAGAACGCCTTCGTTGGTCTGGCACTCGACGATCGTGATCAATGCCTGAGACCTGTTCATGAGCCACCGCGCGGCCTTGCGCCGGTGCTCGATATCCATGTCTGCGATCTTCAGCGTTGGACCCGGCTCGCCGTTTCTGGGACCGGCCGTGATCCAGATTTCGCCTTGATCGAGGTACGCGCGAAGGTCCATGAGCCCGGCTCAGTTCATACCGGACGAAGAGACGGCCGCGACCTCGATCGCTGCCATGACGGCCGCCGCGAGGTCGTACAGGTCATGCTCGTTCAGGCCGTAGTCCGTGACCTTGATCTCGGACTCGGGAACGAACTCTTCGTTCCGGTAGCTCTCGCCGGGGTCGCCGTGCGACACGACCCGGAAGGCGAACATGACACCGTCCGGCGTCGGGATCGGGACGATCGCGGTCCGGTGCATGCACTGGACATCGTTCGGGATCTTGCGGTTCAGAGCGTTCTCGGCATCTTCAGGCCGCATGCGAGTCATGATCGTCTTCTCTCTGTGTGAGGATTTGGTACGGAGCGAGCACGGTCGCCCGTGGTCTCGCCGTGCTCGCTCCGTGGCTTGTGTCGAGCTGGTCACTTGAACAGGGTTGACCAGAAGATCCCTAGTGCGTCCTTCATGTCGCTGAGCGTCTTCCCGATGCCCGATGCCGCTTCACCGGCGTTCGCCGGGTTGTCGAGGAACCATGCGCCGAAGCTGTACAGCACGAAGGCGATCACTAGGAACCAGAAGATCGCCTTCAGCTTCCCCATGATCCTTCTCCTAGTTCTTGTGCTCGGTCTGTCCCGAAGGCGAACGCCGGTCGATCGAGTCGGCCGGTGTCCGCCTGGTCGAGGTCTTGACTTTCTTGATCCTTACTTGCTTCGCCATCACTGGCAGCACTTACGGCTACACCGTGCCGTACGCGCGTCGTGAAGGCAGAACGGCGAGATGCAGAAGTTGAGCGTCGTCGCCGTCCCCCGAGCCGTAGCCCGAACCGCCTTCGCCGTGCCCACGGCCGCCTTACCAGCGCCGCGAGCGACCTTCTTCGTCTTGCTGACGGGCTTCTCGTGCTTCGCCATGTCCGTACCCTCTCTCACCGAACGGCGAGTTCGCCGCTCATGACCTTGTTCTCACTGATGAACCGGTGTGCGTCCCTGAGCATCGGAAGTTCCTTCCAGCCCCGGCGTGCGGGCTTGTACATGATCTTGCCGATGTGGAACGTCGTGTGCTCGCAGACCCACGGGACTCGAAGCGTGAAACCAGCCGTATTGTCGTCGGCCGGACGAACCAGCACGACGGCGACGATCAAGTCACTGTCCACGTTGGTACGAACCGGAAGGCCGTCACTCGCGACACGCCAACCGTGCTCCCTCGCGAACTCGATCAGCTCGACCGCGTTCTTCGGGTAGGCGGTCCAGCCCTTTTCCGTGAAGATCTCCGTCTTGCCTTCCTTGACGCGCGTCTTGCCGTACGCGTTCTGTGCCTGAACCGCCATGTCCGTACCTTCCCTTAGCCGGTCGCCCGACTGTCTCTCTTGCTCGCGTACTTGCTCTTGCGGGTCCCACGTCGGCCGGAAGCCAGCACCGAAGCACCGGCCTTCCGGCGACGCGAACCGCCCTTACGTCCGGACTGGTGCCAGACGCCGTAAGAGCGATCATGACGTGCCACGTGATCACCTCCCTTCGCTCTCACTCGATTGTCGCCTAGATGTGACGTGCGGTCAAGCCTTGTCGATCTTGCTGAGATCGTCGTGCGGGGGCTGGCATGAGCAACGCCAGTCGTACGGCTGACGGTTCTCCCGTGGCTTGCGGTACACCCGGAAGCCGGTGATCTCATCCATGAGCAGACGGCCGCGAGGGTCCTTGTACGCGATGATCGGGATCACCCGGCACACCGTGAAATCCTTGTACCGTTCGGCCGACCACAGCGAGATCTCGTACAACCGGTTCCACTCGTCTTCCGAGATGATCCCGTTGGTCTTCGCCTGAATGATCAGGATCGGGCCGTGTGGGCTGAAGGCCACAAGATCGGCCTTGCTCGATCCCTTCGATCCGGCACCACGGCAGACCGCGTATCCAGCCGAGTGCAAGACGTCGCGAATGCGGCGCTCGAAGGCCGTGCCCTTCTGGTACTTCCCGCGAGCCTCACCGGCCGTCATGGTCGTCATGACGCTTCCCCTCGAAGCCACTTGATCGCCTTACGACCGGCGCGAAGCTGGTCGGCTAGATCGTCGTACCGGGTGAAGATCTCGACCAGCTCGACGACCCATGCCGGGACGCTCGCCGGGTCGTGACTCTCCTGATCGGGAAACCACACCCGGATACCGAAGCCGGGCTGATCTTTGGTCGCGTCCACACGCGGACCCCTGACCTTGATCTTGAACACCTTCTCGGGTGCGTCCTTCCCCCATCGCTCGTACGTGATCTCGACGCCTTCCGGCATGATCTCGAAGGCACCCTGACCCTTCACGGGCTCGGGGATGCCCTCGACGGCGACCGTGACCGTCCGCCGGGCTTCCTCCGTCCATTCACCGATCTTTGGCATCTTTGTGACTCCCAGTCTGCCCGTACGGGCCTATCTCGGGTTGGTTGGATAGCTGGTACCGAAGAAGCCCCCGAGTGCCTTAGAAGGGCTCTCAGGGGCTTCTAGGGGCCTACGCCTTTTGGATCATGCCGCCAGGTCGGGGATCTGGTGCTGACAGTCACACCATGTTCCGCCCCGGCACTGAGCGTGATATTCCTTGATCTTGTCTCGGGTGAGCGTGACCATGGTCGGCTGATCGGTGATCTTGCCCAGCACCGGAACGAGATCACCGGCCGACTTGCACGGGGGACAGATCATGTCCGTGTTCCCCTCCTTCTCGGCGCGAGTGCGCCACGCGCGCCGACGCTGGTTCTCCTCCTGTGTGACCAGCTCCATACATGCCGGGTTCAGGCAGAGTGATCGATTGCAGACGTGCTCACGGTGGTACCCGATCGGAACTTCCCACGTGCCGTAGAACGCGGCGAAGATCAGCCGGTGTCCCCGGATCGAGGTCTTCAGCTCTGGTACCCATACGGTCGGGTACGGGTCGCCCTTCCGGCCGCCGCCGCGTGAGACACCGCCGGTCCACATGAAGTGACCGTTGTCGAGCACGCACCGCGCGAAGACGCTTCGGATGATCTGGGACTCGGGAGTCAGAACGATGATCATGAGTGATCTTTCCGGGGAACCGACCCCCGCGTACAGGTTGGCAACCCTGTACGCGGGTCCGGCCGCCCCTTGCCATGGACTTGCAGCCCTTCCGGGGTATGAGCCCGGCGACTGCCGTTGCCTGATTCTCTCACCTGTATGACGACTGGTCAACGGCCTTGCCGTGATCGGGACACTCGGGGTTGTTGTACTCGACCGTCGTCGGGACCCCGTACGGTCCGCCGTCATGCGTGATGTACCGGCATCCGAACAGGCATGCGCTCGGGTCGTACCGGCACGTCCACAACGGGGACAGAACCCAGATCATCCCGAGCACGAACACGCTCAGGAAGGCCATGGTCGCGACCCATTCGCTCGAAGTCATGATCTTCCCTCACTTCTCGTAGACCTGAGCCCAGTTCCTACCGGGCTTGCTACATCCGATCGTGATCGGCACCGACGCGAGTCGGCCGTTCGTGACGTCCGCGAGGTCGAAGGACATCGCAGCCTTGATCTCCCGAGCGATCTCGACGTGATCGGCTTCGGGGACCGAGAACACGATCTCGTCATGGACCACGGTTCGCAGATACGGCCAGTACTCGACCGGAAGCCGAAGCATGCCTTCGGCCATGATGTCGCGCGTGCATCCCTGACCGACCAACGCGGGGGCTTGCGTGTACGCGAAGTCGGGGTTCGCCCGCATCATCCGGCCGAAGCCGTTATCCAGAAGATCACCGTCGCCCGCGACCCGTCGTACCTCGTTCTGCCACTCGACGACGTCCGGGTACGTCTCGCGCATCGCTCGATCGAACTCGATCGCGTGATCACGGGGGACACCGTTCAAGACCTGACGGTTGATCCCCATGCCGTAGTTCCAGCCGTGCCCGATCGGCTTCGCGTCCTCCCGCCGGGACCGGTCGCCGAAGGCGACGGCCGCGTTCTCGGCGTGAAGATCGAGACCGTCGCGGAAGACCTTCAGGTAACGCTCGTCTCCCGAGTGCGCCGCGACGGCGCGAGCGTCCACCTGATCAGCGTCGAAGGCGAGAAGAACATGACCTTCTTCGGCCGCGAAGATCCGGCGCTCGACGTACCGGCCGTTCCGCTTGCCGAAGACCGTCAGCCCCGGACCCGTGACCGACCACCGGCCGGACGCCTGAAGCGGCCGTACCTGAGGGTGAACGCGATCATCGATCCGGCACGTCTCGGCAGTCTGGTACACCGTGCGCTCGCCGGTGATCGACACCATGAGTTCGATCACACGAAGGATCTTCGAGATGTCCCGTCCACCGGCCTTGCTGATCAGCATGTCGCGGAAGGCCGCCATGTCCTCACGGCCGGTCGCGAGCTTGCCGGTCTTACCCGTCCGGGGGAGAGCCTTCGGCTTCAGACCTTGATCGATAAAGAACGCCTCGATCGCGGCCTTGCCCGCGTCGCTGGCAAGCGGTGACTTGCCCGTGACCGGCATGCCGGTGATCCGGGACAACTCAGCCACGTTCGCGGCCTTCCGCTTCGCCTGATCGACCAGCGCTCGACCGAGTTCCGGCACGTCCACCCGGAAGCCATTGACGGTCATCTGAGCCGTCATGAGCCCGACGTTCATCTCTCGCCGCGCGTAGTCGTCGAGCGGTCCGAGATGGTTCGCGAGAGCGGCCGTCGCGTACAGGTCGCCTTCGAGGTAGCTCAGGTACTCGGGATGATCGAGAGGGATCTGATCGAAGCCCCCGAGCCGTCGAGCGAGCGCCTTCAGGTTGTCGGTCTTGTGCGGCAACTCGTACCGCATGCATGCCTGATCGAGACCGTAGTAACCACGCGGGTACATGGCGTTGCCGTCCTTGCCGGACGGTGGCGGATCTACCAGCCGAAGCCGAAGGTCCGTGTCGTACGTCCGGTTCCGCATGGCAGGCAGTGACAGACCGGCGTGACGCGCGAGCGCCACAAGATCGAACGCGCTGATGTTGTGCCCGATCGCGGGTTCGGCCGCCATGAGTCGCCGAGTCGTCTCGGCATGGTCGGTAGTGATGACCGGCTTGCCGCCGGACGGGTACAGGCCGTCGATCCGAAGGAAGTCGTCCCGGCGGAACAACTCGTCAGATGCGGCCGTCTCAAGATCGAAGACGACGCCGTTGATCATGAATGATCTTCCTCTCTGAGTGCGTAGCTATGACTATACGTCATGGTGAACCGGTCGGCGAGTCCCCGAGTTCCACAGTCAGGGCAACGCCGGTGATCATGGGGAGGGGGTTTGGGGGTTTCAAACCCCCTTTTTCAACCGGTCCCCCCGTATGTGATGTCATTTACATGATCACGTATATATGATCTTGATGTTTACATCACATAGAACGTCATGGGTATGAAAAGGGGGTTTTGAAACCCCCTCCCCAAGATCTCTCCAGCCTTCAGGCGAACCGGTCAATCCGGTAGATATCCCCCTTCTTAGCGTCTGCCTTCACGTGCTGGAAGGCGAGATCCCCGACGTAGCGACCGGCGCGGTTTTTGATCCACCGGCCGAGTGACTTCGAGAACCCCGCCGGACTGCCGAGACCGGTCTTGCTCCACTTGTCCGCGAGTTCCCCCGGCAGGCTTCCGGGATCGATCTTGTCCGACACGGCCGCCTGAAGCCCTTCGTCCTCGATCGTGAACGGCGAGTCGTCGCCGTCTCCCGCCGAGTCCTTCAGCCGTGCCGTGATGTCCCGCACCCGGAAGGGCTCGCTTCCGAAGGTCCGGTACACAGCGCTGACGAAGTCCCCCCATTCGCGATCATCATCGCTCTCGACCTTCTGAACGTCCTTGAAGCCGAACTGTCCTGAGAATCCAGCCCAGTTCAAGAG